>OBLR010000313.1_pt1 | contig 11421 bp, 11 predicted proteins | sample 1519891 | NCBI WGS metagenome assembly OBLR01 (sample SAMEA3113583, study PRJEB22503) | soil metagenome | reverse complement strand
GATGATAAGTCTGTATGGTTACCCCTACTATCCCTTCGGATGAGAGTAACACTGCGAATGCAGGCAGGGTTACAGGGAACACTACCACAACTAGTGCCGGAATGACGCCTTCTATCGATGCACAACAGACAGCAGAAACAATTAAAAATATTGCACGGAGAATACGAGAAGAATCAATCAGGATGAGAGAGCTTGTAGTCGCTATACGCCAGAGCGGAGCAGTTGAGGAACTCGTCGATTCCTTTAGGGAGGCTTCGCTTGCAACACGGGATACTGCACAAGAAATCAATGATGCTGCTCGTGCTCTAAGGGACCGCGGAGCAATTAGAGAGACTGCTGTTGCAATAGATGAAACCACTAAGGCGGCACAACAGACTGCTGAAACCGTTAGAGTTGCAGCAAGAGAAGTTGGAGAAGCGACACCTCTTACATCAGAGACGGTAAGAAGGACGGGAAGAAGGCTGCGGAGATCGCCAAGGTCAGCATCTACTTCCACTACTACCGCTGATACGACGACTGCATCACTCCAAGAAGGAACCCCAACAACCTAAGAGGATAGGCGACCGCAGGATGTTATACGTGTCCCGAAAACCATAAGGTTCTAGTGCAAATGGAAATGGATGTGGTAAAGACAAAGTTGGCAATCCCTTGGATAATCCCGCTCGCTTTCCTGCTACCCTCTATTCTGCTTACCTTGTCGCTATGGCGCCAGATAAGCAGACATCGGCGGTACAAGATACCACAGTATTACAACGCCGAGACTATACGAAAGATGGTATGACGGCACCAACACCTACGAAATCATCCCTCTACATAATTTTTTAACAATTTTTCTCTTTAGCTGTAATATTATACCTAACCTAGATCTCACTAGCTTTGAGATATACTAATCTGTATTGCGGGCATACTTGGTAGCAGTAATCAAGCCTAAGGTTTGCTGTTAACGTTAGAAGACAAAAACACCTCATACTTTGTACTCCTAGTATTCAAGACATCATTTTCTATCAATTAGTGGTCACTGGTGACAAGAAGAAGGAGCCAATCAATCACCGAGAGGATTTTTCGATTACTATTTGATATCAAAGTAAATTCGATAAATAGGATGTAGCGTGAATACAACGTATATGGCAGCTAACCAAGACAAGGTCGAAGAAAAGGCCATAAAGGAGCTTCGGGACAAAGCCAAGGCCGGCAAGAGCTCTTCGCAGATCGAAAAGGAGCTCAATAACCAAGATGTCGCCTATAAGATAAAAAATAACACCGACAAGCAGTAAGATCAAATGAGCCCTGATATCATCCAACTGAGGCCTATTGCATTGCGTGATGACCTAATAGTGTTAAGCCTGAGAGGTAGCAAGCGATTGAATATGCAAGACTTAGCGAATACTTATCAGATTTATAGGCTGAGGGTTTTATTGATCGTAAAGATTCCGATTTTAGTATAGAGATATACTGGATCAAATAAGAAGTACACGCAGGTGATTATTTACTAATTAGCGCCATTTTTATCCAACGAATATACTTTGAGGATTCTTGATCGCCTTCCGCCATTCTGTTACCTTGGTCCAACCCATGGAAAATATAGTTCCAGCTGCCACACATTTGATGATTATACAGTCATAGACCTTGGGGATAATGATGTAATTAATTGATAAATATCTCCTTAATCTTAAAGACAATCCTTTGACCGCAGCAACGTGAGGAGCATGTTTTCACTTTTGAAGCTCTTGCGAATTTGAGGGGTTTAGGTTTCCTTTGCAGCCATCCTTGGAAAAAGGCAGCTACAGGAGGAAAATTTATGCTAGATTAATAGAAGCAATAACATCACTCAAATATGATAGCAGAGAGGCCCAACGAGACAGCCTCGCTCAGCCTGTCGAATTACATCGGATTAAGTCAATCAATTAACATATAGATTAGAAGTATTGATATTATGCCGACCAGCACAAACGCTATTCCTGCGAACAAAAACAGTCTCATCTTTTGTTTGGTTGGGATGCCCACGTTATCGGTTGGATATAGGACTAAATCAGTATTGCGCATAGGCTTTTGATTTCAGATGAACATTCGGTAGATACCTAAAGATTCTGCTACAAACTAGAATTCACTATGGAGTAGTTAGTGGATCTAATGTACAACAAAGAGCATTTAAGTCAGAAAATTGGTATTGTTGAAAGAGCGTAGAATATAAGCCTCAATCACAAAATTAGCTGCTGAGCGGTAATTGAAAGCAGAAAAGCTATTCTTCATATACACAGCAAAAGAAAAAGAATGGCAGAAACTGGAAAGGGAGGACTGGACATATGTTTCGTCAATGACGCGTTTCTTTAAATGGTGGATTCAACGCTATTTTGACATTTCATTACCGGTACAGTCTGACATTTTGCCAATTATCCCCGGAAAGCTTTTTGACAGAGTTTCTGTAGCATATCTAATAAGAGACCACACTGATAGAGCACAGGATACATTTCATTTTTATCTTGCATATTTTAAACCCTTGTTTACAGACTGCAATACCGAAGGTTACACTGCGCCTAGCATCGGCATAGCTTGGTGGCAGAGACCATCGGAAAGCATGTCAGAAATCTACCGCCATCGTTTTTATGCAGACAACAACTGCCCCAGAGTTTCTCATGTCTTGGCACACGAACTCTTGAGAATGAAAGGTAAGACCAAAAAAGACTTTTTTGGCAAAGTACATGAGTTATGGGACAAACATATCTACAAGGTGGAGCCATTCTTATATTTTGACAGCACCTTTAAGCGCGTGAGTAGCGAAGACTCGTACAGGTTCGTAACAATTAACCCTGACCTATTGTAAGCAAACAAACCGGTGCACATACAAAATAAATATCAAATTGTCTTAAGCAAAGTAGGCTGGTGATAAGATTATCTCAACTATTATCCTAGCAAAGTCAGGAGCGATAGCATCTTCAATTGGTGTAGCACTCCTAGTCATTTTTGTAGTTATATTGCTTGCCTTCCCTGTCATAAAAAATTGTGGTGGAGATCAAAAATGCTCTTATCACTCAACAGCCCCAGGACAGCTTCAATTGATAGTGCAACCAAGCTTTTTGGCAGTCTCACTTTTTACAATTTCAGCAGGAGTGTTGATTTTGAGATTTAGCCGATGGTTAGAGAGTAAAAAACCAGAAAGTGATACCAAGCACTAATTCCCATCAAATGCATTCAAAGCGTAAGCGCTATGATCGCTCCAGTTTATTCAATTGCCAAAAATCGTTTCTAGAAGCCAAACTTAAAAATCAGAATCTGTACTAATCATTATTCAGACCCATGTCCTTACTTAATTTGACTAGCCCTTATCAACGTCTGTCAGCAAAGGTGCATACAGGCGTATAAATATCAGATCTTCTCATTTGAGTCGTTGGCCAGAGTATCGTTTAATGATTCTGAAATAGATTTTTTGAATAAAAACGAAGCTTGCAGAATAGCAACATGCCACGATGGAATTCCACACGTCGTCCCTGTATCGTATATTTTTGAGAATGGGTCGTTTTTTATCGCAACGGATTACAAAACCAAGAAATATGAAAACATCAAGCGTAACAAAACAGCTGCTCTTGTGGTCGATAGATACAGCTCGGTGGGAAACAGTGCCTTATGTATTCAAGGAACAGCAGAAACCATAGAAAGCGGTCAAGAGTTTTCAAGACTGTACAAAAAATTTCATGATCGCTTTGAATGGGTCAGGCTGGATCCATGGAAGGAAGGAGAAGCACCCTTCATCAAGGTGACTCCAACAAATAAGGTCAGCTGGGGCCTAGAATGAGACTCGCAATTAAAAAATTAGAGGACAGAGCGGGGCAGTTATGCAAAGCGTTGCTGCCGATTAAACATGAATACTATCTTGGATCAGGAAAAGTCGCAGCGATATGTACATTGTCGAGTTTTGATCTGCTAGAGATGATCTCTAGGTCAACTCTTATGGATAATGTGCTGATAGCGGGCAGACTTCTTTCTGAAAATAAAGGAATAGATGCAATTATTGGCTTCACTATCAACCATCCCGAACTTAATCGGATCCTATTATGCGGCAAAGAGGTCAAGGGGCACAGAGCAGGGCAGGCACTGTTGGCACTTGCGCGCAATGGTATAAACACATCCGGTAGGATTAACGGTGCAGATGGGCCTAACCCAATAATTACTCGCTGCGCGCATGATGTTGATATCTTTAGGCGCCAAGTACAAGTCATAGACTCGATTGGAACAGTCGATATTGACAGGATCGCCCAGTTGTTAGTATCCTGACGTCTGCCTCTCCCGGTTTATCCTGTTTTTCTTTTCGTATTCATTTACCACATCAGCAGGAGTCATCCCCAGCTCTATTGATGCCTGAACGACGAAATGCCAAATGTCAATAAGTTCTTCTTTTGCTGCCTCGGTGTCAAAGGGCGATGGTTTTTTCCACCATTTCCAACTCGTCAGTCTTTGAAGTTCTACAGCTTCATGAACTATTGCCGTAGAGAGGGCAGACACCCGTCCATCAATAGAACCTGGATAACGAGAAAGATCCATCATGGAGGCAAGTTCTTTTTGAATTGAGAAAATGGTTTCAAGTGAGTCCATGTACTTTTTGTAGTTGTATCGGTTCCGTAAAAATGCTTGTTTGGGAAAATCTATGCCATCTTGTTAATTGTCATAGGTCTATGCATTGACGTAGGCTGAAACAGCTTAAATGAGAAGAGGGCAATGAACGTGCTAATATGAGAAAAACTAAGCATTCGTCAGCGCGAACCATTGAAATGATACGAGAACCTGCAAGATCCTAATAGTGCTTTTCACCAAGTTTACATTTCGATGTGTTCTCATCTGACATCGCAGAAGGCTTGTATAAGTTTATGATTGTAATATGCTAGCTCAACATACAAGTGAATTTAGCAAGTCTTGCTTAACAACGTATGAGGTCCCTAATACTATACTATAGTTAGATATCGCATGACTCAAAGGTATGCCCCATGTAAGCACGTTTATGAAATATTGATTGCTAGAACGCATTAGTGAATAATAGCTTGCTAAGATCAGAAACTGTATCTTGAGAATACACAAATCCTAGCTCCAGATTTTTTCTTTAAATGTCCACTTCTTATTCAGTAAGAAGTTTCCCACAGATGCTACTGCCACTGCTATGAACAGTGACGCAGGATAGTCCATTTCGTAATTTTCAACCAGAGCATAGACTAGGAGAATCTGAACAAGTGCACCAAGTGAGCTAAAGCCCATAAACATGCCAAACTGCATTCCAGTCTCTTTCAAGTTAAATTTCCTATCTTCAAAAGTCCATATCTTGTTGAGGAAAAAGTTGGACGTCATGGAAATGAGTATGCCAATAATCGTTGAGTATAGGAACCAAAAGTTCGGAGCCAGTGTGTTGAAGAGGAGAGAAGCAATGTAGTTGATGAGTAGTCCAGAAGCGCCCACGGTGTAAAACCTACCTGCTTTGGACAGGAAGCGGACAGACGTGCGCTTTTCCTTTTGCCTTATTGACTTACCGTAGCGATAGAGGCGCAGAACAGCTCTTAGGTAGTCGAACATCACGCCAGCATCGAGCTTGCTGTTTCCTATTCTTCTGTTAGTGAAGGTGTAAGGTATTTCTTTAACTCGAGCGCCTTTTGTCTTGACGAGAATTTCAAGCAGCATTTTATAGCCAATTGCATCGAATTTAATACCGTTTATGATATCACGTCTAAATGCAAAGAACCCTGATACGGGATCCTTTACATCTAGACCAAGCCCGTAGCGTGCTATCTTAGTCGCCCCCTTACTCATCAGTCTCCGTTTAAACGGCCAGCCGATTATAGATCCTCCTTTTACATATCGTGATGCAATGACAATGTCATAATTTGAGTCCTGTAATGCTTGAATTATGGACGGGATTACCTGAGGTGGATGAGAGAAATCACCGTCCATAATGACTAAAAAATCGCCTGTTGCAGACTGTACTCCTTTAACAATCGCAGAGCTTAGACCAAACTTGCCCTTCCTACGGATGATCTCGACACGTATTTTCTTTTTTGCAGATAGGTTCTTTGCGTGCGATTTGGCCGTCTCAGCGGTCCCGTCAGGGGAATTGTCGTCGACCACTATTATTTCTGCCCCATTGTATGGAGAAAGCGTTTCGGCAATCGAGTCAAGCATTCTGACTATGTTGTTTGACTCGTTGTAGGTCGGAACTACGATCGAGAGTTTCGCCTTGCTGGGCTTGACCATCTCCTCCTGCCTTGGCAGATCCACGAATGTCTCTTCATGGATAGGAGTATAAAATATTTGTCAACCTGCATTGAGTGCCAACCTAAAAAACCAATCAAACCAGTTTAAAAAATAAAGGCAAGCTAGAACCTCCAAAATGCCTTTTTATCTATTGGCATCGTTTAAAGATAAAAACTAGGCTTACTAATGGTGTGCTCGCTCACGAGCCGATGTTGTTCATTAGTTTAGAGTTACTGCTGGATCTCAATTTATCTCTACATTGCATTGCAGTTCGAAGGTCTATTATTGTTTATCCGAAATCCCCGATGGCATGATTGCAAAAGGAACTGGTTCCTTGCCTGGCGGTTGCATGAGGACGGCTTGGAATGAAGATTCGGCACTATCAACTATCTCCAGCTTCATCTTAATATGAGAATAGATTGACACGCTGCTACCCAAAAACTCACGTTGTTGCCATGGCATAACTGCTTGTGAAACGTTCCGACCTCCCTGGTCAACCAGTGTTATGGGAGGAGCGTTTCTAACCATGTTAGTAACCACAATAGCAGATTGTAAATTTATTGCCAGTGCCGCGAGTTGGTGCATATATTTCATAATCGCACGATGTCGTTCTGGGCCCGAGTACTCTGTAGAGAAGAGCGACGTTAGGCTATCAATAACAACCAGTCTCGGTCGTTCTTCTATGATTTTCTTTGTTGCATTACTCTGCTCTGTTGTTGTAAACGCCCTTATGTAACTAATTTTTTCAAGGTTCAATTTAGATCCGGAGATTTCCATTATCCGCTCTGGTCGAAAGTTACCCGTAGTATCAATGAATAAAATATTAGCTGAGTCCTTTGCACAGTTTGCACACAGAGTGAAGCATAGCTGAGACTTGCCGGAGCCGCTCTGGCCGTAGATGTTGGTAATCATGCCAGTATGTATTCCTCCTCCAAGTACAGCGTCTATTGCCCTTGATCCCGTTGAGATAGTTGGCATCGCTCTTATACAGCAGGTTATTTTGTTGCATTGCCTGCTTATGAATTTGTATGCAAAGGAACCTTTTTATTCGAGCCACGATTTTTTCAACCGTAAAGTGATTAGTTAGATTGTCTTCTTCGCCGTCATCGCAACAGCAACCAAAACGTCCTCTTTCTTCACTGCAGAGAGCTATTAACAGAAAAGTTGCCGTTAGACTCAAAAGCGAAATTGAGTATAAGGGCAGGATGAACAATGTTGATTCTTATATGAACCTGATACTAACTGATGCCGAGGAATTTAATGGCTCTGTTGTGCTAGCCAATTATGGCAAAGTTGTCATACGTGGCAATAATGTCTTGTTCATCAGACTGGAAAAAGAATTCTAACCATGACGAGCACTCTGTTGGTGTCAGCTGATAAATGGTAAAAAGATCTCTATTCTCTTCTGAAAGTGTGACTGAAGGCCATCCTGACAAGGTATGCGACCAGATCTCAGACGCGGTTCTTGACGAGTTTCTGGGTCAAGACCCTGATTCACGCGTTGCCGTAGAATCAATGATAACTTCTGGAATTGTCTTTGTTGCAGGAGAAGTGACCTCAAAGGGTAAAGCCGACGTACACAAGATTGTCCGCGACACTATCCGGGAAATTGGTTATGACAAGCCAGATTATGGTTTTGATTCCGATTCATGTTCAATTCTTGTATCACTTCATGAACAGAGTCCCGATATTTCAATCGGGGTGGATGCTAGCAGAGACAAGGAGCAAGGCGCAGGCGACCAAGGGCTCATGTTTGGGTTTGCAACTAATGAAACCCCAGAGCTAATGCCTCTTCCAATTACGGTAGCACACCAGCTCTCGATGACTCTTGCTCGGATTAGAAAGAAAAAAGAGCTTAGTTGGGTTCGCCCGGACGGAAAGTCCCAGGTATCTGTAGTATATGAAGATGGAGTACCAAAACGCATCGATTCTGTAGTCATTTCTACACAACATTCACCGGACATCAGCATGAGCCAACTCCGCGAAGAAGTCATTAACAAGGTCATAAAACCAGTCTGCGATAAATGGATCGACAGTCAGACAAAGTTTCTAGTCAATCCAACGGGCAGGTTTGTGATAGGAGGACCACCAGGGGACACAGGTCTTACAGGAAGAAAAATAATCGCAGACACCTATGGCGGCATGGGCAGACATGGAGGAGGAGCGTTCTCTGGCAAAGATCCTTCAAAAGTAGACAGGTCGGCCTGTTATATGGCAAGATATGTGGCCAAAAACATAGTAGCTGCTGGATTGGCAGGAAAGTGTGAAGTGCAAGTCGCGTATGCAATAGGGGTCGCTGAACCTATCTCTATCATGGTAGATACTTTTGGGACTAGCAAAGTGCCTGAGGAGCAAATAGAAGGATTGGTCAGAAAGAATTTTGACATGAGGCCTGCAGGAATAATAAGAACGTTAGATCTAAAGCGTCCCATATATCAACAAACTGCAGCCTATGGTCACTTTGGAAGAAACAATCCTACCTTCACGTGGGAACAGACAAATAGACACCTACCCTGATATTAGGATAAAGTCAAAAGAGATTACAACATCGGTGTTGGCAACTAAATATTAGGTCGTTTTCCAGTTCGTTGTGAACAAAAAACTGATAGCATCGATAGCTTCTGTTTTCATTTCGTTAGATGTAGAGCAGGAAAATCATCAATTGCTGAAAGTTATGATGAACTTTTGCAGAGTGTGAGATAATAATTTTTTTACTATGATGAATCAAAGAATTAGTTGGCAGGTGCTAAATATCAGCCATGACTGTGCTTTGGAATATAAGATTATTGTATTTGTGGATAACTAGCATTTAGCAAATTTAAGAGTAAGCAGGATGTTTTTGGACTGGGGAATGTTTAATAGAAAATATCAAAATCTGCCATTCTGAGCAAACTATTTAATCACAAAAAAACTAGACGAAAGGCTAAGCTAAGAGAATTTAGATAGGAAGGATATATTTTTCAAGCAGATACGGGGAGCTTTTCTTGACAGCAGGTGCCTTATTTTGATATACACTAGTTTTCTTGCAGCACGCATAGTTGCTCTGTTAGTCCTAGCAACATTGTATAGCGGGCCCTTCAGGCGGGTACAGGTATGCCGTCTTAAGCTCGGGAAAGATTGAAAAGACTAATTAGGAGTTGCGTGCCTGTACAAGTTAGGCAGGCAAGAATTTTGAGCCAGAATAATAACATTGTATCGTTAAAGGTCCTCGAAGCCTATACTCGAGATGTAGGCAGAGGCACTGCAAGAATTGACTATGACACTATGGGTTCTTTGGGAGTAAGCACAGGGGATATCATCGAGATAAAGGGCAAAAGAAGGACAGTTGTCAAATGCTTACCGCTTTATCCTTCTGACGAGGGAAAGGGAATCGTCAGGCTAGATGGATTGGTCAGAAATAATGCAGGGATAGGCATAGGAGATGCGATAAATGCAAGAAAAGTCAAGGCGGTTCCTGCAGAGAAGGTGGTAATATCACCTCTTGAGGCAATACCGCCAATAGATGAGCGCTATCTGGCAGATGCTCTTGAAAGTGTTCCACTAATCAAAGGAGATAATGTGATGGTTCCATACTTTGGTGGAAGACTGACATTTCAGATAATAGGAATAACACCACCTCCTGCCGTTGACACTGCTGCGATAGTCACCAGCAAAACTACGTTCACTATAACGGAAAAGGATGAGGCATTACGAGGAATGCCTCAGGTATCCTATGAGGACATAGGCGGACTAAGAGATGAAATGCAAAAGGTCAGGGAAATGATAGAATTACCCCTCAGGCACCCAGAAATATTTGAAAAACTTGGAATTGAGGCGCCCAAAGGCGTACTTCTTTTCGGTCCCCCCGGCACAGGCAAGACATTGCTAGCCAAAGCTGTAGCAAGCGAGAGCAACTCTCACTTTATTAGCATATCAGGACCCGAAATAATGAGCAAATTCTATGGTGAGTCAGAGGCGCGTTTGCGAGAGATATTCAAGGAGGCAAGAGAGAAAGCGCCAACTATCATTTTTATCGATGAGATCGACTCTATCGCTCCTAAAAGAGAAGAAGTAATGGGTGAAGTCGAGAGAAGAGTTGTTTCCCAAATGTTATCACTAATGGATGGACTTGAAGGGAGAGGTAAAGTGATCGTCATTGCTGCCACTAATAGGCAAAATGCGCTCGATCCTGCTTTGAGAAGACCTGGAAGATTCGACAGAGAAATTGAGATTAAAGTACCTGACAAGAATGGACGTCTGGAGATACTGCAGATCCATAGTCGTAACATGCCCCTTGACACTGATGTCGACCAAAAGAGAATAGCTGCAGTAACACACGGTTTTGTCGGAGCAGATTTGGAGTACCTCTGTAAAGAGGCAGCTATGAAGTGTCTTCGTAGATTGTTGCCTGACCTCAATTTAGAAGATGAGAAATTGCCGCCAGAAACTCTAGACAAGCTCATCATCACACAAAATGATTTTAATCAGGCAATAAAGGACGTCATGCCTTCAGCTATGAGAGAGGTATTTTTAGAATCTCCTGATGTAAAATGGGATGATATTGGAGGGCTTGAAGGGGTAAAAAGAGAACTACAAGAGGCTGTAGAATGGCCGCTAAGATATCCTGACTTGTATGCAAAAATAGGTCATACTGTTCCAAAAGGTATCCTACTACATGGCCCATCCGGAACCGGCAAGACCATGCTGGCGAAGGCTGTGGCTACAGAGTCTGAAGCGAACTTTATTTCAGTAAAGGGACCTGAACTTTTGAGCAAGTGGGTTGGTGAATCTGAGCGAGGGATTCGAGAAATCTTTCGGAGAGCAAGGCAGGCAGCTCCCTGTGTAATATTCTTTGACGAGATCGATTCAATTGCGATGGCCAGAGGTGGAGGAATGGGCGGTGAAATGGGTGGAGGCGGTATGGGAACGAATGATAGAGTAATATCGCAGATCCTAACTGAGCTAGACGGAATTAGTGAATTACATGGGGTGGTTGTGCTCGCGGCAACTAACAGACCAGATATGATTGATACTGCGTTGTTGAGGCCCGGAAGGTTTGATAGAATAGTATTTGTACCAAACCCCGAAAGAAGAACCAGAAAGAGGATATTGGAGATATACGTCACAGATAAGCCAGTTGCAACAGATGTTGATCTGGAGAAAATAGCAGATATCTCGGATGGTTTTAGCGGAGCCGATACCTCCGCTATAGTA
>OBLR010000312.1_pt1 | contig 11449 bp, 11 predicted proteins | sample 1519891 | NCBI WGS metagenome assembly OBLR01 (sample SAMEA3113583, study PRJEB22503) | soil metagenome | reverse complement strand
AAGGTCTAAGTGAATCAATGTCATATGAGTTAGAACCGTTTGGGATCAAGGTAGTAATTATCGAACCAGGTGTAATTAGAACAAACTTTAAGAAAAATAGTGTTATGTCAAAGAAATCATTAGATAATTCATCTATTTCTCCATATTCTTCCATGATTCAGAAAATAGATTCATCAATTAGCTCTATCGTAGAACACGCAACTCCGCCAGAGGAAGTTGCAAAGGCAATACTGCATGCAATTACTTCTAACAATCCTAAATTAAGGTACCTTGTAGGAAATGATATGATCATGATGTCAGAAACAAAGAAAAGCATGTCAGATGAAGACTTTCGAAAAATGATGATGCAAAGTGTCATAGGATGATGATAATGCAACTGCGGAATATTGAATTCAACAAGTCTTTTACTTTTTTCTGAATTTGTGATTGGTATATTTAGTCCAATTTGTCTTTCTTTCCATCACACCGACAGAAATATTGTGCTTTATTATCATCTAACATTGCTGCGGTCATTATCTATATTCCTAAACTATCAAATAGAAGAAAAACAGAAAAAAGATGAATTAGAAATTTATCATAATATTAAAGTTGATATTGTTGATTGATTCAATAACAGCAGTACGTGCTCATCGATTTTTAAATGAAATAGTTCGTACGAGACCATATAATCTATAACATCATAAAGCCTTCAGCAAATTCAGATTAAGTAGACACTACATATCTTGTCACATGTTGAAAAACCATCCGCTATTGAAAAATTTTATTCCACATAATGATGGAAATCTTCTTTTAGTTTTAACAAAATGAAAAAAACGATTGGCATAGGAAAAGGTACCTATATTCTTTTAAATCTACAAAAAATCCTATTCTGCTGCCATCGTTATTACAATTCAAAGCCATTGCATTTGTTCACTTGATCTGTTCGAAATTGAAATATTCATCCTGTACACTTGCTTTATTGTATAGGTACTACTATGACTAACGCTGCTGACAGCATCGCTACTATTCCTAGGATTGCCGTCATCAGTAAAGTTGAGTTGTCATATAACTCCTTTTTACTATCTATTGGTATATTAGCTTAAAAATTGTTTCTGAATCGATAGGACATGTATATTTAATGTATTATTAGATTGATAATAACTAAGAAATGCACCTTAGTTAGTAACATTAACAACTAAAGAATTCTCTATGAACAGTTGAATGTGCCCATAGGCACGGGACAAAATAGAGTCTAATATATCTTACACACCACACCGAACCATCCTCCTTTCCTTTAGGGTAAGGATAATACATGAAAGGTTAGATATTCTTTAAGTATTATTTAATCACAAGTACTAAGAACTGAACAAATCTGTATATGCATTCGCATAAAAGATGAATAAATATTTCAGAAACAAAAGATGATTGACTATTTACCAATCAACTACTGACTTCTTAAGTTTTAACTATTTTTTCTAACTTGGTTATTGAAGTGGGTACTAATAACAAACTACTTCTATCTGTATCAATTCCCATAAAAATAGTTTTCATTTTATTTGCATCTACTACTATACATCATCAGCAAGAAGAAGCATTAGCCCAAACAAATAATGATGATAATAATAATTTCAAGGCATATGATAATCCTACTTATGGAATAAGCATGCAGTATCCTTCTGATTGGATAAAGATAGAACCTAGTCAAATTTCTCATGAAAGTAGTTTCAATATTATTGTTGGATTTTACTGAGAAAAAAAGTAGTTTAGACGCATTTTCTGCTGCCCTTAGCATAGGGATACATAATTTATCTTCTATTCAGAATATAAAATTAGATCAATATACTGATGCACATATTAACTTCATAAGAGAAAAGGCTAGTCTTCATGAATCAAACACAAATGCTCTTAAAGATAGTAGTAATAAAAATCCTCAACACAGCGTAGTATATGTTAATAGTGAAGGACAGAAGACACTGGAAGTTTTGATACCAAAAGGAGATAAAGCATATCATATTATGTATATTGCAGATGAAGCCAGACACTCTTATTATCTTCCACTTGTACAAAAGATGATTGATTCATTTGAAGTGATAGTAGATTCAACATTTGATAGTGACGGATTTTTGTCATCTTTGTCCACAAAAGATTATGATAAAAAAGAAGAAGATGCATCTTCCTTATCTGACTTTAACTTTGCAGCTGCAGGTGATTGGGGATGTACAAAAGATACAAGAGATACTGTAAATAACATAATAGACAAAAGTCCAGAATTAGTACTTGGACTAGGTGATTACTCATATGAAGATACTGCAGATTGCTGGCTTGATATAATACAACCTATTGATAATATAATGAAGATTTCAATAGGTAATCATGAGGATGGTATTCAGAAGGTTGACGAAACCGATGATGAAGGATTCCTCAGAAAATTTATGAATCATTTTGGTCTTACAAAAGAGTATTACTCATTTGACTATCAGAATGTTCATTTTATTGCATTAGCAACAGAATTAGGCTATCTTGATATGAGTAAGGATAAAGCAAAAGAGCAATTAGCATTTGTAAAAAGTGATTTAGAAAAAACTTCTGCTAATCCTAATATAAAATGGATTATACCTTTCTTTCATCAAATGATGTATTATAACGATGAGGATGGGGGTCTTATTGAGCCACATGATGAGAACTTGAGGAAGGTATATCATCAGCTATTTGAGAAATACGGAGTAAATTTAGTACTTCAGGCGCATTCTCACACATATCAGAGAATATATCCGCTCAAGGTCAATGAAGATTCGGAGGATGATCCAATAATAAAAAATGAGATAAAAAATGAGGATTTAAATAACTATCACATAACAGATGGGCTTGTAATAGCTACAGTAGGTACTGGAGGTGCTTATCCTACCGGCATGAATGGCGACTCAGAATACATACCAATTCAGTATAAAGATTTATTTGGATTTCTTAATGTATATGTATCATCTGATGGAACAAGATTAGTGGGTACATTCTTTGAAAATCATCATAGCGGGGAAATAAAAGATAAATTCACTATTACCAGATCAGAAGAATTAGCAACAGCAAAAGACGAGTATGATGACTAGGTCAGTAGAACAATAAGAAGAAGAAGACAGTGATGAGAGGAATAAAGTGATGAAATGATTTTGATCTTTTACAAGATGATGGCCATCTAATATAATTTTTTCAAAATCTATATGTATACATATATATACACTGAATTACTATGCTCATTTTAACTTAGAATAGTGTAGAAAATTGCATATTATTATTGATTATCAAGGCTGATAATCTAAAAGATCAATTTCATCCTGTGTAGATTCCCTTTCACTCTATCATTAAACCTATTGATGTAGGAGAGAATTTATAGGTATATTCTCTTCTTCAATTACACCATACAAAGAAGGGAACTAAGGAGACAAGTTCTGAGTTGCAAAATGAGTCAAATATGCCTCACATTCTACCTCATAGATGTCGAATCTCTTCTTCATATTAGTTAAAAAATATAAATAAATATAATCAAAGAACTTTTAGGCAGGGTTCATTTGATTTGACTAATTTCTTTATCTTCTATTTTTATCACAGAAGATAAACCTTGGTTATCAACCTATTCTTCTATGCTGTCGCATTCTAGCCTCTCTACGCAAATAAGTCTCTATCTCCTCTGGAGACATATTTCTTAGTTCATCGGTATTTAAGTCAAGGCCAAATTCTATTACTCCAGGTCCAGAAAAGTCTTTATCATGGTCTCGATCTTCTCCTTGTTCTCCTTCCTTGTCAAAGTAGTGGGGAGCATTTCTTTTCCTCATGGCTTATTTTTGACTTGACCTTATATTTATCTTGAATACAGTGAAATCTCCTTCCTCGTCATCATACTGGTTATTGCACAATTTATTTTGGCATCTAAAAGGCTGGTTAAGAATCGATAAGTCGAGCAGAAGATAATTGCAGAGGTTTTCCTCCTTACCAGATATACTTTTTTTAGAATAATGATCATATATAATGATATTAACATGGATACAGCATTACAGGTTCTGCGGTCTCTAGAAAGGATGGCTCAAAAAGAATTCGTTCCGTCTATAGGGCCAATTAAAGGTAAAATTATAACAGAAATTATCAAAAAATATAACCCAAAAACCGTTCTTGAAATTGGAACTTTGTATGGATACTCTGCTATATTAATGGCCAATATACTCCCTGAAGGTGGAAAAGTGGTAACTATTGAACTAAATAAAACGAATGCAAATATTGCTAGGAAAAATATGGCCGATGCAGGCCTTTCAGATAAAATAGATATTGCAGTTGGTAATGCTTTAGAAGTAATTCCTGAGCTTGATTTGATATTTGATCTATTATTTTTGGATGCTGCAAAAGACGAATACCTAAAGTATCTTAAGTTAGCCGAAAACAAGAATCTAAAAAAGGGCTCGATAGTTGTTGCAGATAATGTAGAGGTGTCCAAAAATGAAATGCTAGATTATTTAGAGTATGTTAGGAGTTCTGGAATATACAAAAGTGAAACTATCGAAACTGCATTGGAGTTTACACCTAATGTAAGAGACGCAATAGAAGTAAGTATTAAGGTTACTTGAGGAAATAGTGATCTCGAAGATTATAAAATATTGATACTCATAGTACAATAATAATAATAATCATGAAGTGCTTTAACTGCTGTTCTGATTTTGCTCCAACACTTTCAGAACCTATCTGCAAACAATGTGGCTTTTGTTATTATTGCAGAGACTTTACTTGTCCTCATCATAACAATTCTTTTAAAAATTCAAAGGGCAAACAATAACAAGATAATTATTCTGTTTGTATACTGAATAGTAAATATGGTCAACTAACAACTAAAATTATAAAAGAACATCATTTACGCTTAATCTGTCCTTTACATATTGAAGACCTACTTATCATATTAGACGGAATTCTTTTTTTTAGAAGTGCTGTCACAATAGATGTCATTCCATATACTAGTGTTAAAATTATTATTAGACCTTGAATAACCGTAATTATACTGTATAGTACCTTGTACTAATAGAATACCAGCCATGTTTAAGGATATTATATGAAACACAGCATAATTTTCAAAAAGTTGCCGTTTTATTAAGCCGCTGTTATTTTTATAATAGTAACGTCTTCCTTGCCTTTCCAAAATACAATTTCATATGGCATAAATTCAAGGAAGTTTGCCAGTTGCATCAGTGGTAGAAAGTACTTCTACAAATATTCTATATTCTAAATGAGTAGAATTATCAATTAAATGATCTTTAGCAAAGTCAGCATTGTTTCTACTTTTTAATTCTTTACCACATGTAAGACATTTGATTATATACTTTCTAGGAGGAGACGTTGGCTTTTCTCTTAATGCAATTATACCTGATACTATATACAATACCAATCCTGGAATACCCCATATTTGTACTGTTAGAAACAGAATAATTCCACAAGAAATTAGTATAATTCCTACAGGTTTTGTATTTTTTATATAGAATACGACAACAAGAGCTGCTATGTTAATTGCAATTATTACAATTGCAATAAGGACCGCGGTACCTAAGAAAAGAGCTAAAACCGGAATACCAGTCAGACTATTTATAAAAACATAAACAAAAACTCCTACTAATGGAACGATAAGACCAAGAATTGCAGTAATTAATGTTAATTTCTGATATAACTTCATTTGTTACAATATACATTATTATTATTTATAATGTTGTTATATTCCAATCAAATAATGTTATCCTTTGTAGATAAAGATTCGTAGTTGCTTTCACTATCTTTGCCCTTAATAAAAGATATTAGTATTTTCAATATCTAAACTGTAAATTATTAGGTGGAGGCAGGAAATAATTCATATGAATCTTGCGGATATCTCATTCTTTGTTAAGCATTTAAAATGGCAGTTTGCCCTTTGATGATTCATAGTAGATGATTTCTTTTGTAAATAGTATCTAATTCTTTCTTATTATTGAAGCATTTACCATAACATTACACGTCTTTTGCCCCGGTAAGCTGATTAGCTTTTGCCTCTTTGTCTTTTCTTCTCTTTTTGTTATATTTTCGCCGCGTAAGGTAATCCGTTAAATGCATTAGCATTATTCCAAAACCAAACATGTATTATTTTGGAGATGATTGTATATATAGATGATAAAGAGCGATCTCTCTATGTAGCTAAAAATTATTTTCTGTATGCTTTAATCTTCATATAAATAGCCACGGCCACCACGGTTAGGAAAAGGAATCTCACTATACATGTTTTTTCTAGCATCATAACCATTAGCGGAGCAGTTGAGCAGAGAGCAAAAGAAATCGATAACCAGGTTAGTTGTTAAAGATTAACATTTCGTAATAATAGTTGCCTAAAAATGATGTTATGTTGTAGTGGCGGCGGGCTGTACTGTCACAATAACATTCAGTCCCATCAGACTAGCACCATGTCAATTATGTAGTTGAGGAATAACACTTTCAATTACAAACAATAAACAATATGATTAAGAAGAATAAACGAATGCAGTAGTGTTGCGCGCCGCGAGCCGTATCAATACTGAAACAACAATAACATTAGAGTCAGCTCAACCCCCGATCCACCTGCATAATAATAATATTTATCATAGATCTCTCTGAAACAATATTAAGAAATGCTTTCATCTATATGTGATAATAGAATACAATGTCATCACAGTACAGTATCATATAACTAAAGAATAAAATAAATTCAGTTTTACTTTTCTCTCCATACTGCCTTGGTCTTTGCCAAGAAAGCAAACCCTACTATATATGCTATAATTATTGCAAGACCAAGCTCAGGAGACCAGCTGTCTCCCACTGCTTGAGGAACACCCATTGCATACTGCAATATCAGCGATGCATGAGTGGTTGGAATTGCATAAGCAAGATAACGCAGTTCTTCTATGGGTATTACGCTTAATGGATAAAACACAGGAGGTAGAACGATAACTGCAATTCTGAGAAACGCTATAAAAGATTCTACAAACCGTTGGTGTGTCGAGCGTGTCGATATAAAATATCCAATAGTAGATGTGGAAGCCCATATAAGGACAATTGTGATTATGGCCATTACAGTGCTAAACAAAAAGTCCTTGCTAAAGATTACTACCAGTGTTGCAAGGATTGCCAAGGCCGGAAAGCCAAATAGTAGTTCCGCCAGTGCAATACCTGCCATATAGGTAAAAGAGGAAACTGGGGAAGACACAAAGACATCCTGCATCTTGTATTCTACTTTCCAGGTTATAATGTTGTTACCAGTAGCTAGACCATAGCCAGCTGCTGCTGATACGAGGCTTCCTGCAAATGCTAGATGAGTATATTGTCCTCCGCTTATGACAAACACCATGAACAAAAAGGAGAAAGGAATCAATGCTGTAAAGATTATGGAGGCAGGATATCTGCGCAGCCAAAGCGATCCGTTTATGTGAGCGATCAGAAATGCCTGTTTTATTGGCAATGTTAAAGAAGAAGATGAAATCTTTTCGTTACTGTCAATCTGCACTGTATATATCGTGGCGAGCAACCCTCTAATAATGTTAAGGTTACTAAATCAAATGTTTGTTGAGCCAAAAAAGCCACAAGTAGTGATGATTGATATTGCTGAAGACATTCCACACTCTTATTACGAATCTCAGTGGCGATAACAGTTCAGAAACGATCGGATCCATTGAACCCTCAGTTCAAATTCTTATCTATCTAAAATAGTATATGAGCTTTTGTCAGGCGCATGATGTATCGAATGACAGATCTATATAATAGTAAAAGACTGGCATCTATTTAATTATCGAATACGAAATATCTCATTTAGATTACTCCCTGAGCCTCCAGGCTCTGGTCCACCACCAATGACATATATTTTATTATCAGTGGATACAGCTACCAATCCATGTCGAGCTGTTGGCATAGTCGCATCTGATGTCCATTTATTAGTTGCTGGATCATATTTTTCGTTATTGTCGAATGTGCCAGTTGGCTCTTCGCCACCAAATACGTAGATGGTTTCATTGACTTCTGCAGAAGCTAAACCACCTCTTTTGGAAGGCATTGATTCCAGTTTAGTCCATTTATCTGTGATTGGATCATAGACTTCATTAGTATTAACATTGGTTGACATCCCCTCAGTTCTTCCTCCGATAACATATAACTTTCCGTTGACTGTTGCAGATGTAAGGTGTTCTCTTGCTGTTGGCATTGGTGCTTTTTCGCTCCATGTATTAGTCCTTGGATCATAAGCCCAGTTACTGGTCAATGTTGTTTCTGAAGCGTCAACTCCTCCTACTGCATACAAAGTTCCATTGATAAAATTAGCAGTTAATGCACCACGAGCATTTGGCAGATTTGCTCCTTCTGTCCATTTGTTAGTGCTTGGATCATAGATAAATAATTTGTTTGACAGATTATTAATGTTTAGGTATCCACCTCCAACTACATACAATTTTCCTTCAAATGACGCTGCTGCAGTATGATCTAATGGTTGCGGTAAAGGAGCGGCGGTAGTCCATTCATTTGCCATGGGATCATAAACTTCGGTGGTAGTGGTACTTCGACCGCTTCCATCAAAGCCTCCAACAATGTAGATCTTGCCATCTAAAATGGTACCAGCGATTTCAGATCTTGCAGTTGGCATAGGCGCTCCAGTGGTCCAAAACGATTCCGAAGTTGTTGTTGTTGATGATGATGATGATGTTTGAGCACTAGAGAAGTATAAGACACAAAATGTAAACATCATGAATAAAATCGCGGTTCTTCCTGAAAAGTTAGATATTAACATACTATAGAAGATGTTATTACTTCTTCCAAATAAAATTGCTTAGTAATATCTAATTTGTATTATGAAGTCTAAGCACATAACTTTAGATTTATGGAAGTATGTTAAATAGTAAAAATAGTAAGAAGATCATGTACTTTGTGCCTAATTTACCGAAGGACGCATTAAACGCGTTTCAACTGGCTTCTTTAGAAATTCCTTATAATAATAAATTCCCTCAATATTGTACAAAGAGTTGGGAGATTTATGTAGAAAATTTTCAGAAAATACTATATACCTCTCTAATAGCAATAATGGAGAGCCAAATTTATTTTCTTCTTGCACTTGGTCTCTGCTGTTATACTAGATTTATAGTATTAAGAGTTTTTGAAAGACACATTTTCAAACGAACGAAGAAGTAAAAGTATCACTCGACACATAATATGAACATGCATAAGAATATTTCTTCCATCATCCTATCAGCATATTATTGAGATAAAGTAAATCAACAAAAAAACCATGTTTAATATTTATTGTAGTAATGATACTCTTAAGGGAGAATTTAAATTGTCAATGAACCTAATTAGCGGAGAAGAATTAAAACAGAAATTAGATCGTGGAGATAAGTTCAAGCTAGTAAATGCATTAGGTGAATGGGCTTTTAATGTTAAACATATCCCTGGCTCTATCAATATTAGCAAAATAGAGGATGTAAAGAAAAGACTTGATCCTAGTGATGAGATTATCATTTACTGTTCTAATACATCGTGTATTGCAAGTATAATTGGGTATCAGCTTTTGACAAATATGGGTTATAAGAACGTCAGACGCTATGCCGGTGGAATAGAAGATTGGCAAAAGGCAGGATATCCCTTAGAGGGAAATTCTGTAAATTAGTCAAAGACCATAATATTGGAACCTTACCAGAAATCTTCCGCCATCTTGACTGACTACATTCGATTCATTTCTATGCGGTAATTTTTTAGTGACCTGAAACTTAACAGAAAGTATAGTCAGAATAATAATATACTATGTTTTACTTGTGATCATTTTGAGAGAAGGTTCACATATCTGCTTGATACCTATACCTGAGTGGGTTCAACTAACAACAACCCAAAAATTACTCAAATACGAAATTTCATGTATAGAAATAAATATATTTTTGATACTAATACTTAGTAACACGTTGTGCTATCTGTGGGATTTAAAGCCTCGGTTTGCATTCTCTTTATGTTAGGCTTCATGATATAATGATAGACAAAGTATAAAACAATCCTTACTTATTCGTGTATTACATTGATTCAGTATTTTCAGATCTTGATATTACAAAGCTACCTCAAGGGTTTCCACTGTACTCCCAATACTAAAATAGGATTTATTTATCTAGTCTAAAATAGTTAATTAAGTTTTTCTCTTATAGTCTAAAGAAATGCTATACACTATACATTATTAATCATAAAGTCATAACTAAAATTAATAGTTAATTGAGACTTGGGCATAATTCGATGTTGTAATTTCCATCATTCATCGATTGGCAGACTAACTACATAATAGACGTTTGATTGCTTTTGGTTGTTTAGTTCTGATTTTAAGATTGTAATAGACAAGTATCTGATATAGAAGTACTGATAAGAGTACTAGTCCAGCAGCCTTATGATATCCTCTTATAGTTAATGGATCTATTCTAAATACCCATTTTAGATGTTCTATTAACGGTTCTATCGATTTGCTTCTCCAGGAATAAATGGCCTGTCCTAATTCAGATTCATAGAATTCTATGAGTTGTAACCTTTTGGTTGAAGTATTTACGTACCTTTGTACTGGACATATAAGCTCAAATCCTCTGTTTATGCTAAGATCATATAGCTTTTGATCGTCATAGCCAGAATCACCTATCATAAAACATGTTTCTTCTGCAAATAGAGATGATGATGATGATGATGATGAGGATGTCATTGAATTGTACATCTGGTTATCCTGTACATTAGCAGTTGTAAAATCAGCTGCTAATGGTACTATGGTCAAACCAGTACTTGATATCATGTGTAATTTGTAACCAAATATCCAACCCTTGGTATGACTGAATCCCCATCTTGCATCAGAGTATCAATTCCTGAACGTGGTACTATGCCTTTTTTCATAGATGATTTGTGCTGCCAGACATGTCCCTTAGCTTTGAGTAAAGTACTATCTATTGCAACAATGTATGGATCTATCATCTTTTTGCATACAAATAGGCTGGTCATGGCACAGCAATCCTTTCTTTGATATCTGTAGATATTGACCTAAGGCGTCTGTCAAATGTTCGTCTATCAGGTATTTGGGTAAGACCACATGCTTTCATTATCTTCTTATTGTACGGATAATCCATTTCCAAGAATTCATGTAATGCATTGTTAGAATCCAGTCTAAACCATAGCCTGACTATAAAACATCTCAGAATCACAGTAGGAGAATAAACATATGGTCTGCCACGCCTGTTATTACTTGTTTTGAATGTAGGCCACGGTAGATGACCTATCAAGTACAAAATACTAATAAGGATAGATTCTGATTTACCACCACCATAGTCTAGTCTTTGGACTTGTTTCGTTGTTTCTCACTAGAACATCAGACATCCAAAGGCTAGCTAAATTAACAATGATCAATAGATATTGTTAAAATGATGAACCTAGAATTATGCCCAACCCTCAA
>OBLR010000311.1_pt1 | contig 11461 bp, 9 predicted proteins | sample 1519891 | NCBI WGS metagenome assembly OBLR01 (sample SAMEA3113583, study PRJEB22503) | soil metagenome | reverse complement strand
TGTTCCAGATGTACCCGAAACGTACCATCCTCGGTCTGACGCTCATGGGTTCGCAGGCTTTCCTCTACAACGCCATCTTCTTCACCTACGCGCTGGTTCTAACGCAGTTCTACAACATAGACGCGGGCCGGGTCCCGTATTACATCTTCCCGTTCGCCATCGGTAACGTGCTCGGCCCATGGCTCCTGGGGCGCTTCTTCGACACGATCGGGCGGGTGCCGATGATCTCGGGTTGCTACTTCCTCTCGGGCGCGCTGCTGGCCGGAACCGGCTACCTGTTCTACCTGGACATCCTGTCCGCGGTCGCGCAAACGATCCTGTGGGTCATCGTCTTCTTCTTCGCCTCGGCGGCCGCCAGCGCCGGCTACCTGACGGTGAGCGAGGTCTTCCCGATGGAGATCCGGGCGATGGCCATAGCGCTCTTCTACTCCATAGCCACGGCTCTGGGCGGGATCTCTGGTCCCGTCATATTCGGCCAGCTAATCGGTACGGGCAGCGCCTGGAACCTGTTCATCGGCTATCTCGTCGGCGCGGGGTTGATGATCCTCGCGGCCATCGTGGAGCTGTTGCTCGGCGTGAGGGCCGAGGGCAAGTCACTTGAAGACGTGGCGCTGCCGCTAACGGCGATCGAGGAAGCGACCGGAGTCTCAGCCGCCAGAGTTTGAACACCCCAACTCTATCCCCATGGCCTCCCCACCCCGGACGAAGGCGGTACGGGCTAGTGCTCGTACCGCGGCGTTCATGCCAGGACATCACCTTCCATGTGCCGCACCTCTTCCGAGGACGTAGAGGCCCGGTCGGGGGACCGATCCGTCCAATTGGATCGTGTGCTCACTTTGGGTCCCATCGATCTCGGTTCCCGTCTGGGGTGGCTCCTGGGATCTGCTGCCTGGCGTCGCCAAGTCGCGGTGCCCTGCCAAGCTTCGTGACCGCCAGGATCTCTTGCTCGTCCAACGTCTCGCGTTCGAGGAGAGCACCGGCGAGCATGTCGAGCTCTCTTCGGTGCTCCATGAGAAGTCGCCTTGCCTTTTCGTGGCTCTCCGTGATGATCCCACGCACCTCGGCGTCGATCTCCCTGGCGGTCTCCTCACTGTAAGGTTTCTCGCCTCCCGAGGGGACTCCATCCAGGAAAGCACTCCCGCGTGGCGCGAGGGCGACCATGTCGAGCTCGTCGCTCATGCCCCAGCGCGTTATCATTTTGCGGGCGAGGTCGGTCGCCTGATCTATATCGCTCTCGGCGCCCGTGGTGCGGGTACCGTAGACGATTTCTTCGGCAGCCCGGCCGCCCAGAGCGCCGACGATTCGGGCCCGCAGGTATTCTTCGGGGTAGTTGTAACGGTCCTCCTCGGGACGCTGGTAGGTCACACCCAGAGCCTGTCCCCGTGGAATGATCGTTACCCTGTTCACCGGGTCCGCGCCAGGCACGAGCAGACCCAGGATGGCGTGGCCACCCTCGTGGTAGGCGATCCGCTCCCGGTCTTCGGGGCTCATCACGAGCTGGCGCTCGGGGCCGAGCACGATCTTCTCCAGGGCATCCAGGAAGTCCTTCTGGTGGACCTCGTCCTGATCACGGCGCGCGGCCAAGAGCGCCGCCTCGTTGACCAGGTTCCTGAGATCGGCCCCGACCAGCCCCGGCGTTACGGCCGCTATCCCAGCCAGATCGATGTCTGGGGCGAGTGGCACGCTCCTCGTGTGAACCTTGAGGATCTCCTCCCTGCCCCGCTTGTCCGGGGGTTGGACCACGACGCGCCGGTCGAAGCGGCCAGGCCGCAGCAGCGCAGGGTCGAGGAGATCCGGCTGGTTGGTGGCGGCGAGCACGATGACCCCCTCGCGCGAGCTGAAACCATCCATCTCGGTGAGAATCTGGTTCAGGGTCTGCTCCTGCTCGCTAGAGCCACCAACCGCAGTGCGTCCGCGCGCCCGGCCTATGGAGTCGAGCTCGTCTATGAAGATTATGGCAGGAGCGGCCTCGCGCGCCTGCTTGAAAAGATCCCGCACTCGGCTGGCGCCTACGCCGACGATCATCTCCACGAACTCGGAGGCGCTCATGCTGAAGAACGGCACCCCCGCCTCGCCGGCAACGGCCCGCGCCAGAAGCGTCTTTCCTGTACCAGGGGGACCTACAAGCAGGACACCTTTCGGCGCCGCTCCTCCGAGGCGCGTGTACCTCTCGGGCTGCTTGAGGAAGTCCACGATCTCGACAAGCTCGTTCTCGGCCTCCTCGATGCCAGCGACGTCGTCGAAGGTTACCCGCTCGCCTTCCTTCTGGTCGTAGCGCCTGGCGCGGCTCCTGCCGAGGCCCGTCAGGGCGCCCCCGAGGCCGCCTCCCTGCCCGGCGGCGCGCCTCGACAGCCAGACGAAGAGGCCGATCAGGAGCAGCGCAGGACCGAAACTGAAGAGCACGCTTAGCAACAGGCCGCGTGGCTGGTCGAGCGGCTCGGAGTTGATCTGGACTCCCCGATCGACGAGCAACTCCTCCAGGCGGGTGTTAGCGAAGGAAGGGATCGCAGTGGTGAACCTGGTCGTGGAACCCTCCCCCTTCGGGGGATAGGTGACGGGCTCCTCGAAGGTTCCTTCGACCGCGTCTCCGCGGGTGGAGATCTGCTCTACGTTGCCTGCTTTTACCTGATCCTTGAAGAAGGTGTAGGGCACCTCTTCGGGAGCCTCGGGGCCAGGGAAGAGATACGAGACCACCAGGAAGTTCACCAGGAGTAAGAGCCCGAACCACAGCCACCAACTGGCCGGTGGTAGCCTCCCCGGTCTCCGGGGTCCGTCCGCATGTGGCCGGTCGTCGTGCAAGTTCGACGGAGGCCGATTTCCGTTAGGGGGTGGTCCCGTGCTGCCCTGCCGCTGGGTCATGACTTTGCTCCTTCCCTATCTCCTGGTTTGAGACCCGATCGCCTCACTCTCGTCCGTACCCTCCGGTAGAGGCCATGGAAGAGCCGTCACGCCTTCGAAGCCCGGCCCCGGACAACAAATCGCGCCACATCCCGCCTCTTCGCCCTCACTCCGAGGCCGGGACAGGCCGGCACCCTGCCAATGGCTAGAGGGGGAGTAGAAGCGAATAGTACGGCGCCGGCCTGTCCGGATGCGGCTGTTCACTCCGGACCACCTTCCCGGGTCGTCAGGCCCGAAATCAGAGTTTCGGTAGAGCAGTAGCACCCCTTGCGGGACGACTTCTTGGGTATGGAGCGTAGCAAGCCGGCAAGATCCGGCCATCGTCTTAATGATCTATTTTTTCATGAGTCAGATTCTCCAGGCTTTCCCAAAACGTCGTATGGCGAAGCCCTTTATGCTGCACCATGGCTATCCTTGTCCCCGGATTGGGAGAATTCTTGCGCCAAGGATTTTCCCTTGGGATCCGATCCCTCTGTAAACCGACGCACGGTCCTGTGTCTACACAAAGCACATTTGCCGGATACTCATGGAGCGCATTTACTATGCGTTAGTGGTCCGTTCTCGCCAGAGGAAAATGGACTACCTTCTTCATGACGAACCGTCGTCCCTGCGCGATCATGGGTCTCCATGAAACGTAAAGCGCGGGCCGCCAGATGGTCCGAGTGCGATAGGCCTACGCTCAGTAGCTTTGCAGCCATCAGGGAGGTGTGACCCATGAGCTACTACGCAGACGTCGAGCTATCAGAGCCGCTCGCTGCTGGCACGGAGGCACCAGACTTCCGGCTCCCCTCCGGACCAGAACAGGATCTCCAACTCTCCGACCTTCGCGGGCAGCCTGTGATCCTGGCCTTCTACCCGGCCGACTGGAGCCCGGTCTGCTCGGACCAGATGGTCCTCTACCAGGAACTCACGCCTGAGTTCGAGAGGTACGACGCTGCGCTGCTCGGCATCTCGGTGGACGGCGTGTGGTGCCACCAGGCGTTCGCAAGACACAGGAACATCCGCCTTCCACTGCTCTCGGACTTCGAGCCCAAGGGCGAAGTATCCCGCACGTACAGGGCCTACAGGGAGGGCGAGGGTTTCAGCGAGAGGGCGCTGTTCGTGCTCGACCCGGAAGGGGTCATCCACTGGAGCTACGTCTCGCCCCCCGAGGTGAATCCGGGCGCCGACGGCATCCTTCGAGCACTGGAAGACATGGCAACGAGAGAGGTGATCTCATGAACATCACAGCATGGACAACTACTTTGGCCCTGCCAGTCTCCCCGGATAGGGACCACATCAGAGGGTCTTTGGACGCGCCCGTTTCGCTAGTGGAATATGGTGACTACGAGTGCCCTTACTGCAGGGCCGCGCATCCGATAGTCGATGAGATCCAGGCACGTATGGGCGACGAACTCCAGTTCGTGTTCCGCCACTTCCCTATGACGACCGTGCATGCTCATGCCGAAGAGGCGGCAGAGGCCGCTGAGGCGGCGGGAGCCCAGGGGAGGTTCTGGGAGATGCACGACGTACTGTTCGAGAACCAGGAGCAGCTCGCGCCTCACTATCTCCGCGCTTATGCAGGGGCTCTGGGCCTGGACACCCAGAGGTTCGACAGGGACCTTGCCGAGCACGTCTACGCCTACCGCGTCCGCGAGGACTTCATGAGCGGGGTGCGGAGCGGGGTAAACGGCACGCCGACGTTCTATATCAACGGCGTGCGCCACGACGGCTCCTGGGAGCTCCCAGCCCTGATGGCCGCCCTACAGCGAGCGGCGCGGGTGCGAGCTTGAGAGAGTGCACGCTCGGCGACGTCTAGAAAAGAGCTCGACCGGTGAAAGGTCCAGACGCTCTCCCAGCCCACGACTATAGTCATCTTCGGCGCGCCAGGTGACCTGACGCGCCGGACACCTTCGATTTCAAGCGCAACCCCGACGCCTACGAGTACCTCCTGCTCGACGTGCTCCTGGGAGACGCCACCATAGAAAATTCGCCCCCGGTTTTATGGATGCAAGCATACATCGCTTGATACGCAAGGTAGTAAGATCGTTGTAGATGCGCAATTCTACTGCTAGCAACACCACCGGCACTCGCGCACTAGGGCTGTCAATGAAGCCAGATGGCTTCTAAACTGTCTGGTCCATCGACACAGAGTAGCTTCGCTCTACGAATATCTAGTGAATTCGCTCTATGTTAATATGGGCTGTTTTGTGCTAGAACTTGCATACGGCTCGCCTCCGCTGTGAGGGGCGATGGTTCCAGTATTTGAACCTTGGAGGCGTACTCATGCGCCAGGGGGCAATCTCTGTGGGGCAACCGAATGGATGCCCTGGCCTGCGTTGAGGATTATGGTTGGCTCTGCGAGAGGGTATTTCTATTGATTAGTGAACGAGTATGTAGCAGGAAGTAGGTGCTTGAGGGTGTCTGATCTGCAAGAAATCGAGAGAGCAGCTCTGGAGGAAGTGCTTCGCCGATTATCCGCAGCGATCATGATCGTTGCTGCTCCTTCGGGGGAGACCATCCTCCTTAACAGACAAACACAGCAGATGGCAGAGCGATACCTAGGCTCCGCTCAGCTGTCGGGGATAGAAGAGTTACGAGAGCTGCACGACAGCGGTGTTTTCGAACTGTATCGCCCCGATGGACGACCTTATGAGTTTGAAGAGTGGCCGGTGATGCGAACCCTCGCATCTGGAGAAGAGATTAGAGATGAGGATGTCATCCAGGTTATGGCTGATGGTAGCCGGCTCACCATACGCTGCAACTGCTCCCCGATCTACGACGATGAAGGGCGCATCGTTGCAGGAGTATTGCTTACGCAGGAGATCACCGAGCACAAGCGGGCGGAAGTGAAGACTCATTTCCAGGCTGACCTACTCGGTGCTGTTGGACAGGCCGTTATCGCTACCGATCTTGAGGGACGGATCACCTACTGGAACCGTAGCGCCCAAGATCTTTACGGCTTCTCAGCCGAGGAGACGATGGGTCGTTTCGTTGTGGATGTTATTCCCTCCGAAGCCTACCGAGAGCGAGCGGAACAGATCATGCTCCAGTTAAGGGCCGGGAGGAGCTGGTCGGGGGAGTTCGAGGTCCGGCGCAAGGACGGCACCACCTTTCCGGCGATGGTCACAGATACACCTGTGCGTGACGAGCAGGGGAACCTGGTAGGCATTATCGGTATCTCTACAGACATAACCGAGCGCAAGCTAGCAGAGCAGGAGATAGAGAGACGCACCCACCAGCAGGCTGTCGTGGCAGAGCTGGGCCTCAGAGCGCTCGCAAACGACGACCTCCAAGACCTCATGGACGACGCCGCGACCCTCGTTGCTCAAACCCTGGGAGTGGAGTACGCAAAGGTTGTGGAGCTCCTCCCAGGCGGCCAGGAGTTGCTGATGCGGGCAGGGGTGGGCTGGAAAGAAGGGCTCGTAGGAGAGGCGAGGGAGTCGGCAGGAGAGGGCTCCGAGGCCGGTTACACTCTGCACTCCGATGAGCCTGTCATCATGGAGGACCTGAGCACCGAGGAGCGCTTCGCCATGACCCCGCTGCTCGCAGAACATGGAGTGGTAAGCGGCATGAGCGTGGTGATCCACGGCCGGGAGGCTCCCTTCGGGGCGCTTTGCACCCACAGCACTAGCTACAGGAGCTTCTCTGAGGATGACGTCAACTTCTTGCAGTCTGTTGCAAACGTACTGGCCACAGCCATCGAGCGCCAGGGGGCTCAGGAGCGGGTAGAGGATGTCAGGGAAGCGGAGAGAAGCCGCATAGCCCGTGACCTCCACGATGATGCCCTACAGGACCTCAGCGGTGCTCTCGTAGACGCACAGCTCCTGCGCAGCCAGTTGATCTGTGAGGATCCGGAGGCTATTGGCAAAGCCGAGCAGTTGCTTGAGGCACTAGATCGGATAGGACCGCGCCTTCGCGGGGCTATCTACGACCTGAGGCTCGAAGCAGAGCAAGATAGGCCCTTCTCTGAACTCTTGGAGTCGCTTGTGGAGCTGCAGCGCGCCATAGCCACAAATAGCGAGATAACTCTTGAGATGCGAGGCGAGAGTCTTTCTGGCTCTCTAGGGAAGACAGGTGGGGAGCTATTGCGCATACTGAGAGAGGCGCTGATCAACGCTCGGCGCCATTCAGGGGCAGAGCATGTTCGGGTCAGGGTGTGCAGTTCTGAAGAGAAGCTCTCTGCCGAGGTAGAAGACGATGGGCAGGGATTCGATCAAGAACAAGAGCCTTCTTCTACCACTCATGGCGGTATGGGGATAAGGGCCATGCGCGAGAGGGCCAAAAGCCTTGGGGGAGAGTTAAAGATGGAGAGCGAACCTGGGCAGGGCACAAAGATGCACTTCGAGCTTGTGCTCCAGAGAGAGCTAGAGGAAGCTGAGCAACAACAAGAAGAAGTCGTGCACATCCTGCTGGTTGATGACCACGCCTCCATAAGAGAGGCTCTCGCCGCTGCGTTTGAAGGAGAGGAGGGTTTTGAGGTAGTGGGGCAGGCAGGATCGGTGGCAGAGGCCAGAGAGATACTAGAGCAGATGTACCAGGAGATGGACGTGGCTATCATCGACCTCGGCCTGCCCGATGGCCACGGGGCTGACCTCATCAAGGAGCTACGCGAGAAGAACCCTCAAGCGCAGGCGCTGGTACTGAGCGCGAGCCTCGATCGTGCAAATATAGCTCGGGCAGTTGAGCAGGGAGCTGCAGAAGTCCTAAGCAAGACGGCTCACCTGGAGAAGGTGGTGCAGGCTGTGCGGCGCTTGAGGGCGGGCGAGACGCTCATGCCCCTGGAAGAGGTTGTCGGGTTACTGCGCTTCGCTGGGAGCCAAAGAGAGCAAGAGTACGAAGCACGCCAGGCCATAGAGAAACTCACCCCCAGAGAGATAGAGGTCTTGCAGGCGCTCGCCTTGGGCCTGGACAGTGAGGGGATAGCACAGAACCTGCACATAGCACTGAGGACAGAGCGAAACCACATGGCGAGCATCCTCGCAAAGCTAGGGGTACATTCGCAGCTTCAGGCCCTGGTGTTTGCCTTAAAGTACGGGGTGGTAGACGGTCCTTGACATTGCCAGCGGAGTCCTGAGACAACACTTCTGCGAGGGTTGGTCGGTAAGGTAAATCCTCAAGCATTCGACGGGTTGCGCTGACCACCTTAGCTGGCCTCAGAGGAGCGGCTCCTCAGACCGCGCCCGGGTGATAGACGCGCGGCGCCGTTAGTCGTGTCCTTTCCGCTCCCTCAAAACCCGGCTCAACTCGTCGAAGTCTTGTTCCATCTTCTTGCGGGCGGCCTCGACGAGTCTTGGATTGTCCAGGATATCTTCGATCTCCTCGGGAGAAGCCTTGCGGCGGACGTATTGTTCCTGGACTATCTCTTCGAGAGGAACCATGTCTCCGAGGCGATGGATGATGTACTCGAGGACAAGCTCCTCCCGCTCGGAGTTGTGGGTGAGACTGAAGATCCTGTCCCAGAAGGATTCCCTTTTCTCGGGCATGTTCCCTCCTTTAGCCTCTGCGGCAGGTCGCTACAACAGCAGATCGAAGGTCCGGAAAGCACGCTCCCAGTGCTTGGTCTGTGGGTTCTCGAGTTTGGGATCAAGAACCTTGAAGGTGCGGGCGAGGGCGAGGCTCAGTCCTCCGGCGATCTGCGGGAGCTTCGCCTCCGTCTCCTCGGTGTAGGTCAGATCTAGCGTGGGAAGAGCGACCAGCTGCTCCAAGATGGGCTGCAACTGCCCTGTCTCGTCCATCCCCCTGAAATCGTGGATGGTCTCCTGGAGTCCCTTGGTGACGGGCAGGTCATGAGGTTCTATGATGTCGCGGCCATTTGCCCTGGCCTTCGCCTGCCCGATAAGCAGCAGGTCGTGGACTTTCCGGTTGACGAAGTCCTCATAGCGCCTCAGATCATCTTTGTCCACGTCCAGACTCGCGGCCGTCCTGAAGAAACGCTCGAACTCGCTTATCCCCATCAGTGCCATGCTGCTTCCTCCTGGCTGGTCGGATTCTTTGCTAGAGCTTCTTCTCTTCAACCTCTCGCTCGGAGAGATCCACAAGAGCGTACTCTCCCTCGCTCAACCTCCCAGGTGAGACCACCAGGGAGGTCCCCAGGTGCTCCCCGTGGACGCCCTCTCCGCCCGTAAGCACCAGGGCAGGAGCGTACGTCTTGACCACCTCGGCCAGGAACTCGCTGCCCCCTTCACGCAAGCCCTTGTGGGCTGGAGGGGTGACGAAGAGAAAGACCTTCGGGTAGTCCTTCAGCTCCCTCAGGACCTTGAGCCTGTACTCTACCTCCCATCCGGGATAGCTGAGCCGTTCCAGCTCCTCGCGCTCGTGGTGGGGATCGTCTACTATCTCGCCCCCCATGCCGGCGAAGAGCATCTGGTATCCCGGAGCCAGGGCGAAGGTGCCGTGGACCCCGTGCATGGAAGGGAAGATCACCTCAGTATTGTGCGCCTCCCTCAGGTACTTGCCGAACGGGGCGTCGCCCGCCCCGGGGATGTAGAAGGCGGGAAGATTGGCCCGGCCAACCGTCCTGAGGATCGCCGCATACTCGCGGACCTCTCCTTCGGCACCGAGGTCACCCAGCAGGGCCAGCGCATCAGCCCCATCTTCCCCCACCGCCTCGAGCATCCGCACCACATCCTTACTCCGCCCGCGTGGCCCGCAACTCGCGACTATCCTCGTAATGTGACCGGACACGATTTACCTCCGCTTTCCACATTGGTTTTGCCTAAGCAAGCTCCCGGATCTGAGTGGCCGCGGGACGGAAGAGGAGTCCCAGGATCCAATCCGCCGCGACCTGCGCCCGGTTCTGAGGGCTCTCCAGCTTGGAGAGGTAGACAGCCCGCCAGAACAGGGCGGCGATGAACCCCGAGAAGCGGACGCCCATGACCTCGTTGACGGCGAAGCGGCTGCCCAACTCCACGAGCTGCCCGAGGGGTCGGTACTCGAACTCTTCGAGTTTGCCCTCCTTCCCGTCGATGGTGGCAAGGATGTTCCTGGCCGCTACGTACCCCTCCTGAACCGCAGCCTGGGCGGTGGGCGGGGCAATCCTCCCTTCTCCTTTCTGGGGGATGGCTGCGGAATCGCCTATGGCCCACACCGCGGAGCGGCCCTGAACCCGCAGCCGCTCGTCGACGATAACCCCGTCGCGTTCGGTGAGAGTGACGTCGAGATCCTCGAGCTTGACGTTCGGGCGGATACCAGCGGTCCACACCACGTTCTCCGTTCTTATCTCCTGCCCGTTGTCGAGCTTGACGCGGTCCTCCGTTACCGCGCTCGCCCGCCTGCCGGTGATCACCTTGATACCCCTGGCCGCCAGCTCAGCGCGGGCCGCCCTTCTGAGGGCGGGGTCGAGCTCGGCGAGGATCTCCTGCCCCGCCTCGATCACGAAGACCCTCACCTCGTCCAAGTCGATGTTAGGGAAGTCGGGGGCGAGCGCTTCGTGAACGAGGGCGTGGATCTCGGCAGCGGTCTCGACCCCTGTGGAGCCACCTCCTATGACCACGAAGGTGAGCCTGGGGTCAGCGATCTCCCCGGGAAGCAGCGTGACCTGCTCGAAACGCTCTATTATCTGGTTGCGAATCTTCAAGGCATCCGCCAGCCCGGCAAGCGCCAGGCAGTGCTCCTTGACCCCGGGGACGCCGAAGTAGTTGGGCTGACTTCCCAGGGCCAAAACCAGGTGATCGTAGGGCCACTCCTGGCCGTAGTCGCCCATCACGACCTTGCGCCCGAAGTCCACCCCTTGCAGGTCGGCCCGCCGAAAACTGGCCCCCATTTCGATGAGAGGCCTTCGCAGGGGCTGGGCGACGTTGTCGATGTCCACCTCGCTGCCGACGATACCAGGCACCATCGGCCAGAAGGTGAAATAGTTCTCCCTGGATAAGACCATCACCCCGACGTCGTCCCTGTCCTCGGTCAGCTGGCAGAGGGTCTTGGCGGTCGTGTACCCAGCGAACCCGCCGCCTACGATGAGCACCCTGTTCGGGAACTTGCCGTAGGGTGGCCTCTCGGAGGGCGCGTATCTGGGTCTGGGCTTGAAGGTTCTGCGCAAAACTCCTGCGGCGATGGCCGCTCCGCCCAGCGCGAGGCCCACCTTGGGGAGTATGCTCCCGAGCGGCACGTCAGCCACCCCTCCGACTCCGCTCGTACTTCCTCACAACGAGCCTCGAATCGAGGATCAGGCGCAACAACCCGATCTCCTCCACAATCACGACGACCCTTCGCCGCTTGCTCTCTTCGAGAGCCGCGAGATCCTCCTCCCATTTCCGAAGCACACCCGATAGTTCTCGGTAGAAATCCCGTTCCAGCCTGCGAGCCACGTCGAGGGCCTCGGTACGTCGAATCGTAGCCTGCACACCCAACCTTTGCTCTTCACCGTCCGGCGGTCCTGCTTCACGGACCGCCGGATGTTGTTTTTCTATACTCTCCAACAGAGCCACTTACATCATTCCGCCCATGCCACCTGCTGGCATAGCGGGTGCCTCCTCCTCAGGCTCGGCCACAATTACATCCGTGGTCACGATCAGGCTGCCAATAGAAGCAGCATTCTGCAACGCCGAGCGCGAAACCATCGTCGGGTCGGTCACACCTGCCT
>OBLR010000310.1_pt1 | contig 11466 bp, 10 predicted proteins | sample 1519891 | NCBI WGS metagenome assembly OBLR01 (sample SAMEA3113583, study PRJEB22503) | soil metagenome | reverse complement strand
TGGCCCGGGCGTGGGCGCGGATCAGCAGCTGCACCCGCTTGACCTCGGTGAAGCGGCCCACGTAGAGGAGGACCGGGCCGCCGGGACGGAACGGCTCGAGGTCGGTCTCCGAGTAGGCCACGCTGCCCGGCACGCCCGACTCGTCCCAGCCGAGCGGCTCCTCCACGAGCCAGCGGCGCCAGTGCGCGAGCCGCTCCGCCCCGGCGAGCGGGCGGCGGTCGAACCCCTCCGGGTCGAAGCCGTTCGGCGCCCACACCACGCGCGCCGGGTCCACGCCGAGCAGCGCCGGAACGCGCCGGACGGCGTCGGGCGAGAGCACGAGCAGCCGCTCGCATCCGCGCGCCCAGCGGCGCATCCGCTCGGCCCACCGCACGGCGTGCCCCCAGCCCGGCGGCGGCCCCTGGTCGATCTCCCGCAGCATCAGCAGCTCGGTCCCGTGCAGGTGCCCTATACGGGGGACGCCGGGGAAGGCGCGCTCCGCCGCCTCGTGGATCGGGGTCAGGTGGTGGAGGTGCAGCACGCCGGCCGCACCCGCGTCCGCCGCGGCCAGCTGACGCTCCCAGGTCGACACGAGGCGCTGGTAGGCGTCGTCGTCCACGCCGGCGAGAACGCGGTCCGGCGCGCCGGCCCGGTCCTCGTAGGAGGGCTGGAACGGCGGATCGGCGCCGAGCGGGTCCGGGGCGGCCGCCGCGGCCGTGTAGTCGAGCGGGCGCACGTCGAGCCCGCGGTAGAACGTCTCGGCGTGCGACTGGGCTCCCGGCGCGCCGAGCGACCCGCACGCGATCGCGACCTCCCACCCCGCCCGCGGCAGGAAGCGGGCGAGGTAGCGCACCACCTGCGCGGAGCCCCCGCGCGGGAAGAACAGCACGCCCATGACCGCGCGGGAGCTCACCACGCTCACCTCCGCACGCGGATTCAGAGGATCGTCGGCACGGAGCCGCCGTCGACCGACCAGGCCGCCCCGACCACGTTCGACGCGGGCTCGGAGCAGAGGAAGACGATCACCGCGGCCGCCTCGTCGTCGGTCCCCATCCGCCCGCGCGGCAGGCCGGCGCCGGTGGCCTCGAGCACCTCTTCCCGGGCCTTACCGGAGCGCGCGGCGAGTTGGTCCGCGAGGCCGCCCTTCTTCGTCCAAGACTCGCCCCTCACCGGCCCCGGGGCCACCGCGTTCACCAGCACGTCCCGGGCGGCCCAGGCGTCCGCGAACACCCGGCTGAGCGAGAGCTGGGCGGCCTTGGTGACCGAGTAGGAGGCGTCCAGCCTCGACGAGGGCCGCTTGCCGGACGAGGACGCCACGTTCACGATCCGGCCTCCCCCGGCCTCCGCCATGGCCGGCGCGAGCGCGCGCATCAGCCGCATCGGTCCCATCACGTGGAGCTCCCATTGCTGCTGCCAGTCGCCGTCGCTCAGCTCGCCCAGCGTACGCGCCCGGCTGGTGCCGGCGGCGTTCACGAGCGCCCACGGGACCGAGGGGCAGGCGGCCAGCACGCGCTCGCCGGCGTCCCGCGCAGTCACGTCGAGGTCGAGATCGGCGCCCCGGCGGGCCACGGACAGCACGCGGGCCCCCTCCTGCGAGAGCATTCGGGCCGCGGCGGCGCCGATGCCGCGTGTGGCTCCGGTGACAACGCACACCTTTCCTTCGAGACCGAGGTTCACGAGCGATGAAGTCTCACACGAGTTACAAGACCTTCCACACGGACCGGCGCCGCGAGCTGATCCGCATCACGGAGGACGTGCAATCCGCCGTGGACGAGGCCGGGATCGCCGAGGGGATGGCGATCGTCGCCGCGATGCACATAACGGCGGCGGTGTGGATCAATGACGACGAGCCCGGCCTGCACGAGGACACGCTCGAATGGCTCGACAAGGTCGCGCCGCCCAGCTGGAAGGAGCCCGCGAACGACGTGGCGCGGGAGCTGCTCCCGGATCCCGGGGACTACCGCCATCACGCCGGCGGCGAGGACAACGGCGACGCCCACTTGAAGAACCTCCTGGTGCACCACCAGGTCATCGTCCCGGTCACGGAGGGCCGGCTGGACCTCGGCCCCTGGCAGCAGGTGTTCTACTGCGAGTTCGACGGCCGCCGCCGAAAGCGCATGATCATCAAGGTCCTGGGCGAGTGACCGGGGCGTGGTGGGGTACACATGACCCAGAGAGGAGTTCAAGAGCTTGAACGACAAATGGGTCGCGCGGGCCTTGCGCGCACTCCCCCGCCGGTGAGCTAATGGAGTGGGATCCCTCATGACCCCCTGGGCCGTCATCAATCCGGCGCGGCTCGCAGGCTCCGGGCTGCTCAGGACACAGAGCGACTCCCGCCTCGTGGACCTCGTGAGAGCGGGTAACGACCGCGCTTTCGAGGCGATCGTCCTGCGCTACCACCGGCCGCTGCTGCGCCATTGCCGCCGGCTGCTGCCCGCCGGCCGCGCCGAGGACGCGGTGCAGCAGGCGCTGCTCCGCGCGCTGGAGGCGATGCGCGCGGACGAGCGCGAGCTGCAGCTCGAGCCGTGGCTCCACCGCATCGCCCACAACGCGGCTATCGACTCGCTGCGGCGCATGGACTCGCACTGGGAGGAGCTCGACGACCGGATGGACGGCGTGGAGCCGACACACGCCGCGGTCGAGCGGCGCGCGCGTTTCAACTCCGTGATGTCGAACATGGGCGAGCTGCCGGAGCGCCAGCGGCGCGCGCTCGTGCTGCGGGAGCTCGAGGGGCGCAGCTACGACGAGATCGCCACCACGCTGGGGGTCACGGGCGACGGCGTCCGCCAGCTCCTGAACCGGGCGCGCAACACCATGCGCGCCGCCGCCACCGCGGTCGTGCCGCCGGCCCTGGTCGGCCGGATCGCCGGGAGCCAGGCGGGCGTGAGGATCGCCGAGCTGATGGACCCGCCCAGCTCGGCGCTGATGGCGAAGGCCACGGCGGCCGTGGCCGCCGGGGCCGTGGCGCTGTTCGCGGTGACCGGGCCGCCCTCGGGCGACGGCGGCGGCGTCTCGCGCGCCGACGCCGGCGCGAAGCCCCCCGCGGGGGAGGAGCAGACCGAAGCCGGCGCCCGCTCCGCCGGTACGGGGTCGCCGGCCGGACCGGTCTCCGACACGGGCGAGCCCGGCAAGGGCGAGCCGCGGCGCGAGGGCGGCGGCGACGGGAAGGCGCGCGGGCGGGAGGCCGGCGGGCGCAAGGCCGGCGGCCGTGCCGGCGGGCGCAAGGCCGGCGGCCGTGCCGGCGCGGTCCCGGGACCCGGTCCCGCCACCGGCGGAGGGGACGACGACGAGGGCCCCGCGCAGCGCGTCCGGGCGGGACCGCCCGCCGGCAGCGACGACGATGACGACGACGCGCCGGTCGCACGCCGGCGCGGGGGCTCCGGCGACGATGACGACGACGACGGCGCCACGCCCGGCACGCCCGCCGGCGGCGACGACGACGACGCCCCCGCGCCCGGCGCGCCCTCGGGCGGCGACGACGGCGCCCCCGCCCCCGGCGGTGGCGACGACGGTGGCGACGAGGGCACGGTGACCGTCGTGACCGCACCCCCGCCCGACGACGGCGGGGACGAAGGCGGTGCGACGGCCCAGGCACCCACGCCTCCGGCGCAGCAGCCGCAGGCAACGCTCGCGCCCGACGCCGCCGCCGGACAACCGAGCAACTAGGCTCAGCACCCCTTCGCGTTCAGGCCTTCAACACTCGCGTTCACAAGATTGAACGGCAAAACTTGTGCAAGTGGCTCGCTGATGAGCTAAGTTCTCCGGGGACCGACAGGCCCTCCGTGCTCGCATGCAAAGACAGCGCCACAATGCCCCGGACGGAGCACAGCGCGTCGGTCGCGTGGGCGCACTCGGCGTCGTCGCTGCCGGAGCACTGTGCGCGGCAGTCCTCTCCGTGGCAAGCCGCGTACCGCCGACGCCGATCGACACGGACACGATCCCCGGCGTCGAGATCGGCCCCGCCCTCGAGGGTGACGCGAAGCCCGCGGTCCGAAGCGACCGCCGGGGAGGTTCCAGCCCTCGCGACGGGGCACGCGGCTCGGATGCGCGTGGACGCGGCGACGGCACCGGCGGGCGCGCGGTCCCCACCGCCTACGGCAGGCCGCGCGGCGCCGCCGGGCAGAACGCGGCAGGCGGACCGCGGTCCGGCGACGGCGCGCGCGATCAGCCGGTTTCTGACACCCGCCCAGGCGACGGCGACGGCGGCGGTCCCGCGCCCGGCCCACGCGATGACGGCGGCGGCGACCGGCGCTCGCCCGGCACCGGCGGCGGCAACAACAACGACCGGGCCGCGCCACGCCGCGGCCCTGCTCCGGCACCGACGCCTGCACCCGCACCAACGCCGGCACCGGCTGCGGCTGCAACCGGCGGCGCCGCGGAGCCGGCCGACACGGAGCCGGCCGACCCCGAGCCCGCCGACGAAGACGAAGACGCGGCTCCCGCGCCCCTCGCCGCTGCGGCCAGGAACGACGCTGACGAGGACGAGGTGGAAACGGAGCCCGCGCCGGCCGCGGCTATCCCCGCACCCACACAGGACGGCTCTGATGATTTGGACGATGGGTGAGCCCCGGCTCGTCGTGGATGCACGCCAGCCGCAGCCGCGCCAGTCGCCGGCAGCGGTCGAGTAGCTCCTCGTCCAGGTTGTCCTCGAAGCCCTGGTAGCCGAGCAGGATCTCCTCGCGCATCTCGGCCAGGTCGCGGCCGGAGCGCAGGGACAGCAGGTCGATGTGCGCCAGCAAGCTGCCCATGTCGAGCTCCGGCGGGCCCAGCGCCGCGTGGTCCAGACCAATGAGCCCGACCCGCTCGCCCATCAGGATCCGCGCGTCGGTCAGGTTCCGGTGCACGACGGTGGTGCAGGCCCACGGCTCCGAGAGGTCGGCGGCCGCCCTACGGACCGCGTCGGCAAGGCGGGGCGCCGCGGCGTCCGCGCACCGGTGCAGCGTCTCCAGCTCGCGATTGACGCCGTGCGGGCGCAGCGGCGAGGGCGCGCGCCTTCGCCACGAGCGGTGCCAGCTTCCCACGGCCGCCCCGGCGCTCCGGCAGGCCGCCGCGTCGCGCTCGAGGAGGGCGCCCGTGAGCGGCTCCCCCTGCACCTCGGAGAGCACCACCATGTGGAGCTCCGGCTCGCTCGACAGCACCCGCGGCACCGTCACGCCGGGCGGCACGGCGCCAAGGGCGCCGAAGCGGGCCGCCACCATCGCCGCGCGATCCGAGGTGTAGAGCTTGACGATCGCGGTCCTCACCGATCCGCTCGCGCGCAGCGTGCGGTGGTCGCCGGGCCGATTCGCCAGCTCCTCCAGCTCGACGGGCGAGCCGACGATCTGCTCGAGCCGCCCGATCACGCGCACACCCGCTCGGCCGCCGCCACCATCTCCTCCATCCGCAGCGGCCACTGCTCGTCCTGGTGACGGAACGGGCGCGGCGAGCGCCGGAGGATCGTCGTGGCGAGGTACCACGAAAGCTGCTCGGGCCGCCCCGCGTAGCCCTGGACGACCAGGTCGAGCACGGCGAGTGCCGCGTCGAGGTCCGCAGGGTCGCCGCGCACCAGGTCCGCGGCGTACGTCGCCACGTCCAGCGCCGCGGGGGCCCCGCACATCCAGTCGAAGTCGGCGATCACGAGACCCTCGGCGCCGAGGAGCAGGCGGCGCGCGTCGAAGGCGCCGTGGGCCGGCACCCGGTCGAGGTCCGCCGGCAGGGCGGACTCGAGCCTCCCCAGCAGCGCCTCCAGGCGCGAGCGGAGCGCGGGCGTGAGCCGTCCCACGAGCTCGGCGGAGGCGGCGGCCGCGTCGAGCTGACCGGCCGGCCGGAACTCGCGCAGCGTCTCGCAGCTCCCCGAGTGCAGGCGCGCGAGGGCGGCGCCTGCGTCCACGGCCGCCGCGGCGGGAGAGTCGATCCCTTCGCCGGCCACGTGCGACTGCACCGTCAAGAACAGCTCGGGCAGGCTCGCCTCGAACCCGGGCGTGCTGACGGCCGCCTCGCCCGCCGCCTCCATGCCCGCCACCGCCGCCCCGAAGCTCGAATGGCTCCCGTAGTACGTGAGCACGTGGCCGTTCAGCCGCACGACCGCGCGCTCCTGGGGGCTGTAGTCGACCAGCGTGGGCTCCTCCCCGCGGCCCTTCGTGTGCACCCCCGCGGCGCGCAGCCGCCGGTCGCGGTGCGCAGGCGGCACCGCCAGCGCCCACAGCGAGAGGTCGAGCGGGAGCCACTGGACGAGTGCCCCCAGGGCCGGCTCGAAGGACAGCGGCCGCTCGGCGGGGGAACGCCCGTCGACCATGTCCGCCAGCGCCTCGTTCTCGAACTTGCGCGCGCGTCCGGCGAGGTCGTTGTGCCCGATCATCGCGGTGGCGTGGTGGCGCTCGCCGCCGACGCCCACGTCGTAGTGGACGACGAGGTTCGTCTCCGGGTTGTAGTTGAGGTCGCGTACCCGCACGTCGGGCGGCTCGGCTCTCTCCCCGAGCGAGCGAGCCAGAACCTCGGCCATGACCTCCGTGTCGAGCATCTGCGCCATCTGCGGCAGGGCGGGATCGCTTGGCACAGGCAGGCGCTCCGCGCGCGGCGCCGGCCGGGGGCGGACGGGCGCCTCCTCGTGGCGCCCGGGCGCGGGCGTCTCGTCGCGCGTGACGCGGTCGGCCACGTGCTCCATCAGGCGGCGCGCCCGGTGGCGCCAGGTGTGGGCACCCGCCACAAGCGCCCTCGCGGCCCTCCCCATCCGCTCCCTTCGCGGCGCGTCCACTGCCAGCCCGGCCACTGCGGCAGCCAGCGCCTCGGGGTCGCCGCGCGGCACGAGCGCAGCCTGCTCGGCCGACGCCAGCTCGTGCGTCGCAGGCAGCTCGCCGGCCACCGACGCGAGCCCTGCCCCCATGTACTCGAAGAGCTTGAGCGGCGACAGGTGGATCGGCGCGTCGCGCGCGTAGGGCGCCAGCCCGATGTCCGCCTCGGCCAGCACGGCGGGCACCTGGCGGTGGGGAATCGGGCCGAGCAGCACCGCGCCCACGCTCTCCAGCAGCTCCGCCGCCTCGCCCGCCTCACCCGCGATCACAAGCACGGGCGCGGCCTCGCCGAGCAGCCGCCAGGCGGCGGCCACGGTCTCGATGCCGTGCCAGGGCCTCACCCGGCCGGCAAACACGGCCACCGGGCGGTCACCGCTCCGCCGCCGGTGCGGGTGGCGCTCGACCGCCACGGCGCCGGGGCACACCTCCACCCGGCCTGCCCCGCACCGAAGCGCGTGCATGGCGAGCGGACTGCTCGCCGTGAACACGCGCTCGGTACGGGCCAGCACCTCCCGTTCGAGTCGCGCGGCGCCGCCGGGCTCCTGGGCCCGGTGACGCCGACGTGACTCGGCCAACAGCGGTTGATCAAGATGAACGAGATGCGGGATGCCGAGCCGTGCCGCGGCGCGCGAGCCGGCAACCGAGGGGAGCGCCAGCCGCTCGTATAGGGCATCCGCACCGAAGCGCATGAGCCGCGCCTCGATCCAGTCGCTGCGTACGAGCTCGGAGCCGCCGGCGGCGGCCGGCAGCTCGTCCACCGTGGCGCCCGCCGCGGGCTGCGCCGCGTCGCGGGCCACGCCGGGCACGAGCGCCAGCACCTTCGCGCCCTCGAGGGCGAGTGCCTCGATCAGCTCCTCCAACTGCACGGAGCCGCCGTCCCTGCCGCCATAGGGCGCGCCCGGATCGGTCGCGAGGCAGGCGATCCGCATCTCCATGACCCCGTAACGGGGTCTCGGAGACGAAAGTCCCGCTATTCCTACCCTCCCGGAAACGAATCCGCGCGCACTCGGCCGAGCCGAGTGCTTGCGGCTGGGCACGAGCCGGATGCTTCGGGCCTCTACGTGACGGAATGCGGCATGGGCTCGCCGGCCAGCCCGGCGAGCAGGTTGTCGACGGCCATGTCGGCCATCCGCGCACGGGTCGCCTCTGTGGCCGAGCCGAGGTGCGGCAGCACGAGCAGGTTCGGCGCGTCGAGCAGCGGATGGCCGCCGGGGATCGGCTCGGGGTCGGTCACGTCGAGCGCCGCCCCGGCGATCCGGCCCGCCCGGAGGGCGCGCGCCAGCGCCTCGCTGTCGACGATCGGCCCGCGCGCGGTGTTGACCAGGTACGCCGTCGGCTGCATGCGCGCGAGCGCCTCGTCGCCGATCAGGCCGCGGGTCTCGGCGGTGAGCGGGCAGTGCAGGGTCACGAACTCGGAGCGCTCGAGCAGCTCGTCGAAGCGCACGCCCCCGCGTCTACTTGTGTGGAGGATCTCGCAACCGAATCCCTCCAGCCGGCGCGCGACCGCCTGGCCGATGCGGCCGAAGCCGACGATGCCGACGGTGGAGCCGTGGAGGTCGTGCCCGAGCAGCAGCCCGGTCTCCCAGGTGCGCCACTCGCCGCGCCGCACGTAGGCGTCGCCCTCGACCAGGTGGCGCGAGATGCCGAGCATCAGCGCCACCGCGAGGTCGGCCGTTGTGTCGGTGAGCACGTCGGGCGTGTTGCCGACCGGGATGCCGCGCGCGGCGGCCGCCTCGAGGTCGACGTTGTCCACGCCCACCGCGTAGTTGGAGATCGCCTTGAGGCGCGGCGCCGCCGCGATCAGCTCGGCGTCGACCGGGTCGGTGAGCAGCGAGAGCAGGCCGTCGAGGTCGGGCGCGCGGGCGAGGAGCTCCTCCCTGCCGGGCGGCATCTGTTCGGGCCACACCTCCACGTCGTGCGCCGCGGCGAGCCGGTCCAGCGCGCCGCCGGGCAGCCGGCGGGTCACGAACACCTTCATAGGATGGCCCCATCAAGGGTCCGGGCTCCCATGCGAGCGCTGAGCATGCCAGGGCGACGAGGATCGCGCTCGTGGCCAACCCGGGGTCGAGGTCGGGCGACCCCGAGGCGGTGGCCGGGCAGCTGCGCGCTCACGGCGCGGACGTGGAGCTGTTCGATGTGGGCGACGAGCTCGCCGCGGCGGCCGGCTGCGACCGCCTTGCGGTGGCCGGCGGTGACGGCAGCATCGCTCCCGCCGCCGCTGCGGCCGGCGCGGTGGGCATCCCGCTGGCCGTGATCCCGGCCGGGACCGCCAATGACTTCGCCCGCCGCATGGGCCTGCCGTCGGAGCCGGCGGCGGCCTGCCGCCTGGCCGTGCGGGGCGAGCGCCTGCGCGACATGGAGCTCGGCTGGATGGACGAGCGCCCGTTCGTGAACGTCGCGAGCGCGGGTCTGCCGGGTCCGGCCGCCCGCAGGGCGAAGCGGTGGAAGAAACCGCTCGGCCCACTCGCCTATGCGGCCGGAGCGCTGGCGGCGGGCGCCGGCGCGGGCGCCGTGCGGGTGCGGGTCGAGTGCGAGGGCGACGCGCTTTTCGACGGCGAGGCGTGGCAGGTGACCGTTGCCGCCTCGGGCGCCTTCGGGGCGGGCTCGCGGATCGCGGAGGCCGACCCGCACGACGGCGCCCTCGAGGTGGTGACCGTGGCGGCCGGGCCCCGCCCCGGGCTGGTGGCGCTGGCGTACCGGCTGCGGAGCGGCCGGCTGGCCGGACACCGCCGCGCGCGGCGGCGCCGCTGCGCGAGCGCGATCGTGCGGGTGCCGGACGTCACGGACTGGAACGTGGACGGCGAGATCGTCCCGGCGGGCACGTCCCGGTTCCGGGGCGAGGCCGGCGCGTTCCAGCTCGTCTCGCCGCGCTAGTACTACTGTCAGCCCCATGCCACCCGACGTACTGATCCACGGCGACACGAACCGATCGGCCGCGCTGCGGCACGAGCTGCCGCTCGGGATCCTCGACCCCTTCTCGTACTTCGAGGTCGACGGCAGGCGCGTGGTCGTGATCGCGGCCATGGAGGCGGACCGCCTCCACGAGGTCGCCCCGGGTGTGGAGATCGTCGACCCCTACGAGCTCGGTCTCGACGAGCTGGTCGCGCGCGGGATGCGCTGGCACGACATCGACGCCGAGCTGTGCGCCCGCGCCGCGGCGCGGCTCGGGACGCGCAGGCTCGTGGTGCCCGGCGCGGTGCCGGTGGCGGTGGCCGACCGGCTGCGCGCCGACGGGATCGAGGTGGTGCCTGACGAGCTCGAGTTCATCCGCCGCCGGCGCTCGAAGAACGCGAGCGAGATCGAGGGCGTGCGCCGCGCACAGGCCGCCGCCGACGCCGGCATGGCGGCCGCGGCCGAGCTGCTGCGGACCGCAAGCGCCCGGGACGGCGTACTCGTGCACGATGGCGAGGCGCTCACCTCCGAGGCCGTGCGAGCGCGCATCCGCGAGGTGTGCGCCGAGCGCGGCGCACCGGCGGACGAGGACATCATCGTGGCCGCCGGCCCGGCCGGCGCGAGCGGGCACGAGCAGGGAAGCGGGCCGGTGCCGGCCGGCGTGCCGGTGATCGTCGACATCTGGCCGCGCGACGAGCGGTCGGGCTGCTTCTCCGACATGACGCGCACATTCGTCACGGGCGGCGAGCCGGCCGAGGACGTGGTCCGGTGGCACTCCCTGGCGCACACGGCGCTGCAGCGGGTGTACGAGCAGGTGCGGCCGGGCGTGACCGGGCGCGACCTGTTCGCCGCCGCCTGCGACGTGTTCGAGGAGGCCGGGGAGCCGACTCAGCGCACCAAGCCGGAGGGCGAGACGCTGCGCGACGGGTTCTTCCACTCGCTCGGCCACGGCGTCGGTCTGGAGGTGCACGAGGAGCCCGCGCTCGGCCGGACGGGCGCGGACCCACTGGTGCCGGGCGACGTGGTGGCGATCGAGCCCGGCTGCTACCGGAACGGCTATGGCGGGGTCCGCCTCGAGGACCTCGTGCTCGTGACCGAGGACGGGTTCGAGCGGCTGACGGACTTCTCGTACGAGCTGACGCCCTGACGGGCGAGGTGCCGGAGGGGCTCGTCAGCCAGTCGGTCGAGCTGCCGGGCGGCGAGCTCCGCATCCTTCAGCCCGAGGACGCCGCCGAGCTGCCGGACGCGGGCGCCGTGGAGTGGGCGCCGGTCGCGCCGTACTGGGCGGTGCTGTGGCGCAGCGGCGTCGCGCTGGCGCGAGAGCTCGAGGGCGAGGTGCTGGACGGCCTCCGAGTGGTGGAGCTGGGCTGCGGGCTGGCCGTGCCGAGCATCGCCGCTGCCCGCGCGGGCGCGTCGGTGCTCGCCACGGACACTTGCCCCGAGGCGCTAGAGCTGGCGCATCACAACGCGGCGGCGAACGGCGTGCGGATCGAGACGGCCGCGGCGGACTGGGGAAAGCGCGGCGCCGCGCCCGCGGGCGCCCCCTTCGACCTCGCGCTTGCCGCCGACGTGCTCTACGAGCGCTCCAGCGTCGCCCCGCTCCTGTCCCTACTCTCCCGGCTTGCGCCGGAGGCCTGGCTCGCCGACCCCGGCCGTCCCGCGGCCGGGGCCTTCCTCAAGCAGGCGAGTCGCCGGTGGGCGGTCGAGACGCGCGTGCGCGGCGTCGTCCGGATCCACCGGCTCAGGTTCTCGTCGCCACCGTGAGCAGGTACTCCATCTCGAACCGGGCGCGATCCGGCGTGCCGCGGTTCCACTCGTCGCAGAA
>OBLR010000309.1_pt1 | contig 11473 bp, 8 predicted proteins | sample 1519891 | NCBI WGS metagenome assembly OBLR01 (sample SAMEA3113583, study PRJEB22503) | soil metagenome | reverse complement strand
TTCCTTGCGTGTGATCGTGAGCAGGAGTTGTTGTTGCCGCCGAGCCTGCGGGAGTGGTTGCCGGAGGGGCATCTTGCGTGGTTTGTGATCGACGCCGTGGCGGAGATGGACCTGACCGCGTTCTACGCGGCTTACCGCGAGGACGGTCATGGCCGGGCGGCGCACGATCCGGCGATGATGGTCGCGCTGTTGCTTTACGCCTACGCGGTGGGGCGGCGCTCGTCGCGGGTGATCGAGCGGGCCTGCGTCGACGATGTGGCGTTCCGCGTGATCGCCGCGAACCAGCGGCCGGATCACTGCACGATCGCGCGGTTTCGCCAACGTCACGAGGCGGCGCTGGCGGGCCTGTTCGGCGAGGTGTTGGCGCTTTGCGCGGACGCCGGCCTGGTTGGTGTGGCGGTGCTCGCTGTCGACGGCACGAAGGTGCACGCGAACGCCTCGCAGCACCAGAACCTCGACTACGACGAGGTCGCCAAAGAGATCCTCGCGGAGGCGGACGCGGTCGACCGTGCAGAGGACGAGCGCTTTGGCGACCGGCGCGGCGATGAGCTGCCGCCGGAGCTGTCGACGGCGCAGGGGCGGCGCGGCTGGCTACGCGACGCGAAGCGCCGCCTGGACGAGCGCCGCGCCGCCGAAGCTAGGCCGGTTCCGAAACCGCGCCCGGCCAGGCTGCGCGAGGCAAAGCGCCGCCTGGAGGAGGAGCACGAGGTGCACTGCCGGGCGAACGAGGCCTACGAGGCCTATCGCGCGCGCGGGGTGATGAAGGACGGCCGCCGGTTCGGCAAACCGCCGACGCCCTACACGCCGCCGGCGACGCCGGAGGGCAAGGTCAACATCAGCGATCCCGACTCGCGCAACGTCAAGACGCCGCGCGGCTACATGCAGGGCTACAACGCGCAGGCCGTCTGCAACGAGAACCAGATCGTCGTGGCCGCGGAAATCAACGCCGACTCGCCGGACTTCGGCCACCTCGAGCCGATGGTCTCAGCGGCCGAACGCGAGCTCGCCGGCGCCGGCATCGCCGAAGCGCCGGCGGTGGTCGTCGCCGACGCCGGCTATTGGCACCACGACCAAATGGACGCGGTCGCAAGCCGCGGCATGCAGATCCTGATCCCACCCGACGCGGGCAAACGCAGAGGCGCCCGACCGGGCTGGGACGGCGGCCGCTACGCGTTCATGCGCCGCGTGCTCGAGACCGACCTCGGCAAACAGCTCTACCGAAAACGCCAGGTCACAATCGAGCCCGTGTTCGCGAACACCAAGTTCAACCGCCGGATCGACCGCTTCTTACGCCGCGGCAGATCCGCCTGCAGGTCGGAATGGCGGCTAATCACCGCAACACACAACCTGCTCAAGCTCCACCGCAACCAAAACGCGCTCGCAACGACCTGAAAGAGGCCCGGCGGGGACCACGCCGCCGGTCGGCGGCGTCACCGCGGCAGCGCCCGCCGGCTCTGCACCAAGCGCCACAACGCCCCCAAGCGCTTTGAGCAACAGCCACGTCGGAAGCCGGCGTCTACTTTCAACCGGGCCGGGCTCCGCCTCATCGTCCAGAGCGAGCGTCCCGTGGCCGCCGACTGAAACGCCCGCTCCTCCGCTGAAGCGGCGGCGGATGGCGGCGGATAAGGCCCGCCGTAGGGTGCTTCCTGCCTCCCCAGGGCCACCGCTTCGAGGGCCTCCTGCTCGCTTCCGTAGCACAGCAAGTGACTGTTCCGCCGTCTGCCTCAGCGGTGCCCGATGGCGGAGAGTTGCTCGGCCAGGCCGCGGCGGAAGGCGGGCACGAGGGCGAGGAGGCGTAGTGCCCCGTTGCGCAGCGGCCGAACCGCCCGCGGGGCCGTGGCCAGTCGGGTGAGGCGGTGGGCAAGTGCGACCACGTGCATGGCCTCGGCACGACTGCCGGCCGCGTACTCGTCGAGCTTGTCCTCGCGACCTTCCCGCAGTGCGACCGACAGCGCATCCCCAAGCGTTACCGCGTCACGGAGGCCGAGGTTCATGCCTTGCCCGCCTGCCGGGCTGTGGGTATGTGCGGCGTCGCCGGCGAGCAGTATCCGCCCGGCCCGGTACTGGTCCGCCACCCGCTCGTGGATCCGAAACCTCGATCCCCAGATCACTCCAGTCACTCTTACCGCGGCCCGGCGCGGCCCCCGCGTGTTGAGCAGTCGCTGCGCATAGGCGATGTCCGGCTGCTCCGGCGCATCGTCGACTTCGGCGACGAGCCGGAACGACCCGTCCGGGAGCGGGGCCACGACCAGCATGCCGGGTGTGGAGAAGAACAGCAGGACCTGGTCCGCCGGCAAGCCGCCCTCCACCCGGACGTCAGCCAGCGTGAAGGACAGCGACAGCGCATCGTTGCCGTCGTGCCCAAGTCCGGCCAGGTCGCGCATCTTGCTGTTCATGCCGTCGGCCGCAACGACGTACTGGGCCTTGATCGTGTCGCCGCTGTCCAGCGTGACCTCGGCACCGTCGGCGGTCTGGCTCACGCCGGTGGCGACATACGGGCGGTGGACCCTGCCGCCGAGTTCCTCGAGGCGGTCCAGCAGGACCTGCTCGGTGATGTTCTGCGGGACCATCAGCGTGTACGGATACTCCGTCGGCAGCCGGTCGAACCGGACCGGCACGAGCTCGCGATCCCCATCGCGGATGCTGAACTGCGGAGCCTGGATACCGAGCCCCGCCAGTCGCTTGGCGACGCCGATCCGCTCGAGCATCTCGAGGGTCCGGGCGTGCACGACAGCGGCGCGCGAGGTATTCGCCCCTGTCGCCTGCCGATCAACCACCGTGACGTCATGGCCATGCCCGGCCAACGAGGCGGCGACCGCCAACCCCACCGGCCCCGCACCCACCACCAGCACCTCGGTCCGACCAGAAAGCTCACCCATCACGATCTCCTTTCACTGAACAGTCAACTTCTGTCGGTCAACACTTGCTGACTTGGCCTCTCGACTTTGCTGGCTGCGGTAGAGCACGAGGACTGCACCGGCGAAGCAGGCAAGGCCGATGGGTCCGATGGGCGGCGGGTGCGAGACCACGATCACCGACAGCCCGAGGAGCACGGTGGCCAGGACGGGCGCGCCAGCGCGGCGGACCGCAACCGCGGCCGCGATTGCCGCTGTGATCCACGCAAGGCCCCCGACAATGGACAGGATGCCCATCTCGCCCACGATGAGGTTGTCCTGCAGGCTCTGGATCGCGTCCGACACGGCGGGGCGCCCGCCCGCGGGCGCATCGTTGGCGTGCTGCACCAGGGCCCCGGTCGCCAGTCCGATGACGGTCTCCCACGCGCTGTAGAAGAGCACGAACGGGGCGATCGCCAGTCGGCTGATGGTCGCGGCCTTTCCCGGCAGGTCCCGGACCAGCATGTAGATCGCAACGCCCATGAGCCCGATGAAGATCAGCGTGCCGACGTGAACGATCTGATAGGTGGCTACCTCGTCGCGAAGACCGCCGTAGACGTTGTCCGGGTCGGGTACGTCGGGATGGAACCACAGCAGTACTGCCCAGGCGAGCGGCACGCCGACCAGGAAGGCGAGCTCCGCGGGGCGGAAAGCGCGGCGCGGAGGGGTCGGCGCTGGCGGGCCGCCATTGCCGACCGCGGGCCGGGCGGGGGACGAGGCGGGCGCGCTAGGAGTCGTGGGCGGGTTCATTTCTCTTCCCTTCGGAGGGCCTGGTCGAAGAAGCGGGTCACTCGCCGAAGACGAGCGCCTCCGGCTCGCGCTGCGCCGCCCAGCGTGCCGGCCGCACGCGCCCCGCGGCGCTCGCCCCCCGGACGGTGGTCGCCGTCATGTCCCTCGCTCCGCTATGCCGACGTCGGCTGTCCGAGCGGAGCGGTTGCCCGGGCTTGCGATTGGCTTCGTACGAAGAGCAGGACGGCGATGATGAAGAGGCCCAGGCCGGTGGGTCCGTAGGGCGGCGGGTGGACAGTGATCAGGAACCCCGAAATGCCGAGCAGGACCGGGACCGAGACGGGCGCGCCCGCATGGCGGTAGAGCGCAACCCCCGCCGCGATCGCCGCGACTATGAGTCCCATGCTTCCGATGCTGCCGAAGACACCGAAGGGGCCAATCAGGACGTGCTCGGCGAAGTCCTGGACCAGGTCTTCCCTCAGCGCCTGTTCCGCCTGCGGGAGTCCGTTCAGCTCGTTGACCAGAATCCCGACGCCGATCCCCTGGAACACCTCCCACGCGCTGTAGAAGACGACGAAGGGCACGAGCGCGATTCGGCTGACCCACGCAGCGGTCCCCTCGACGCCGCGCAAGAGCAGATAGACGACGACGGCCATCAGGGGGATGAAGAGCATCATCCCGATGTGGACGACGAGGAAGGGCGTCACGTTGTCCTGCGCATCCAGGTAGATCTCCGTGCCGTCCCCGCCGGGATGGAAGAGGAGCAGAATTCCCCAGAGGAGCGGTACGCCGATCAGGAAGGCGAGCTTCGTGCGGCTGAAGGCCCGGCCCTGGGCGGTGGGTGCGCCGTTGTAGGGGGCGGCCTGCACCGGCACGGCGGTCGGCTCGCTTTGGACGGTGGGCGTATTCATTGCTGTTCCTTTCGGAGAGGTCGGTCGAGAAGCGGGTCACTGGCTCCTTCGCCCTCGTGGACGTGCCGGCCGGGCCTAGGCGGGAGCGGCGGCGGGCCGCGGCTCCTCGCCGACCTGGGGGCCGTCGGGCGCCGGCGGTTCCGTCGGCTCGACGGGCGCGGCGGCGTCGCGGTCGGCCCCGACATGCGGCAGCCACTCGAGCCAGCTGGGCAGGTACCAGTTCCAGTCGCCGAGCACCCTCATCGCCGCTGGGAGCAGGACCCCGCGGATGATCGTCGCGTCGATCAGCACGGCGGCGGCCAGCCCGAGCCCGAGCTCCTTGAAGTCGATGAAGCTCAGCGTGACGAACACGAGGAACACGCCGATCATCACCGCGGCCGCACTCGTCACGGTGCCGGCGGTGCTCGAGATGCCTTGCTTCACGGCTTCGTCGGTCGGCATGCCCCGGTCGTAGAGCTCCTTGACGCGGGAGAGGATGAACACGTGGTAGTCCATCGACAGCCCGAAGAGGACGACGAACAGGAACAGCGGCAGCCAGTTTGTGACCCCGCCGTTCGAGGTGAAGCCGAGCAGCGACTCCAGGTTGCCGTTCTGGAAGACCAGCACCAGGACGCCGTAGGCCGCGCCGACCGACAGCAGGTTCAGCGCGATCGTCTTGATCGGGATCACGATCGACCGGAACGTGACCAGCATCAGCAGGAACGCGAGGCCGAAGACGAACGCGAAGATCAGCGGCAGCTTGCTGCTCAGGTTGCTGCTGAAATCAGCCGAGCCTGCCGCGTCTCCGGTCACATTGACCGTCGCGCCGTCCACGGCACCCACGGTGGCGGGCACGATCTCGTCGCGAAGCTTGTTCAGCGCGTCGAGCGACGCTTGGTCGGTTCCGCTGCCGATTGTGGGAATGTTGATCTGAGCGACCGTGCCGTCCTGGCTCTCGATGAGCTCGGTGCCTGGCTTGAAAAGCTTCGGATTCGCGTCCACCCTCTCCACGAGGCCAGCTATGCCGGTCGTCGGGCCGCCCGCCTTGACGTCGTCGACCTCCATGACGACGGTGGCCGTGACGCCCTCTGCCGGGAAGACCTTCTTCACCTCGTTGTAGGTCTGGATCACCGGGAGATCCTGGGGGAGCTCGTCGATGTCGCTCGTCACGATCTTCATGCTGAGCGCCGGGATCGACAGCGCCACCAGGAGGCCGCCGGCGAGCACGATCGCCAGGCGGGGCCGCCGCATGACGCGGCTCGTGACCGCCGACCAGAAGCGCGATTCGCCCGCCGGGCGGCGTCTCCGGCCGAGGAGCGGGACACGGCCCTTCTCGACCCGGTCTCCGAGCCAGCTCAGCATCGCCGGAAGGACCGTGAGCGACGCGAACACGGCGATCGCCACTACGAGAATCGTTCCTTCGGCGAATGAGATGAACGACTTGTCGCCGCTGATGAACATGCCGGCCATCGCGACGATCACGGTCGCGCCGGAGATGAGCACGGCCCGCCCCGACGTCGCGGCCGCAGCCTGGAGGGCGGCTCCCTCGCTGCGCCCGGCGGCCCGCTCCTCACGCTCTCGGCGCAGATAGAAGAGCGAGTAGTCGACTCCCACCGCCAGCCCGATCAGCAGGATGACCGCCGGGAGATTGGCGTCCACCGGCAGGATCTCGCTGGGGAGCGCGACGAGGCCCATGGCGGCCAGGACGGCCGTCAGCCCGATCAGCAGCGGCACACCCGCGGCGACAAGCGTTCCGAAGGTGATCGTGAGGATGATCAGCGTGATCGGCAACGACAGCGTCCCGGCGCTCTTGAGGTCGTCGGTGATCGTCTCGTTGACCGCCTTGTTGGCGCTCACGCCGCCGAACTGCTCGACGGCCACGTCAGGGTGCTGCTTCTGAATCGACGCCACCGCCGCCAGGACGCGATCCACGCGCTCCTTCGCCTCCAGCGAGTCCTTGCCGGCGATCTCGAAGTCGACCAGCGCGGCATGGCCGTCCTCGGAAACCGTGCCGCCGCCGTCAAGCGGCGACTTGACGTTCTCGACGTACGGCACCTTCGGAAGGCGGTTCGTAACGTCCTGGACGGCCGCCTGGAACTTCGCGTCCTCGATCGTGAGCCTGTCGCTCTGGATGAAGACCACCTCGGAGTGCGGGCGCAGCCCGGCACGGTCGAGCGCCGCCTCTGCCCTGCCCGCTTCACCCGAGAACTGATCGACGTCGGAGATCTGCGTCGAGCCGACCTGGTTGCCGATCGCGAACGCAAGTATCACGAACGCAAGCCAGCCCCAGAACGCCTTCTTGCGATGCCTGCTGCTCCAGCGCGCCATCCGGGCGGCCAGGTTGTGCGCGGGCGGCTGCGGTGGCGTGGCTGCGCCGTTTCCGGAGGTGTCGGACTGCACCGGTTTCGGCTCGCGCTGGATGATGCGGGACTTGTTCACGGTGTCTCCAAGGTCGCGGTCGCGGCAGTGGGGGCGAGCCTCCACCTCGGGGCGCCCGCCGTCATCGGGGGAAACCCCTGAGATTCATCGATGGCTTCCTCAGGGGATCTCTGTTGGGCGCACGCGGGTCGCGGTCGTGCGCTCGGCGACGTAGTGGGGCAGCCGCGCGAGCGCGTCGTACTCCGTCGCGGCCTCGACTTCCCACCAGATCCGGTGGCCGCCGTAGTGGCAGGAGGCCGTCGTCGACCGGTGGCGGAGGGGGCTGTCGTAGGCGTTGAAGGCCGCGAACACAACGCCGCACTCGGCAGCCGTGTGGCGGTGCTCCAGCATAAAGCGCGGCATCCATCCAGCATCACCCGCCGCGGGCGTCTTGACATCAGGGGAACACCCTGAATCCTCGGGCCAAGCCCGGCTATGCTCGCGACGGAGAGGACTCGCATGTGACCGACCTGGCCCGGCCCCTCGTCGGCCGTGAGCACGAGCTGGAGCTCGTCGAGCAACTGCTCGACGAGACATGCGCGGGCGAGGCGCGCTTCCTGTTCATCTCCGGGGAACCGGGGATCGGCAAGACCCGCCTGCTGGCCGAACTCCTCCAGCAAGCCGGAGAGCGTGGCTGCCTCGCGCTTCACGGCAGCGCGGCCGAGTTCGAGCGCGACCTTCCGTTCGGCGTCCTCGTGGACGCCGTCGACGAGTACCTCGAGTCGGTCGACCCGCACACGTTCCAGCGGCTCGCCACTCAAGACGTCGCGGAGCTGGCGGCAGTGTTCCCCGCGCTCCGCTCACTCGACCCCAGGTCCGGCCAGCCCAGCACCGCCGCCGAGCGCTTCCGTGCCCACCGGGCCGTCTGTGGCTTGCTCGAGCACCTGGCCTCAAAGCAACCACTGGTCCTCGCGCTCGACGATCTCCACTGGGCCGACCCGGCGTCGCTTGAGCTCACCTCGCACCTGCTCCGCCGCCGTCCGCGCGCCGCAGTGCTGGTGGCCGCGACGTTCCGGAGAGGACACGTCGACCGCGCGCTCGTTACCACGATCGAGCGAGGCTTGGGCGACGCGGACCGCCGGGTCGACCTCGGTCCGCTGCCGCGCGCCGCGGCGCAGGGGCTGGTCGATAGGACCGGGGCAGCCGAATACGAACGCCTCTACGAGGCCAGCGGCGGAAATCCGCTCTATCTGCTGGAGCTCGCCCGTATGGGAGCCGATCGCGGCCAGCAGCTGAGCGTTGGCGTACCCGCTGCCGTGGCGGCGGCGACCGCGGCCGAGCTCAACGCCCTCTCCGCCGCGGGGCGCGGCCTCGCCGAGGCGGCCGCCGTGGCCGGCGACCCATTCGAGCTCGAGCTCACCGCAGCAACCGCCGACATGGCGGAGCCGGATGCGCTCGACGCGCTCGACGAGCTGGTCGCACGGGACCTCGTCCGCGTGACCCAGGTGCCGCGCAGGTTCCGCTTCCGCCATCCGCTGGTCCGGCGGGCCGTGTACGAGTCGTGCTCGCCCGGGGCGAGGATCGCCGCGCACCGCCGCAGCGCCGACGCGCTGGCAGCGCGGGGGGCGCCGGCCACGAGGCGGGCTCACCACGTGGAGCGCTCCGCCCGCCACGGCGACATGGCCGCCGTCGGCGTCCTGCGCGAGGCCGGCGAGGCGGCCGCCAAGCGGGCGCCCGTCAGCGCCCTACGCTGGTTCGCGGCCGCCCTGGATCTGTTGCCGGAGGAGGTCGAGCGCTCCAAGCGGGTGAACCTGCTGATGGCGCTCGCCGCGGTGCAGGCGGCCACGGGACGGTTCGAGGACAGCCGCTCCGCCCTACTGGAGAGCATCGACCTGACCTCCGAAGGCGAAGAGACGCTGCGGGTTCACCTGATCGGCGCCTGTGCCGGCGTCGAGCAGCTTCTCGGACACCACGAGGAGGCGCACGCTCGGCTCACCGCGGCGCTGAGCGGACTCTCGGACGCCTCCTCGCCCCAGGCAGTCGAGCTCATGCTGCACCTAGCCGCCGGGGACTTCTACCGCATGGACTACGAGCGGATGCGCGGCTGGGGCGACCGCGCGCTCGGTGTCGCGCGAGCGCTGGACGAGCTGCCGCTGGCCGCGGCGAGCCTCGCTGTGCTGGCCGTCGCCGTGGCGTTCACGGGGCCTCTCCCGGTTGCCGAGGGCTATCGTTCGGTGGCGGCGGCGCTCCTGGACGCGCTTGCCAACGACCAGCTCGCGCAGCGTCTCGACGCGTTGACCAACCTCAGCGCCGCCGACCTCTACCTGCACCGCTACGCCGACGCTGCCGCGCACGCTAACCGAGGCCTCGAGCTCGCCCGCAGCACCGGGCAGGGCGAGATCGTTCCCTTCCTAATTCCGGTGCTGGGCACCGTCCTGCACACCACGGGGCGCGTGACCGAGGCCGCCGACCTGCTCGACGAGGCGGTCGAGGCAGCCCGGCTGTCGGCCAACGTGGAGGCGCTCGGCTGGAACCTGCTCAGCCGCGGATACGTTGCGGTGGCGGCCGGCGACCTAAAGCTGGCGCTCGGCGTGACCCAGGAGAGCGTGGACGTCACACGCGACCTCGACGACCGCCTCGTCTCCACCTACGCCCGGTGGGCCTTCGCGAGCGCGCTGCTCGAGATGGGAGAGTCTGCGCGCGCGATCGAGCTTCTTGTCTCGGCTGCCGGTGGCGAGGAGCTGCCGCGCATCCCCGAACCCTGGAGAGCCCACTACTTCGAGCTACTGACCCGCGGCTCGGTCGCGGACGGCCGCCCCATAGAGGCCGACGAGATGGCCGCCCGCGCCGCCACCACCGCGGAAAGAGTGGGGCTCACGGCTGCCACCGCGATGGCTGACCGCGCCGCCGCCGCCGTCGCGCTCGCCACCGGGGATCCAGCGACTGCCGCCGACAGGGCCCTCGCGGCAGCTGCCGGGGCCGACGAGGTCGGCGCCCGGGTCGATGCCGCCCGCGCCCGCACGCTCGCCGGGCGGGCGTTGGCGGCCGCCGGCGAGCAGGATCGGGCCATGGCCGAGCTCGAGCGGGCCGCCAACGAGCTCGGCGCGTGCGCGGCGCGCCGCTACCGCGAGGAGGCCGAGCACGAAATGCGCAAGCTTGGCCGGCGCTTCGCCCGGCGCAGCCGGGCGCGCAAGCCGGGCGGCGAGGGACTCGAGACGCTCACCGAGCGCGAGCTCGAAGTGGCCCGGCTGGTCGTGGACCGCCGCACCAATCCCGAGATCGCGAGCGCCCTCTTCCTCAGCGAGAAGACGATCGAGACCCACATGCGCAACATCTTCCGCAAGCTCGACGTGTCCTCGCGCGCAGACGTCGCCCGAACCGTAGAGCGCGCCGACCGCGTCGCCTGAGAACACGCGACCCTCCGGCCACCCCGCGTCCGCGCTGTTTGCGACAGGCCGCGGCGCGCCTGTACACGACCGCCCGAGAGTGCCCCCTACGGGCTATCTATGGAGGGCGGGGCCAGGCCAGGCCGCAAAAGGTTCAAGCTAAATCGGCAGATCGGCCTTATCGGCCGACCACACCCCTTTGGCGACCCGGCGACTAGATGGGTGGGAGCAGCTAGGGAGGCGCCTGACGCTGCGTCGGTAGCAGAGCGTGACCATCGACGACGGCGGCGGCAATGTCGACCAGCTTGCGATTGCCGGTCCGAGCGTGCTCGCGCAGCATCTGGAACGCGGCCGCTTCGTCCACCGAGTGGCGTTCCATGAGGATGCCCTTGGCCCGCTCGGTGACGGCCCGGCGTCCGAAGGCGCCCTCGAGGTCGTGGTACTCGGCGAAGCGGCGCAGGACGATGTCGATCGAGCTCTGCCAGTCCTTGGCTTCGGCGTCGGTGATGTAGGCGAAGATGCCCCGCTTGGACGCCTCCTTGATGAAGTCCGGATCGGGCGCGTGGATCAGGACGATGACCGGGCAGGCGGCCTCCTGCACGATCTTCTCGATCAGCTGGAGCGCGTGCTGGGAGCTCTCGCCGAGTCCCACCAGGGCGACGTCGGGTCGCTCCCTGGCGGTCACCGCTCCGACGTCGGCCACCTCGATCTCGCGGGCGATGACCTCGTGCCCGAGCGCGGCGACGATCGGAGCGACCAGGGCCAGCCGGTCTCTCCGCTCGTTGGCGATCAGCACACGCAGATGCTCGGTCTCGCGATAGCTCATCGTGCTTCGCATGGAGAAGGTAGCCGCTGGTAGCCTGTGTGAGCGCTCTGCTCCAGCGACCCGGCGAGCGCCGCTCCGGCTCCAGCACGTGGCCGGCGAATCGGTGCCCAGTTCACCTGGCCCGGAACGTCAACCAAGGAGCGGAGCATGTCCATTTCCTCGCAGCATCAGTCAGTCGGTAGCTCGACGCAAACCGCGCGCCCGGGCCCGCAGCAGCGAAACGGCTACCTCGCCGCGGCCCCGGAGAAGTCGATCAGCGATCGCGAGTGGGACGAGCATGTAGCACGTGAGGCACAGCACCAGGAGCTCATCGAGGCGACCTTCGATCGGGCGGAGGCCTACGCGCGTCTCGGCGATTTCGAGCACGCGGTCGAGTGGCTCGATCGGGCG
>OBLR010000308.1_pt1 | contig 11485 bp, 11 predicted proteins | sample 1519891 | NCBI WGS metagenome assembly OBLR01 (sample SAMEA3113583, study PRJEB22503) | soil metagenome | reverse complement strand
CGATTTTGGATAGATCTCCTCCCCAATTTGGCATAGGCTTGCTCATGAAGACCTCGTATGATCTTAGCCTGAAGTCTCTCATCCAGTCTGGCTCGCCTTTCATCTTGCTAATTTCTTCAACCGTGCCCCTTGAAAGGCCCTTCCGGCTGAGATAAACGTAAAGTTCAGTTGAATCTTTAAAGTCATATTTGCTATAATCCATGTTAAGGCCTTCTTTTGCACTCATACGCTGCATATAACGTCGTTATGTTTTATATATATTTTGTATTACCAGACGCCCAAGGCGGGTTATTATCAATACTATATTGCAAGCTGCTAGCCATCCTTTAGAATTCTGAGCCTGTGACAGCATGTCGTCAAACAATAGTTGCACGGGTATATATATAGTCCATGATCAGGTTCCTGTTAAGCTGGTTATATTTTCACTTAATGGGTTTTCAAGGCCGCCACCATTTGTGCCATTTCCGATAGTATTATTGTTCGTACCCTGTTGTCCTGCTGTAGCTGTATCCAAAGTACTTGTCTCCCTGCCAAAAGTGACTTCTGGATCCGGGATTTGCTCAACCCCTGGAGGGGTACTAGGAACAACAGCTTGTCCTCCTTCCTCTTGACTTTCCAGAGGAACATCTCCATCACCACTACCACCACCCATTGTAGTGTTATGTCCAGGACCACTCGTCGCGGACTCATCTGCGCTCTCCGATTGCGTTTCTGTTCTAGGAGGACTAGAAAATAATGTTGAGCCAAACGTCACAACAACCACAAATATAACAGCCACCGCTGCAACAATCCCAATAATAATCCATCTTGCTGAACCTCTATAGAATCTACGTTGATTATTATCTTCTTCTGCCATTACAGAACAATATATTGCTCTGACCTACAAATTACTTAACGACTGCTCTGCTGCTGTTCGGCATATTCTATATCGAGAAGCTTATTCTCCGCTCAAACGCAAATTCGTAGCAAGGGAGACACTCTTGATGGCAAAAGCTCCAACACTTTTTTTCTCTCTCCCCTCCATATTGGCAATGCCTTGAGATTTTGCTGCAAATAAATCAGATGTTTACCCATAGTTATAGAAGATCGGCTAGTTGAAAAATGCTCAAATAAAAGCATTATAGAATCTACTGATCAAGGATCTAGATTTATTCAAATAGTCGGAATGCCATATAAAATATTGTACTAAAGATTACGTGATTTCAATAGTTGGCGACAAAAAAAGGTAAAATTTATCATGGTAGAAACGCGACTCTCCGGCTCCTTGTCTTTGGTTATCCTTCAAAAGTACCTCAGGTAGGAGGCTTGCTGTGGTCAAAAAGGGTTTCAGACTCGATCAGTAAGTTAGGGGTAGTCGACATTAGGAATGTAAGCAGCGAACGGTCTTCTAATGCAAAACTCAACACTCGTCAAATTGTAAGGAACATCATACCCTGTTTGATTAGAGATTTTAATGATGCCATCCGGGGGCTGTTGACCCTGCCCCAATTAGCGTTATTGGATAGCTGGGGCGAGGCTAGCATAATGCTTTGGGGCCTTCTTAGGGTTTTTCAGCCAAATACAAAAATAGTAATAGTTTTTCACCATTATGAACCCCGAATACTGCCAAATCGAATTTCGGAGATAGATTCCCATTTTAGTAGAGCAGTTGCAAAATGGTACAACTCAATTATTGAAAAATTGACCAGTATTATGATTAGAGATTCGGACATGGTATTAACAGTCAGCCGCACATCTGCTAAACAACTCTATTCCATATATGGTGTAACCGGTAACGAGGTCAAGCACGAGGACGAGGAGAAGGAGCAGCAGCAGCAAGAACAAGAAGAATATAATGCTCGCCTTCGCCGTGGCAAAATACGAATAGTTGGCACAGGTGTAGATAAACTCTCTATCGATACATCCGCGAAAAAGGATATTGATTTCTTTTGCATTGGACGCATTGAAAAGCTAGACGGTATAGATAAAATCTGGTCGAATTTGAGAAAGCTTCGCCCGGCGATTAACTTTGTCATGATAGGCAGAGCTTCGCTAACTGAAATAAATCATCTCAAGTCAATAGGCATAAACCATAAAGGAGAAGTGACTGATAAAGAAAAGCTTGAACTGTACTCAAGAGCAAAGGTATTTCTCTTTCCGTCAAATAGAGAAGGCTTTGGAATAGCACTAGCTGAGAGTCTGCAGCTAGGCATGGCTGCAGTGATATGGAGATTACCTGTGTTTGAAGAACTTTATTCAGAAAGTATGATGGCAAAGCAAGGCAGGGTCATATTAGTAGAGAGAGGAAATTACAAATTGTTTGCAAGTGAGGCACTAAGAGCCCTAGATTTGTATGATAGCAGAAACAGAACAATAAGAATAACATCTGAGCAGCAGTCATCGTTGTCATCATCATCGTTAACAACAACAACAACATCGTCTTCTCCTGTTTCATCGGAGAGCAAGAAAAGAGCAACAATATCAGTCTTGAAATTAACAGAGGAAAAACAGGAGCAAAGAATTGAGACCTTGCAGAGTTGGGAAGATGTTGCAAATAAAGTCGTAAAGGCATTATCGGAATTAATTTAAAATAATAACCCGACAGATCTTTCGATAAACCCATTGTTCTAGTGCGTCATTTACTTTTTTGCTCAAGCTCTCTATAGGATATTGTCGTAGCATATAGGACAAGTAATAATTCTTAGTATTCCTATGAAGTTGATGAGAACATGATCGGACAAGGCTCTGATGCCCTATTACCACTCTCCTACCAGACTATCAATGGAGCCTTCAAGTTTTCATGAAATGTACACATCTTATTCAACCATTCTGCTGCTTTAGAGAGACAAGACCATCTATCTCTAAAAGGTCTTTTTCGTTGGCCATTTCTTGTGCTTCATTTGTTTCTCCATCTTCATTCATGCATTTATTGTAAAATTCACACCATTTGCATTTGTATCCGCGCATGTATTCGGGAAGTCTTGGTAATATAGAGGCATCATTTTCTTCTAAGGCTTTGACAAAAAGATTCTTTCTCCTTATCATTTCATTTTTCAGCAGTTCGCGTGCAATGTCATCTTTTGGCAATATCACCTGCCAGCTCTCAATGCCAACATCCTTGGCGTTTGCAGGTCTAATAAAATAATCATTTCCTTCTGCATCCCGTCTTATCCATCGCAATTCCTTGATGTTGTATCGTATCGAGATGATCCCCTTTTCTATACCAGTTATCGTCAGGTAATACAATAGCTGACGAAGATATGATCTAAATGTAGTATCGGAGAAATCAAGACGCTTGCCGTTTACAGTATCCTTCAATTCCACAACCAAATCGTCACCCATGATATCGGGATGTGCAATTATTCCATCCATATTCAATTCAGCCTGTGAGACTCCTAGGCCTGCAAGCTCTGTTATTACGAATTCGCTTGCTTCCCCCCGAACAAAGTGATGCACAGATTCATTGTTCAAAGGTGCCATTTCGGGAAATTTTCTGTTATAGTACTGACGTCGTATACAGCTTGTAGGTAATATATCAGATACATGCACCACATTCCCTTCTCTGATTCTTTCATTATGCTTTTGCAAAAGGTTGTTAAGAAGCGTATCAGTAAATTCAGAATTTCTCTGTATTTTTATGGCCAATCCTGATAATCCTACCTGTGTGTAATATTGTGTGCCAACTAATAAATGACAGCTACCAAAAATATTTGTCAAGTGCACGATACACCGATTAGACCTTTATTTTCGGTTTGTTGTATCCTTTAAACGCGAGGAGAATTATTACTTGACATGAGGAGACCTTGTAGATATTGTGACTTTGAGGGGAAATTTGACTTTCATTTGTTTTTATGCATCTGACAGGAATTCCTGCAAAAGTGCTTTCATTCAGTAAGTGTTGCATTTAATCTATTGTCACTATATAGGCAGGGGGAGCCCCCCTACCTATATTGTTCTCTGCGTGTGTGTGTGTGTCTCTCTCTCTGACTATGTGTATGTATTTATCCTATTGTTGTTCGCCGAAGGGCCAACAGACCTGAATGCACACTTCTGCTCCGGGTAGGAGGCATTCAGGGGGTGGAAGACATGGTATCACATCATCTTCTCCTTCTTCGTCTTCTGGTATTTCGGGTATATCTATTTCAGGTATGTCCGGCAGATCGAAGTCTTCTAGGTCTATGGGAGGAGTCTGCTGAGCAAATGCGGGTATTGTTGCTCCTGAAGAAATAGCAACAATGCTTGATGCAACCATTGTCAGCAGGATAGCCAACCTTATTGTTTTTGCAGGCTTGATTATCCTCATATGAATTTCTCTTATTAAGAGCCACTAACTTTTTAATGTTTTGAGCAATTTTGGCCTTCCGGCAGAAATAATTTTATCTTCGGTTCTTGTTTTTCATCTCAAGCGCACCCTTTCTGACTATTGTCTGTGTATCTGCAGAGAGCTCATCCATTGTAATTTCGCCTCTCCTAAGCTTTTCAATTACCTCCCTGACAGAAACCGTGATTTCGCTATTCTTGCTAGCGACTCGGACATCGAGCACGCTTTGACCACCACCACTAGCAGCAGTATTCTTTTCACCCAAAACCCACAGCAATTCTTCAATCCTGCCACGACTGACTGCTAGACGGTTGGCGTACTCGGCAAATACTACCTCATTGTGTTCGGAGATAGCTCTTGTGAGCATTTTGGCAATCAAGCTTGACTGTCCTTCCAGTAGGTCTATCCTGAGCCGGATATCCTTCTCGGCGCGCAAAACTATATTGTTTCTGGGCTGACAGGGGTTTTAATCATTTCTTCTCTTGGTAGACCAAAAGGTTCCACCAGAAGCCTTCCAATGCTGGTAATCACGCAGTATCTGAGTATGGTCAAATGCAATCTGTTGCTCTTCAATATTGGCCAGTTTGATCCACTCGGTGCTTGCTGCATCATCGCCTGCCCTAATCGAGCCGCCTACAATTATTCCAACAAAGACTGTAGTCACGATATGCTTTCTTGGATCACGCTTTGGATCGGAATAAACACCGAGTATGTCTATTGGGTGTACTTCAAGAGACGTCTCTTCCATTGCTTCTCGCTTCATTGCGTCTTCGATGGTTTCGCCTTCATTTACAAAGCCGCCTGGCAAGCTAAGATGATCTTTGAATGGATCGTTTTTGCGCCTTACCATTAGAACGTTTGAATCGCGCTCGAGGATTACATCGACTGTAGGAGTTGGATTTTTATATTGTTTCATGGGCTGAGGAGCGTTCACTCACACAGTTATTAATGGTTAAGAGATCCAAAAATTCAATGTTTTTGGAAGCTAATCAGTAAATTCTTCTAACTTTCGAAAATACAATTAGAATGATTAGAATATATCTCGAAATCTACTAAATTCTTATTAAGTTGAAGAGCCATCTATAGGTGTTCAGGGAAATGTCTGTCATGTTCGTGGAGATAGGGGAGAGTGCCACACGGCTTACAGTTTGCCCAAAGTGCGGAAAACAGGTAAGAATTGACGAGGACTGCGACTGCGAGAGGATATTATTTTTAGTGCATTATATGCAAAAGTAGGTAAGCAAGCAAGCAAGTAGATATCTTCACACCGCACACAAGGGCTTTAGGTAGCTTAGACTAGGAAACTTTGTAGCGTAGTCTGTCGGAGGTTAGATTTGTATATTTTCTTTGGAGCCAAATAGTCTGGAAAATCAGGTATTAGTCCATTTTTCTTGATTATGCTTTCAAGCTTGGCCATGATTTTATTTATGTATCTTGTATCAGCAGTAACGTAACTAGTACGAAGCGGTTCTTCAAAGCCGTATATCTCCTTGTAGCGTTTGATACCATCTGGCACTTCAAGAAGTCGCAATACGAGCTTCATTCTCTGCCAGATATCTGTTCGCAATCTTAGCGGTGCACCAAATACATGGCGTACACCAGATTCCCTGCAAGCTCTGACAAGGTCCTCGAGGTGTTGCTCATTGTCCGTGAGTAGTGGCATTATGGGGTCGATATTGACTCCGCAACACAACCCCGCCTCAGCAAACTTCTTAATTACTTTGAATATTCTACTGGCTGGCGGCGTACCTGGCTCGACTATTCGTCTTATTTTCTCATCAGACGTAGTGATAGACCACACTAAAAAGGAGTTGTGCCGATACTGCCTATGGAGCTCAAAGTCACGCTCGATTATTGCAGACTTGGTAAACACGTAGTAAGGTACGTTATATTTCTGCAGAATCTGCACACATCTTCTCGTTAATTCAAAGCGCAGTTCTGCTGGCTGGTATGCATCTGTTGCAGAAGATATCATGACTGGTATAACAGTGTCTGACTTCCATGCTGCAAGCTCCTTTTCAAGGACCTCTGGTGCATTACTCTTGGCATAAATCTTGTCATAAAATTCAGGTGACCACTCGTATGTGGCGTAGCAATACGCACAGCGGTGGCTGCATCCCTGGTACGGATTTATTGTCAGGCCGTTGTAGCCTTTGACTATAAATGGATGGATTATGGATCTACTTTTCTTTTCTTCCAGAACAGCTCCGCTTCCACTATGCCAGAGTCCTTGCATTGTCGCCTTCTTCTTTTATCATCCCAAGAACTGGTCTATAAAGCACAAGACACCAAAAGGGGAGGGGGTAATAGCGTTAGCGTTACTCTGACAATGAACTAAATGCACACATGCTCACTCTCGTACGCATGCACAGGTACATATACCGATACAGAGACACATATACATAGAGACATAGTTTTTTATTATCGCCCTTGTGGAGACCACTCAATTATATGAAAGTGGGAGTAGCAGGGCTGGGCCTAATGGGTTCCGGCATTGCAAAAAGGCTGATCAATTGCGGATACGCAGTCTCACTTTATAATCGCACCGGCTCAAAAGCACAGGATTTTTCAAATAAGGCTACGGTGGCTTCAAGTCCAAAAGAGCTTGCTGAAGTTTGTGACCTTGTAATAACTGTCGTCACCGATTTTGATGCTGTGAAGAAAATACTCTTTGGAAAAAATGGAGTCATAGAATCTGGCAAGAACCACAACCACTACAACATTAACAACCTTGTGGTAGCTGACGTAAGCACGATTTCGCCATCGCAGTCAGAGTATTGTGCTCAACGTCTGCGAAACAATGGCATAGAGATGCTGGGCGTTCCGGTAATGGGAGGACCAGCTGCAGCTGAGACCGGTGATCTTGTGCCCATGGTCGCCGGCAGCAAACCCGCATTTGAGAAGGTCAGACAAGTGATCGAAAAGCTGGGCAGAACCTTTTATGTTGGTGAAAGAGATGGGTCTGCAAATGCCATCAAACTTGCGCTTAACCTAAACATCGCCCTTGTCGCTAGCGCAGTGTCTGAAGGAATAACGCTTGTCAGGCGAGCAGGTATTGATCCCTCGATATTTATCGAAATACTGAATTCGACATATTTCAAAACTGGACTTTCGGAAAAGAAAGGTCCTAAGATGCTGAAAAACGACTTTTCACCGACATTTCATCTCAAAAATATGCTAAAAGATTTAGAGCTTGCCACCACTACCGCGCAGGAGACAGGCATAACACTTCCTCAAACTGCTCTTGCTCAACAGATATTCCGTGCAGCAAACAATATGGGTTTTTCTGATAAAGACTATACTTCCATTTGCGCATTTTTGGCAAAAATAAATGGATTAGAGAATCGATGAAGCTTGATGTACTTATACATATACAATATGTCTAAATTGAAGTCTGAAAAAATTCATGGGCTAGTACTGCATGTGAGAAAAAAGGGCTTCTGATTTTTTGTTCAATCTTTCAGTGAATTGAGGCGCCGGGTGGAATGTCTTCAGTTATTGTAAGAAATACTGGTCTACCCTCCGGTCCATCTGCTGCCAAGAGCATACCTTTAGAGACTATATTGCCTATCTTTTTTGGCTCCAGATTAGTACATACAACCACTAGCCTGCCAACAAATTCTTCTGGTTTGTAGTGTTGAGCTCCCCCAACAGCAATTTGTCGCTGTTCAGTACCAAGGTCAATTGTTGCCTTGAAGACTTTCTTCATGCCAGGCATGCTTTCAGATTGAATGATTTTGCCTATCTTCAGTTGTACCTTTGAGAATTCTTCAAATGAAATGTATTGTTCTTCTTCAATTTGGCGCTCGCTATTCTTGCTCATGAAGGTGAAAGGGCAGTAGAGCTATTAAAAAAGTTGCATAAGCACATAAGTTGTTTTTGCTGCATATTGAGTTGACTTGACTTTATCTTCAATCATATTATTATTATTGTCTATCAAAGCTTGACCTTATCGAACTTTTTCATCACTTCGGGTAGGTTATCAACTAGATCTGTTGCAATTATGTGCAGCCCTGCTTTCTTGAATGCAAGATTACCTGATACACCGTTAACATATAATGCTACAACTGCTGCATCAAAGTGCTTCATCTTGGCTAGGAGCCCTGCCGCCAAGCCAGAAAGCACGTCGCCTGAGCCTCCCACTGTCATTGCCGGTGTCGATCTCTTTATAGCAGCAAGTTGTTCTCCATCAGAAACAATATTGACCCATCCCTTAAGTGCTATTGTAATTCCGTGCTCCTTTGCCAATTTGTGCACATTTGATTTCATCTCCTCCTCAGTTGATCCTGGTTCGCTGCCAAAGAGCCTTTTGTACTCCCCGGGATGTGGAGTGACTATAGTCCCGGTATTTGAAATCTCTCCCAAAACCTGAGGAATAAGAGCTGAAGCATCCAGTAGAATTTTTGTACCTGCTTGCCTGAGTTTTCTTACAAGCAAAGTTAGCGCTTCAGGTTCTAGAGTCATCCCCATGCCTATTGAAGCAGAGTCCGCCTTCTTTGGCAGCATACCCATGAGCCGATTTGTCGATCCCTTCGTGAGCTTGTCATCGGGTAAAGGAAGAGCAATTATTGCAGGAGAAAACGACCTAACTGCAGTAATGATAGAGCGGGGCACTGCTGTATAAACTAAGTCGGCTCCAGAACGCAAAGCAGCCATAGTTGCAAGTACTGGTGCTCCATGATAGAACCTGCTTCCACCTGCTACGAGTACAGTACCATTGTCTCCTTTTCTTGAGAAAAGCGAGCGTGGAGGAATGAGTTGCTGAATAAGCTTCGATGTTACAGGAATTGTTGATGGCAAAAGCTTGCTCTACTATTTTGGATACACATTAATCAATAAACTTTGCCAATTATTCCTCCTCTTCTAGTCTAACGTGCATTTGCTGCTGAGGAAGGAGAGATATAGTTAGCAAATGCCCCTCTGATAAAAAAGGCTAGATTCAGTCCAAACCCTAACAGCTGTATATGTAATAGTACAAAAAAGATATGTGTGTGGTTGTGTTTTTTGTAGTCTTTTTATATTAGCTGCTGGGCTCTGCATGTATTGTCACAATCGAGCCTGGATATTTTGTCCTTATATCTTTCTCAATCTCTGAAACACGTTCATGAATCTGTTCTATAGTCATATCGCTACTAAAGGAACAGTTAACATCAATTTTGAGGATATTTTCTGGTGTTCTGTATATTCCAATCCTGTCCACTTTTTTGACATCGCTTGCGCCACCAAGGATAGTGTTTCTTATGAAATCGTGCATTGTACTGTCGGCAATCGGTTCCATTCCAACAACATCTGGCATCACAGGCTCAAGGTGCACAGTAATATTCTGAATAGATCCCAGCTGTTTCTTTATAGAGTCTTCAACTGCATTGGCTATTGAATGGGCCTCCGCAAGAGTTGCCGATCTATTGACTTGAATGTGTAGAGATATGTCCATTGACGAGGTGTTGGCAATTTTTGAAATAATGACGTTGTGCACCCCTCTTACACCGCTGACTCTAGATGCAGCATTTTGAATTACCAGCTCTGCAGGCATCTCGACGCCTAGCATGGGTTCAAAGTGGACAGTGATGTTCTCTTGCTTGACATCCAGGCCAGAACCAGATAGACTATTGGCAATATTGTTTTCAACTTTTGCGCTTATATCATGCGCATTTTCAAAGCTCATTTCTGCAGGCAATGCTATTGTGGTTTCTACAAAGATGTCGTTTCCGACTCGACGCATCTTGATATCTTCAGATCGTAATACGCCTTCAGTTTCCTTTGCTGCCTGCTGTACTTTTCTCACAAGGCGGGGAGATATTACATCTGTTAGCTCCATTGCGTTTTGGTACGCAAACCTCACGCTAAGGTAGGAAAGGAAGCTACCAAGTATAATTGCCGCAATAGAGTCGCCTTGTCCAAAGCCAATGGTAACAAGCCAAAGTCCTACAAATGCCACCATCGTTGAAGCAAGATCTGCAAATGCATGGTAGAAGTCAGCCTTTAGTGTAGTTGAGCCAGTCATCTTTGCTGTAGTCTTTTTCATTGCCCTGCCAAGGACAGTTATCCTAAAGCCGTCTACAGCCAGAGTATAGGCTATTGCTGCAAAGCCAATTATGCCTGGAGTTACAAGCATTACTCCAACAGAAGCTGAGTCTGTAGTTGAGGCCGCTGCTGCTGCAAGCCTAATTGTCGCCTCATAGATAAAAAATATTGCGACTACAAAAAGTGCAATGCCACCGATGAATCCTCCAATGGTCTCGATCTTGCCGTGTCCATAAGTATGATCGACATCCTTTGGTTTGAGAGCTAATCTGATGGCTATTATCAATATTGCAGTGACAATAGCATCTAGCAGAGCATGAGTACTATCTGTAATGAGGGCCAGGCTGTTTGTGAAAATGCCAGCAGTAAATTCAAACACAAAAACAGAGAGAATGGCTATAAGCGACATTCGTAAGGCGCTTTTCTTCAAGGATTCAACATCAGATGTTGGCGTCGATGATGTTGTCCTTGTTCCTAACCGCCTGAATCGTCGTCGTCCTGCCACTGTCAACAAAATAGGGTAAAATTTATTATTTAGGCCTTTACGTTTCCACAAACTAGGAAAATTAGTACCAGGTAACAAACAATAACAATGATATCACAATACTACTACTACCACCTACCTACTAGTGATAGCGAAGTGATAATGATGATGATGATAATAAAAAAATATTTGAGAATCTAACTTAAGTCCATCTGACTTTTTAGATTCTTGTATCTGTTTCTAACGGTCACTTCTGTAACGCCAGCTGCATCAGCAATATCTGTCTGAGTCTTAGTCTCGCCTGTATTGAGGCATGCAAGATATAGCACCGATGCTGCAAGTCCCATCGGATCCTTGCCTGCAGATATCCCACTTTTAGTCACGTCCTTCATTATTCCCATAGCGATGCGCTTTGTGCGCTCACTTAGGTTGGCTTTGTTTGATACCTTGACTATACACTTTTGCGGGTCAACTAATGGGATTTTCAGATCAAGTTCCATTACTACAAGTCTGTATATTCTTGCTAAATCTTTACGCTTGATGTTACCAGTGTGCGCTATGTCCTTTAGTGTTCTAGAAGCGCCAGTCTCTCTGCATGCAATGTAAAGGGCTGCACCCACCGTTGCAGATATTGTTCTTCCCCTGACAAGGCCCCGTTCCTGTGCCTTTCTATAAAT
>OBLR010000307.1_pt1 | contig 11502 bp, 9 predicted proteins | sample 1519891 | NCBI WGS metagenome assembly OBLR01 (sample SAMEA3113583, study PRJEB22503) | soil metagenome | reverse complement strand
GGTCACCATGGACGACATCGCTCGGGCCGCCGGGGTCGGGCGCGCCACTCTCTACCGCCGTTATCCCGATCCGGGAGCCATCGCGGTCGCGCTGCTGGACGAGCACGAACGTGCGTTGCAAGAGAAGCTGATCTTTGGTGGCCCCCCACTCGGCCCGGGAGCCCACCCCGCCGACCGGCTGGCCGCCTTCTACGCGGCGATGATCGACCTCCTCGATCGGCACCTGCACCTGGCGCTGGGCGTCGAGGTCGGCAGTCCACGAATGGCCACCGGCGCCTACCGATTCTGGCGCACCCACGTCCACGCCTTGGTCCGTGCGGCCGGCGCGGGGGATCCGGACACGCTCACCGACATCCTGATGGCGCCGCTGGCCCCAGAGGTCTACCGATTCCAGCGCGACGAGATCGGCCTTTCGATCGTCCGGATCACAGACGCTCTTGGCATGCTGGCCCGCCGCGTGCTGCTACCCGGGTGACCGGCCCCCGGTAGCAGCACGCAGGCGAGCGCTTTGCACTCACATCTCTGTTTCGGCCGTCTCTCCTTCGTCACCTTCGTCACCTTCGTCACCTTCGTCACCTTCGTCACCGAGTACCAGTACCCGCAGCGGCCCGCAGGCCGGTCCGCTGAGCCGCCGACCGGTACGCAGGTCGAAACTGGACTGGTGAAGGGGGCAGATGATACTCATTCGCCGCGCGTTGACCACGCCGAATCGCAGCCTGCCCTTGCGGTGGGGACACTCGCTTTGGGTGATGACCTTCGTTCCGTCGACCTCCACGAGAATCTCGTCCTGGCTGATCTGCCTGATCCTCGTGCTCACGCGGCGACCCTCCGGGACCGGCCCAGCGCGGCTTCGGTGGCTTCGGCCACGACCGCGCTGGTCATCGTCACTCCGGCCCACACCTTGGCCAGGTCCACCGGCCGGTCGCGTTCGAGGGCGCGGATCGACGAACGCATCCGCCTGCTGTGAAAGGTGTCGATGTAGAGATGTTCCGTGTAGTAGCGCGAGTTGACGATCCCGAGCCGGCTGCTGGCCGCGGCGTAGCACTTGAACGCATACAGCACGCTCGACTCGAAGTACGCGTACGCGCCGAGGAAGTACTCCGGTTTCGGGGCGCGCTCAGCGAACCAGTGAAAGAGATTGACGTAAGCGAAGCATTCGTCCGGAGCGATGCCAACGTAGTACTCGAGGTCGGTCGGCATGCCCAGCTCGGTCACGAGTTTGGTGTATAGCTGAGCGTGTTCCTGCTCGTCGTTGCCGCACCCGAACTCGTCGATGAGTACCTGCATCACCATGGTGCGTGCCCGTGCCGGCAGCCGACGGATGATTCCGAGGTGGGATTGCGACTCCACCAGTCCGTCCACCGCGAAGGCCGCGACCACCGACTTGAATTGCCGCAACGTCGCCTCCTCCGCGAGGAATCGCTCATGCTCGCTTGGGCCTGCCTTCTCCTCCTCATCGAGCAGCTTGCTCAGCGCGGCGAGCAGATCTTCTCCCGAGGCGAAGGCAGGCGCCTGCCGCTCGTGGTCCGCCGCCAGCCGACCCGCCCAGTTCCGCTCGATGTCGAGCAGGTCGGCATAACCGGCGACGTCGGGAACCGTACGGTTGTAGATGTACAGCCGCTTCTGTGCCGAATCTGTCGGAGATATCCGCATCATCGCTGCTCTCGAGACCCGCCGATCCCCAGATCGGTGCTGATCACGCCGCGTTTGCACAACCCCGTCTTGACCCGTCGATACCAGTCGTCTTCGAACACGCCGAACCGCCGGCACGCCGCGTCGACCTCGGCCTGACGCTCTGGTGTCGGATCGACCAGCATGGCGTTGCACAGCTCCGGCTCCAGGTTTGCCAGCGGTCCGACGAGGCCGGCCACCCCGCGCGCCTCGAGCAACAGGTTCTCCCAGCCCTCGAACACCGGCACCGAGTGAGCCGCGTGCGCGAGGCGACGGGTGAATTCCGCTGAGCCGCTTGACTCCTTGATCCCAACGACATCGGGCAAGTCAAAGATCCGCAGCAGGGTTTCCAGCTCGATCGTGTTACCCGAGACCGCAGCCTCGTTGTAAATGAACAGCGGCACATCCACCGCCTCGCGCACCTTCCGGTAGTGCTCGAAGATCTCCTCCTGGCTGATCTCGGCACGGAACGGCGTGGTCACCACGACGGCGTCCGCGCCGAGTTCGCGCGCGAGCTCGGCGCGCTCGACGACCTGCGCAGTCTCCGGCAGCTGGATTCCGGCCAGCACGGGAAGGCCGTGCGAATGCGTCTTGGTGGCCGACACCATGTCGCGCCACTGCTTGTCGTCCAACAGCCAGCCCTCACCCGAGCTGAGCGCCGGCATCAGCGCGGTGACGTCACGGTGCAGGGACTCGATGAGCCGCGCGACGCTGGGGACGTCTACCCTTCCCTCGACATCGACGGGGGTGACAAGCGGAACAATTGTTCCGGAATACATCACACCTCCTCCGTGGGCACCCGCAGCGCGAGTGAACGTTGGTAGAGCTCCTCCAGGCGGGGCGGGAACGCGCGCTCGGGGCCGCCATCGGGCGGCCGTACCGGCAACCCGTCCCGATCCCGCAACCGCGGCGAGACGGTCACCAACTCGCCGCCGCGAGCGAGCACCATTCCCATGGTCAGCCGATCGGTCAGATTCAAGTCGGCGAGCTCCGGAGTGGAGAGCGCGACTTTGATGTCTCGTTCCTCGTAGGGGACCCGGTCGATCCCCATGTCAGTGTGCAGAACGTCCATGAACGGGTAGTAGTCGTCCTGCTCGGCACGGCCGCGACACCAGACGATCGCGTCGCACCGGCCCACTTGTTCCAGGCTCATGACGACCGCGCCGTCCGACAGTCGCTCGACGAAGAAATTCTTGCAGCCGACTCGCACCTTGTCGTTCTCGGCATGCATGCCCAGGAAGAGCGACGCGTCGATATGCAGTTCAGTGGGCATCGTTGACGAGCACCTTCCGCATCGCAGTCATCGCGGCCGCGAACTCATCGGGACGCCGCGCCAGCGCAATGCGAAGGTACCGCTCCCCCCGCGCGGGATCGTCCCAATAGAAATACGTGCCAGGTAGCGTATAGACCTCGTCCTCGAATAGACGCGACTGAAGGTCTGTAGCGGTTAGGCCGGGTCGGGTTATACGGAACCAGGCGACGCTGGTTTCCACCACTGGTGGTACATATTCCAAAATGGTGCCGGCGAGCGCCTCTCGAGCAGCGGCACGGTTCTGGCTGATGACGTCACGCACAGACGCGAAGTTGTCCTTGATGGAATCCTCGACGTACTCGGCGAGGAAGTTCAAGATGAACGGAGAGACGTTGAGCAATACGGCCGTGTGTATGTTGTAGACATCCTCTCGAATGTCCTCACTCGCCGTGATCATTGCACATTTTGCGTCCTGCACGGGCCACGTCTTGCCAGTGTCTTCAATAGCCATGTAGCTGACGCCGGACTCTTCCAGCATCCGGTAGATGTCGATTCGGTCCATGCCATCCGCACATAGCACGAACGACGCGAAGCAGAAGTCCATGATCAGCAGCTTGCCGGTCTCCTTGCACAGTCGGATGACCTCGGCGAAGCCGTCACGACCGTCCTTGAGCAGGGTGAATCCGGTGGGGTTGTTCGGGTCGACCAGGTAGATCGCGTCCGTGTCCACCGCCGACATCCGCTCATAGATCCGATCGGTGTCATGCAGCCATTCCTCGGGGAACGAGCCGAGGTCGACCCCCATGTGCTTGAGTAGATCGACCAGGTTGTCAAAGCACGGCGAGACCAGCGAGACGGACATATCGCGCTGACGTAGATACATTGCGGCCACCATCGTGGCGATGCTGGCCGAATAGACCAGTAAGGTCTTGTTCATCGCCGCGGCGGTCGACTGCTTGTGCAACCGGAAGAAAGCTTCGAGAAAGCGTTGCTCAGCCTCCGACTGCAGCATGTTCTCGGCCTCATACCAGAGGCTTTCAAGGTTGGCCACGATAGCCGCTTGACTGGCCGACTGCCGCTGGTGCGTGTGCGCATCGGCAAGGTTGTGCTTCGTCTTGAGGGCCGTGATCTCATGCTGGGTCAGATCCACGAATTGGCGGACGTCCAGCACCTCTGATTCGAGGTCATCGGCGATCACGGAGACTTTCTCAAGCACCTTTGCTAAACTCCGTTCCGGTGAATTGGAAACCATGCGCAAGGGCGAGTTGCTCATCCAAATAAAGGGTCACAAGATTGGTTTCGACGTCGCGTCCAACGGCACTTCCACACAGTTTGGGGAAGTGCGGAAAATTACGCTGTGGCACGCAGCCAGATGGCCGTCTAAGAGTTGATCTTGACTGAATCCCTTAACCGGAGTGCACCTCTGTTACAAGAGTGCCCAGAAATTCTCCCGAAACTCTTGTGTCACATGGTTGAAACGTCAAGGTAGAGCATAAAGGCGATCATGGAGGCCGTACATCGGTCAAAGTGATGTTTCTCGTTCATCACAATGGACGCCTCCATCTGGCGGGCGGGGCCGGCGGGTGCAGGCAGGGTCGAAGGCTTGTTGAGGGTGCCGTCGGTAATGCCGGTGGACAGGATCTGGTGAGAAAGGCGGCTACGTGACGACGGGAGCGCCGGCCTTCCAGACGGCGGCGACGTGGGGCACGCCGGGCCGGTAGGCGAGGTGGATGTGGGAGGGTGCCTCCAGCACGAGGACGTCGGCGCGGGCCCCGGCCGCCAGGCGGCCGACGTCGTCGCGGCGCAGCGCCCGGGCGCCCCCGGCCGTGGCCGCCCATACCGCCTCGGCCGGGGTCATGCGCATCTCCCGTACGGCCAGCGCGACACAAAAGGCCATGCTGCTCGTGTAGCACGAGCCGGGGTTGCAGTCGGTGGCGATGGCGACGGTGGCGCCGGCGTCGAGCAGCCGCCGCGCGTCGGGGTAGGGCTGGCGGGTCGAGAACTCCACGCCGGGCAGCAGCGTCGCCACCGTGTCCGACCCCGCCAGGGCGTCCACGTCGGCGGCCGACAGGAACGTGCAATGGTCGGCGGAGGCGGCGCCGTGGGCCACGGCGAGCTGTACGCCGGGGCCGGGCCCGAGCTGGTTGGCGTGCAGCCGCGGCGTCAGCCCCGCCCTGATGCCGGCGGACAGGATGTCGCGCGTCTGCTCGGCGTCGAAGGCGACGTGCTCGCAAAACACGTCGATCCAGCGGGCATGCGGCGCGCAGGCGGCCAGCATGTCGGTGGTGACCAGCGCGACGTAGTCGGCCGCCTCCATGCCGGCCGGCACGATGTGCGCGCCGAGAAAGGTCACCTCGTCGGCGAGTTCGGCGGCGATGCGCACGGCCCGCTCCTCGTCGGCGACGGTGAGGCCGTAGCCGGACTTGCACTCGACGGTCGTCGTGCCCTGCCCGGCCATCTCGGCCACCAGGCGGGCGAGGTTGGCGCGCAGCTCTTCGTCCGAGGCGGCCCGCGTGCGCTCGACGGTGGTGCGGATGCCGCCGCCGGTGTAGGGGCGCCCGCTCATCCGGGCGGCGAACTCCGCCGCCCGCTCGCCGGCGAAGACCAAATGTGCGTGCGAGTCGACGAAGCCGGGCAGCACGGCGCGGCCGGCTGCGTCATAGGCCGCGTCGGCGGCGGGCGCGGCCGCCGCCGGGCCGGCCCAGGCGACGCGGTCGCCGTCGATGACCAGGGCCGCGTCGCTGACCAGGCCGAGCGGCCCCGCGCCCAGGGCCGGGTCGTTGGTGACCAGCTCCCCGATGTTCCTGATGACCGTGCTCACGCGGGGACCCCGGCGGCGTTCACGCGGGCGACGTGACGGCGGCGACGGCGGCGGACAGCGCGCGGGGGACGTCGGGGATGAGCAGGTGCCGGCCGTCGCGCACGATCTGCCGGCCGGAGACCACGACGTGCCGGACGTCCGCCGCGGTCGCGGCGAACACGATGGCGGCGGCGGCGTGCGCCGGGTCGGTCCCCGCCAGCCGCACCGACTCCAAGCTCAGCGTCGCCAGGTCGGCGTACGACCCCGGCTCGATGCGGCCGGCCTCCGGCCAGCCGAGCCCATAGTGGCCGTTCCAGGTGGCCGCGGCGAGCAGCTCGCCCGCCGTCCAGTGACCGCGCTCGCGGGTGTCCAGCCGTTCGTCCAGCTCCACGGCGCGGGCCTCCTCGAACATGTCGATCATGGCGTGCTGGTCGGTGCCCAGGCAGATCGGCGAGCCGGCGCCGTGCAGGTCGCGAGCTGGGCCGATGCCGTCGGCGAGATCGCGCTCGGTCGTCGGGCACATGCAAACGCCCGTCATGGTCGCGCCGAGCAGCCCGATGTCCTCGGGCGTGAGGTGGGTGGCGTGCACGGCGACGGTGCGCGCGCTCAGCGCTCCGCTTTCCGCGAGCAGCCGGGTGGGGGTCATGCCGTACGCCTCCTGGCAGGCGGCGTTCTCCTTCGGCTGTTCTGACAGGTGGACGTGCAGCGGCGCCTGGCGTTCGCGGGCCCAGGCGGCGACGGCGCGCAGCTGCTCGCGCGGCACCGCCCGCACCGAATGGATCGCCGCGCCGATCCTGGCGTGGGTGCGGCCGTCCTTGCCGACGACGGAGTGCAGCGCGTCCACCCGGCGTGCCCAGTTGCCGGCCGAGCCGTCGCCGAAGCGCAGCTGCGGGCCCTTGAGCGGCTCGCCGATGCCGCCGGCGAGGTAGCAGGCGTCGAGCAGCGTCATCCTGATCCCCGCCTCGGCCGCCGCCGCGATGAGGGCGTCGCCCATCTCGTTCGGGTCGCCGTAGGGGCGACCGCCGTTGTCATGATGCAGATAGTGGAACTCACCGACGCAGCTGACGCCGGCGAGCGCCATCTCGGCATACACGGCCGTGGCCAGCGCGCGGTAGGTGGCCGGGTCGATACGGTCGGCGAGCCGGTACATCTGCTCGCGCCAGGTCCAGAACGTGCCGCGGCCGCCGCCTTGGACCCGGCCGCGCAACGCCCGGTGAAAGGCGTGTGAGTGCGCGTTGGCGAGACCCGGCAGCGTGACCCCGGCCAGCCGCACGGCGTCCGGCGGGGCGGGGACATCGCGGGTGACCGTCGTGAACCGCTCGCCGTCCACCTCGATCAGCACGTCGGCGGCAATCTGGTCGCCGAGCCAGGCGAACTCGGCATGGAATCGTCCGGTGCCCACCGCACCAGCGTCCCAGATCCGGCGTCGTCGCGTTAGCTCTCCCGCGGGGGCCGGCCCGGAACGCGGACGCCGCGCTCGGCCGCCACCGCGATCGCCTCGTCGTAGCCGGCGTCGACATGCCGGATCACGCCCATGCCCGGGTCGTTGGTGAGCACGCGCTCCAGCTTGTCCGCCGCGAGCGCGGTGCCGTCGGCGACGGTGACCTGCCCGGCGTGGATGGACCGGCCGATGCCGACGCCGCCGCCGTGGTGGATCGACACCCACGACGCACCGGACGAGGCGTTGACCAGGGCGTTGAGCAGCGGCCAGTCGGCGATCGCGTCGGAGCCGTCGGCCATCCCCTCGGTCTCGCGGTACGGGCTCGCCACGCTGCCGGCGTCGAGGTGGTCGCGGCCGATCACGATCGGCGCGCTGATCTCGCCGCGTGCCACCAGGTCGTTGAAGGCCAGCCCGGCCTTGTCGCGTTCGCCGTAGCCGAGCCAGCAGATCCGCGCCGGCAGCCCCTGAAAGGACACCTTCTCCCCGGCCATCTTGATCCACCTGGCGAGCGGCTCGTTTCCCGGGAAAAGGTCGAGGATCGCCTGGTCGGTGCGCGCGATGTCGGCCGGGTCGCCGGACAGCGCGGCCCACCGGAACGGGCCCTTGCCCTCGCAGAACAGCGGCCTGATGTAGGCGGGCACGAAGCCGGGGAAGTCGAACGCGCGCCGCAGCCCGGCCTGCTGCGCCTCGCCGCGGATCGAGTTGCCGTAGTCGAACACCACGGCGCCGGCGTCTTGGAAGCCCACCATCCCCTCGACGTGCACCGCCATCGACTCCCTGGCCCGCCGGATGAAGCCGCCCGAGTCCTTGTCGCGTTCGCGCGCCATGTCGGCGAACTCGACGCCGAGCGGCAGGTAGGTCAGCGGGTCGTGCGCCGATGTCTGGTCGGTGACGATGTCGATGGGGGCGCCGCGGCGCAGCAGTTCGGGCACGATGTCGGCGGCGTTGCCGAGGACGCCGATCGAACGCGGGCGGCGGGCCGCCTTGGCCTCGGCCGCCAGCCGCAGCGCCTCGTCCAGCGTGTCGGCCCGTACATCACAAAAGCGGTGCGCCACCCGACGGTCGATGCGGGACGGATCGCACTCGACGCAGATCGCGACCCCGCCGTTCATGGTGATGGCCAGCGGCTGGGCGCCGCCCATGCCGCCGAGGCCCGCGGTGAGCGTGATGGTCCCCGCGAGCGACCCGCCGAAGTGCCTGGCCGCGACGGCCGCGAACGTCTCGTACGTGCCCTGCAAGATGCCCTGCGTGCCGATGTAGATCCACGAGCCGGCGGTCATCTGCCCGAACATCGTCAGCCCGAGCGCCTCGAGCCGCCGGAACTCCTCCCACGTCGCCCATTGCGGCACCAGGTTGGCGTTGGCGATCAATACCCGCGGCGCCCACTCGTGCGTACGGAGGACACCGACGGGCTTGCCCGACTGGACGAGCAGCGTCTCGTCGCCGGCCAGCTCGCGTAGCGCGGCGACCATCGCGTCGAAGGCCCCCCACGAGCGCGCGGCCCGGCCCGATCCGCCGTACACGATCAGCTGGTCCGGATGCTCGGCCACCTCGGGATCGAGGTTGTTCATCAGCATGCGCAGCGCGGCCTCCTGCGGCCAGCCCGCGGCGGACAGCCGGGTGCCGCGCGGCGCGCGGACGGGACGCGGCCCAGGCATATCAGACATAAAGGACTCCTTTAGGAAAGCGGCCCGGTGACGGACTCGGCGGCGGCCACCAGGCTGCCGGCCCGGACGAGATCCACGGCCGCCGCGATGTCGGGGGCCAAGAACCGGTCGGCGCCCGGCGCCGGGACGTGGGCGCGCAGCGCGGCGACGACGGCGCCGGTGGCCGGCCCGGGTCGCAGCGGCGCCCGCAGGTCGAGCGCGCGGGCGGCGGTGAGCAGCTCGACGGCCAGCACCCGCGCCAGACCGTCGATGGCCCGGCGCAGTTTGCGCGCGGCGCTCCAGCCCATCGAGACGTGGTCCTCCTGCATCGCCGAGCTCGGGATGGAGTCGACGCCGGCCGGGACGGCCAGCCGCTTGAGCTCGGAGACGATGGCGGCCTGGGTGTATTGGGCGATCATGTGTCCGGAGTCGACGCCGGGGTCGTCGGCGAGAAAGGCCGGGAGGCCATGCGAGCGGGCCACGTCGAGCATGCGGTCGGTACGCCGCTCCGACATCGAGGCGAGATCGGCGATCGGGATCGCGAGGAAGTCCAGGACGTACGCGAGCGGCGCGCCGTGGAAGTTGCCGTTGGACTCCACCCGCCCGTCGGGCAGCACGACGGGGTTGTCAACCGCGGCGGCCAGCTCGCGGGTGGCGACCAGCTCGGCGTGCGCGAGCGTGTCGCGGGCGGCCCCGGCGACCTGCGGCGAACAGCGCAGCGAGTAGGCGTCCTGTACGCGGGTGCAGTCCGGGCCGCGGTGCGAGGCCATGATGGGCGAGTCGGCGAGCAGCGCGCGGAGGTTGGCCGCGCTCACCGCCTGGCCCGGATGCGGCCGGAGTGCCTGCAGATCGGCGGCGAAGACCCGGTCGGTGCCGAGCTGGGCCTCGACGCTCATCGCGGCCGCGACGTCGGCCGTCCGCAGCAACTCGCGCAGGTCGGTCATCGCCAGCACGAGCATGCCCAGCATGCCGTCGGTGCCGTTGATGAGCGCCAGCCCCTCCTTGGCGGCCAGCGTCACCGGCTCGATGTCCGCGGCCGCCAGCGCCGCCGCGGCCGGGACAAGCTCGCCGGCGGCGTTCCTGACCTCGCCTTCGCCCGTCAGGGCCAGCGCGACGTGCGCGAGCGGCGCCAGGTCGCCCGAGCAGCCGAGGCTGCCGAACTCATAGACGACGGGGGTGATGCCGGCGTTGAGCAGCGCGGCCATGGTTTCGGCCGTGACCGGCCTGATGCCGGTGCGGCCGGTCGCGAGCGTGCGCAGCCGCAGCAGCATGAGCGCACGGACGACCTCGCGCTCGACCTCGGGTCCCGAGCCGGCGGCGTGCGAGCGGATCAGCGAGACCTGAAGCTTGGCCCGCAGGTCGGGGTGGATGTGCCGGGTGGCGAGGGCGCCGAAGCCGGTGGAGATGCCGTACGCGGGTATCGTGCGGGCGGCCAGTTCGTCGACGTGCGCCCGGGACTCGGCCATCGCCTTGTGCGCGGCTTCGTCCAGCGCGACCGGGGCGCCGTCTCGTGCCACGTGCACAACATCGTCGAAGGTCAGCGGTTCCGGCCCCACCATGACCGGGGTCCGACGCCTGTCACCCATGCGAACCTCCCTACCCGCCCATCGCCGTCGAGTACCGACGTGCGGTTCGCCGCCGCCCTGGGAGCACAGCGCCGCCGAGGAGTTCCCGCCCCGCCGGCATTCCCGGCGGCATTCCCAGCGGGGGCGCGGCGACACGAGGTGCTACGGTCGGTATTTGTGCGGCTTCGTGACAACTACCGGCTGCATCCGACACCGGGCCAGCGTAACCAGCCGGCGACCGGTCGGGCGGTGGGCATCGACTTCGGCCTGTTGTACTTTCTGTCCCTGCTTGCATTCAGGGCATTGGCGACTATGTTGATTTGCCTGCCTATCAGAGGGGCTGAGTAGGTTTGATCACCTTCGAGGGTGTCACCAAACGGTACGCCGACGGCACGGTGGCCGTTGACGACCTCACCCTGGAGATCCCGACGGGCCAGATCACCGTCCTGGTCGGCCCGTCCGGGTGCGGCAAGACCACAACCCTGCGGATGATCAACCGGATGGTCGAGCCGACCACCGGCAAGATCACCATCGACGGCGAGAACATCGCCGACAGCGACCCGCCGACGTTGCGGCGTGGCATCGGCTACGTGATCCAGCAAGCCGGGCTCTTCCCGCACCGGACGATCATCGACAACATCGCGACCGTGCCCTACTTGCTCGGCTGGGACAAGCGGCGGGCCAGGGCGCGGGCCGCCGAGCTCATGGATCGGGTGGGGCTCGACGCCAAGCTGGCCAAACGTTATCCGTTCCAGCTGTCGGGCGGGCAGCAACAGCGGGTCGGCGTGGCCCGGGCGCTCGCCGCCGACCCGCCGATCATGCTCATGGACGAGCCGTTCAGCGCGGTCGACCCGATCGTCCGCGCGGGCCTCCAGGACGAGTTCCTCCGCCTGCAGGCCGATATGCACAAGACGATCGTCTTCGTCACCCACGACATCGACGAGGCGGTGAAGCTCGGCCACCGCATCGCCGTCTTCCAGGTGGGCGGCACACTGGCCCAGCTCGCCACCCCGGACGATCTGCTGGCCAGCCCGGCCGACGGATTCGTGACCGGCTTCCTCGGCGGGGAGCGCGGCCTGAAGCGGCTGCGGTTCTTCCAGGAACTCGACGCGGCCCATACCAAGGGC
>OBLR010000306.1_pt1 | contig 11535 bp, 9 predicted proteins | sample 1519891 | NCBI WGS metagenome assembly OBLR01 (sample SAMEA3113583, study PRJEB22503) | soil metagenome | reverse complement strand
CCGCCGCTCCGGCCGCTCCGACCGCTCCGACCGAGTAGCGGCGCCGGCCGGCCGGCGCGGCGGCGGGCTCAGGCTTCGTCGAGGAGGTGACGGCGGACGAAGCCGCCCGCGAACTTGCCGGCCGGGTCGAGGTCTCGCGCCAGCGCCTGGAAGTCCGCCAGCCGCTCGTACCGAGACCGCAGGACATCGGGCGGGACGGTGAACAGCTTGCCCCAGTGCGGTCGCGGGGCGAACGGCGCCAGCCGCTCCTCGACGAGCGTGATCACCGGCAGCACGGCATGCGCGTCCTTGATCCACGTGAAGTGGAAGGCCACCGTGTCCTGCCGGTGGCACGGGCTCAGCCACAGCTCGTCGGCGGCGATCGTCCGGATCTCGGATATCTGCAGGACGGGCGCGATCTGGTCGCGTACGGCGGCCAGGGCGTGCAGAGCGTCGATGGCATGCCGCCTGGGCAGCAGGAATTCGGACTGGAGCTCCTCGCCGCTGCTCGGCGTGAAGCCCGAGCGAAAATGCGGCAGCCGTTCCTGCCAGGGGCCGGGCACGCCGAGTTGCCGGGTGCAGTTGACGGCGGGCATGCCGGCGACCGGATGCCGCGGCCCGTCGGCCGGTCGCGCCCCGAGCCAGGTCTCGCCGGCCGGCCACTCGTGTGGCTCGTCCACGCGCTGCTTGACCCACACCTGGTTGACGATCGGGGCCCGCCAGTCGGTGAACAGACTCACGCTGTAGGCCGCGGCGAAGATCTCGTCGAAATGGTCGTCCAGCACGTCGAAGGCGAGGTCGTCGTAGACGTACTGCCGCATGTCGAAGGCGGGGACGATGTCGAGGGTCATGCCGACCACCACCCCCAGGGCACCCAGACTCACCACGGCCCCGCGGAACCGGTCGCCGTCGGCGTCGCGGTCGAGGACGACCAGGTCCCCGTCCGCCGTGACCATCTCCAGCCTCGCCACCGCGGTGGCGAGGCCGCCGTTGCCGTCGCCCGATCCGTGGGTGCCGGTGGCGCACGACCCCGCAACCGAGATGTGCGGGAGCGAGGCCAGGTTGCGCAAGGCATGGCCGCTGTCGTTCAGGCGGCGGGCCAGGTCGGCGTACCGCACGCCGGCGGCGACCTTGACCTCGCCGGCGGCGGTGTCGATCTCGACGCCGTCGGGCAGCCCGGCCGGCGAAATCAGCGCGCCGGGCGTGTCGGCGATGTCGTTGAACGAGTGCGCGCTGCCGAGGGCGCGTACCTGGTCACTGGTGGCGACCAGCCGCCGCAACTCGGCTACCGTCGCGGGCCGATGCACCTGTTTCGCGGCGAAGGTGATGTTGCCCGCCCAGTTGGTCAGCTTCATGGTCACCCTTCAGGACGCACCGGTCGCGGTGTCGACCACGACGGTCTTATGCGTGACCTTGGGGTCGAAGCGCATCAGCACGGCCTGCGCCACCGGCTCGACCACGGGAGTCTCGAGGTCCGGGGAAAAGCGCCGGACCGCGTCCATCGACTCCCACAAGGTGACGACCTCTAGCTCCACGAGATCCTCGCCGTCCTGGCGGAAGAGGTAGGCGCCGCGATGGCCGTCAACGCTCCGCAGTGCCGGAACGACCGCATCGATGAAGTGCCGCCGATAGGCTTCGGCGCCCTCTTCGGTCGCCCTCGCCCGCCAGACTCGCGCGATCATCGCCGCCCCTCTCGCGATCCCCTGTGCCTAAAGCACCATAGTCCGGGCAGCTTCGTTGTCCGCCTACCCGCCGCCCGGCCCGGCAGGCGCCTGATCGCCGATCTTTCCGTAGGCTTGACGCGTGATGGTCGGGAGAACGTAGTGTCGGAGATCTTCGACTGGGCGAAAGGCGCCCCTGCAGCCTGAGCCGATCACAGTGGAGATCTGGAAACGGCCGCCGGAAGAGTTCTGCCGTAGGTCGAAGTGGTCGGCGGCCAAGCGGTGCGATGCGAACCACCAACCCGGCTGCACCAGAAGGTCGCTCGCCGCCCGGCGAACATGTTCGAACAGTCTGCTGTACGCCACGGCGCCGAGAACGAGGAGTGTCTCGACGCCGACCTTGATTTCGATGTCGTGCCCTGGGAACTACCGCGCGCGCATATTCGCCGGCCGATGTGGCGCTGTATCGGTGCGAAGGCCCTATTCGCATCATCTTGACTGGTCGCAACTTCGCATGATCTGACGCAGGCGCGCTTGCGGGCCTTCCCAAAGGCACCGTTCATACTGTCCGGAAGCAGTCACCTGCGCACGGTCACCGATACGGTGGGGCACGAAGCCTAGCGTCTGCACGAAGGATGATCATGGAGCTTGGTGATCAAAGCATTCGACAGGAGCGCTTGATGCGGCTTATCCGTCAGCTGCCTTTGTTGACGATCGGAATCCTGAGCGCCTTTGTGCCCATCGTCGACCTCACCGGCTTACTGGATAACATCCCGTGGCTCCAAGATCGACTTCCTGCGTTAACGCTGCTCACGGTCGGGGCTATCGCCTTCTATCTGGCTTTTGAACGCGCCACCGTGTGGGAAGAGGTCACAGAGATAAAGCAGCTGATCAGCGCGGTCAGCACCAGCGGCGAGGGCTTCAGAAAGGTGCCCCCGTCGGAGATATCAAAGATCGCCGCGCAGATGATGAAAGACGTCGGCATCGTCCGCACACTGGGGACGGTTGTGCAAGATCTGCTAGATATCGACCCTTCGGCGAAGCTGTATCTTCGCGAAACCGAACGCCGGGTGAGCCGCAACAGTCCTCCCTTGCGCTATTACCGCATCACGAGCGACCGGTTGCGTGAGACGTTCTTGAATCATCTTGATAACTTGCTCAGCGCAGATGCCCGGCATGAGATTCAACTCGAAGTCTCCTCCGATATCGAAACTACGATCACATACCAGATCTTTGACAGTGCCCACGTCCTGGTCATCCTAGAAAATCCTCATGTGCCGGGGCGGCGCGACTATGCCGTGGCTATGATGTCCTCGGACCAGGAGATAGTCGATGGGTTCATCGCTCACTTTGACGCCGCTTGGTCCCAGAAAACACCTATAGACGACCCCCAAGAACTCCGAAACAAAATCACCCAGATTTAGTTGCTTGGACGTCCAGCGGCGGCAGAATGGCGCGGCGGCAGCGGGCCGCCGCGCCATAGGTGAGGTCATCGGTGTTCGGGCGTCAAGCCGTGCGACAGGAGACCGTCGGCCAGGTCGTACTGCCGTTCTTTTGGATGGTGACGCCGAAGTTGTTGCCGCTGCCGTTGGGTCTGGCGGTCATGATCTGGCCGCTTGAGTCCCAGCTGGCGCTGATGTTCCAGGTGGCGATGATCTTCTCGGGGGCCGGGACGTTCATCGTCACGATCCAGTTGTTGGTGCCGGAGACCGCGACGTTGAGGTTGTACCGGTCGCTCCACTGCTGGCCGGCGGACAGCGTCGCGGTGCAACCGCTGCCGCCGCCACCGCCACCGCCGCCGGTGGACGAGCCCACGGTGATGTTGGAGCTTCCGCTGCTTTGGAATCCCTCGGTCGCGAGGATCTGGTAGTTGTGGGTGCCCAGGTTCATGCCGGCACGGGCCCACGCGTCGAAGTGGTTGCCGGCGGTGATGGTGCCGCCCGTTCGCCTCGACTGCCGCACGCTCCAAAACTGGCTGAAGGTCGCGGTGCCGATGATCGAGGGGGCGTTGACCCGCGTCGTCTGATAGATGTCGTAGGTGCCGCCATCGCTGCTCACGGTGCCCCTGAACGTGCCCGTGGGCCGGAAGGAACCCCAATTGTCGACGACGTAATATTCCACGAGCGGGTTCGTCGTCCACCCATAGAGCGCCAAGTATGAATTGCCGGATGTATTGAAGCTGCCCGAATAGGTCACGGTCCTGCGGCCGCCGGGATTCCATCCCTTTCCGGCGACGAAGTTCCCGGTGCTGCTCCATGACGTGCTGTAGTTGCCGCCGGAGTTCAGCTCCATGGAGACCGATCCCGGCCTATCGGTCCAGAATGAGTAGAAGAAGCCGTTATTTGTGCCGGTTTGATTGGTGGTGACGGTCACGGCGTTGGCGGTGCCGGGCACAAGCGCCGCGGCAGCGCCCAGCACCACGGCGCAGGCCGCGCCGATGAGCGGCCTGATGCGGCCGCGGCGGCGGCTCTTGGGGTGGGCGGAGACATCGTTCATGGGCGTGCTTTCCTCCTCGTACAAGCCGGCGGCTCGCACGGGCTTGAGCCGTCGGCCATGGTCGCCCTCCTCCTCTGGCGGGGGCCCTGGCGGAGTGGCCGTGGAGTCGGGGCCGGTCGCCGCGGCGGCGACCGGCCGGTTACGAAGATCGCCATCGATGGGGCCCTCAGTGTCAATCGCCCGGCGGTCGACGGCAACGGACCCCCGAAAGCCGGACGCCCGGGCGGACGCCCTCGACCGACCAGGGAACGCTGCCGTGCCCGGCTCTACCAGCAGAAAGTGGCCCCCGCCAGTGGCGCAGCCACTCGCACGAGGCGATGAAACTTTTTGCTAAATCATGAAAGTTTCGAAAGTTTTTCGGACCCATGCGGTGCCGCGCCGGCCACGGGCGGCTCTTACCGGACGACCCCGGTGATGGCGAAGCGTTCAACGGCGGAGAGGTGCCCGCCGGTGGAGGCGGCGATGGTGAGCACGCCGCGCGCGGTCCCGGGCACGGTCACCGGCGCCGACCAGGGCTGGTTCCGGCCGCCCGCCGGGACGCAGCAGAACTCGCCCGCCGGTGCGCCCGACGACTGCCGGCGGACCTGCACGCGAATGCTCTCGTCGACCCCGGTGATCCGGCCGCCGACCGTCATGTGAGTGCCGATGCGGGCTCCGTACGCCGGAGCGGCGAGTGAGAGCGTCGCGTCGTCGGTGCCGACGACCTCCCAGGGGGCGAGGCGGCCGGCGCCGTACCGCACCAGGTGGATCACCGCCGCCGTCCCGACGCGTCCCGCGTCCGTCCGGAGGCCGACGGCGACCCGGGCGTGGCCGCCGCTGACCGTGGCCGCCGCGACCTGGTTGATCTCGGTGTAGCCGAGGTAGCCCTGGGTGAACGACAGCGCGGTCTGCCGTGCACTGAGATGCCATGGCTGGTGGCCACCCGACTGATAGCTCGCCTGCCAGGCGAGCACCTGCTGTCCGTTCCCGAACGGCCACAGCGGCAGGTAGGGAGCGGGCAGCCGCGGTGACGCCGCAGCGGGCTGCCCGGCCGGTTGATTGCCCGGCCGCGGACTCGCGGGCGACGTGGTGCCGGTCCCCGGCGCCGGAGCGGTCGCCGTGGCCGACGGTGGCACGGACGCCGGCGCCCGGCCGCCCTCTTGACCGACGACCTTGGTCTGGCGGACACAGGCCGACACGGCAAGCGCCACGCCGAACAGAAGAAGGACGATGGACAGGGCGGCCCTGGCGAGGCGGGGCCGCGCTGACGCTGATGCTTTCATGGCGACCTCAATCCTTAACCCCAGCTGACTTGTATGACGCTGGGAAGCCGGGGCTCGTTCGGGGCCAAAGGTCCCGAACAGTCGGCCCGGCGACCACCTCCTCGGAGAAGACACCGTCAGGGTCGCTCTCCCGCCCCCCGCCCGCGGGGGCAAAGCTGAAGGTCCCGCCGCGCGGCGACATCGGTCCCCGAGGGCGAAGGTCCCTGAAGGTCCGGGTCACTCGTCTCTGCTTGCCACGGACCTCCCGAGGGAAGGTGGTGAGGGTGGAGCAAAGGAGAGCGGCCATGCGAATCATCCCGGCCCACCGGTGCGTGCTCGTCGGCGTCGATGGGTCGCCCAACTCGATCGCGGCGCTCCATCGCGCGGCGGACGAGGCGAAGCGGCGCAACGCCCGGCTGGAGGTCATCCGCGTCCCGGGTGACCGCGGTCACCGGCTCCTGTCCCCCGCGCGGGTCGCGGCGTGGCTGCGACTGCGCCGCCTGGTCGCGCGGGAGCTGCCCAGGACCCAGCACATCACCACCCGGCTGCGGATCGCCTACGGCAGTCCCGCCGGGCTGCTCATCCGGGCCGCCGACCGCGCCGAGCTGCTCGTCGTCGGCGCCCGCGGCGACGCCTCGCACGGCAACCTGCTCGGCGGCGACACGGTACCCAGGGTGCTCGCGTCCTCCCCCTGCGAGGTCGTCGTCTGTGCCGGCCAGGCGCACAGCGAACTGGAGGCCTGAGATGACGTCGGCGGCCGTCCTGCCCCTCGACCGTTTCGACGCGGTCATCTTCGATACCGACGGCGTGATCACCGATACCGCGCGCGTCCACGCGACGGCGTGGAAGTCGGTCTTCGACGCGTTCTTGCGAGCACATTCGGCCGCGTTCGGGGAGAAGTTCCGGCCGTTCGACGTGCGGGCCGACTACCTGCGCTACGTCGACGGCAAGCCGCGGCTGGACGGCGTCCGCTCGTTCCTTTCCGCCCGCGGTATCGAGCTGCCGCCCGAGGAGGCCCCGGAGGTCATCAGGTCGATCGGGCTCCGCAAGGACGCGCTGTTCCGCGACCAGCTCACGCGCTACGGCGTCGCCGCCTTCCCCTCGACCGTGCGGCTGATCTCCGAGCTGCGCCACCACCAGGTACGGACGGCGGCGGTGTCCGCCAGCCGCAACTGCGGTGAGGTGCTACGGCGGGCGGGAGTGGCCGACCTGTTCGACACCCGCGTCGACGGACTCGACGCTGCCCGGCTGGGCTTCCCCGGCAAGCCGCACCCCGGTCTCTTCCTCGAAGCGGCGCGCCGGCTGCGGGTGCCGCCCGGACGGGCCGTCGTGGTCGAAGACGCCCTGGCCGGCGTCATCGCCGGGCGCGATGGCGGGTTCGGACTCGTGATCGGCGTCGCCCGCGCCGGCCAGGCGGCCGAGCTGCGCGAAAACGGCGCCGGACTCGTGGTCGCCGACCTCGCCGAACTCCGCCTCGCCGCGACGCACCAAAGCCCGGCCGCGCGGGCGGGCCCGTGACCGTGCCGGACGCCGCGCGGGACGCCGCCATGAACGCCGGGCGCAGGGCCAACAGCACCGGGCGCGAGGCCACGAACGCTGGGCGGAGGGTCCGGTGAGCCGGTGGCTGCTCGGCTACGACGAGTACGACCCCGCCGCCGAGGGGAGACGCGAGTCGCTGTGCACGCTCGGCAACGGCTACTTCGCCACGCGCGGGGCGGCGCCGGAGTCGACCGCGGACGGCGTCCATTACCCGGGCACGTACGTCGCGGGCCTGTACAACCGGCTGACCACCGCGATCGCCGGGCGCGACGTCGAGAACGAAGACATCGTCAACGTCCCTAACTGGCTGCCGCTGACATTCCGGGTGGACGGCGGCGCGTGGTTCGCCCCCGACGCCGCGAGCCTCGTGTCGTACCGGCAGGAACTCGACATACGGCGCGGCGTGCTGACCCGGCTGCTGCGGCTGCGCGACGAGGCCGGCCGCACTACATCGGTCACCCAGCGGCGCATCGTTTCCATGGACGAACCGCATCTGGCCGCGCTCGAGACGACGATCCTGCCGGAGGACTGGAGCGGCCGCCTCGAGGTGCGGTCGGCCCTGGACGGGACGGTCACCAACGCCGGCGTGGCCCGCTACCGTGCGCTGAACGGGGCGCACCTCGCACCCGTCACCGAAGGCCGGGACGGCAACGATGCCATCTGGCTCCGGGTCCGCACGGTCTCGTCGCGTATCGAGATCGCGGTCGCCGCGCGGACGAGGGTGCACGGAGCCGTCGCGACGCGCAAGCTGAACCGCAGGCCGGGCGCGATCCGGCACGACCTCGTCATGGACGTGCGCGAGGGCACGCCCGTGACCGTCGAGAAGGTGGCGGCACTGTTCACCTCCCGGGATCGGGCGATCGTCGAATGCACGACAGCCGCGCGGACGCTGGTGTCCCGGGCGGCCGGCTTCGACGCGCTGCTGGAGCGGCACGCGCTCGCCTGGGACCGGCTGTGGCGGCGCTGTCGCATCAGCATCGATCACGATGACGCGCAGCGGGTGCTCAACCTGCACATGTTCCACCTGCTCCAGACCGTCTCCGAGCACACGGTCGACCTGGACGCCGGCGTACCGGCGCGCGGGCTGCACGGGGAGGCCTACCGCGGGCACGTCTTTTGGGACGAGCTGTTCGTCCTGCCCTTCCTGATCTTGCGCTTCCCGGCGATCGCCCGGTCGCTGCTGCTGTATCGCTGGCGGCGGCTGCCCGAGGCCCGGTGGGCGGCGCGCGCCGCCGGGCTCCCGGGGGCGATGTACCCGTGGCAAAGCGGCAGCGACGGCCGCGAGGAGACCCAGCGGCTGCACCTCAACCCCAACTCGGGCCACTGGCTGCCGGACAACTCGCAGCTGCAGCGGCACGTCGGGCTCGCGATCGCTTACAACGTCTGGCGGTACTACGAGGCGACCGGCGACACGGAGTTCGTGGCCGAGCACGGGGCCGAGATGCTGCTGGAGATCGCGCGCTTCTTCGCCGGTCTCGCCACCTATGACCGCAGCCTCGACCGATATCAGATCTGCGGCGTCATGGGGCCCGACGAATACCACGACGGCTACCCGAACCGGGCGGAGCCGGGCCTCGACAACAACGCCTATACCAACATCATGACCGTCTGGGTGTTGCGCCGTGCCCTCTCCATCCTCGCCGAACTGCCCGAATACCGGCGGATCGAGCTGCTGGAGCGGCTCGCCGTAGGGCGCGAGGAGATCGCCCTCTTCGAGGACGTGAGCCGGAAGATGCGCGTCGTGTTCCACGACGGCGGGATCATCAGTCAGTTCGAGGGTTATGAGAAGCTCGCCGAGCTGGATTGGGCCGCCTACCAGGAGCGGTACGGCGACATCCGCCGGTTGGACCGGATCTTGGAGGCGGAAAGCGACACCGCCAACGCCTACCAGGCGTCGAAGCAGGCCGACGTGCTCATGCTGTTCTACCTGCTGCCGGCAGAAGAGCTGCGGGACATCCTGGCCGGGCTCGGCTATGCCTACGATACGAAGCTGATCCCGCGCACGATCGCCTACTACATGACCAGGACGTCCCACGGATCGACGTTGAGCGCCCTGGTGCACGCGTGGGTGCTGGCCCGCGGCGGCGACGACTCCTGGCGCTTCTTCGTCGAGACGCTGCGGTCCGACATCGCCGACCTGCAGCACGGCACCACCCCAGAGGGCGTCCACCTTGGCGCGATGGCCGGCACGGTGGACCTGGTACAGCGCTGCTACGCCGGCGTGGAGACGCGGGGCGAGATCTTGTGCCTGAGCCCGCGGCTGCCGGCCAACGTCGGCCGGCTCCGGTTCGAGCTGCGCTACCGCGGGCACTGGGGCGTCGATGTGCTGTATGACCGCGACCGGATGCGGGTACGGCTGCGGCCCGACGGCGTCTCGGCGATCCGGATCGCCGTCCCAGGCCATGACACGGTCACCATCCAGCCCGGCGACTCGTGGGAGACACCGCTGGTCGACGGCCGCGCGCCGGCCGGCTGAGCCGGCCCGGCCGGCCGACGAGCGATGATGCTGGTCCTGGCCCGACACTCGTCATCGCTCTCGGCACGTGTCAGGGCGCCGCCGGGACGTCGCGTTTGTGCACCTGCGCGACGAGCACGCGCCTACGCGAGTACGGCGCGTACGCCGGCCGCTATTTCCAGGTCTTCCCTGGCGGCGATGACGAAGGTGCGGACGGAGGCGTCCCGGCCGGTGATCTCGGCGTCGGGGACCGCATCGCGGTTGACGCCGGCGTCCACGGCGACGCCGAGGAAGGCCAGCCCGGCGGCGGCCCGACGCCGTACCTCGGCGGCGTGCTCGCCCACGCCGCCGGTGAAGACGAGCACATCGAGGCCGCCGAGCGAGGCGGCCATCGCGGCCACGGCCGAGCGGAGCCGGTGGATGTAGACGTCGAGGGCGAGGGCGGCCCGCGGCTCGCCCCGTTCCGCCGCCGCTAGCACCTTGCGCATGTCGGCGGTCCCGGCGAGCGCGAGCAGGCCCGACTCGTACTCAAGCGCGTGCGAGATCTCGGCGACGGTGAGTTCGGTGCGCTCGGCCAGCCACAGCAGCATGCCTGGGTCGACGTCGCCCGACCTGGTGGCCATGACGAGCCCTTCGAGCGGCGTGAAGCCCATCGTCGTGTCCACCGAACGGCCGTCGCGGACGGCGCACAGCGAGGCACCGGCGCCGAGGTGGCAGACCACGAGCCGGGGTGCGCGGACGAATTGGGCCACGCGCCGGGCGGCATAGGCGTGCGAGAGCCCATGGAAGCCATAGCGGCGCAGCCCGTACGCCTGCCGCCACTCCGCGGGGACGGCATAGGTGGCGGCCGCCTCCGGCACGGTGGCGTGGAAGGCCGTGTCGAAGCAGGCCACCTCCGGCACACCGGGCAACCCCGACCGTACGGCCTCGATGCCGGCGAGGGACTTGGGCTGGTGCAGCGGCGCCAGGTCGGTCAGGTCGCGCAGCCGCCGCTCGACATGATCATCGAGCCGGACCGGCCCGACGAACTCGCGGCCCCCGTGGACGACGCGATGCCCGACGGCGTCCGGCGCGGGCAGGCCGGTGAGCGCCGCCGTGACCGTGCCCGCGTCGAACCGGCCGGCCACTGCCTCGACCTCGCGGCGGGCCACCACGTTGTCACCCTGGTCGAGCAGGCTCAGCTTGAGGCTGCTCGACCCGGCGTTGACGGTCAGGATCAGCATCGGCATGCCCGGCGAGCCGGCATCAGTGCGGCCACACCCACTCGCGCACCTCCGGCGGGTCCTCGCCGTGTTCGCGGGTGTACGCGCGGTGCCGCAGCCGTGTGTCCATCATCCGCTGACGGATGTGCGCGACCCGCCCGCCGAGCTCCGGCACCCGGTCGATGACGTCCATGACGAGGTGGAAGCGGTCGAGGTCGTTGAGCATGACCATGTCGAACGGCGTCGTGGTCGTGCCCTCCTCCCGGTAGCCGCGCACGTGCAGGTTGGCGTGGCCGTGGCGCCGGTAGGCGAGCCGGTGGATGAGATACGGGTAGCCGTGGAAGGCGAAGATCACGGGCCGGTCGGTCGTGAAGATCGCATCGTACTCGCTGTCGGTGAGCCCGTGCGGATGCTCGCTGTCGGGCTGCAACCGCATCAGGTCCACCACGTTGACGACCCGTACCCGCAGGTCGGGAAAGTGCCGGCGGAGGATGTCCGCGGCGGCCAGCGTCTCCAGCGTCGGCGTGTCGCCGGCGCAGGCCAGCACCACATCGGGATCGGCGCCCCCCTCCGTGCTGGCCCATTCGAAGATGCCGATCCCGCGCGTGCAGTGCAGGATCGCCTCGTCCATCGGCAGCCAGTTGAGCGCGGGCTGTTTGCCGGCCACGATCACGTTGATGTAGTCGCGCGAGCGCAGACAGTGATCGGCCACCGACAGCAGAGTGTTGGCGTCCGGCGGCAGGTAGACCCGGATGATCTCCGGCTTCTTGTTGAGCACGACCTCGAGGAAGCCGGGGTCCTGGTGGGTGAAGCCGTTGTGGTCCTGGCGCCACACATGGGAGCTGAGCAGGTAGTTCAGCGAGGCGATGGGCCGCCGCCAGGGCAGCTGCCGGGTGACCTTCAGCCACTTGGCGTGCTGGTTGAACATCGAGTCGACGATGTGGATGAACGCCTCGTAGCAG
>OBLR010000305.1_pt1 | contig 11568 bp, 7 predicted proteins | sample 1519891 | NCBI WGS metagenome assembly OBLR01 (sample SAMEA3113583, study PRJEB22503) | soil metagenome | reverse complement strand
CTTGAGGTCATCCCCGGAAGAGAACGCCCTCCCTTCCCCGGTGAGGACGAGCCCGTCCGTCCCGCGGCCGTGCCGGTCGATGGCCTCCTGGAGCGCCCGCAGGCCGTCGAGGTCCAGCGCATTCAGGACCTGGGGGCGAGACAGGCGAATCACGGCGATCCCGTCGACGAGCTCGACCCGCACCCCCTCGGCCACGGTGGCGAGCCTAGCCGAGCTCCGAGGCGCCCACGTGATTCCGGCCGGCGGCACAGAACGACAGGAAGTCGCACCACCGGCAGTAATCTCCCGGCTCGGGGACGAACCGAGCCCCGGCGATGCCGGCCAGGGCTTCCTTCACCCTCGCCCTGGTCTCGTCCGGGTCCCCCGCGGGCCGGGACCGAACCTCGTTCTCGGCCAGGAAGAAGTAGGTGAGCGTGAGGTCCTCGGGCCGCTTGTTCCAGACCTCGATGCACGCCAGACTGTACAGGTCGAGCTGGAAACCGAACAGCGGATCGCCCTCCCTGGGAACTCGGCCGGTCTTGTAGTCCACGACCTCCCATGCTCCCTCTGGCGTGCCGAATACCGCGTCGATCCGACCGCCCACCACGTAGCCGTCCAGGTACAGGAGGAAGGTCCGCTCGGTGAACAGCGGCACGCGGTCGGCGAATCTGCTCGAGCCGAAGGTCTCCCGGAGCGCGGCCGCCTTGCCGGGGACACCCAGTCGCTCATCGGGGGACAGGTCGGGCCAGTCGTCGACGTCGAGCAGCGTCGCCTGGCCGCGGCTCTGGAGCTCGATCCAGCGGTGGACCTCGCTGCCCAGCCGGGCGGCCTGGTTCGGCTTTCTGGGGAGAGGCCGGACGTGCGACCAGAAGAACAGCTTGGGACACCGAACGTAGTCGAGGAGCCCGCTCACCGACAGATTCGTCGGTGGCTCAGGGGTCCGTTCGGTGCGGGTCCGCCGCTCGATCAGTTCCGCACGCTCCACATCTGCCTGAACCTGCTTCCGATAGGAGGACAGCTCCGCACCATCGAGCGTCTGGAGCACCCTCCATTCGACGGCGGACGGATCCTCGACCGCGTCGATAGCGGCGCGGTGCCAACCCTCGGGAAACAGTTCATCGGCATCATCATCCCGAGCCGGGCGCGGCCATGGGCCGGCTCGCTCCCGGCGCACCTCGATCAACGGATTCTCATCCGGTCGACCGTCGGAGGGAAGCTCCGTGGCGACGTCGGCCTCGGCGATCTCCCGGTAGAACCGACCGAGGTCATGGGGCAGCGACGGTCCCTCGTACCAATAAGCCGTCGAGGCCACCAGCAGATCACGGGCCCGGGTCAGCGCGACGTAGCACAGCCGTCGCTCCTCCTCCAACCCTCGATCCTTGAGAGCGCCCCGGAACGCCTTCAGATCGCCCTCGTACTGGGGCAGCACTTCGCGGTCACCCCGGAGGTCGAACGGAAGCGTTGAGGCCTGGGTCATCGGGTTCGGCTGACGGCTCACATCGGGGAACAGGCTGGACGTGGGGGACCGGGGATGCTCGGCCAGCCCGGGCACGAACACCACGGGCCACTCGAGTCCCTTGGCCTTGTGGATGGTGAGGAGCTTCACCGTGTTGGCTTCCGAGGGCTGGGCGGGCTCCAGCTCGTCCTCGGTCTCCTCCGCGGTATCGAGGTACGACATCAGCGTCGAGAGCGATGCCTCTCCGCGGATCGGGGAGAAGGAGGACACGTGCTGGATGAGGTTGAGGAGGTTCCGGCGAGCGCCGACGGCAGATGGATCCGACGATGCCTCCAGCTCGCGGAGGAGCCCGGAGCGCTCGGTGACCTCGCCGACGAGGTCCTCCAACGAGCCGGTCGCGACCCCCCGCAGGCCGGCCAGGATCGTCCGGAACTCACCGAGTCGGGCCCGGCCCTCGTCCGACAGGCCGGTCATCTCCTCGTCGTCGAGATGATCCAACGCCTCGGCCAGGGCGAAAGCCACGTCGCCGGGCATGTCGTCCTCATCGACCAGGCGTTCCTGAAGGGCCCGGTTGTGCCGGGCGGACCATCGAGCCAGGGCGACCAGGTCCCGGTAGCCGACCCGCCACCGAGGTCCCATCAGCAGCCGGGCCAGGTGGATGTTCCGACCGGGGTCCTCCAGCAGCCGGAGCCACGACACCACCTCGACCACCTCGGGCATGAGCAGGAGGCCGCCCAGGTCCACCACCTCGGCTGGGATCCCCCGAGCCCGCAGCTCCTCGGCGATTGGAGCGAACAGCCGCCGCTTCCGACATAGCACCGCGAAGTCCTCCCACCGAGGCGCATCGGAGGGAGACCGCGTCTCCGCCTCGGCCTCGATCATGTCGGCGATCCGCCGGCCCTCGGCCCGGGCATCCGATGCCACGAAGGTCACCACCCGCCCCTCCCCCCGGTCCGGGTCCGGCCGGAGGTGCTTGCCCTCGGCCCGGCGCTCGGGGGGAACCTTCCCGATCACGCCGTCGGCCACCGCGAGGATGTGGGACCCGGAGCGGAAGTTGACGTACAGCGGTCGCTCCTCGGTACCGGTCCCGCCCCCGAAGTCCTCGGTGAACCGGAGGATGTTCTTCAGGCTGGCCCCTCGCCAGGCGTAGATGTTCTGGTCCGGGTCCCCCACGGCGAAGATCGGATAGTCCTCGCCGCACAGGTGCCGCAGCAGGTCGGCCTGGGCCACGTTGGTGTCCTGGTACTCGTCGAGCAGCACCACCGGATACCGCTCCCGGAACGCCGTGACGACCTCCCGGTGCTCTCGAACCAGGCGGACGGCGTGGCTGATCTGATCCCCGTAGTCGATGGCCCCCAGCTCGGCCTTCCGCCTCCGGTAGCCGGCGATGAGATCGGCCAGCTCGGCACGCTTCAGGAGCGTGATCCGTTCCCGGCGGTCGTCGTTCGTCTTCGGCTGGATCTCTTCGGCGAGCCTGCGACTCGCCGCCGCGACCACCTCCGGCTCGACCAGATGGTTCGCCAGTTGGTCCGAGAGCTTGAGGGCCTCGCCGACGATGTAGTCGGATCTCACCTCGAAGTGTTCGAACCGGGCGTCGTCCAGGAGGGATCGGACCAGCTGCCAGCGCTGGGCCTCGGTGAGGAGTCCTCGGCTCGGCTCCAGCCCCATCCGAAGTCCGTGCTCCTCGACCAGCCGAGCGGCGAAGGCATGATAGGTGAAGACGGTGGGCTCTTCTCCCTCGGGCAGGGCCAGAGGCTCCACGGCGGCCCGGACCCGGCGGGAGAGCTCCTCGGCGGCCTTGTTGGTGAACGTCAGGGAGAGGACCTCCGAAGGCATGGCCCCCCGGTGCCCGTCGGGCGGGGAGAGCCGATTCGTCCGGACCAGGACCAGGTAGGCGATGCGGGCCGCCATGACGGCTGTCTTTCCTGAACCGGCCCCGGCGATCACGGCACACGGCGACAGCGGGTGGGAGATCGCCTCCCACTGCTGCTCGGTCGGCACCCGCCCGCCCATCGCCGCCACAACTTCGGGCGGCGCGTCGGCATGCGGCCGCTCCCCCCCGCGGAGAGGAAAGGCGATCACATCAGCCGGGCTCACGTGGTCACCTCAGCTCCCTGGGGCCACACCGGGCAGATCGGCTTGAACGAGCACCACATGCAATCGGCCGCGGGGTTCGGAGCGAACCGCTCCGCTCGAACTGCCGCCAGCAGCTCGAGGATCCGTCCCTCGGCCCACGCCTCGTACTCGCTCGGAGAGTCGAAGATCCGATCCGGCTTCACCGGGTAGTGCTTGTAGCCGCCGTCGGAGCCCTCGTGGAAGAGATATGCGAGCTCGAGCAACCGCGGCTCGCCGAGCGCAGCCAGCTCCGGGACGCGACGCATCGCCAGGAAGTACGCGCCGAGCTGGAGGCTCTGCTGGACCTCATCCCCAGTGGGCGTGCTTCGAGCCGTCTTGTAGTCGACAACGCGGAGGCCGCCCTCCCCGAACCGGAACACCGCATCGATGCGTCCTCGGATCTCCGCCCCGTCCAGTCGGAAGGCGAAGGCTTCCTCGGACTTCACCACGTCGCCGTGGCCCTCGTCGGCCAGCCACAGACGGAGCATCCTCCGGGCGTCGAGATTCCGCTGACGCTCCAGCGCCCGATTGGGGAACACCCCCGGCCGCCACGCCGCATCGAGGGCGTCCTCCATCGCCTTCTCCTCCCGCTCCAGCTCCCCCCGCTGGACCCGGTCGATGATGTCGTGGATTACGGTCCCAAGCCACATCTGGTGGCTCCGCTCGGGATCGAGGCCCATCTCCACGGCGTACAGGTACTGGAGGGCGCAGTTCTCCAGGACCGAGAAACGGGAGTACGACGTCCGGATCTCATCCGGATGCAACGGCTCGCCGGGATCCGACCAGTCACGGGCTCCCCACCACGAGCCGGGGTCGGCGGCGGCACGAGGCAAGCCGGCCAGCGCGGCGAGGCGCTCCGCCCGAGGCGCATCGGTGTTTGACAGACGACGACGGAGGGTCGCTTCCAGCGTGCGGAGCGACGCGGCCGGTGACACCGCGGCGGGCGGCCGGATCCAGTCGAGTCCCATCCGAGAGACGAACCGAGAGGGCGTCCGAGGGCTGCGCGCGCTGGTCGAGTGACTGGCGAAAAGCACCGTCCGTCGACGAGCCCGAGAGACGGCCAGGCGGAACAACGCCCGCTCCTCGGCCAGTCGCCGCCGCAATCGATCCCGGGGGGTCCGCCGCGACGCCAGCGCTTCCACATCGATCAGCGGCTCTCCGTGACCGAGGCTGGGGAACTCTCCCTCGACGCAGCCGACCACTACGGCGAGGTCGAACTCCATCCCGTGGGTGCGATGGGCGGAGACGATCCGTACCGCGTGCGGGTACCGCTCCTCGGGGGGGATCCACGGGTCCGGGCCGAACTCGGCCACGTCGAGCGTCTCCAGGTAGTCCTGGATCGTGGCGTCGGGGCGACGCTCGACGAACCGGGTGAGGACGTTCCCCAGGGCGGCCAAGGCGTCGAGTTCACGATGACGGTCGTCCGCATCGACGAGCCGGCGGAAGTAGGGGACGGTCGACCAGAGCCAGAAGAACAGGCCGTCGGGGCCGCGCGCCTCGGCCTGCGCCGGGATGTCTTCGATCAACCGCCGGAACCGTTCGGTGTGGGCCTGGAGGTCGTCGGGGACATCGTCGTCCTCGACGATCTCCCGTAGCGATCGCCGTTGGAGGTGCGCGTGCCGGCGCAGCCTGCGGACATCGTGGGGATCCAGGCCGACCAGCGGTGTGGACAGCAGCCGCTCCAGGAGATCGTCTCGGCGCCCTTCGTCGAAGGCGTACCGGAGGAGGTCGATCACGGGGCGATTGACGGGCTCGGTGGCCACGGCTGAGGCCTCGGCCACGACCACGAACGGGACCCCGTGGCGAGCCAGCGCGTGGCGAAGTGCGGTGAGGTACTCGCCGTACCGCCGCAGGATCACGGCCATGGACTCCCACGGGGTGCCCTCCTCGACCCTGGCCCGGAGCAGCTCGTGGGCGACGGCGTCAGCCTCCTCGCCGGGGTGAGCGAAGAGACGGGCGTCCATGCCGGGGACCGGCCCCGATGGCGGAGCGGCCTCCGGATCGTCGAGGGGCGCGAGGACGTCGAGCCGTTTCCCCAGGCGGTGGCTCTCCCCCAGCCGCACCCTGCGGAGCCCGCCCAGCGTCTCGTCCAGCCGGGCCAGGGGTTCGGGCGAGCCGCCCAGGTACCCGAAGACGTGACCGCCGGGATCGGCGGCGACCACCACCGAGGTCGCTGCCCGGCCGAGCGCCCGGAGGATCGCCTCGGCGGCGGGGGTGGCGTCCTGGTAGTCGTCGACCAGCACGTGATCGAACACGTCGTCCGGGGACAGATCCCGCTCCAGCAGCGTCACGGCCTGGAACAGGAGGCCGGCGAAATCGATGCGATCGCCCAACGCATCGAGGTACCGTCCGTAGAACCCGGCGATCTCCGCGTACTCCTTTCGCTCCGATCGTTCCACCAGCGCAGACACGGCCTGGGGGTCGAGCAACCGCTCCTGGGAACGGAGGACGAAGTCGGCAACCTGACGGACGAAGCCGGGAGCGTGGAGGAGATGCCCGAACCGGGGCCAGTCCCGGGAGGACTCCCCGACCAGGAGCTGGCGCACCGTGGCGTACTGCTCGGGAGCCGAAAGCAGTCCGGGCGGTCGGCGGTAGCCCAGGTCCTCGAACCGCCGGCCGAGAAGGCGGAAGGCCAGGCCGTGCGCGGTCTGGACGGGCACGTCGGCCAGGGACCGTCCCAGCCGATGGACCAGTCGATCGCGGCCCTCCAGCGCCGCCCGGCGGTGCAGCGCGAGCAGGAGGATCCGTTCGGGGTTCGCCCCTTTCTCGACCAGCCGGGCGAACCGCTCCCGGAGCAGGGTGGTCTTGCCGGAGCCAGGAGGCCCCTCCACGAGCAGGGCGCCTCGATCGAGGTCCAGGACCTCGGTCTGCCCCGGACCGGGGGCGAGGGGGAGCCGCGTCGCCATCATCCCTATGCTAGCCCCGCCCACCGACACCGCCGCACGCGGGCTTCAGGTTCACGACAGCGGAACCGATACATAGCGTAGGGATGCCAAGCCCTACGCCCGGCACGCCGCGTCACCGCCCACTAGCGGATCGCCCCTGGGTCTCAACCCTGGTTGGGGGCTTACTGGCGCTCACCCTGGCCGGCTCGATCGTGGCGCTGGTCCTGGTACGAGAGGCGCCGGCCCCCGGCGGCGGCGGGAACCTCGGCGGTGGAGGGCCCCTTCGCTCCCAGGCCGCGTCCGCACCCATCCAGGTCAGCGGCCCGCAGCCGAGCTCCGAGAGTCCGGCGGGGGCGCCGGGCCAGGGCGCCTTCCCGGAGCCCGAGCAGGAGTCGGGAGCCGCCCTGCCTCCCTCGACCGTAGGGGCCGCAAACCTCGATGGCAGAGATGGAGAGCCCGAGAGCCTGGACAACACGGAGGACGCGGCGCCTCCCGGCGGCGAAACCACCACTGAGGAGCAGAACGAGCAGGAGACCTCGCCCCCCGAAAAGACGACGCCCGCTGAGCGCACGTCCGAGGGGACGAAGAATGAGAACCCGGGGCCCGAGCGGATGAAGCATGGGAAGCCGAAGCCCGTACGGACGAACCCCGAGAAGCCGAAGCCCGAGAAGCCGAAGCCGCATGGGCAGGCCGAGGCGAACGAAACGCCCCCGGGGCGGAGCCTGCCGCCCACGCCCCCTCCTGGCCATGGAGGAGGCCCGCCGGGAGGGGAACCTCCGGGACATCAAGAACACTGAGATGGTTTCCGGAGGCCCTCAGGCCCGGGTGCACCAGTACAGCTCCGTGACGTAGGGCAGCTCGAACCGCTCGCGTCCGGTCAGATCGGGATGACTCCGGCTCAACTCGCGGATCTCGTCGAGCACGCTCCGGCGGTCGTCTGGGGGGAGGACGGCGATGTAGCTGACGGAGGCCGCCCGCTCCACGAGGCCCGACTCGTCGAGCTCCTGCCGGTGGACGAACCGGAGCTGATGGAGGACCCCGAACAGATCACTGGCCGAGAAAGCCCGGCGCCACTCCCCCGTCCGCTCACTGGGGGTGTCGCCGAGGTGTCGATCGATGATCTCGGTCATGCTCCGGACCCAGTCAACGGACTCGTCGCGAAAGTTCCACAGGAGTGCGAATCGTCCTCGAGGCCTGAGGACACGATGAACCTCGGCCAGGGCCCGGTGGCCGTCGAACCAGTGGAAAGCCTGGGCACAGACGACCGCGTCGAAGCTGACATCGGTGGCGGGAATGGCCTCCGCCGTTCCTCCCACGACATGAGCCCGAGGCACGGTCCCGGCCAGGGTGCGACGCATCGGATCGACCGGCTCCAGCGCGGTGATCCGGGCTCCGGTGGGAACGAGCATCCGCGTCAGCTTCCCGGTCCCGGCGCCGAGATCGAGGAGGCTGCACCCCCGGCTGACCTCGAGCTCCTGGACCAGGCGATCGACGGCCTCGATCGGGTAATCGGGACGACTCCGTTCATAGGAGCCGGCGGCCCGGCCGAAGCCGGTCGCCGCGGCGCGATGGACGTTCGCACTCACGGCCGTCGGGAAGGCGCCTTCCGCCCGGCCCAACCGTAGGTCTGAGGATCGAGCGCCGGATCCCATCCCCTCGGACGATCGACCACGAGACGAAGTGACAGGCCCTCGCGCTCGCCCCGATGCCGCGCCGCGGATCGGAACCACTCCTCGTCGCCGGGCTCAACCACGGCAGAATCGCTCGTTCCTGGCGATCGCATGGAAGGTTGGTCGACGACGACGGACGACGGCTTGAACACGCGCTCCAGGGCCTGACGGACCTGAGGGTCTTCGGTCTCGATCTGGGCCCGGCGGCCATCCCACACGGCGACGCCGACGACCCGGTCCGGGGCTTCGGCCCGGAAGAACTCGGCGCGCACGGACGAGAAGGATACTCAGTCAGAGCGGCGATCGGCCGGGTTCGGCTCGGCCGCCAGGGGTCCCTCCTGGAGCACCGCGAAGGCGCACCGGCGGCAGAACCGCGATCGGGGTGCGGCGGGCCGGCCGCATCTCTGGCAGGCCTTCTCCTCCACCAGGTCGAACCGCTGATCCCGGTGCCTCCCCGTCCGAGCGATCCGCCCCTCTCGCTCCAGCTTGAGGAGGTGGGCCAGGACCGACCGAGCCGCCGCCGGGAAAAGGTCCGGGGAGACCTCGTCGGCGTAGATGCTCGGCACAAGCTCCTCGGGGGTCCGGGGACCCTTCTCCAGGCCATCGAGCACCTGCCGCTCGCGATCCCGACGGTGCCGGAGATAGAAGTCGAGGAGTCCCCGAGGCGTGAAGATGACCGGCCCATGGCCCGGGTAGATCGTCTGCGGGTCGAGGCTCCGCAGCCGCTCCAGGGACCTCACGTACGCCGCCATATCGCCGTCGGGAGGATCGATGACACTGGTCCCCCGGCCGAGAACCGTATCCCCGGTGAACACCTTGCCCTCACCCTCCAGCAGGTAGCAGACGTGATCCGGCGTGTGTCCCGGCGTATGGATCACCCGGAGATGGGCCCCGTTTGCGTCCACGACGTCGCCGTCGGCCAGCGGGAGCTCGCCTGCCTGGGGGCGGAACGCATAGACCGGGGCCCCGGCCGCCTCGGCGAGCCGGATCGCGCCGGGAGCGTGATCGGGATGCCGGTGCGTCAGGAGGATGGCCACCACGGGTTCGGCCTCGTCGAGCAGGGCCAGGATGTGCCCGGAGTCGTCGGGACCGGGATCGATGACCACGGCCGGACGTTCTCCCACGACCCAGGTGTTCGTTCCTTCCAGGGTGAAGGGTCCCGGGTTCGGGGCCAGAACTCGGACGATCCTCGGCTCCACGAGCCGGATTGTGGCAGGCCGCGAGGCCACGGAGCGAGGTCCCCGTTGGCTCGCCATCTCCTACTCTTGCTCGAGAAGATGAGTCCATCGAAGGCCGGCCGGCCGGCCCGCGTGGGCCGAGCCGGAGCCCTGGTTCTCGCCGCGCTCCTGGCCGGATGCGGAGGACGGCTGGCCGTCCCCGCCCCGGGCGACCCGGTTCGGCTCCGACTCTCCTTCCGGCCCGGGCGAGTAGATCGGTACCGAACGGAGGTCCGAGGGGTGCAGGTGTTCGGCACCGGGCCGACTCCCATCGGGGTGCGGGGGGAGGCCGTCTCCGGCGTTACGCACCGGGCCGTGTCGGTCGACCCGGGCGGCACCGCCACGCTGGAGGTCGATCTCGATCCGGTCTCGGCCTCGACGAACGGGCGGGAGATCCCGATCGGGTCCAACCCGGAGCCGTGGCGCATCATGGTCGCCCCCCTGGGGGCCATCCTCGACAGCAGCCGGCCCATCGCCCTGGAAGCACCGCCGGAGCAGGCCGCCCAGGGGCCCACCGTCCATGCGAATCCGTCGGGAGCGATCAACCCGTTCCCTTTCCTGACCTCGGAGCCGGTCGCGGTGGGGACGGGGTGGTCCGGTCGAGGCCGGATCCCGTCTCCGTTCGGGGGCGACGCCGTGCCGTTCACGGTGGTGGGCCGGTTGTTCGGCTATCGGGTGGTCGGCGGCGCGGCCGCCGCGGTGGTGGAGAGCCGGGTGACCGTCGACCTCGACGTCACCGTGCCCGCCGCCGAGTACCCGGAGGGTTCAGCCCAATCGGGCTTCGACGTCCCTGCGGACGCCGCACTCGATTACGACGGCGAGCTCCGCTACGTCCAGCGAGCGTGGCTGGACCCCGAGGACGGCCGGATCCTGCGCAGCGAGCTCACGGGCGAGTTCGTCACGGACGCGGCCTGGCTCGGCGTGCCGTCGGACCTCGATGGCTTCGATCCCGTCCACGCCGAGGGCCGGCTCGAAGCGCACACGGAGCGAACGGGATGACGCTGGCCGGGCGGCTCATCGATCGGATCCGGCGAGAGGGGCCGATCTCCTTCGCCGACTTCATGGACGCCGCGCTGTACGACCCGAAGGAGGGGTTCTACGCGACTCCGCCGATCGGGCCCCACCGGCACTACGTCACCAGCCCCCATGTCTCGCCGGCGTTCGGCGACCTCCTGGCCCGCCAGGTGGCGGAATGCTGGGACCGCCTGGGCCGTCCGTCACCGTTCACGGTGGTCGAGCTGGGAGCGGGAGACGGGACGTTGGGCCGGACGATCCTGGCCGCGATCAGAGGGGTTCCGGATCTGGCTGAATCGGTCCGCTACATCGCGGTGGAGCGGACCCCGAGACAGGTGAGCGCGCTTCGGGAGGCCGGGCTGGAAGGCCGGGGCTCCCTGGACGAGGTCGACCGCGTCGCCGGCTGCATCATCGCCAACGAGGTCCTCGACAACCTGCCATTCCACCGGGTGCGCTTCCGGGACGGCCGGACGGTCCAGGTCCTGGTCGGCGTGGACGGGAATCGGTTCGTCGAGGTCGAGGGCGAGCCTTCGCCGGAGGTGACGAACCTCCTCGACCGGCCCCTCAGGGAGAGCGAGGAGCGGCCGGTGTCACCGGCCGCGGCGAGTCTCATCCGACGAGTGGGTCAGGTGCTGGCCCGCGGCTATTCCTTCTTCTTCGACTATGGGTTCGGCGGGGACAGCGCTCCCGGCCCCGTCCACGCCTACCTCGACCAGGGCGTGACCGATGAGGTTCTGGCCGAGCCCGGGAGCCGCGACGTCACGGCGGCGGTCGACCTCGAGGTCGTGGCGGCCGAGGCCCGCCGGGCCGGCCTCCAGGTCTGGGGGCCGGTGTCCCAGCGGGAGGCCCTCCTCGCCCTGGGGTACCGCCTATGGGCCGCGGGCGTGCGTGCCCGTCAGGCCGATGCCGAGGCAGCGAGCGACTGGCGAGGGGCGAACCGGCTGTTCGAGGCCCGGAGCCGGGGCTCGATCCTGATCGACGAAGGGAAGCTGGGAAGCCTGGCGCTCCTGGCCTTCGGAACCGAGGGCCTTCCCCCGCCGGCCGCCGTGCTCGGTGATCGTGAGACCGGATGCTGACCCGTCTACGGCCCGACCGTTCGGACGGTGACCGGCCGTGACACGGCCCTGGTCGTGTCGGTCCCGCCGGCGGGCGAGACCGCCCGGGACGTGGTCCTCGCTTCGACCCGTACCGCGAAGGTCGCCGCGCAGCGTGGACCGGTCGACCGGATCCAC
>OBLR010000304.1_pt1 | contig 11591 bp, 11 predicted proteins | sample 1519891 | NCBI WGS metagenome assembly OBLR01 (sample SAMEA3113583, study PRJEB22503) | soil metagenome | reverse complement strand
AATAGGGGCCGCTTGCGAACAGGTAATCGAGGGCCTCGACCCCATCGTGGGCCACAACGACCTCGTTGTGGACGCCGGTTTTCCTGAGCGCCCGCAGGGTGAGCAGCTCGTCGTCGGGATTGTCCTCGACCAGGAGGATGATCTTGGTACTCATCTCGTTTTGCCCTCAGGCCTTACTAGACGGGGAGCGCCTCAGACTACGCCCCGCGGACCTTCTATCCTGTCCGCGATGTAGGGGTAACGGTATTCTACGCCCTGGCTCACCCTGTAGGCTGCGTAGCAACCGTGGGCAAGGGGCACGATGGCGAGCACGAACCCAAGGGGGACTAGCACGATGGCAGCTATGCCGAGCGTCACTAAAGAGAGGACTACCGTAACGAGGGCGTAAACGATAAAGATGACGATCCAGGCTATCTGGTACCAGAGCGCCTGCAGGGCGTGGAAGCGCACCTTCCGGGAACGGTCCTTGTATAGCAGCCAGACGAGCAGGGCTCCGAAAGGCATAAGGCCAACGAGCGCCAGGAGCACGCTAAGGTGGGCGATCACGGACCACGTTCGCTCGTCCTGCGCGCTCATCGTCTGCGTCGAGGCTCCGGGATGGTCTTCGGGAACTCGTTCCCGCTCACCACCGAGGTTGGGGTCTTGTTGCATATTCTCTCCTTCCATCCCAGTCTTGGGGTTTGCCTTTATCCAGGCTCCGCCATGATAGCTCTGCAAGGGACTCCAACGCATCCCCCAAATGAGTTATTTTCGGAAGTTTTGCCCTCTGGCTGCGAGTTGCCGCGGCGACCGGGTAACAATAGAATGGAGCTTGATGTGATGGGATGTCCACGGAGTAGCGTGACGGCAGAAAATCGGTCGGGCCTTTGCATGTTATACGCGCGTAGAAACATGGGCTGTGGCCTGCGCAGAGCTTGCGGGACTTGTGCCTGAATGAGTGTGGCGCTCAAAGTCTTGCTCGTCGAGGACTCCGAGGACGACGCCCTGCTCCTGGTGAGGATGTTGCGCAGGGGTGGGTACGACCCTGCCTGGGAACGGGTCGACACCCCGGCGGCCATGGAGGCCGCGCTCGATGGAGGCAGTTGGGATCTCATCATCTCCGACCATTCTATGCCGGCCTTCAGCTCGTTGGCGGCGCTGGGGTTGCTCAGGCGCAAGGGGTTTGTGGACCTGCCTTTCATCATAGTGAGCGGCCGGATCGGGGAGGACGCAGCCGTCTCGGCCATGAAAGCCGGTGCCCACGACTACCTCATGAAGGATAACCTGGCCAGGCTCAACAGCGCCATCGAGCGGGAGCTCAGGGACGCTGAGGTGCGCCGCGAGCGCCGGCAGGCCGAGGAGAAGTACCGTTCGATCTTCGAAAACGCCGTCGAAGGGATCTTCCAGACAACGGTCGACGGACGGTTTCTGACGGCGAACCCCGCGATGGCCAGGATGTTGGGCTACGAGTCTCCCGAGGAGCTGCTTGGGGCCATCTCCAACATCAGTGACCAGCTTTACGTAGAACCGGGACGCAGGGAGGAGTTCTACCAGCTCGCGCTGCGGGATGGCTTTGTGAGCGGCTTCGAGGTACAGATGCACCGTAAAGACGGAGGCACTGTGTGGGTCTCGGCCAACGCGCGCGCCATCTATGACGCCGGTGGAGGTATCTCGGGTTACGAGGGTACTGTAGAGAACATTACCGAGCGCAAGCGTGCCGAAGAGGCCCTGCGCCAGATCAGGGAGGCCGAACGCAGGCGGATAGCCCGCGAGTTGCACGACGTGGTCTTGCAGGACCTCACGTACGCCCTGCAGTCAATGCAGGTTCTCCAGAGGATGCCTGGGGATGTGGACCGTGCCGGAGAGAAGGAAAAGCAGGTAGAGGCGCTCAAAAGGGCGGTCGGAGGCCTGCGCGACGCCATCTACGACCTGCGGATCGAGGGCGTCAGGGAACGGCCCCTGGTCCGCGCCGTGGAGTCAATCGTCGAACTGAACCGCCAGATCGGCGAGGGGTGCCAATTCGAACTGATCGTGGATGAGGGGTTTCCGGCCGTGAGAGCCGGACCTGCCGGTGTCGAGGTAGTTCGTGTTGTCCAGGAAGCGCTGGCCAACGTCAGGCGCCATTCAGACGCCAGGCATGCGGTTGTCACCCTCGGTATGGTGAACGGTGAGGTCCTGGTGGAGATCGAGGACGACGGCAGGGGGTTCGGGCCCGAGACGTCTTACGGGATGGGGCTCACGGGGATGCGCGAGCGCGTCCTCGTACTCGGTGGAGAGCTCGAGGTGGAGGGTAGGGAAGGCGTGGGAACCCGTGTGTTTCTCAGGGTGAGGCTGGGTGTACTAACGGGCGGGGAGTCCGGAGAACGCTCGAACGCCTGAGCAGGCAGCGTCTAAACCGCCAAAGCTGGTATATTGTTTTCGTGCGTGGGGGATCACAAGAGGGGCCTGCGAAGGGGAGAGATGCAGCGAATCTTGCTTGTAGAGGACCACGCTTCGTTCCGTCAAACACTCGCGTTCGTCTTCGACCAGCAACCCGAGTTCGACGTAGTCGCCCAGGCAGGGACACTTACCGAGGCACGCCGGACCATGGAGGGCCTGGAGGCCGACCTCGGGGTTATAGACCTCACCCTACCGGACGGGGAAGGAACCGAGCTGATCGAAGAACTGTGCGAAGCCAACCCGGACTTCGCGGCGCTCGTCCTGACCGCGAGCCTGGATAGGACGGAGCATGCCAGGGCGGTCGAGGCCGGGGCGGCCGGCGTCCTGCACAAGTCAGCCGATGTCGACGCGATACTCGATGCCACGCGACGTCTCGGCGACGGCGAGACCCTGCTCTCCGAGGAAGAGCTGATCGCGCTGCTACGCCTGGCCGGAGAGAACCGCGAAGAAGAGGTAGAAGCGCGCGCGAGCATCGAGCAGATCACACCCCGCGAAAAGGAGGTCCTGCAGAAGCTCGCCGAGGGCCTCTCGAACAAGGAGATAGCGGCCAGACTGCACATGAGCGTGGATACGGAGCGCACCCACATGATGAACATATTGAACAAGCTTGGCGTGCACTCTCGGCTCCAGGCCCTGGTATTCGCCGCCCGCCACGGCCTGGTCGAGATCCGCTGAGCGGGTTTCGGGAAGTTCCTTCCCGAAACTCGAGCACTTCAGCATTTCATCACGCTTCGGCCTTGCGGCCTCCGCTTGTCAGCATTTCGGCATTTTGATTCGTGCGGGAGACTCTTGCGGAAGGGGCCACATTCGGGTCTCGTCAGCTCCGCAGTACTAGCTCTCCTTCGCAGACGTACTCGGCGGGGCCATTCATGAATACGGGGTCGTCCTCGCCGGACCAGTCTATCTGCACCATGCCGCCGTCCATTCGCACGTTGACGGGGCTTTGGGCGAGGTCCAGCCTTACCGCTGCGACCGCTACGGCGCAGGAGCCTGAACCCGAGGCTAGGGTCTCACCCGCGCCGCGCTCCCAGATCCTCATCCTGACATCGTGCCAGCCCCGTGCGAACCCGAACTCCACGTTCGTCCTCTCGGGGAAGACGGGATCTTCTTCGATGGGCGGTCCGACGGTAGAGAGATCCAGCGTCTCGACCGCGTCCTCGCTCTCCAGGAAAGCTACCGCGTGCGGGTTGCCCATGGAGACGCGCAGGAAGCGGAAGCCTCCTACCCCGACGTCGGCGTCGAAGCTTGGCGCCCCCATGTCCACCCGCGAGGAACCATCGTCGGAGAGGAGGATCTTCTTGACCCCGGCGCCGGTGGCGACGGTCATGGCTTCGCCCTCCACCATATCGCGGTCTTTCGCGTAGCGCGCCAGGCAGCGCAGGCCGTTGCCGCACATCTCAGAGGTCGAGCCGTCAGAGTTCAGGTAGACCATCTCGAGGTCGGCTGTCCCTGAGGGAGCGGGGATGAGGATCCCGTCGGCCCCGACGCCGAAGTGCCTGTCGCAGGCTTTCGTGGCGAGGTCATGGAGATCCATCCCCTCTACTTCGCCAGGATCGAAGATGAGGAAATCGTTGCCGCAGCCTTGCATCTTGGTGAAACGCATACAGCGGATTCTACCGGATGGCCTGTTCGCGGTGGCGGCGAGAAAATGCCGTTGGGAACGGAACAGTCGTCCCGTATATTTCCCCGGTGAGAAGAGACCGCGCGAAATATCGCCGTCGCAGGCTCGGAGCCTTGTTCGTTGCCGCAGCCCTCGCCGTGGCCCTGTACGTGGGTGGCGTGGCAGGGGCTGAGCCGCAGCCCGTCCACTACACCGTTGCGCCTGGAGATACGCTCTGGGGAATAGCAATAGAGCACACCGCGGTCTGGGAGGATCCGAGGCCGAAGGTGGAGGCCATCCGCGAGGCCAACGATCTCTCGGGGTATGAGATCTACCCCGGCATGAGCCTGAAGGTGCCCTCGACCGTCTGATCCGCGTCCGTGGTATCCTCGAATCCCTGCGATGGTGTTGCGAGGAGAGAACATGGAAGACCGCGGCGAAGTCTGTCTGGCTGAGGAGGTCGAACGTTTTCGGCGGCTCGGCCTCTCTGATGGGGAGATAGCGAGCAAGTTGGGTGTCGATGCGAGCTGGGTCGCGACCGTGGTCTCCTCGGGGGAGGAAGAGACTGCTCTGGAGTCAGCAGACTGAGCTGCTCCCCACCCGAAGTATCCCTCTACTCTTGTGCGCGTCCTCCGAGGTGTTTGGCCAGAAAGCGTTCTGCGGCTGCGTAGAACTTCAGACGGTTCTCGGGACGGGCGAAACCGTGACCTTCGTCCTCGAAGAGCAGGTACTCGTAGTCTATGCCTTTCTCCTTCATGGCGGCGACTATTTGCTCCGACTCGGCCTGTTTTACGCGTGGGTCGTTCGCGCCCTGGGCGATGAGCATCGGTATCCTGATGCGGTCGACGAAGAACAGGGGTGAGCGTGACTCGAGGAAGTCCTCTTCGGTGTCGGGATTGCCGACCCGCTCGTGGAAGGTCGCGAGGAGAGGCTTCCAGTAAGGCGGGATGCTGTTTATCAGGGTGATCAGGCTCGAAGGACCCACGATATCGACGGCGCACCGGAAGAGGTCGGGCGTGAACGTGGCCCCGGCGAGTGCGGCGTACCCACCGTAAGAGCCGCCGTAGATCGCGACCCGCTCGGGGTCGGCCACGCCCCTGTGTACGGCCCACCCGATCGCGTCAACGAGGTCGTCGTGCATAGTACCGCCCCACTCTTTGTTCCCCGCGTTCAAGAACTCCTTGCCGTACCCCGTCGACCCCCGATAATTCACCTGCAGACACGCGTACCCCCTGTTGGCGAACCACTGCGCCTCGGGATCATAGCCCCACCCGTCGCGCACCCAGGGACCACCGTGTACGTTCAAGATCATCGGCATGGGTCCGCCGGACGTTCCTGGCGGGAGCGTCAGGTAGCCCTCTATGGTGAGGCCGTCGCGGGAGGCGAAGGAGACGGGCTCCATTCTGGCGAGGGTGTACTCCGCGAGGTCGGGGCGTGCGTCGAAGAGATGCTCACCGCGTTTGTTCTTGCGGTCGTAGGCGTAGTAGGAGGCTCCGCCTTGGTCGGCGGTGAAGGCGACGAGCCAGTTCTCGTCCGCCCTGTCGCGGCTCGTCACGCCGAAGTCTCCGCGGCCAAGGCCGCCTATGACCTCGAAGTCTTCCCTGATGTCGTCGTCGAGCACGACCCACTCCGTCCTCGCGCGCTCGACGGCGGCGGCCTGGGCCTCGTGGGTCTCTGGGTGCTTCACGACCCTGCCGACATCGTAGCGCGGGTCCTCGACTAGCGTCTTTGTCGAGCCATTTTCGAGGTCGAGCAGGACGAGTCGGGAGGCGTTGGCCCCGCGGGAGTCTATGAGGTACATCTTCTCGCCGCTCTCGGTAAAGCCGACGGGCCCGCTGGAGAGCGCGTCCTCCTTTCCCCAACCGAGGAGCTTGCGCCAGTCCGCGTCTTCGTCGGCTCCCTCGCGCACGAGCAAGTCGAAGCCGCCGTCCGGCGTGGCCGTCATCGCGCCGCGCACCCTGAGGTGTGCGTCTACCACCCAGCGGACGGCGTTGCCGGGGTTCCTGGCGACGAGTTCCAGGTCGCCCGTCGAGAGGGCGAGGCGGTAGACGTCGTGGAGCTCCGGGTTCTCCCTGTTCAGCGCGACGAGCAGCGCATCCGGGAAACGGCGGCTACTGTCTACGATCTGGGCCTGCACGTCGTCGAAGGGGGTCAGGTCACGGTCCTGTTTCGTGGACGCATCCACGGCGTGCACGCGCCAGTTCTCGTCGCCGCCCTCATCCTGGAGGTAGACAATGTGGATATTGTCCTCGGCCCAGAAGTACACCCTGATGCCGCGCTTTCTGTCGTCGGTCACCGGCTCGAAGTCATCGCCGCCCGCGGGGCGCCCCACCGGCCCGACCCAGACGTTGAGGACGCCGTCCTTCGGGGCCAGGTAGGCCAGGCGTTCTCCATCTGGGGAGAGACGCGGCGCTACCTTCTCCGGGTTACCGAAGAGGACTTTGCGTGGGATCAGGGGTACGTTGGAAGCGTCGGTCATGTGTTCCTCTCAGAAGTCTCCGAGCACGTCGGCCATAGAGTACAGGCCGGGCTTCGCGTTCGCGGCGAAGCGCGCGGCCCTGAGAGCGCCGTCGGCGAAGGTGCGGCGGGAGAGGGCGCGGTGGACGACCTCGACCTCCTCTCCACCCGAGTAGAAGACGAGCCTGTGCTCCCCGACAACCGCGCCGCCGCGCAGGGCGTGGATGCCGATCTCACCTTCCTGCCGGGGTGCCAGACCCTCCCGCCCGTAGACGACGACCTCGTCCAGGTTCCTCTTTCTGCCCTCGGCGGCGGCCCGGGCGAGAAACAGGGCTGTGCCGGAGGGCGCGTCCTTCTTGTTCCTGTGGTGGGCTTCTACGACCTCGATGTCGTAGCCCTCGCCGAGCTTGGCCGAGATTTCGCGCACCACCTCGCGCAACAGGTTGACCCCGACGCTCATGTTGGGGGCGCGGACGATGGGCACGCTGTCCGAAGCCTCCTCGACCCTCGCCAGTTGCTCGGCAGAGAGTCCCGTTGTCCCTATGACGTGCGGTCTCTGGTAAGAGAGGTGCTCTACGGTCGCCTCCGGGGTGGTGAACTCGATCAGGACCTCGGCGGATCCGGGCGGGTCTTCTGTGGCGGTTACGCTGGTCTTGCCGAAGCCGCAGAGCTCGCCCAGGTCGGAGCCGAGCTCGGGGGCCCCTGCTCTGAGGGTGCCGCCTTCCAGTTCGATCCCTTCCGTTTCGAGGGAGGCGCGGCAGATCTCGCGTCCCATGCGGCCCGCTGCCCCTATTACCGCTATTTTGGTCAAACTTCTTCCGGGGTCGGGAGGAGGTGGTTCGACTCCTCCATCACGCGACGAAGGGTGTCCAGGTTCTCGCCCTGGAGTGGGATCATCGGCAGCCGCATCTCGTCCGAGCACAGGCCAAGGATCGAAGCTGCCGTCTTGACGGGAATGGGGTTGGTCTCGACGAAGAGTGCGCGGAAGAGCGGCAGCAGCTCGTAGTGGAGCTCGCGGCCCCTCTCCCAGTCCCCTTCGAGCAGGGTCCTCACCATATCGGAGACGACAGCAGGGGCGACGTTGGAGGCCACGGAGATCACACCGTGCCCTCCCAGGGCCATAAGAGGGAGCGTCATCGGATCATCCCCGGAGAGGATGGCGAACTCTTCGCCGCAGAGGCTCTTTATGTCGCTTACCATGTTCATGGAGAGGGTCGACTCCTTGACCCCGACGATGTTCGGGATCTCGGAAAGGCTGGATATGGTCTCGGCTGAGATGGTTACGGCCGTCCGGCCTGGGATGTTGTAGAGGATGATGGGTAGATCCGTGCTCTCCGCTATCGTGGCGAAGTGCCTGTACAGCCCCTCCTGGGTCGGCTTGTTGTAGTAGGGGGCGACCTGGAGAGAGCCGTCAGCACCCTCCTCTTCAGCCATCTTCGTGTACTTGATCGCCATGTCCGTACTGTTGGACCCAGAGCCCGCGATAACGGGCACCCGCCCTTGGGCGACCCTCACCACGGTGCTTATGACGAGGCGGTCCTCCTCTTCGGTCATGGCAGGGGTCTCGCCCGTGGTCCCGCAGGGGACGAGGCCGTGGATGCCATTGTGGATCTGGAACTCGACCATACCTTCCAAGGCTTCGACGTCCACCTCCCCGTTCCTGAAAGGTGTGACGAGGGCCGTGAACGCGCCGCTAAACATCTCTCTCCTCCAACTCGAAGTCCCTGTGCAAAACTCTTACCGCTTCTTCTACCCTTCCTGCCGGCAATACGCAAGTCACCTGTATCTCTGAGGTGGAGACGAGCCTTATGGGGATACCGGCCTCCCCGAGCGTCGCGAACATCCGCGCCGCGTAGCCTGGGCGGTTGAGCATCCCCGTCCCGACGACGGAGACCTTGCCAAGCTGCTCCTCGCCCTCGATACGCCCGTTCAAAGAGTCCGCGACCGCGCCCGCGATCCGCAGCGCCTGGCTGAAGTCGCCGCGACGGACGGTGAAGGCCACATCCGAGGTACCTTCCTTCGGGGCGCTCTCCACGATGACGTCGACGGAGATGCCCGCTTCGGCCAGAGGGGAGAAGACGCGGCTCATCGTACCAGGGCCGGTCTTTATGCCTGTCAGGGTGATGCGCGAGACGTCGAGGTCGTGGACTATGCCGGCGACAGTCTCCCGGGTCTCCAGGTGTTCCAAACCGTTACCTCCAGTGATGATCGTACCAGGACCCTCTTCGAAGGAGCTCTTTACGTGGATCTCGACCCCGTGCAATGCCCCTAGCTCTACGGCCCGCGGGTGCATCACCTTCGCGCCGCGCCACGACATCTCGGCCATCTCCGAGGAGAGTATGACGGGTATGCGCCGCGCCCCAGCCACGATGCGCGGGTCGGCGGTGTAGACGCCGTCAACATCCGTAAAGACCTCGCAGCGTTCCGCCCCGAGCGCCGCCGCGAGCGCCACGGCCGTGGTGTCCGACCCACCGCGCCCGAGCGTCATGATATCACCGAGGGCGTTGACCCCCTGGAAGCCTGCGACGATGGCTACCTGTCCCTCGTCGAGCAGGCCTCGCAGGCGGTCTGGCTGGATCCCCGAGATAAGCCCCGAGCCGTAGCGCCCCGTGGTCTTCATGCCTGCCTGCGGTCCTGTCAGAGAGGTGGCGGCGACGCCCCTGTCGTGCAGGGCCATCGCCAGGAGCGCGACGGACTGCAACTCGCCCGTAGAGAGTAGCTGGTCGATTTCCCGCGGCGAAGGGTCGCGACTGACCTCGCCTGCCAGGCGCAGCAGCCTGTCCGTCTGTTTCCCCATCGCCGAGACGGTCACGACGAGGCCGTGACCCGAATCGTGGACCCTCTTCACCCGCTCTGCGACGGCCCTTATGTGCTCCGCCGTCGCCACCGAGCTCCCGCCGTATTTCTGGACGATGATTCCCAGGGCAAGCTACCTTCCGACGCTACTGCACCAGAATAGCATTTTGTCCGATGGCTACAGGAGGAGTGAAAGGCTGAGGGCTCTCAAGGCAATGGCTGGCCTCCTGTGACACCGAGGGTCTCGCCGTTCACGTAGCTCGCTTCCTGGGAGGCGAGGAAGACGAAGGCCGGGGCGAGCTCTATCGGCTGGGCCGGGCGGCCCATGGGGGAGGTGCCGCCGAAGCTGGAGACTGTGTCGCCTGGCATGGAGGCCGGGATGATCGGGGTCCACACCGGACCAGGCGCCACTGTGTTCGCCCGCAGCCCATACTGCACCACCTCCTGGGCGAGCCCCTTTGTGAAGGTGATGATGGCGCCTTTGGTGCTCGAGTAGGGAAGCAGGGGCGGTGAAGGCTGGTATGCCTGGATGGAAGATACGTTGATAATGGACCCGCCTTCCGGCATGTGTGGGAGCGCCGCCTTGACGAGCCAGAACATCGCGTAGATGTTGGTCTTGAAGGTGCGGTCGAGCAATTCTGTCGAGACGTCGGCTATCCCATCTACCGTCATCTGGTGGGCCGCGTTGTTGACGAGGACGTCTATCCTGCCGAACTCGTCTACGGCCCGCTGTATGAGTTGCTGACACTGGGCCTCATCGGCCACGTCTTTAGGCACCCTGAGTGCCTTACGGCCCGAGTCTTCGACGGCCTGCGCTGCCTCCTGGGCGTCGGCCTCCTCGTCTTCTAGGTAGGAGATCACGACGTCGGCACCCTCGCGGGCGAAGGCGAGCGCAACCGCCCGCCCTATCCCCGAGTCACCGCCCGTTATGAGTGCCTTCTTGCCTTCGAGCTTGCCGCTTCCGCGGTAGGTATCGACACCGTAGTCTGGCTCGGGTTGCATCTCCTGTTCCAGGCCGGGGTGCTGGTCCCGCTGGTCCTGTTCGGGATACTCGGGTTGCGGATACTGCTGCGTCGGGTCCTGCTGCCTGTGCTGGTCTTCTGGCATCCTGATCTTCCTTCCGCGCGGCTGATCTACTCGTTTCTTGCGGTCTTTTGCCCTTTTGCTTGCCGCATCAAACCGTGAAGGCGCGCCTCCGAGCGGCATCCTGTCTCGGGCGGGGGAAGATCCTCTGTTCGGTAGGGTGAACTGCAGGATCATCACCGACGCGTGAGCCCGAAGTGCTGACTTGCTGTTGGTGAGTCGTGCGTGAGGCTCGAGCCTTACGCCCGATGCCGTTGCGGCGGGATGTGTTGACGGTCGCGGGACGGGCTTTCAGCGATGGGGGTGTGGAGTGAGATCTTGCCGGTGCGCAGACGGGTCCACAGCGCGACGAGAGACATTCCCAGGAGCATGACGGCGGGGATGAGCAGGCCACCTTCGGGACCGAACGAGCCACCGGTCCAGAGTTCCGGGCCGCTCTGTTCTGTGGCCAGGAGAGCAGCGCTGGAAGGTTCTAAGCCGCTGACAGGGAAGCCGTAGATTGCGCCCTGAAAGAAGTTCCAGGTGATGTGCAGACCTATGGGGATCGCCAGTTCCCCGGAGAGCACGTAGCCAAAGCCGAGCATCAAGCCGGCGAGGACGATGTTGAACGTGCTTATGGGCGTGGCGTTCGGGTTGCCGGCGTGTAGCACGCCGAAGAAGACCGAGGAGAGGAGCCAGGCGAGCAGGATGGCGCCGCCGGGACCGAGGGCCGGGTAGTTCAGGCCCTCGGCGGCGTTCTTGAGCTGGTAGCCCCGGAAGACCGTCTCCTCGTAGAAGCCGATGCACAGGAACGCGGCGGTGGGGATGAGCATGGCGACGGCGAAAGGAGCGCCGGTCCCGTAGGTCTCGAAAGCGTCTGTTACCGTGACCCAACCAAGCCCAAGCTCGACGAGGAAGACCGCCGTCATGAGCAGCGCGCCGAGGGCCATCCCGAAGAGCAGGTCGAGCCACCATCCGGCACCGAGACGGAACCCGAACGCCGAGAACGGTCTTCTGTCGAGGAAGCGTCCCGCAAGCCACACCGTCAGGATGGCTGCCAAGAGGCTGGTTACAGCACTTACGAGCGGTAGAACGGGGGAGTAAGGAATGACCGAGGCGTCGGGTCCGCCGGATGCGGTCCGCCCGTCAGAACCCTCGAGTAGCCACGTGACCGCCAGCAAGCTCAGGAGGATCTGGACAAGCTCCCAGTAGGCCCAGTATTGGATCGCCAACCGCCACAGCGCCCTGAGCCTTCCCG
>OBLR010000303.1_pt1 | contig 11596 bp, 7 predicted proteins | sample 1519891 | NCBI WGS metagenome assembly OBLR01 (sample SAMEA3113583, study PRJEB22503) | soil metagenome | reverse complement strand
CCGCCGATGGCCGGTGCTGCTCGGCGGGGCCGCGCTGACCCGGGCCTACGTCGAGCAGGACCTCGCCGCCCTGTACGAGGGCGAGGTCCGCTACGCGCGAGACGCCTTCGAGGGGCTGCGGCTCATGGACGCGTTCATGGCCGTCAAGCGCGGTGAGGCGGGCGCGCAGCTGCCGCCGCTGCGCGAAAGGCGGGTAAAGAGCGGCGCGAAGTTGCAGGTCACCGAGCCGGAGGACATGCCGGCCCGCTCCGACGTGGCCGTCGACAACAAGGTCCCGGCACCGCCGTTTTGGGGCGAGCGGGTCGTCAAGGGCATCCCGCTCGCCGACTACACCGCCTTTCTCGACGAGCGCGCCACCTTCATGGGGCAGTGGGGGCTCAAGCCGGCGCGGGGCAAGGACGGTCCTTCGTATGAGGAGTTGGCCGAGACCGAAGGCCGCCCGCGGCTGCGGATGTGGCTTGACCGCGTGCAGACCGACGGGCTGATCGAGGCCGCGGTGGTCTACGGCTACTACCCGTGCGTCAGCGAAGGCGACGACCTGGTCATCCTCACCGAGGACGGCGCCGAACGGGAACGTTTCACCTTCCCCAGACAGCGCCGCGACCGGCATCTGTGCCTGGCCGACTTCTTCCGGCCGCGCGAGTCCGGTGAGACCGACGTGGTCGCCTTCCAGCTCGCCACGGTCGGGTCGCGGGTCAGCGAGGCCACCGCCGAGCTGTTCGCGGCGAACGCCTACCGTGACTACCTCGAGCTGCATGGCCTGTCGGTCCAGCTGACCGAGGCGCTCGCGGAGTACTGGCACACCCGGATCAGATCGGAGATCGGGTTCGGCACCGAGGACCCCGACGACCTCGATGAGTTCTTCCGGCTCGGCTATCGCGGCGCCCGCTACTCCTTCGGCTATCCGGCCTGCCCCAACCTCGAAGACCGGGCCAAGGTCGTTCGCCTGCTGCGGCCCGAGCGCATCGGAGTCACCCTCTCGGAGGAGTTCCAGCTCGTCCCCGAGCAGGCAACCGACGCGCTGGTGGCCCACCATCCCGAGGCCAAGTACTTCAACACCTGACCGGCGGCCGGCCGGGCCTGCCCCGCCACCGCATCGCCCGGTCCTGCCAGGGGAGTAGCGGGGGACCGTTCCGGCGGAGGAGCGCGCCCCCGCCGCGGCGTGCGACGATGGAGACAGGGCCGCGATCTGATAGGGGGTCCACGGCATGGACGACGTTCTCCTTTTCGCGATCAGCCTTGGCGTGACGGTGATCGGGCTGTTGGGCAGCTGGGGGGCCTACCGTCGCCGCGGCGCCGCCTCCGGGATGCGCGGCGTCGCGTGGTCGCTGGTGCCCATGGGCGCCTACCTCACCGGCACCACCGAGTTCTTCGCCGAGCTGGCTCTCAGCCCGAGCAAGTGGGCGGGCGTGGTCGTGGTCGGCCTGGCCGTCGTGCTGTACATGGTGTCCGGGGTGATGCTGCGTCGCGGCGCCGGCCAGGGCGGGACCGGCGCGGCGCGGGCGCCAGAGTCCCCCAAGGCGGCCAAGGGGCGGTCGGGACGCCCGGCCAAGGGCGCCGTCGAGCAGGGCAAGCCGGACGCGTCGGGTCTCGGCGACGACCTGGGCGACATCCAAGACATCCTCAAGCGGCGCGGCATCAGCTGACCAGGCGGGCGGGCGCACGGGCGCACGGGCGCCGCCCCGCGGCTACTCGGGCATTGGCGATTAACCGGGGTAAACGCGATGAATCGTTACCTCATCGGGATCGCCCCGCCGCTGAGCTGCGGCTGACATTTCCTATGGTCACCCGAAGTGTTGGCTGATCGTCGGCCTGATGAGCTTGAGGTGAATCATGCAACGACGCAAGAAAGCGACGGGTTTCATCGCCGTCGCCGGTGCGCTTATGCTCGCCGCCGCCGCGTGCGGCGGCGGCGACGGAGCGGAGGGGGGCGGCGGCGGGTCGGCCGCGAAGGCACTCGTCATCGGCACCACGGACTCCGGCGTCACCACCATCGATCCGGCGGGTTCGTACGACTTGCCGTCATCGACGATTCAGTACAACATCTACCAGCTGCTGATGAAGATCCCGCCGGGCGGCAACAAACCGGTCCCGGACGCGGCCCAGACGTGCGAGTTCACCGACCCCAAGACCTACCGGTGCACGCTGAAGGACGGGCTGAAGTTCTCCAACGGCAACCCGCTCACCTCGGAGGACGTGAAGTTCTCCTACGACCGGCTGATGAGGATCAACGACCCGAACGGAACCGCCACGGCGATCTACGGCAGCCCCGGCGAGGGCGGCAAGGCCGATCCCGCGGCGACCGTCGAGGCCCCCGACCCGAAGACGGTGATCTTCAACCTGAAGGCGCCGGACGCGACGTGGCCGGTGAAGCTCACCTACGCCGCTTCCGGCATCGTCGACCACACGGTCTTCCCCGCCGACAAGAAGCTCGAGGACTCCAAGGTCGTCGGCTCCGGCCCCTACAAGCTGACCAGGTTCCAAAAGGGTCAGCAGGCGGTGTTCGAGGCCAACCCGAACTACAACGGTGACACCAAGGCCAAGGTGCCCAACGTGATCGTCCGGTACTACCAGCAGTCCTCGGCGCTCAAGCTGGCGGTCGAGCAGGGTGAGGTCGACGTCGCCTACCGCAGCCTGTCGCCGACGGAGGTCAAGGCGCTGCAGGGCTCGTCCGGCAAGGGCGTCGGCGTGGTGGCCGGCAACGGCACCGAGATCCGCTACCTCGTCTTCAACGTCAAGAAGGCCCCCTTTGACAAGAAGGAGGTCCGGCAGGCGTTGGCCCAGGTGATCAACCGCGACGACATCGCCAACAACGTCTACAACGGCACCGTGCAGCCGCTGTACTCGCTGGTGCCGCAGGGCCTCGACGGGCACACCGACGCGTTCAAGGATCGCTACGGCACCCCCGACCCGGCCAAGGCCAAGGCGCTGATCGAGCAGGCGGGCCTGCAGACCCCGGTGCCGATCACCATGTGGTACTCGCCGACGCACTACGGCCCGGCGACCGCCGACGAGCTCAACCAGATCAAGCGGACGCTCGACGCCAGCGGCGTGTTCTCGGTCACGCTGAAGAACACCGAGTGGGAGCAGTACCAGGAGCAGTACGACAAGCAGGTGTTCCAGGTCTTCCACCTCGGCTGGTTCCCCGACTACCCCGACTCGGACAACTATCTGTCTCCGTTCCTGGTCAAGGGCGGGTTCTTCAACCAGAACTACGACAACGCGGCCACGAACAAGGCGATCGCGCAGGAGCAGAGCGAGACCGAGCTGCAAAAGCGCGTGCCGATCTTCGACCAGATCCAAAAGACCACGGCCGAGGACGTCCCGGTCCTCCCGCTTTGGCAGGCCAAGCAGGTGGCCGCGGTGCGAAACGGCGTCACCGGCGTGCAGACCACGTTCGACCCCTCCTTCACCTTCCGGTTCTACATGATCGACAAGCAGTGACGAACTGATCCACCGCGGAAGGGCATCGGCGGCGCGGCACGCAGTCCGGCCGTGCCGCCGGTGCCCTTCCGTCCGTCTCCGCGGGAAAGCCCCAATCTGGGGGAAGACGCCCGTACGCAGTCCGGAGGAAACTAAGACCCATGGCGCGGCAATCCGGCTCGCTTCGGACCTATGTCCTCACCCGGCTCGTCCTCGTGATCCCCATGGTCTGGATCCTGCTGACCATGGTCTTCGTGCTGATGCGCGTCGCGCCCGGTGACCCCGTCACCGCATCGCTCGGCGGCCGGCTGTCCCCGGCCGACCTGGCCGCCCGGCGGGAGGCGCTCGGCCTGGACCGGCCGCTGCTCGTCCAGTACGTCGACTACCTGCGCGACGTCCTCACGTTCAACTTCGGCCGTACGATCACCGACAACCGGCCGATACGCGAGATCATCGTCGACAACGGCGGCGCCACCCTCGAGTTGAGCATCGCGGCGCTGATCGTCGCCGTCGGCATCGGGCTGCCCTTCGGGCTGATCGCCGGCCGCTACCGCGACCGCGTCGTCGACGTCGTCCTCCGGCTCTTCGGCATCATCACCTACGCCGCGCCGGTCTTCTTCGTCGGCCTGCTGCTGCAGCTGGTCGTCTCTCAGCGGCTCGGACTGCTGCCCTCATCGGGGCAGGCCTCCGCCATCGTGCAGGCGACGGTGCCGACCAAGACGCATATCCTCGCCCTCGACGCGCTGATCAGCGGCGACAGCTACGCCCTCTGGGACGTGATCAAGCATCTGATCCTGCCGGCGGTGACGCTGGGGTTGCTGGTATGCGGCGTGTTCATCCGGCTGGTGCGGGTCAACGTCGCGCAGACCCTGCAGGGCGACTACATCGAGGCGGCCCGGGCCCGCGGCATCGGCGAACGCAAGGTCGTCGTGCAGCACGCGTTCCGCAACGCGCTCGTGCCGGTGATCACGGTGATGGGGCTGCAGGCGGCGTTGCTGCTCGGCGGCGCCGTGCTCACCGAGAACACCTTCAACTGGCCCGGGCTCGGCAGCCAGCTCATCGCCTATCTCAACGGCAGGGATTACGCCGCCGTCCAGGGGATCATCACCGTGTTCGCGCTGGCAGTGGTGGTGATCAGCCTGCTGATCGACTTCGTGAACGCTTTGGTCGACCCGAGGGTGCGGTACTGATGACCCAGACGACATTGACTCCAGAGCCGGCGACCCCCGGGGTCGGGCCGGGCGGGCGCGGCCTGCGCGGCGGCCTGCGCCGAATGTTCGGCCCGGTCGCCGACGCGCGCGGGCTGGCCAAGTGGATGCTGTGGGCGGGCGTCATCATCACGCTGCTGTTCGTGATACTCGCGGTCTTCGCGCCACTGATCGCGCCCTACGGCTTCGCTCAGTATCAAGACCAGGGCCAGACCTTCCCCAAGCAGGGCGCGCCGTCCGACCAGCATCCCTGGGGCACGACCGTGCTGTCGCTCGACGTGCTCTCCCGGGTGATCTGGGGCTCGCGGACGGCACTCGAAGTGATGCTGCTGGCTGTGGTGTTTTCGCTGGTCATCGGCGTGCCGCTGGGTTTGCTTTCCGGATACTTCGGGCGCTGGCTGGACCGCGTCCTCGTGCTGATCATGGACGCGCTGTTCGCTTTCCCGTACCTGCTGCTCGCGATCGTCGCGGCGTTCTTGCTGTCGAACGCGATCGGCAGCGGCGTGGCGACCGCGGCACTCGCGATCACCGTGGTCTATATCCCGCAGTACTTCCGCGTGGTGCGCAGCAGCACGCTGAGCGCCCGCGAGGCCACTTATGTCGAGGCGGCCCGCGCCATCGGCGCGCGGCCGCGCACCATCATCACGCGATACATCTTCGCGAACGTGGTGCAAAGCGTGCCCGTCATCGCGACGCTCAACGCCGCCGACGCCATCGCCACGCTCGCCGGGCTTGGCTTCCTCGGCTACGGTGTGCAGCCGACCGACGCGGCCGAATGGGGCTACGACCTGCAGCGGGCGGTCGCCGACGCCGGAGCGGGCATCTGGTGGACCGCGCTGTATCCCGGCCTGGCGATCGTGCTCGCGGTCACCGGACTGACCTTGGTCGGAGAGGGACTCAACGACGTGTACAACCCGACGCTGCGCCGGCGCCGCTTCCGCAAGGTCATCTTGCCGCAGCGTGCGCTCGAACCGCCGTTCGAATCCGGCGGCACCGCCCCGGACACGGCGACCGGCGGCGCCCGACCGGACGGGGGGAGGGCCACATGACACGACGGCCCACCCGGCCCACCCGGCCTACCCGGCCCAGCCGGCCGAATCAGCCTGGCCGGCCGACCGGCGCGCTGCTGGACGTACGCGACCTGCGGGTGTGGTACGGCACCGCGCGCGGCCCGGTACGGGCGGTCGACGGGGTGAGCCTGGAGCTGCGTCCCGGCGAGGTGCTCGGGCTCGTCGGCGAGTCCGGCTGCGGCAAGTCCACGCTGGGCCGGGCGCTGCTCGGCCTGCTGCCGGGGGGCGCCGCGGTCGACGGTGAGATCCGCTTCAAGGATCGTGACCTCGTCGCCATGCCGCGCAAGGAACTGCACGCGCTACGCGGGCCAGAACTCGGACTGATCTTCCAGGAGCCGATGACCAGGCTCAACCCGCTGATGAAGATCAGCCAGCACTTCGCCGAGACCCTCAAGACCCACCATCCCGCCCTGTCCAAGTCCGAGATCAGGGAACGTACGGTCGAGGTACTGCGGCACGTGGGCATCCCGCCCAGCCGGGTGGACAACTTCCCGCACGAGTTCTCCGGCGGCATGCGGCAGCGCATCATGATCGCCTTGGCGCTGGTGCTGCGGCCCGCGTTCGTGGTGGCCGACGAGCCGACGACCGCGCTCGACGTGCTCGTCGAGGCGCAGATCCTGCGGCTGCTGGCGAATCTGCGCAGCGAGTTCGACACATCGATGCTGCTCATCACACACAACCTCGGCATCGTGGCGGAGACCTGCGACCGGGTGGCCGTCATGTACGCTGGCAAGATCGTTGAGCTGGGCGACGCGCGCGACGTGTTCGCCGAACCGAAGCACCCCTACACGCGCGAGCTGCTGCGCTCGACGATCTCGCTGTCGACGACCGGGCTGCACTACATTCCCGGCGCGCCCCCCGACCTTGCCGACCCGCCGGCGGCGTGCCGCTTCCATCCCCGCTGCCCCGAGGCGATGCGAGTCTGCGCCGACGTGAACCCGATCGAAATGCGCCTGGGCGGCGACCGGCGGGTGCTGTGCTGGCTGCACGGCCCGCACGACAGGGTGCCGGCGGGCGGCACGGAGCGGCTGGAGAGGGAGGCGATCAGCGTTGCCGACGAAGCCTGAGGCGACGGGCACCGCGGCGGTGGACGACGGCGCGGCCGGCGAGGTCCTGGTCGACGTCCGAGACCTGCACGTCCACTTCGCGCTGCGCGGCGGCTGGTTCGACCGCTTCACCGGGCGCGACCGCGGCTCGGTCCGGGCCATCGACGGAGTGTCGTTCCGGCTGCGCCGCGGCGAGGTGCTCGGCATCGTGGGCGAGTCGGGCAGCGGGAAGACCACGCTGGGCCGGGCGCTGCTCGGGCTCGTCGCGCCGACCGGCGGCAGCATCCGCTACGAGGGCCGGGAACTGGTCGGCCTGTCCGAGCGGCGGCTGCGGCCGCTGCGCCGCGAACTGCAGATGGTCTTCCAGGACCCGCACGCCTCGCTCAACCCCGCGATGGACATCGAGCGCGCCGTCGGTCACCCGCTGCGCATTCACGGGCTCGCGGACGGCGAGGCCGCCCGCCGCGAGCAGGTGGCGGCGGCGCTGGAACGGGTCGGCCTCGCCCCGGTCGACCAGTACCTCGGCAAATTCCCCGGCGACCTGTCCGGCGGGCAAAAGCAGCGCGCCGTGCTGGCCAGGGCGACGATCCTCGACCCCAAGCTCATCATCGCCGACGAGCCGGTGTCGATGCTCGACATGAGCGTACGGGCCAAGATCTTGGAGCTGATGCTCGACCTGAAACTCCAGCTCGGCCTCACCTACGTCTACATCACCCACGACCTCGGCACCGCGAAGTTCTTCTGCGACCGGGTCGCCATCATGTACCTCGGCCGGATCGTCGAGATCGGCCCGACCGAAGAGATCTTCAGCGACCCCAAGCACCCCTACACCCGGTCGCTGCTCGCCGCGGTGCCCGAGCCGGATCCGCGCAAGAGCCTGCCCCGCGACGTGCCCAGAGGTGAGGTGCCCGACGCCTCGGTCCGGCCGAGCGGCTGCTCGTTCCACCCGCGTTGTCCCGCCGCGTTCGAAGTCTGCGGCTGGGAGGGCCGCGACCTGCGGGCGCTGCTGGAACAGCGCTGGACCGAGCTGCCGGAAGATGAATTCCTTGCGGAGACCTCGACCCTCGGCGACCTGGCGGGCCTCGACGGGCAGACCGGCGGCGTCGCCGTCCCCGCGGGCGGCGGCAAGACCCCGGAGGACGTCGCCGCGCTCCTCACCAAGGTGCGCGAATCCGACCCGGCCGAGCCGCTGTGGCGCGGCGTGCGGGCGGTTCGCGCCGACGGCACCGGCCAGGCCGTCACGGAGTTCTTCGACGGCGTCGATCCGGGGCTCGTGCCGGCCGGCGGCGTCGAGGTCGCGTGCCATCTGCACGACCCCGAGATGACCGGCAAGGCCCGGCGGCTGGCGGCCGAACGCGAAGGCTGACCGCCGCCGGCGCCGCCGCGCTCGCTCGGCGGCGATGGCCGTCAGGACGTCCATCCGCCCGGCCCGCCAGGCCGGCCACAGCGCGGCCAGCACCCCGATCAGCCCGCCGAGCAGGACATAGACCACGAGGGCTCCGACAGGGACCGACAGCACGTTGAGGCCTTCGCCGGCCAGCCCGTGCTGGATGGCCGCGCCGAAGGACACGCCGATGGCGATGCCGAGCAGCGCCCCGAACACGGCGATCACCACCGACTCGAGCCGGATCATCCTGCGCAGCTGGCGGCGGCTGGTGCCGACCGCCCGCAACAGGCCAATCTCCCTGGTCCGCTCGATCACCGACAGCGCCAACGTGTTGACGACGCCGACCGCCGCGATGATGACCGACATCGTCAGCAGGATCGTAAGGAAGGTCACGAACTGGTCGATCTGCCGCCGCGACTCCTTTTTCACCCCGGCCTGATCTCGCACCACCAGGTTCGGGTGGTCGCGCAGCGACCGCTCGATCGCCGCCCGCGTCGCCGCGCCGGGCCGCTCGGCGGTCACCAGGACCAGCTGGGCGAGCGGCCGCGGGGTGTGCGCCCGGTAGGCGGGCAGCGCCAGCACCCGGGGGCCGAGCACGTCGTTCTTGGCGTACACGCCGGCGATCCGCAGCCGCTGCCGTGCCCCGTCGGGGAACTCGGCCTGGACGGCCGACCCGGGGCCCCACCGATGCGTCCTCGCCACGTCCTCGTCGACGAGCATCCCGTCGGCGCCGAGGCCGGTGCCGCCGGCGAGCAGCTTCAGCCGGGCACCCGCCGCGAGACCGGCGATGTCGCCGGAGACGTACGCCGCCCGCTCGCCGCCGATGTTGACCGCACCCGTGTAGTAGGCGGTGGCCCGGGTCACCCCGGAGGTGGCGGCGACCGCGCCGGCCACCTCCGGCCCGAACCCGGCCGGCGGCCGCGCCTGCACGAGGTAGTCGGCGCCGAACTGCCTGTCGACGGCCTTGTCGATGGACGCCGACATGGACGCGCCCAGCACGTTCACGGTCGTGATCAGGGCCAGCCCGATCATCAACGCCGAGGCGGTGGCCGCGGTGCGGCGCGGGTTGCGCAGCGCGTTACGCCGAGCCAGCCGGCCCGGAGTCTTGAACAGCCGCGGGTAGAACGCGCTCAGCACCCGCACGACCGGCCGGCTGATGACCGGGGCGAGCATGGCCACGCCGAGGAACACCAGGAAGGCGCCGGCGCCGATCGGGATCAGCGGCCGCCCGCCGAGCGCGTCGGCAAGGCCAAGACCCATCGCCGCCGCGCCCGCCGCCGCGGCCGCGCCGCCGACCCCGATCCTGATGCGCAGCGAACGCCGCGGCAGGGCCACGTCGTCGCGCATCGCCGCCACCGGCGGGATCTTCGCCGCGCGCCGGGCCGGGATATAGGCGGCCACCACCGTCACGATGATGCCGACCGCGTACGACCAGATCACCGGCGTCGCGGTGAAGACGAGACCGCTCGGCGCGTCGCCCGACCCGCCGAACATGACCTGCCGGAGCAGCAGGGCGATGCCGGCTCCGAGCGCGAGTCCCGCGGTCGAGCCGGCGATCCCGACCGCGATGGCCTCGCCGATCACCGCCCGGGTGACCTGGACGCGGGCCGCGCCGACCGCGCGCAGCAACGCCAGCTCCCGCGTGCGCTGGGCGACCAGCATCGTGAACGTGTTGAAGATGATGAACGCCCCGACGAAGATCGAGATCAGCGCGAAGACCAGCAGGAACGTGCGGAAGAACGACATGATCTGCGCGACGTCGCTCTTGGCGTCCGACCGCAGCTTCGTGCCCGTGATCGCCTCGAGGTTGCCCGGCAGCACCGCGGCCACCCTGTCCCGCAGCTCCGTTTCGCCGGGGCCGGCCGAGCCCATCGAGATGTGGCTGTAGTAGCCGGGGCGAAGCAGCAGGCGCTGCGCCGTCCCCGAGTCGAACGCGGTAAGGCCGGCGCCCATCAAATTGCCGGTGCCGACGATTCCGACCACCCGCATGTGCCGCGCCGGGGCGCCCTGGACGAGGATCCTGGCCTCGTCGCCGATCCCGTACTTGGCCTTCTTGGCGGTGTTCTCGTCGATCGCCACCTCGGCCGGGCCGCGCGGCGCCCGGCCGCGCGTCATCTCATAGTCGCCGCCGGGGACCCAGTTGACGCCCATCTGCGGCGGCCCCTGGGTGGCCACCACCTCGCCGTCGCGGCCGATGATGGCGGCGTACCCGAAGACGTGGCCGACGGGCGGGCGCACGCCATCGATCTGGCCGAGCGGCGTCAGCAGCGAGGCGGGCACCGCGGGCTGGGCGGCGGACTCGTCGCCGCCGCCGTCGACCACCTGCTTGGCCCGTACGTCGACGGCGACGCCCTTGCCGACCTTGGCGAAGATGTCGTCGAACTGCCGCGACATCGTGTCGGTGAAGATGAGGGTGCCGGCGACGAAGGCGACGCCGAGGACCACCGCGAAGGCGGTCAGGCCCAGCCGCAGCTTGTGCGCGGCGAGATTGCGCAGGGTGACCTTGGCCATCATCGGGCCACGACCTCCGGCAGGTCGAAGCCCTTCATGCGCTCGAGGACCTTCTCGGCGGTCGGATCGGCCATCTGGTCGACGATGCGGCCGTCGGACAGGAACACGACGTGGTCGGCGTAGGCGGCGGCGGTCGGGTCATGGGTGACCATGACGACGGTCTGGCCGAGCTCCTTGACGGAGTTGCGCAGAAACGACAGCACCTCGGCACCGGCCAGCGAGTCGAGGTTGCCGGTGGGCTCGTCGGCGAAGACGATCTCCGGCCGGGCCGCGAGCGCGCGGGCGCAGGCGACGCGTTGCTGCTGCCCGCCCGACAGCTGATGAGGACGGTGGGTGAGCCGGTCGCGCAGCCCCACGGTGTCGATCACATGGTCGACCCACGCGCGGTCCGGGCGCCGCCCGGCGAGATCGATGGGCAGCGTGATGTTCTCGCCCGCCGTCAGCGTCGGCACGAGGTTGAAGGTCTGGAACACGAACCCGATGTGGTCACGGCGCAGCCGGGTCAGGCGCTTGTCGTCGAGCCGGGACAGGTCGGTCTCGCCGACGAACACCCGCCCCCCGGTGACCGAGTCGAGTCCGGCCATGCAGTGCATGAGGGTGGACTTGCCGGAGCCGGACGGGCCCATGACCGCGGTGAACCGGGCCTTGGGCATCCCCACCGACACCCCGGCCAGCGCCGTCACCCGCGCCGCGCCCGATCCGTACTCCTTCACGACGTTCTCGGCGCGCGCCGCGAGCACAACCGCTCCCGGCTCGAGCCGGCTTTCGTCGGTGATCGGGACGTCGCTGGTCACCTGGAGACTCCTGTCGCATCGCGGACTGCAAATGGGCACACGAAAGCGCGGCGCACACAACGGGACGGCCGGCCACGACCTCTCAGACCTCTCACGGACAACGCTATGAGCGCCGGACCCGGCGGGTATCGACCGGCGGTACGGAATCGGGAGTCCG
>OBLR010000302.1_pt1 | contig 11602 bp, 11 predicted proteins | sample 1519891 | NCBI WGS metagenome assembly OBLR01 (sample SAMEA3113583, study PRJEB22503) | soil metagenome | reverse complement strand
TGAGCTATGAGTCCGACTCATCAGAGTTTGCAAGAATTTCAACTAAAAAGCTGGCTATATTGTTTGGTCTTGCATTCTTTGGAGCATTCATGCTCATACAGATGATACAGGGTTTCCCTCTTGCGGAAATCTTATTCCGGCAGACTGTGACGGAAGAGGTTAATGTGTCAATAAAGCAAGCAGATGTTTGTGTCATAGAACCTCCTGACGGTCAACCAAAGAGTATTGAAGGCTGTCCCTATAACCTTGACGATCCGTTAATCGTAACATACTACGAAGGCTCAACTAACGTTGAATCTCACAGACTCAACGAGTAGTTTCCCATTTGCGCTTTTTATCTCGAATTATTCATCATATCTAAAATGATCTCTAGATTCTGCCTGTCTCCTCTCCGTGTATCGATTGGTGTCTCCATAATTATTGGCAATGCCTGAATGTCAGGGTGATTGATAAATGCTGCAATACCCTCCATTCCGATAGATCCAAGACCGATATGCTCATGCCGGTCTAGATTGGAACCTAATGGGCCTTTTGAATCATTCAAATGGATAACTTTCACTCTTTTTAGACCGATAGTATCTTTGATATTTTCAATCACTTTGTTTACGCTCTCATCTGTGCGTAGGTCATAACCAGATGCAAAAAGATGACAGGTATCGACGCAAAGGCCAAATCGCTGTGAGCTGTTCAGTCTGTCGAGTATGAGACGAAGCTCTTCAAGCGTGCCCCCAACATTATTCTTATAACCTGCGTTATTTTCCAATAATACCATGACTCCACTTGCAGAGTTGCTGTGCGCGCTAGCTGTGCTTAGGGCACTTATCAGCTGGTCAACCCCCATCTTTGATCCCCTGCCCATATGACTTCCAAGGTGTATCACGAGATAAGATATCCTCAGCAATTCACATCTTTGCATCTCTTCTTTGAGGGTCATTACAGATCTTTGATACAACTCCCCTGGCGGTCCTGAGAGGTTTGGTAGGTACGGCATATGGACAACTACCGATGTCCTCTCGATCCCGCTTGCAGCGAGCCTGTTTTTAAACGAGAAAACCTCGCTTCGTGGTATGGCGTTTACTGCCCAACCGCGAGGATTCCGAGTAAATATCTGAAACGCAGTGCAGCCCAATTTTTTTGCATTATTGACGGAATTTGATATTCCACCTGCTATGGAAACATGAAAGCCCACCCTTGCACCCATTGTTCCGATATGAAGATGATTTTTGTTACTTTAAGATTATTGTAATGGAGTTTTTATGGTAGAAGAGCTATCATATTATCAGGACTTGGCTTCTATAAGAATGGCCGGCAGTGATCTAGCCAAATATCCTTTTTTGAACGAAGCAGGCGAGTACCTGCGTGAGTCAGGCTTTGGCTGGGAGGAGCTTGACAGGCCTGATATGAAGTATATCATCGACCGAGCTGCAGAGCGTGTCGAGATTGAGGTTGATGGGAAGATATATGATAAGTTAGAGAGATATGAAATTGAGATCCTTACATTCGTTATCTCTCTTGTAATTGTCAAATCAATTGGCATAGATCAAGTCCTGAGAAAATTCGCACTAGCAGAAGCAAGAAGGGCAGAGAAGTTCCTCACAGAGGATCTAAGAAAACAGACTGAAAATAAGAAAGGCTCGCTCTTTATGAAAATCTTTGAAGATTTATTTAAGTTGAGGATAGTTGTATCAGAGGATCAGCGACTTTTTAAGGTCCGGGTTGTAGATTATCTGGCAAGAGCTTCTCATTTTCATGAGCAGGAATGGAAATTGATCAACAGGCTTGTGCATAAAGGCTATGTTTATCTTGATGCTGATGAGACAGTTAGACTCATTAGAAATGAACTTTCTGTGCTGATATTTGAGAAAGTTAGAGCTATGACTCTCCCCACTTTGCCTCAGAGCATAAAGTCAAAAGCTGACGGGTTACGGCTAAAATTCCTGCCACGTTACGAGCGGCGGCTCACACTCGCTAAAACAGACTACCCACCGTGCATCAAGCATGCACTTGAAGTGATGAATAAGGGTGAAAACCTACCCCACTCGGCACGGGTAATGCTTGCCACATACATGTTGGCAATTAGCAAACCATTAGATGAAATTGTCATTATGTTTGAAAATGCTCCTGATTTTAACGAAAAAATAACCCGCTATCAAGTGGAGCACTTAGCTGGCATGAAAGGAAGTCATACCAAATATTCTGTTCCTTCATGCGATAAAATCAGAAATGAAAATTTGTGCTTTGCAACTGCCGAATGCGATACGCTGATAAATCCAGTTCAGTTTGGCAGGAAGAAGAAATGAGAGAGGATAAGTCTGCGGCCAAGACAAGCTCAGCATTAAAAAAGGCATTCAGAGAATTTTATTTCAACCACTCTAAGGCCGTCGAAGAGCCACTCAAGATGGAGCATCGCGAGTTTGGTTATATGCAATTTGGACAACCCGGGATGGTTAGGCATCTATCCTTCAAAAGTATGAAGGAGCTTGACGCTGTACTTGTTAAGGAAGCGCCTTCTGATGTTTACTGCTCAAATGCGTACTATGAATTCCCAACAGGACAACCCATGCAAGAGAAACACTGGCTTGGGGCAGACCTAATTTTTGACATTGATGGTAAAGATCTCGGGATGCCTTGTGTTCCATCTCATTCGTATCCTGTATGTATACAATGCGGCAGTGCTTCTCCTCCTAGACACGATGAACAACGACAATACTCTTGCTTGTCCTGCGGTTCTATTAAGGCAGAATATGTGTCCATTCCCTGCACCAAGTGTATAGACCGGTCTAAAAGAGAAGCTAGACGTTTAGTCGAGTTTCTGTTATTTGACATCGGTCTGGAGCTCAACGCTATTGATATTTACTTTTCCGGCAACAATGGCTTTCACGTACACATCAATGATAGTGGATATATCTCTCTGGATCCACAGGCTCGCTCAGACCTCGTGAGCTACCTCTCGGGAACAGGACTCATTTTGGAAAGTATTGGAGTAAGAAAGACCAATAGGGAGGACAGTTTTTTTATAAGATTCCCTAAAAGCGGGCTTACATATGGTTGGAGAAGAAGGATTGCTGAGAAGCTGAAGATCGACATGACATCAGCAATCAAGTTCAGAAATATTGTCGATCAATATGGCGGATATGGTGCATTTAAGGTTGAACTCGAAAGAATCGCAAAAGACATGGGGGTCAGAATAGACCCACAGGTAACAACGGACGTTCACAGGGTCTTCAGGATGCCTGGAACACTCAACAGCAAGAGTGGCCTCTCAAAGGCAAAATGCGCCGATCTCTATTCCTTTGATCCCTTTGTCGATGCATGTCTCCTTGGTGAGAACATGATAGACATCAGGGTTAAGACTCCAGTCAAGTTGAGGTTAAATAAGAATACGTTCAATATTTCAAAAGAATCAGCTGAAATACCCGCATACGCAGCAGTTTATCTAATGTGCAAAGGACTAGCAGAAGCAAACTAGATTTGGACTCAAAAAAGTCGCTACGACATTCATTAATCTTAATATGCACGAATGGACATGAGGTATTAATTCCGGGATTCTTTGGCGGTGTCGAAGAAAATCAGTTTCGGCAGAATCAGGTAATTTTTTTCACCTCTTTTTGCATCTCATTGTACTGTTCTACTATTGAGTGTATCCTGCCTGCGTGCTTCTCTCTATAATTATTCTTGCAGCCAATACAGCAGAAAAACCGCTGAAAATTAGCAAACTCAAGTACTTTAGGCTTGCCATTTATGGGTCCATCGCAATATTCGCATTGCATCTTTACCTTTAAGTTGTCGTCTACTTTCACATGGAAATGTTTCTTTTGTTTCTCTAGCTGCTTGATGGTTTCTTCTCCAAAGAACAGGTTTTTGTTCTCTCTGTTTACTTTGGATAAATCAATCTCTGGTTTGACTGACTTGATAAGCCCCATATTTACAAGGCGCTCATATCTGCTTTTGACAGTAGGTGTGCTAACCTTTATTTCGCGGGAAATGGCGCGGAAAGACTTTCTGCCATCCTCCATTAAGGATTTTAGGATTGAAACATCAATATTGTCAAGGTCTACTGGCAATGCGCTATACTACAGTTATTGCTATAACATGATTTAATTATTATCATGAAGAGAGAGAGGCCAAAAGCAGCCACCCCCTATCTTTTCTATTTATTCTCTCCTGGTGGTGTGAACGTGTTAATATGAGACATATTTTCTTTTGATGGATCAACTACTGATCATGTTCTTCGCCCTTGTCTTTCGCCACATGAAAATGCGAAGGATTACTCTCCAAGGATACAAAATAACTGTCGAGAGGTCTGCAACAGAGTTTCGAGCTGTGTTACCAAAAGATGTATTTTTTACTTTACCTATTCCTTTGTGGACTCGTCTAAATTTAGCCGCATCCCACCGAACCCCTGTCAAAGTTCTTCCTTTATCTCTGCAAGCCTTGGTTATAATATGATGGTAGGTTTATAATCTATAGGCTCATTAACAAGAAAGACAGCTTGATTCGTATTTCTTTATCGTTGATTTTCAAGCAGTTTCATTAGCAGAGGTATCACAATACGGACCTGAATAATGATCTGCAAAACCGCATGCTCCAAGTAAACTTCATATCCAATGCTTATAACAATACGTTGGCTGAGGATTCCCTGTTGGTTGCACGGAGATATCATAGAGTCAGAGATGTAATCGATACAGCTTTTATTGCTTTAGATGAAAATACCCTTGTAGCTGAAGCTGCAAAAGCTTTGTACGTACAAGAACGATGCACTATAGTGGTCACTCATCTCGATGTCGACAAAGGTAAGAGAATCCCTGTCGGAATTATCACGGAAAGAGATATTATTTTCAGAGTAGTGGCTCAAAACCGAGGACCATTCAAGGTTACGTTAAGGGATATAATGAGCGCACCAATTATTACTATAGATGAGGATAAGTCTGTTGAAGAAGCAATGGGGCTCCTCAATAAGCATAAGATAAATCGGTTGCCTGTCGTTCACGATAGTTCAATCATTGGTATCGTAACAACAGGAATGATTATGAGCAATATTTCAATTGAAAAGCATGATGATACTGATCTTTAACAGTGTCATACTTTTGTGACGAGACCACGAGCATTCAATGGCCAATAACTCAGCAATGCTTTAAAGAGAGCATTTTTCAGTCTACCGCTGCAACGGAGTGAACTTTCCACAATTCGTGCTTATTGTAGCTACATCACGCTCGATCCCTTACGCCTTTGAGATACAATGGTTATCGTTCTTCTTCTTCTTCTTCTCCTCTTGTTGTTCTTCTCTTGCTCGCTGGTCTAGTTCGCTAAAGACTTCAAGGAAACTAAGACCTTTCTCAGTAGTCTTGAACGTGTCAGTAGTTATGTCATACTCAAGTAAGCCTAGTTCAGTCAGATCCGTCCAGTATTCTTTCAACCTAGGATTGTTAAGTAATGTGTTGTACATTATATTGGGTGGCATCGAGTCTTGCCTACGAGTTCTGTCACTGGAATTATTTGAAGAAACCTCTAAAAGAAGACTGATAATACTGAGCCTATCTTCTTTTTTCAAATTTTCTGCTCCTCTGCTATTTTTATATATATTATGTTATTAAAGAATTTTTGAATAATATTTAATAAGAGTATATTCATTTTCTAAAGGCTGTACGATAATTTGGCTAAATCTCTATCTAATCACCTCCAAACCATTACATTTTATCTGCAGGAGTGATTGAAAGGAGTGAAAACATTATTGCTCTTTTTAGGAAGCGCTTGATAACAGTTCGTAATATTTGACTGCTTGTTATTCGTAACAGCTATGAACATAGTAACTCCGGAAAGATTGACTTACTCTGCACCAATAAGGCGTCCATAAATTAAGTTTTAAGCAGATCAAAAAAGAGCGTCGGTTAACTGCCGTAAGGAGAGTCATTATTCATTCCAGTTGGAAGGTGGCACGACGGCTAAATAGCGTGTCAACCGAGAATTTGGGAATAATAAAGAATTAATGTATTATACGTAAATACAGTTGGACAAAGAGATTGACAGTATTAGTAGTTGACAACCTATCACCGTTTACACCTGATATACTGGATTGTCTTGGACGACTAGACATGACATATACTCACAGGAGATTTCTTGAAGTCTCCGACAAAGATCTTACCAATTGCGACAAGATTATACTTTCAGGGAGGCGAAAATACAGCAAACAGATAAACATGATAAATTCTAAGATCACAAGGTACTGCCAATATCATGACAAACCACTCCTTGGTATTTGCTATGGAGCCGAAATAATAGCGCTTACCCTCGGAGGCTCAATAAGCAAAATGCCGGTCCATATCCAAGGAATGACTGAAATTTCTATCTCAGGTATAAATGCACTGACTCAAGAAAAAAATTCGATCTTGGTATACGAGAGCCACAGATATTGTATTGCTAAACTTCCGTCAAATTTAGTGTCGCTTGCTAGCTCGAAGTACTGTCAGCATGAAGTATTCTGCAGCGACAATAAGACAGTGTATGGTACACAATTTCACCCCGAAAAGAGCGGAGATGATGGCCTAGATCTTCTGAAGAACTTTCTAAAGATATAAGAAGAATTTTATTTGCTTGCAAGACAGTGAAAGTATCAGCTTGGCATCCCAACCAGAGCACTTCATTAGCTTACCTCTTGTAAGCAAGAACGAAGATAGTGCAGATCTACCGCTTGTAATTAATGTTGTCTTGAAATACTGGGGTGAAGATATTTCTCCCGCTACACCTGCCGCTTCAAACGAGAGAGGCGTCACAATGATTCACGGGATAGAGCTCGCACAAAGACGGGGTATTGAATCTTATATCTACAAGAGCTCGATGGCCGATTTAAAAAAGCGCGTCGACCAGGGTATACCGCCTATAGTTATAATGCCTGGAATAATGGCAACTGTTCAACACGCAATGATTGTATCTGGCTACGATAGCGACGAGCATAGGATCCTTACTTATGTCCCAGAACCTGACACTGTCGGCGCAATCCCGGAGCAGAAGTTTGAGCAAGATTGGGAGCAAGATGATATGACTGCTATTATCATGCTTCCTTCAGACATGAAGGATATTCTAAAGAATGAGGTATTGAAGTTTGCAAAATCCAATAGGGTCTGCTTTGAAGCCGAAGGATTAAGACAGTATGGAAATATTGACGAGGCCATTGAACGCTTGCAAAGAGCAGTGGATATTGATCCAGATAATTCGCAAGCATGGGTTCTTCTCGGTGGAGCTTATAATGAGGCAAATTCTGACAGGGCTATCCTTTGTTACGAGAACGCACTCAAGCTAAATCCAAGGTCATATCTTACATATCGCGGTCTTGGCAACTATTATCTAAAGGAAAAAGATTATTCTCTTGCAGAAGCATATTATAGCAAGGCAATTGACATTAATTCTTTCCGGTTTGCACCGATTTACAAGAACCGAGCGGTAGCAAGATTGCAAATAGGGAATAATAGGGGCGCTAAAGAGGACCTAACCAGATATCTCGAACAGTTGCCTACTGCTCAAGACAAAAAGAGCATCGAGGAAGCACTGATGGAGCTTTAATCGTATGTTATAGTGTTTCATTATCCGATTGAATACTCAAAATAAGCAGTCGAAGAATACCACAAAGTATCATTTTGAATAAGGGAGAGCACAGGAAATAATTATTCAATGAAATGAACAATAGTTATATCGCTGAGAAGTTAGAATCATTAACTAGACGATATAGATCAGGTGGAGGTAGTGAGGTTAAATGAACAGGTTAGGGATTTTGTAAAAAGCAAAGATGGAAATGGCAGAAAAGTTCCGTACAATAAGCACTTTTTCCAGAGGAGCATAGTGGGGAAACTCGGATATTTTACATGCAGCCCGTCTGCATCCTCCAGAGGTTTTTAGGGACATTGTGAGCGTGCAAAATTCGCTTTAACACGACGCTGTTTATTTGCCAATCGTCAATGCCTCTAGTGTAACTTGCAGTGCCATTGAAGATTAATGCATACGTCTTTCTAAGCAAATTGTGTGAAAAGCTTAGTGTTTGTTATAATTTTCTCTGTTGCATCCAGTAACTTCTCAATATCACTTTCCTCGTGGGCAAAGGATAGTGCCGCCATCTTTGTTGGTAGAAAAAATATTCCATGGTTTGCCATAAGGGCAAGATGGTATCCCCTTAGAAGGTCTCTATTGGATTTTGCGACGTCGCTAGCATCCAAAACTGCAGTCGTACTGAAGTGTGTCAAAAAGAGTGAGCCTACACCGGTCACCTCACATGGAATCCCGGAATCGGCAAATAATTTGGCTAAGCCCTTCCTTGCCATCCCCCCGAGCCTGTCAATTTTCCTATAGACCTGCTGTCTGTTTCTTTTCAAAAAGTCTAGTGTCATGAGGCCTGCAGTCATAGTCATTGGATTGGCTGAAAATGTTCCGCCGCCTATTGCGCAGCGTGTCCCTTTATCTGCCCTTACTACAGGATCAGCAAGTGACATAATGTCTCTGTCACCACATAAAACCCCAATGGGCATTCCACCCCCTGCTATCTTACCAAGAGTAAATAAATCAGGTTCTAGCTTAAAGGTGCTTGCGGCTCCATGGATAGAAAGCCTAAAGCCTGTTACTATTTCATCGAGTATGAAAAGACTGCCATTCTTTTTTGCAAATTCCTGCAATCCGTGCAGATAACCGTCGACGGGGGGAATGCAGCCTGCTCCGCCGAGCACTGGTTCGATAATTATGCATGCTAGATCATCCTTGACAGTCTCGAGTACCTTGAGCGACGCATCTAGGTCGTTAAAAGGTATCGACTCCACAAATTGTCCCTCATCCTGCACCAGGCCCAACCCTTCGTCTTGCTCGAATGGATAGTTGACTGTCTGCATAAGTGCAGTGTTGAACCCATGCCAGCCGCCAATCGCCTTGGCAACTATGCGCCTCCCAGTCTTTGCTCGAGCAAGCCTGATTGCATACATGGTAGCTTCTGAGCCAGTGCTACTAAAGCGCATCATCTCAGCCTTTGGCATCAGCCTCTGGATAGTTTCTGCCAGGTCAATGCTTACTGCATTGACTGTGCCATAGAGTACCCCGTTTTTAGCCTGCTCGGCCATGAACTTGACAACCTCTCTAGGAGAGTGACCCAAAATGAGCGCCCAGTGGCCCATCCAGTAATCCGTGTATCTGTTACCATCGACGTCAAGCAGTTGCCGACCCTTTGCACCAGTGACAAAAAATGGATAGGGTTCAAAATAGCGAATATTGTGATTTACGCCGCCAGGAAATACTTTAGCAGCGTGGGAGTAAAGGCGGCCTGACTTTTTTGTTTTCCTTTTGTAATTTTTGAAAAAATCGTGCTGCATAGATGCACCTGCGTGTGAGCTAGTGGCTCTATAATCCTTTCCTTTGCAATCTGTGTTAATTTACACAAGATGAAGATCATCAACTAACTCGTGATGGATCCTCAAAAGATACTGTAGACCATCCTAGCCATCCACTTTTGGATACCACCTGATAACAAAACAAAGAATTTTAGATAGATTCATTACGGTCAGTTAATGACAGTGTAGACGAAATTCGCAAGATTAGATAGAATGCAAGGTTGCAAAGATAAACACTGCGCCTGAATATGGCTAATGATTAGCACTGGAACCTATAATATCTGTCTCTGTCTGATAGTTAAAAGATTTTATTCCATAAACCAATCTGAAACCCTATCTAGTTCTCTGAGTCCATCGTTATTTTTTTCGTCATTGGCATCTGTACAGCAAAATCTCTCGGATATGCTATTCGGTAATCCATTAGGAACGTTTGAAAATGATGCCGCGTTTGTCAGTAAAGTAAAATAACCAATTGAAGACTGTTGAAGATTATGATTGAAGATAAGATTGTTTCACTTGGTATTAGCCTTCCCGTTCCACCGGAGCCGGCCGGATCTTATGTGCCCGTGGTCGTTTCCAATAACCTTGCCTTTGTGGCTGGACAGATCCCTACGGAAGGCAAACAAGTCAAGTTCAGAGGTAAGATTGAATCTATAGCAATGGGTCAAGAGGCTGCGCGCCTGTGCACTATCAATGCACTAGCCCAATTGAAGTTACATTTTGGCAGCCTTGATAGGATCAAGCAAGTTGTTAAGGTTACGGGATTCGTTAATTGCGACCCTTCATTTACTGACCATCCTAAAGTAATTAACGGAGCTTCAGATTTGCTTGTGGATATCTTTGGCGAAAAAGGCAAACATGCGAGAGTAGCCGTAGGTGTAAACAGCTTGCCCCTGGATAGTTCCGTAGAAATAGAGTGTATAGTAGAGGTTTAAAAGATAGTTGAGGAGGGGGGGGGAGGAAGTCTCATCCTCTTAGCCCTTAGTGGACGATCCTTTAATGAGAGGGTACAAGAGACCCACGTTACAGCTTTCGTCCATCGTATAGTAGCGGTTTTGAAGTGTCATGATTGCTCTGTATCGTCAGATATTATCTTTCTGTTGAGAGTTTCTATGAATTTTTGGAGATTGTCTTTTGGAATTATTGCGCCGCATGCTCGATCATGGCCGCCACCGCTGCCTCCAAGATCTGACGCGATGTCATTTGTTAATCTGCCAAGGTGTACCTTGCAGTCAGTTGATCCACGTATGGATAGGACGTACGACTTGACATCATCCTTTAATTTGTACACCATGGCGGCAGGCTTGCCTGAAGAGCCAAGAACGAAGTTAACCACCATGCTTGAGGATAAATCAACAGCACTAGGAGCATATGCAAGGTTATCCAATATTACAACTGATTCCTTTATGGAGTCGACTGCATTTGATACCTTTTTTGCAAATTTTTCAGCCATATCGAAACCACCTTTGATGTCATGAGGATATTTCATCTTGGCAAGTGTCTCAACTATCTTTAGGAGGAACGGATCATCGTGCTGGCTCGAAGATATGATATATGATAATGCAGTCGACTCAAGCATTAGGAATTGGCGATCAAATCGGGAAACTATAGTTGATGCCAGAGGTTTATTTTCCATGTAATCTGTGAGCGCACCCATTGCAGCAAAAAATGCAGCGTGGTCTGGTAGTTTTTTCTTGTACTTTGCATAAACCTGCATGCTCGTGCACTCTTCAATTGTACGTATGAGTGTTACATCCGCTTTCTTAAGGGCCTGCAGTGTGTCCTTACTGATATCATGGTGATCAATATAGACAACCTCTGCGCCAGTAGAAGCTATCCTCTGAAGCAATTCTATGAATTTCTGCTCATTCTTTTTTGATAAGCCCAGATCGCATATGAACAGCCTCTCAATCTTATCAAACATTGCCGCCACCTTTTCCAACCTCGAAATGAGGTTGGCGTAATCCACGAGTATCACTTTTGATATATCAAAGGCTGCCTTGATAAGCGCGGCAGAACAGATGCCATCGACGTCCTCTTTGTGAGATATGCAAAAGCTAGGCATTACATTCAGAGTGAAGCATTGATATGCCCAGATTTAATGGTTCGTTATTAATTTTTAATAAAGATTTCAAATTAAAATAGAAAATAATAGAATACCGTCGTGGATAGGATTACAGGAACCGCATCTGTGACATTTCTTTGTATACGAAATGTTCTTTACGTATCTCCGGAGCTGCTGA
>OBLR010000301.1_pt1 | contig 11622 bp, 6 predicted proteins | sample 1519891 | NCBI WGS metagenome assembly OBLR01 (sample SAMEA3113583, study PRJEB22503) | soil metagenome | reverse complement strand
TGCGCTGCCCCTTCACCTCGCCGCCCGGCGGCGGACGGATATCCCGTTGAGTGGCGGCGGCGCGGTACCTGCGGACTTGAACTTCCGTGGAACAGCGGTAATCCTCAGAGTAAACACTCGCGTCCTTATACATGTCTGATGCGACGAATGTCAGAGAAAGTCCGGCGTTTCCCCCCCGCACGCGCAGACGACGACAGAGGAGTACCACTCGGCCGTGGAGGAGCCTGCGTTGGCGCGTAGTGTGGGTGTTGTCGTCCCGATCTATAACGTCGAGCCTTACCTCGCCGAGTGTCTTACGTCGATCGCCGGGCAGACGTGGGCCGATCTGGACGTGGTCATGGTCGACGACGGGTCGACCGACGCGAGCGCCGCCATCGCCGCGGAGTTCGCCGCGCGGGACCAGCGGTTCCGGCTGATCCAGCAGGAGAACGGCGGTCTCGGCCGGGCTCGCAACGTTGGCGCGCGCCACGTGCGCGGCGAGTATCTGGCGTTCGTTGACAGCGACGACGTGCTGCCGGATTACGCATATGAATTGCTTGTGGAAACGCTGGAGCGGACGGGATCTGACTTCGTTTCCGGCAATGTGATGCTGATGAACGAGGCCGGAGTGACCCGGTCGCCGATGCATCGCCGGCCGCTTGGCGCCACGCGATTGCGCACGCACATCACCCGAGACCGCTTGCTGATGTACGACCGGCTCGTGCCGAACAAATTGTTCCGCCGCCGGTTCTGGGACGAGCACCAGTTTCGCTTTCCCGAAGGAGTGCTGTACGAGGACATTCCGGTCTCGATTCCCGCGCACTATCTCGCCGCCGCCGTGGACGTCATCGCCGAGCCGGTCTACTACTGGCGGCAGCGCGCGGACGACGGCAGCCTGTCGATCACGCAGCGCCGATCCGAGCCGCGGGCGGTTGTCGACCGGTTCGCCGCCATCGGAGCGGTGAGCCGTTTTCTCGACGAGCCGCGTCGTCGCGCCTACAAACGGGACTACGACGAGGTGGCGCTGCGCAGCGACCTGCGCATCTTCTTGGACCTGCTGCCCGAAAGCGACGAGCCCGCCCGGGCCAGGTTCGCGGAGCTGGCGGGCGAGTTCCTCGCGCGGGTCGACCGCGAGGTGCTCGAGCGACTGCCGGCGATCCTCCGGCTGAAATGGCATCTCGTGGGTCGCGGGCTGCTGCCCGAGGCGGTGAAGGTGATCGAGTATGAGCGCCTGCGCGCCCGCGTCCAGGTCACGCGCCGGTTGTGGTTCCGCTACGGCGGGTACCCGTTCTGGCGGGACCGGCGGCTGAAGATCCCGCGCTGGGTGTTCCGGCTGCGCGAAGAGCTGGCGATCCGCACCCGGCTGCGGGAAGTGACCTGGCGGAACGGCAAGCTGCGCGTCAAGGGGTACGCCTACGTCCAGCACGTGGGGGCGCCGTTTCCCTGGTCATCGCTCAAGGTCGCCGGCGTGCGCGAGATCGGCACCGGCCGTACCAAGGTGCTGCCCGCCCGGTCGTGGCGCTGCCGTGACGCCACCAACCTGTCCGGTCAGCCGCGCTACAACCACGACTGGGCGGGGTTTTCGTTCACGCTCGATCCGCGGAGGCTGCGCCGCGACGGCCGCTATGTCGACGGCACCTGGTTGGTGGCGGTGGGCGTGTACGGGCGCGGGGTGGCGCGCCGCGGCGGGCTGGCCGCCGCGGCGTCCGGCAGCGGCGCGCATCCGCCGTATCGGTACGTCGCCGCTGACGTCCGCGTGGTCCCGATGTTCACTCGCGGGGGTACGCTGCGGATCCGGGTGGAGACGGTGCGCGCGAAGGTGACTGGCCACCGGCTGTCCGGCGGACAGTTGGAGATCTCCGGCGTGGCGCGCGGCGACGGGACGATCTCCGGGGACAGCAGGCTGGTGTTGCGCCGCTTGGTCGGTACGGTGGCGGCCTCCTACCCGGTCGGCGCGGGCGACGCCGGGGGCGGAGAGAGCGGCGCCGGGTTCGTCGTCCGCATCCCGCTCGCGGATCTGCCGGCCGAGGCGCCGAATCGGTTCAGCGGCGCCGCCGAGCCCGACGAAGGCGCCGGCTGGCAGCTCGACCTGGCCGGCGCCGCCGAGGCCACCAAGGCCACCGATGACACCGGTGCGCCCACCGACACCGAGGCCACCGCCGGCGCGGGCGCGGAGCCGGCGCGGCTGGTCTTCGCCGAGGGCGTCGCCGAGGGCCGGTACCTGGTCGCCGGCCGGGAGATCGTGGTGCGCCGTACGCGCTACGGCTACGCGGAGCTCCGGGTACGGACCCCACGCCCGCTCATCACCGATGTCGCCATCACCGATTCCGGCGCCCTTGTCCTCAGCGGGACGTACGCACACCTCGACGGCGAGCGCCGGCCCGAGCTGGTGCTGGTCAGCCGCGACCAGAAGGAGCAGCACACCTTCCCGATGACCGGGGCGGACGGGCGGTTCCGCGTCGAGATCGCGGTGAGCGGGCTGCGCACGCTCGGCGGCGTGCTGCCGCTGCCGGCCGGCAAGTGGGGACTTCGGGTGCGGGATCCGTTCGGCCCGGATGCCGACGGGTTCGCGGTCATGCTGGATCACGCGCTGCTTGACCGGCTGCCGGTGGCGGCCGAGGTGGCCGGCCGCCGCTATGTGCTCCGCGACCACGGCTACGACCAGCCGATCCTGGAGGTGCACTCCGACCTGCGGCCTGGCGAGCGCGGCCCGTACCGCCAACGCCTGGTGCGCCGGCGACACTACCGCGCCGCTCGGCGGATCGGGTCGGTGCGGCCCGCCGTGTTGTACGACAGCTACTCCGGCAAGCAGTACTCCGACAGCCCCCGCGCCATCCACGAAGAGCTGGTGCGGCAGCAGGCCGACGTGGAGCACCTGTGGACGGTCAAGGACGCGCAAATCGAGCTGCCCGACACCGTACGGCCCGTACGGCAGTGGGGGGCGGAGTGGTACGAGGCGATGGCGCGCAGCCGCTACATCGTGACCAACGCGCACCTGCCCGAATGGTTCCGCCGCCGGGATGGGCAGAGCGTGGTGCAGACCTGGCACGGCACGCCGCTCAAGCGGATCGGTTTCGATATCGAGGATGTGCAGTTCGCCAACCCGCGCTATCTCGAGAAGGTGACCAAAGAGGTCCCCAACTGGAGCTATCTGGTCTCACCTAATCCCTTCAGCACCCCGATCATGCGCCGCGCGTTCCGCTATAAAGGCGAGATCATCGAAACCGGCTACCCGCGTAACGACATGCTCGCCAGTCCCGATCGCGACGTGCTGGCCGAGCGGGTGCGGGCCCGGCTTGGGCTGCCGCCGGGCAAACGCGCCGTGCTGTACGCGCCGACTTGGCGGGACGACAGCTTCTACGGCCCCGGCAAATACCGGCTCGATCTGCGGCTGGATCTGGACCGAGCGGCGAGTGTGCTTGGCGACGACCATGTGTTGTTGATCCGGCGGCACCCGAACGTCGTCGACACCATCCCGTCCACCGCGGGCGGTTTCGTCCGCGACGTCTCCGGATATCCTGACGTCGCCGAGCTGTTCCTGGTGGCGGATGTGTTGCTGACCGATTATTCGTCGTTGATGTTCGACTACGCCAATACCGGCCGGCCCATGCTGTTTTTCACCTATGACCTGGAGCATTACCGCGATCAGCTGCGCGGTTTTTATTTCGATTTCGAACGCCAGGCGCCGGGCCCGCTGCTGAGCTCGGCCGACGAGGTGATCGAGGCCCTCCGGTCGCTCGACCAGGTCGCCGCCGACTACAGCGGCCCGTACGCGCGGTTTACCGAGCAGTTCTGCGCCCTCGACGACGGCAAGGCCGCCCAGCGGGTGATCGAACAGTTCCTCGATGACGGCTGACGGTGCCGCCCGGCCCCATGAGCGGCACGGTGAGCGGCCCCAGGAGCGGCACGGTGAGCGGCCGGCCGTGCCCATGTGGAGCCGGCATGCGGGATGGGCCGCCGTCGCGGCGTGGGCGGTGGCAACGCCGGTCGCGATGGCGCTGCCATCGCTGTTGGACCTTAATCCGCTCGCACCCCGAGGAGCGGTACTGCCGGTCGGCGGGCTGCTGCTCGCCGCGCTGGCCGGGCTGTGCGCGCTCGCCGCGGTCCAGCGGCTGAGGCCGTACACACAAGTCGCGGCGGGGGTGGCGGCCGGGCTGTTCGCGGCGTGGATCGCCTTCATGCTGCGGGCCGCGCTGCACGGCACCCCCTTTTCCTTCGCCGGGCTGCTCGGCGACCAGGGCCGGATGAGCGCCATGGCCACGCGGTACAGCACCAGCCTGGCCAGCACCGATGGCATCGTCTCCGGGGTGCCGAGCGAGTATCCGCCGTTGTTCCCCTGGCTGGTCGGCCGGACTGCGGCCTTGGTGGACGTACCGGCCTGGCGGCTCGTCGGCCCGGCGCAGATTCTGACCGTCTCGGCGGCGGTGCTCATCGCCTTCCTGCTGTGGCGCCGCATGGTGGCCGCCCCCGTCGCGCTCGTCCTGGCCGCGGTCTCGCTGCTGGCGTTCGGCGACCCCCGCAAGGCGCACGAGGTCATCGTGCTGATGGCGTTCCTGCCCTGGGTGCCGGCGACCTTCGGGGGTCCGCCGCGGGGACGGCTGCACTGGCTGCCTGCCGGGCTCATCGGCGGTCTGATGGCGGCGAGCTACCTGGGCTTTTTCATTTGGAGCGCGCTCGGGCTGCTGGTCCTCGCGGCGGTCACGATGCGGACGGTCGCCGATCGCCGGCGCTATCTGACCCACCTGGCCCTGGCCACCCTCGTCGCGATGGTCACCGCGGCCTGGTATCTCGTTCCGTACGCCTGGGCACTGGCCGGGGACGGCGGGCAGTTGGTCTCCGACATGTTCAACTCACCGTCGATCACCGGTGACCCCTTTCCGTTCGTCGCCGCGACCCCGCTCGGCGTCCTCCAGCTCACCGGACTGCTGGGCGCCGTGTGGTACCGCCGCGCCGCATGGTGGGCCACCCCGATTCTGTGCCTGGTGGCCGGCGCGTACGTCTACCGCGCGATCGCCATGCTCAGGTACGTCGCCACCGGGCACACCGGGCTCTTCTACCACACCAGCCGGTTGATCGGCGGGGCGCTGGCCGTCGCGGGCGTGCTGACCCTGGTCCGTGCCTTCCCTCGCCTGGTGGACAAGCTCGCGACCAGAGGCGACGTGCCGCGCGGCGTCGGCGTGGTGGCGATCGCGTTGCCGCTGGCCTGGACGGGTGCCACCTATTGGCAGGAATGGATGCCGTACACGGGCGGCCGTTACCCGGTGCTCGCGCACGCCGAACCCCTACCGGACGGCACAAGGACGAAATACGCGCCCGCCGAGCCGGTCACGCGACGGCTTCCGATCGATCCGATCCGGGCCGCCGTCGCCGCCGCGCTGGGCCCGGACGCCACGCCGCGCACGCTTTCCTATGACGAACGGCTGTTCGCCTACCTGCCCTGGCCCGGATACATCGCGGTCGACCGCACCGCCGCGGCCAGCACCAGCCGCTGGGATGATCGGCATGACGTCCTGCGGCGGCTCGCCGCCGACTCGGATCCGACCGCGTTCGCCCATAACAGCGCGCACACCCTGTTTGGCCGCATCGACCTTTTCGTGCTCCGCCGCACCGGAGCCGACTGGACCTGGCAGGAGATCCGCTTCAGGCCGGCACAGTTCGACCAGACCGCGTTCACCGTCGTCACCGATCTCCCCGGCGACACTGTGCTGGCGATCAGGCGCCGGTAGGCGTGCCCGGATTCCTCGAACGGGTGGGACGCCGACAAGGGGCGATTGGTGACCGTTTTCCGGCTACCGGCCGATCTCAACCGGTAACCGACTGGCGACAGGCTGGCGGCGACGGCCCATTTCGGACGGCATTTACGATCATAAGTTCCCGACCTTTGTGGAAGAATTCCAGAACCCTAAGGGTTGTAGGGGGTCTTAAGGGTTTTTGGCCCTTGTGATCTCGTTGTGGGCGCCTTTCCGAAATTGGACACTCTGAGTTAGCGCGATCCATCGCGTACTTGGGATATCCCGTGCGGCCGGGTCAACGACCCGGTTCGCAATTGGATCGGGAGGCCGGCGACATGGACGACAAGCAACGGGACACGAACGCGACGAAGAGAAGCCGCATCAGCCGACGGAAATTCCTGACCGGAGTGGGCGCCGGGGCCGCCGCGAGCACGCTCGCGATGCGGCCCGCTGAGGCCATCGCCAAGGTCCTCACCCCGCGGGCGGCCGGGCTCGCGACGTCGCCGGACCGATTCGGCCGCATCTTCAACCTGCCGCCGTTCGCCGACCTGAACGTGCCGTCACTCCGGTCCGCGCTGATGGACATGGGCCGGCCGGGCGGGGTCCTCGACGCACGGGACGCGTTGGACCAGGGTCCGGTCAACCTGATCACCAATCCCGCGCTCAGCGCGAACAACCCCGACAACTCGACGCACACGGCCGGAACCACGTTCGTGGGTCAGTTCCTCGACCACGACATCACTTTCGACCAGACCTCCAGGCTCGCCGTCCCGCTGGAGCCGACCGCGGCGCCCAACACCCGGACGCCCGGCTTCGACCTCGACTCCGTCTACGGCGGCGGGCCGACCGGTTCCCCCGCGCTGTACAACCCCGCCGACACGGCGAAGTTCCGGGTGGAAAGCGGCGGCCTGTTCGAGGATCTGCCACGGCGGTCGAACAACGTGGCCATCATCGCCGATGAGCGCAACGACGAGAACCTGATGATCGCCGGGCTGCACGCCGCGTTCCTGCTGTTCCACAACCGGGTGGTCGACCGCCTGCGCGCGCAGGGACAGTCGGCCAACGTCTTCACGGCCGCCCGGCAACTGGTCCGCTGGCACTACCAGTGGATCATCCTGCGCGAGTTCCTTCCGCAGTTCATCGGGCAGCCGATGGTGGACGACATTTTGCGGAACGGGCGCCGGTTCTACCGGCCGGCGGCGGGACAGCAGTTCATCCCGGTGGAGTTCCAGGGGGCTTGTTACCGATTCGGGCACAGCATGGTCCGGCCCTCGTACCGCGCCAACCTGGCGGGCGACCCCGGCGGCAACCCCGCCACCGGCGCGCCCGCGTTCTTCGGCATGATCTTCGATCCCGCCGGGAGCGGCCAGACCGATCCGGTGGACCTGCGGGGCGGTGCCCGGGCTCGCCGGCGATTCATCGGCTGGCAGACGTTCTTCGACTTCGGTGGCGCCTTCACCGCCGACCTGCGCACGAACAAGCTCATCGACACCAACATCTCGACGCCGCTGTTCAACCTCCCCACCGGTGCGATCGCCGGCAACGAGACCACTCCGGTCGTCCTTCCTCAGCGGAACCTGCTGCGCCACATCACCTGGTCGATCCCGTCCGGCCAGAACATCGCCCGGGCGCTCGGGGTCAACCCGGTATTGCAGGCGCAGGACTTCCCCGAGCTCCAGTCGTTCGGGCACGGCCTGCCGAGCAGCACGCCGCTTTGGTACTACGTCCTGAAGGAGGCCGAGCTGCTCGCCGGCGGCCGTACGCTGGCCGGAGTGGGGGCCAGGATCGTCGGCGAGGTCTTCATCGGCCTGCTGCAGCTCGACCCGACCTCGTTTCTCGCGACCAACCCGAGCTGGCGGTCGACCTGCTCACCTTCGCCAGGGTCGACCCCACCAGCCGCGGCCAATAGCCGACCCCGGCGGCCGCGATTCGCCATCTGCCCCGATGGTCGCGGCCGCCGGCTTCACCATTTCGCGTCCGGTTCCCGCAACGGCGTTTTCCCTGTCCGGCATTCCGGTTAGCTTGGCAATTCCAATGGCGATTCATGGAGCCGAGGGAGCCGGCTGTGACGAGCGAGCTGATCGGGGGATCCGCCCTGCGCGAGGCGGCGCAACGGACGGCCGCGTTGCTGCGGTCGGTCCCGGATCCGAGCCGTGCGGTGCCGGGGCTGACGTGGAACGTTGGTGAGACCGCCGCGCACTTGGTGGCCGAGCTCGAGCTCTTCACGGGGCTCGTCACCGGAGCGCGGCAGGCGGGCGGGCATCTCGACGACGACGCGGCCGAGGCGATCACGCCGGCCCAGGTGAGCGTCGCCGCCAACGCGCTGCAGCTGGCCGAGCTCACCGAGCGCGACCCGGTCCGGCTCGCCGACCGGCTGGTGCCGGCCGCCGACGCTTTCGTCGCCGCGGCCGCCCGGCGCCCGGCCGGGGAGCCGGTCCTCGCCGCCAACGGCGTGGCCATGACGATGCCCACCATGACGGCGGCGCTGCTGGGCGAACAGCTCATCCACGGGCTCGACATCGCGCGCGCCGCGAACCTGCCGTGGCGCATCAGCCGCGCGGACGCACTCTTGGTCATCGCCGGCGTGATCGCCATGGTGCCCGACTACATCGACCGCGCCGAGGCGGCCGGCCGGCACGTCAGCTACGAGTTGCGCCTCCGGGGCGGCCCGCGCTACCGGCTGATGATCGACGACGGCACGGCGGCGGTCACCGAGCCGGGTGGGCGGGTCGACTGCCGCATCGTCGCCGACCCCGTCGCGTTCCTCCTCGTCGGGTACGGCCGTACGGGGCAGATGGGGCAAATCCTCCGCGGCAAGATGCTCGCCGTCGGCCGCAAGCCATGGCTCGGGCTCGCGTTCGGAAAAATGATCACGGGTCCTTGACCGTCCGGCGACGCGATCGTTCAGCCGGCCTGTCATGAGCCGCACCAAACGCCCGATCCGGGGAAGGAGAGAGAACGGCATGATCGCCTAGCGAAGGGCCGGGGACCGGCGATGATGGAGTTGCTGCGGCTGCGTGATTTCCGCCGGCTCCTGACCGGTCAGGCGATCTCGCTGCTGGGCGACTGGACGGGCACGATCGCCCTGATGTACTTCGTGCTGGAGCTGAGCGGCTCCACGACGGCGGTGGGCGGGATCTTGGTGCTGCGCCTGCTGCCGTCGGCGGTGGGCGGGCCGCTGGCGGCGCAGGTGGTCAGCCGCTGGAACAGGCGGCGGGTGATGCTCACCTCGGACCTGGTCCGCGCGGGCATAGCGATCGCGCTGCCGGTGCTGCCGTCGCTGGCCTGGGTGTACTTTTGGGCGTTCGCCATCGAGGTGGTCGGGCTCGTGTTCCTGCCCGCCCGCGACGCGGCCATCCCGATGCTCGTCGGCGGCCGCGACGAGGACCAGAGCGACGCCAAGCGGCTGTCGCTGGCCAACGGCATCACGATGGGCGCCTCGTACGGGATGATCCCGCTGGGCGCCGGCGCCTTCGGCCTCATCCTGCTGCTGTCGGACGCGGCCGGCTGGGAGGGGCAATGGCGGTACGTCGTGGTGTTCTGGCTGAACGCGCTGACTTACCTCGCCTCCTACGCCGTCGTCAGGACCATCCCCGACCTCGGGCCGCGGCCGAACGAGAACACCACGGTCCAGCGCGGCGGCGACGGCATGGGGATGCTCGCCGCGCTGCGGATCCCGATCGTGCGCTCGGTGCTGCCGGCCACCGCGGTCGTCGCGCTCGGCCTCGGGGCGCTGTTCTCGCTCGGGGTGGTGTTCGTCAGAGACGTGCTGGGCGCCGGCCCGCTCGGGTTCGGCGCCCTCGTCGCGCTGTTCGGCGTGGGCGCGGCCGCCGGCCTCGCCCTGCAGGCCCGTACCGGCGGCGGCCGCAGCCTGCTGACCACCATCCGGCTCAGCACCGCCGCGCAGGGGGTGGTGATCGCCACCATGGGCGCGATCGCCGTCACCGCATGGGCCTTCCTGGGCGCGGTGCTGTTCGGGGCGGCCACCACAGTGGCCCTGGTCAGCGGGATCACCTATCTGCAGCAGAACCTGGCCGGCGTCCGCCGCAACCTCGGTCTCACGGCGTTCCACGCCTGCCTGCGGTTCGCGCTCGCGCTGGCGGCGCTGGCCGCCGGCGCCGCCGCCGACCTCCTCGGCCAGCTCGACCTCGGGGTGCTCGGCACGATGGCGCCCGCCCAGGTGGTGCTGGCCGGGTCGGGGCTCGTCGTCATCGCCGGCAGCGTCCTCGTCCGTGCCGGAGGCCAAGACCACCGCCGGCCGGGACAGCCAGGGTAGGCGTTCCGTTTCGTTTCCCACGGCGGCCGCCCATCTCGGGCCAGGGGCGAAGGAGTCACCGATATATGTCTGCCAACGGGACGAGAGTGAGGTTCCGGTCGTCGGCGGCGAACGAGCGGAGGCGGGCGCTGAAGCCGCTGCGAGAAAAGACGAAGCGGCGGACATCCGGCGCATGACCGTCGACGTATGGCGCGAGACGGTCCAGCAGGTTGAGCTCGTCGAAGTCGACGGCGGCCGAGGTCCATTTGCACATGCCGAGCACGAGCGGCCGGCCCCGCGCGTCGACGCCGACGACGTCGATTTCCCGTTCCTCCGTGCGGGCGCCCTCGCCTGTCGGGACCTGCCCCCACCACCGCCCGACCGCGCTCACGTCCGGCACCGTACGCAGGACGTACTCCTGGCAGATGTCCTCCCACGTCTGCGAGGCATGGTGGTCGAGTTGCGGCAGGACCGCTCGCTCGAGGTATTCGCCCGCCAGCGCGCTGGTCCGCAGCTGTGAACGGGCCGGCTCGACGAATCGATAGTGAAACCGGAGAAACTGGTCGCTGATCCGATACGCGATCTTCTTAGCGCGTGGCGACGCGGTGATCGGCCGGAGCCGGCTCACCAGGCCGAGCCGCTCCAATGAGTTGAGGATCTTCGTGACGTGCGCGGCCTCGAGACGCGTCCGCTGGCTGATCGTGCTGTTGCGATTGTGCCCGTGCGCGATGGAGCGGAGGACGGCGATGTGGTTGGCGGGGTCGGTGATCGATTGGCGGAGCATCAACTCGGCCTCGTCGTGCAGCAACCCCGTACGCTCGAACACCTCGTGGAGCAGGTGCTCGGCGAGCGGCCGATCATCGGTGAAGCGTTCGAGGTAATAGGGAACGCCACCGCAGATGGAGTACGCGCGGACCCTGTCCTCGTACCCGTAGCCGGGATGGAACAAGGCGGCCTCACTCGCCAGGAACGGCAGCACCTTCAACTGCCCGGTGCGCCGGCCGTAGAGCCGTCCGGCGAGGACTTGATCTTCGAAGAACGACAGCTCACTGCCGGCCAGGACCAGGACCAGGGGCAACGTACGCCCGGTCGTCCGCCACCACCTGCTGAGCACGGTCTCCAATTCGGGGGCCTGCTTCGCGAGCAGTTGGAACTCGTCGAACACGACAAGGGTGCGCTGCGTTCCGACGAATTCGGCCACGGCCGCGAGAGCTGCCTCCCAGCTGGCGAGCGGCTGGGCCGCCAACAGCTCGTTGCCCGAGATCCGCGCGAGTTCCTTGGTGAGATCGCGCAACTGGTCGGGCTTGACCGTGTCCGCCGCTTCGAAGTACAGCGACCGCACCTTGGACGCCAGATGCGTGAGGAGCTCGGTCTTGCCGACCCGCCGCCGCCCGTACACGACCAGTAGCTCGGCTCGATCACCGGCTAGCCGTCGACCCAGCACGCCCAGCTCATCGGTCCGGTTAAGGAACTCCACGTGATTAGCCTAGAGAAGATTATCCTGCAGCGGCAAATCCTGATGCGGCAATATGAGGCGCTCGTCGACGTGTCTCCACCGCGTGTGGGCGGGTACTGGTCTGGTCGCCGGTCGGGGCGGGCTTGCGGCAAGGACTCAAGCCGCCGGGAGGTCGCCGCGCAGTGCCATGGCGAGGCGGG
>OBLR010000300.1_pt1 | contig 11624 bp, 10 predicted proteins | sample 1519891 | NCBI WGS metagenome assembly OBLR01 (sample SAMEA3113583, study PRJEB22503) | soil metagenome | reverse complement strand
GGACGGCCACGGGCTCGCGGCCTGGATCTTCTGCCAATCGGGGACTTGTGAAATCGCGGCCGGATGAGCGAGTCCCGCCCGTTGCAACCGGGGCACGGCACGGGCCTCGCTCATCACGATGCCGGTACGACCTGGTCAGACCGGGGGCGGTCAGACCGCGATCACGCCGGCGTCGGACCGGGCCGGACCGGGCCGGCGGGGCGGTCCAGGTCCGGCCGGGTTCAAGCCACGTCGGCCGGTACGGCGCTGCCGGACGAGATGACGGCCGGGGGCGGGCCAGGGTCGGCGCCGGCCCGGCGCCGCGTGCTCAGCGCGGCGGCCAGCACCGCGGGCCGCCCCATCGCCTGTGGTCCGGACACCATCTGGTTGATGTCGAGCAGCGCCCGTGACGCGGCCCGGCTGGTGGGCACCGCCCCGATCACCCGGTACAGATACGCGAGCTGCATCCGTACGGGGAGCGCCACGTGGTCGGCGGCCCAGGGATAGGCGAGGTCGGCCGTCGCCGCGATGCTCCAGGCCAGGTCGATGGCCTTGGCCACGTGGCGGCGCAGCTTCGCGCCGATGCCGTCGAGGTCACGGGCCTTGCCAAGCACCGTGTCCAGCGCCAACGCCGACCTGGCGGCCACCGACATGCCCTGGCCGTAGGACGGGTTGAGCGCCCCGGCCGCGTCGCCCAGCACGACGAACCGGTCCGGCCAGCGGCGCAGGCGCTCATAGTGGCGGCGGCGGTTCTCGGTGCGGCCGGAACGGTAGATCGGCGTCACCGGCTCGGCGTCGCGCAGCACCTCGTACAGGACCGGGGAGCGCAGCGTGCGCGCGTAGTCGAGGAACCCCTCGATGTCGGTCGGCGGCCGCTTGTTCCCCAGCGTCGCGAGTGACACCATCCAGCGGCCCTGCTCGATGGGGTTGAGGATGCCCTGGCGCGGCGCCTCCGGCGCGTACTGCAGCAGGATGCAGTTCCAGTCGGCGCTGTGCCCGGCGGGCGGTTCGAAGACGCAGGTGGCGTACGTGGTCTGCGCGTCGACGACGCTTTCCGCCGGCCGGCCGTACCCGAGCGCGTCGAGCCAGTCGGGGGTACGGGTGTTGCGGCCGGTGGTGTCGACGACGAAGTCGGCGCGCAGGTCCTCCGGCGCGCTCTTGCCCTGGGCCGCGCCGGCGTCTTTGCCGCGCACCCGGACACCGGTCACCCGCGCGCCGCCCTTCTCGGTGAGCAGGTCCACGACCTCGGTCTCTTCGATGATGCGCACCTGGGGCAGCTGCGTGAGCCTGGCGCGTACCACCCAGTCGATGACGTCACGCGAGCTGGTCAGCATCGCCAGCTCGGTGGGGAAGCGCGGCATCCAGCCGCCGGCGGTCAGCAACAGCATGTCCTGGGGCATCCGCACCCGGACCATGCCGGCCTCCACCAGCTCATCGCGGATCCCCGGGAACAGGCGCTCCATCGCGTCGTGGCCCGCGGTCATCAGGTTGTGCGCGTGCCGCGCCTGCGGAACGCCGCGGCGCCACTCGGGGCCGTCCGGCAGCTTGTCCCGCTCGATGATGGTGACTTCGTCGAAGTGGCGGGCCAGGACGGTGGCGGTCAACATGCCGGCCAGGCTCGCCCCCAGCACCACCGCGTGATCTGCGCCGGGCAGGCGCCCCTGCAACGTTGCCATCCGTCGCCTCCACCATCATTCCGGGGATTCGAATTCCAGTTATTACGCTAAACGGACGAGCCGATCATCACCACGCCAATATCCTGCCATCGGTTATTGCCACAGATGGCAGCCGAGCGCGCCGCCGGCCGAGGCAGGATACTGTCATGTCAGGCCGCGATCCGCTGTTGCCGAAGCTCGGTGAGGAAGCTCAGTTCCAACCGGCTGAAGAAATAGCGCGTTGGCGGCCAGCCGAGCTGCAGCCAGTTGAGTTGCAGCCCGCGCACCTCGGTGCTCATCATGACCTTTAGATACGGCTGCCCCGAGCGTGGCGAAGCTGCCGGAACGACCTTGCCGACCGCGTCGCTGTATATCTCGTTCCGCCCATTCGACAGCACCCCTCGGCCGGTGAAATCCCGATCGCCGTGGTGGCTGAGGTCGACGGCCTCCCAGAGCAGCAACGGGCCGGTGCCGGGCGGGTCAGCACGGTGCCGTACACCGGACCGACCGGACCGGCCCGCAAGCCGCAGGTTGATCGAAAAGCCGGCGAACCGGCCGTTCGGCCGCAGGTAGAAGACCCCCCAAAAATCGGCCACCGTGGTGATCACCCGGGAGCCGCGCCGGTTCGTTGCCGCTATCATGCCTTGGGTCCACTCGGGGGCGAATTCCCATCGGGTATCCGCCCACTCGGCGTCCCATTCTGTTCGGCCTATCATGCCGATTGTCCTCGGGCCGACGATTCCGTCCGTCGCTTTTCATGATCCGTATACACGCCGGCCGATGTCCAGGCAGTTGCCCAAGAGTTGCCGGAGAAATTCGCGGCCGCTAAAGGGTGGTTAAGCCGCCTTAACATTCTCCTGTCGTGCCGCTGGCCGACGCATTTCGGCCACCACGGCGGGGAGTCCGTCCGACACTCTCGGATGTCGCGGCCGCCACCCGAGTTGCGTACGGAGACGGGAGTTGCCGACGCGATAGGAGGAGGTGAGCGAGGCGACCGCCGGCGGGCCGGCGGCGAGCGCCGCCAACGCGCGAGGCACGTTGCCGGCCCGGCCCTTGCCCAGGGCCGTCGTCAGCTCGTCGACGAAGGCCCGCAGCGTGATCGGTTCGTCGTCGACGACGTTGTATTCCGCGCCCGCCGGGGCACGCTCCACCGCGGCGACGTAGGCGGCCGCCGCGTCGTCGACGTGGACCAGGCTCCAGTAGTTGGCGCCGGCGCCGATGCAGCGCAACCGGCCCCGGCGCGCCTGGTCGTAGAACACGTTCTTGAACGTGCCACCGGCCCCGTACACGAACCCGAGATGCAGGATGACGACGTCGAGCCCCTCGTTCGCGCGCATGTCGCGCAGCCGGGCGACCTGCCTGGCGTGCGCGGCGCCGAGCGGGCTGGGGTCGAGCGGCGTGTCCTCGGTGATCAGGTCCGTGCCGCGGTCGCCATACCCGAAGCAGCCGCTCGTGTACACCAGACGGCTGCCGTTGTCCCCGCACACCCTCGCCAGCTCGGCGGTCATCACGTCGTTGGCGGCGGCCAGCCGGGCCAGCTTGCGCTTGGTCACCCGGCCCTGGACGCGTACCTGTGCGGTGTGCACGACGGCGTCGGCCGCGGCCGCCGCGTCCCGGTAGGTCTCCGGCCGGAGCATGTCGCCGATCACCGGGTGGACGCCGGCGGGGAGCAGGCGCGCCCGTTCCGGCGACCGGACCAGCGCGGCCACCCGATGACCGGCGGCGACCAGGGCGCGGACCACGGCCGCGCCGACGAATCCGGTGGCCCCCGTGACGAAGACGGATGTCGACGTGGAGTGGGAGATGCCGTCAGATCCGCTGCTCTTCATGTCCTCATGTCCTCATGTACTCAGGTCCGCAACCCTTAGGTCCTTGAGTCCTCAGTTAGGTCCTTGAGTCCTCAGTCCTCAGGTCCACTTTCCGCTGCCGATGGTCTGGCCGCTGCCCAGGATCTGCTCGCGCAGCTCGAACCGGCGCACCTTCCAGGTGGCCGTGCGCGGGAAGTCCTCCCAGGGGATCACGGCCGGCTCGGCCAGCTCGGGCAGGTCGGCGGTGGCGGCACGCCAGATCTCCTGGTCCAGCTCCCCGTCCACCGTGGAAAGCACCGGCTGCGGACGGCCATCGGGCACGCCGAGGACGATGACCTCGGTGGCCTTGTCGATGCGCTGCAGCAGCAGGCTTTCCAGCTCGATGCCGCTCATGCCGGGGATCAGGTCGACCTCGCGGTCGAGGATCCGGATGGCGCCCGTCTTGGTCCGCACCCCGATGTCGCCGGTGTTCCACCAGCCGTCCCAGCGCTTTTCCTGATGCCGGTCATGTTCGCCGAGGTAGGTGAGGCACCGGCCGCGGGTACGCACGAGCACCAGGCCCTCTTCGCCGCGCTTGACGGGGCGGCGGGTCTCGGGGTCCACGACCTTGAAGTGGGTGACGAAGGGCACCGGCCAGCCCACGTTGTTGTCGGCGTTCTGCCGGTCGTCGGCGACCATGCGCCGGGTGAGCACGCCGATGCTCACCGGCCCGACCTCGCTTTGGCCCCAGCTTTGCACCCACAGTGGCTTGCGCCGCGGGATGGCCAGGAACTTCCGCACCGTGGACGGGTGGATCGCGTCGAACGTGCTGAAGTAGGTGCGGACCCGTTCGAACAGCCACGGGTGGGTCTCGGTGAGCCCCTCCCAGAGCTGGTAGAGGTTCGGGCAGGCCTCCAGGGTCGTCGGCCGGTGCTCCCTCAGCGTGTCGACGACGCCCTTGGGCGTCGGGTCGGCCAGGACGACCACCTTCGCCGGCGGCCGGACCAGCTGCGCCACCGTCCAGGTGATCGCCCGGATGTGCATGAAGGCGAAGCAGGCGGCGACCGTGTCGCCGCGGCGGATCGACAGCCTGGGGATCGGCGCGGTCTCCAGCTTGGTGTTCACGCCGATCGTGGTGGCCGCCGAGTGCACGACGAACTTGGGCACGCCGGTGGTGCCCGACGTGTGCGTGGCGATCATGGGCTCGTCGTCCGCGACCGGGTCGGCCGGCGGCACCTCGGCATCGCGGAGGTCGTCGAACGTGGAGACGCCGGAGGGGGCGGCGGCGCGACCGGCGGCGATGATCGCGACGTCCGGTTCGACCAGCCGCACCCCGATGCGCTCGGCGGCGGCCAGCGCCTCCGGGTCGCTGACCAGCACCCGCGGCCGCAGCCGGTTCATCATGATGCGCAGGTTCTCGGGCTTGATCGTCGATGAGATCATGGCCGGCAGGGCGCCGATGCGCGCGGCCGCCGCGGCGAGCAGCACCACGTCGAAGTGGTTCTCCTTGATGATCGCCAGGCGATCGCCCTTGCGCAGGCCCATCTGGTGCAGGCCCCCGGAGAGCCTGGCGACCAAGGCCGCGAGCTGCCCGACGCTGTAGCGGGTGCCGTCCTCGGGGGCGACGTCGAACGGCCGGTCAAGGTGAAAGACCGGCGTCGTGCGGTCGGCGAAGTGCTCGAGGATCAGGCCGATGTTGTTCGGTCGTTTGCCGCCGCGCCGCCGGCCGCCCTCCGGCCGCCGGCCTTCGCGCCGCCTGCCGCCGGAGTCTGTGCTGTCCGGGCGGTTGCCGACCAGCGAGATGCCCATGATGAGTCTCCGTCTCTCGTGCTCTCGTGCTCTCGTGCTCTCGTGGCTCTTAGTGGGTGAGCGCCAGGTTGGCGATGATGAGCGAGATGGTCCCGATGCGGTGTGCGTTGATGCCGAGCTTGCGGGCGGTGAGGAACTCCCCGCGGCCGAGGCCGTGCCACAGCTGCCGGGCCCGGATCAGCAGGACCGGGATCAAGAACGCGGCGAACCACCAGGACACGGCCCCGAACGCGGGCGCCGCGAGGATCGCGACGGTCTCGGTGGCGCTGATGGCGGCCACCACTCGCCGGTAGGTCGCCGGGCGGCACGTCGTGGCCAGGTTCTTGCGCCCGGCGGCCCGGTCGCCGTCGAGGTCGTTCAGGTTGGAGTAGAGCGACACCAACAGACTCCACAGCCCGAACAGGTAGCTTTCGACCACGATCAGGCCGGTCACCTCGCCGGTGAGCAGGCCGAACGGGACCAGCACCATCAGCCCGGGGCTGAGCAGCAACACCAGCTCCTGGCCGCGGTGATAGCTGATCTTGAGTCCGTACGAGTACTGCACACTGATCAGCAAGACGAAGGCCGCCACCGGCGCCGCCCACAGCGGCTGGTGCGGTGCCACCGCGATGGCCAGCCCCCACAGCAGCGCTCCGGCCGCCATCGCGGCATAGCCGAATCGCAGCGCCTGGGACAGGGACAGCTCACCGGTGATCAATGGCTTGTTGGCTCGGTTGCGCAGCACGGCCTGGTCGGGTGAGTAGTTGCGGTCGTCGCTGCCGTCCCGGTAACCGGTCACGTCGTCGAAGGTGACCGTCGCCGCGACGACGCCGACCCAGCCGAGCACCACCAGCGTCATCGTCGCCAGCGTGCGGCCGTCGAGCCGTACGGACTGGGCCAGCAGCGCCCACACCACGAGAACGCACAGGTAGTAGTCGTAGAAATAGAGATTCGCCAACCGCGCATATGCTCCAGCGCGGGTGCGGGCGTCTCTTGGCGCGATTTCCAAAGTGGCCATGACCTACCGTTCCTCGGTCGTCTCACGTCGGTCACTAACGTCCAAGCTAAGAAGTCGGCCGGGCGATATACATGACACGCGGCTGACAGACTTCTGCTGGATGGCTGGCAGCCCACGACGCAGATGACAGAGACTTGTTATTTCTCGCAGGTATTTCTGCCGTGTGGCTGAGGTCTCGTCAGGTGTACTGGTCGAAAAGGGACGAAAAGAAATTCACTGACGGGGGACGAACGACGCGAGCGGAGGGACACGTGAGCAGCGCGACGACGCAGGGCGGTCTCGAGAGCATGCTCGGCTTCAATCCCACGGATCCGGGATTCCGTCAGGATCCCTATCCCCATTATCGGCGACTACGGGAAAACACACCCGTCTTCCGGAGCCCGGCCGGCTTCTGGGTACTCGCCCGGCATAGAGAATGCGACCGGGTACTGCGGGACGAGCGGTTCGGTTATCCGGCGCCCACCGCGGCACCGGGGAACGCCGCACCAGACGGGGACGGGCCGGATGGGAACGGAGCGGCCGGGAACGGAGCGCCCGGTGACGGGCCGGCGCTGCCCGGCGGGTTCGCCGATCAGCGCCACATGCTCATCTTCATGAATCCGCCGGACCACACCCGGATGCGCCGCGTCCTGCGCGACACCTTCGGGCCGCGCGTGATGCGCAACGCCACCGGCTACATCGAGAACCGCATCGAGCGGCTGCTTGACGGGGCGCTGGCGGATGGGCCGCGATTCGACCTCATCTCCTCGGTGGCGCACCAGCTGCCGTTCGGCGTGATCTGCCATCTGCTCGGGGTACCGGAGCCCGACCATCCGATGATCGAGAAGTGGGCACAGGACTACCTGTCCGGGGTGAGCCCGTCGTTCACCGTCTCGCAGGCGAACCACCAGGCGAGGGACGAGGCGCTGGCCGGGCTCAACGACTACTTCCGCCGGCTGGCGACCGAGCGCCGCCAATCACCCGGGGAGGACGTGCTGACCCGGTTGACCGCCGAGGTCGACGAGGGACATATCAGCGAGCAGGAGCTCCTCGGCACCTGCATCCTGCTGTTCATCGCCGGGCACGGAACGACGACCAACCTCATCGGCAACGGCACGCTCGCCCTGCTGCGCAACCCCGACCAGCTCGCCCGGTTCCGCGCCGAACCCGATTTGGCCGCCACCGCCGTCGAGGAGTTGCTGCGGTACGACTCGCCCTCGCACCTGTCGATACGCGTCGCGTTCGAGGACGTGGCACTGGACGAGGAGAACGTGGTGCGCGCGGGCGAGCAGGTCATCGTGATGCGCGGCGCCGCCAACCGTGACCCTGATGTCTTCACCGATCCGGACACGCTCGACCTGGGCCGCGTAGACAACCGGCATCTCAGCTTCGCCTCGGGCATCCACGTGTGCTTCGGCGCGCCGCTGGCCCGTACCCAGGGCCGGATCGCGCTGGGGGCGATCTTCCGCCGGGCACCGCGGCTGACCTTGGCGGCCGAGCGACTGGAGTACAAACCCAGCCTGCTGTCCCGCGCGCTGGTGGAGCTGCCGGTCAGCGCCGACGGGTGAGCCGCCGGTCAGCGACCGACATCATCGACTTTGGAGATCAGAGATCAGATGAACACCAAGAACCTTGTCTTGGAGGGCGTGCAGGCCCTGACCGCGACGCCGGACACCGACCGGGCGCTCAACACCTACTACTCGCCCACGTTCATCCAGCACAGCCCGCTGTGCGGGGACGGACGGGAGGGCCTGCGACAGCTCACCGAGCAGGCCAAGGGCGTCGGCGCCCGCTATGAGCTGTTGCGCGCGATCGCCGAGGGCGACATGGTGCTCCTGCACGCCCGCGTCACCGGGCTGGCCGAGGTGCCGCTCATCCTGTTCAACCTCTACCACGTCGCCGACGGCCGGATCGCCGAGCACTGGGAGGCGGTGGCCCCGGAGATCGGCCCCACCGCGTCCGGGCACGACATGGGCGACGGCGCCGCCGATGTCACCGACCTCGACCGCACGGCCTCGAACAAGGAGCTGGTCCGCCGCCTGGTCGAGGAGGTCTTCATCGGCGCCGACGACGCGGCGCTGGACGGGTTCTTCGACGGCGGCCGGCTGACCCGGCACGCGCCGGCTGTCGCCGACGGCGTCGCGAGCCTGCGGGAGACGCTCGCCGGGACGGACTACCTCAAGCTCCACCGGATCGTCGCCGAGGGCTGCTTCGTCTTCACCCAGTGCGAGGGCACCATGGACGGGCGGCCGCACGTGTTCTGTGACCTGTTCCGCGTCGCCGACGGGAAGATCGTCGAGCACTGGGACGTCCGAACCGAGGTACCTGAGCAGATGCCGCACGGCAACGGCATCCTCTGAGCGGAAGGCCGATCATGATGGATCCCGCCCGTTACGCGCTATGGAACAGCCCATCCATGCGTTCGTATCTGGAGAACCTGTCCCCGGACAAACTCCTCGTCGAGGGCAAGGGCACCAGGGTGCGGGACGCGGGGGGTCGCTGGTACCTCGACGCGAGGTCCGGGCTGTGGAACGTGTCGCTCGGGTACGACCATCCGCGGCTGACCGCGGCGATCGAGCGGCAGTTACGTACCCTCCCCTACACCAACCTGCAGGCGTACGGCCGGCCGGCGGCGGTGGCGCTGGAGGCCGCCGAACGGATCGTCGCGCACATGCCGGACGGGTACGGCAAGATCCGATTCGCGAGCAACGGAGCGCAGGCGGTGGAGACCGCCGTGCTGCTGTCCCGTTACCTGCGGCGCGTGGAAGGCGCCCCGGAACGCACCGCGGTGTTCGGCCTTTGGCGGCAGTTCCACGGATTCGGGGCCACGGCCGGCGCGCTGACCGGCCTGCCCTATCTCCACCACCAGAGCGGGGCGCTGATCCCCGACGTGATGCACGCGCGCGGCCCCTTCGCGCCCGTGGCCGCCGACCAGATCGAAGACCTGCCGCGCATGATCACCGACTATGGCCCGGAGCGGGTCACCGCGGTCGTGCTTGAACCGGTGGTCGGTGAGGGCGGGCACGTACTCGGCGCCGACTACCTGCGCGAGCTGGGCGACTTCTGCCGCCGCCACGACATCCACATCATCATGGATGAGGTGACCACCAGCATGGGGCGGGTCGGTGCGTTCACGCGCACCGAACAGGTGGGCGCCGCGCCCGACATCATCACGCTCGGCAAATGCCTGACCGGAGGGTATGCCGCGCTGTCCGCTCTGGTGCTGTCCGACCGGATCTACGCGCGGCTGGAGGAGGCGTCGCAGACCCGGCCGTTCTTCACCGGGTCGACCAACGACGGGCATCCGCTGGCGCTCGCGGCCGCGATCGCGGTGGTCGACGAGCTCGCCGACGGCGAGACGCTGGCCGGCGTGCGCGCTCGCGGAGCCCGGCTGCGCGAGCTGCTGGACGAGCTCGCCCGGTCGCGTCCCGAGATCACCGCCGTCCGCGGGACCGGGCTGATGCACGCCGTGGAGTTCGCTCAGCCGGAAGGAGCGCCCTGGGAGTCGTTCCGGGTGAACGCGCTGCGGCTCGCGGCGGAGGCCAGGGGTGTGCTGCTGTCGAACCTGGCCATGGTGCCCGCCATCATGGTCATTCCGCCGCTGATCGTGGACGACGGCGAGCTTGAGGAGATCGTGACCGCGATCGACGGCGGTCTTGACGACCTGGCCTCCGGCCGGGTGGTGGCCGATCCGGCGAAGGGAATCTGGTGAGATGTGCTCGGCACCCGTGACGGGCCGGCCCGCCGCCCTGGACTTTCCCGCGCCCCGCGAGTCCCCGTTCGATCTTGACGTCTACCGGGTACTGCGCGAGCATCGGCCGGTCGCGCCCGTGACGTTCGTGACCGGTCAGCGGGTGTGGCTGGTGACCGGCGCGGCCGAGGTGCGCACCGTGCTGACCGACCCCCGTTTCACCGCGGTCCAGTCGGCGCCGGGCTATCCGGCGTTCGGTGGTGGCGCGGCGCCGGGCGCGCTGTCGTTCCTGGGCATGGACGATCCCGACCACACCTACTACCGGCGGCTGGTGGCGGGCGAGTTCACCGTCCGCAAGGTCGAACGGAACCGGCCCGTCATCGAGCGCATCGTCGACGACGTGCTCACCGAGATGATGTCGGGCGCGCCGCCGGTCGACCTCGTCTCCGCCTACGCCCTGCCGGTGCCGTCGCTGGTGACGTGCTGGCAGCTGGGCGTCCCGTACGACGACCGTGCGTATTTCCAGGGGCTCAGCACGGTGCTGGCTGACGGCACCGCGGACCTGGACAAGATCCAGCGGGCGGCCAGGGACCTGCACGCCTACTTCGACGAGCTGGCCGAGCGTAAGCGCCGCGACCCCGGCGACGACCTGCTGTCCCGCCTGGTCGCGGACGAGACCGCCGGGCGGCTGGACCGCGAGCAGCTCCTCGGGATCGCGCTGCTGTTGCTGATCGGCGGCTACGAGACGACCGCCAACATGATCGCGCTGGGCACCCTGGCCCTGCTGACGCACCCCGAGCAGGTCGCCATGCTGCGGGCCCGTCCCGAGCTGGTGGCGGGGGCGGTCGAAGAGTTGCTGCGTTTCGTGCCGCTCGCCGAGGGCGGGCTGGCGCGGGCGGCCACCGCCGACACCGAGCTCGGCGGGGTACGGGTCCGAGCCGGCGAGGCCGTGGTCGTGCTGCCGCCGGCGGCCAACCGCGACCCGGCGCAGTTCCCTGACGGGGAACGCTTCGACATCGAACGGTCGCCGCGGCGGCATTTCAGCTTCGGATTCGGCATGCACCAATGCCTCGGCCAGCATCTGGCCCGGCTGGAGCTGCGGGTGGCGTTCGACGCCCTGGTGACGCGGCTGCCGGAGCTGCGTCTCGCGGCGCCGGTGGCGGACCTCGACTTCCGGTACGGCGGATTCATCTTTGGCGTCGAGACGCTTCCGGTGGCCTGGTAGGGAGGACCGCAAGTGCGCGTCAGCGTCGATAGCGACCGATGCTGCAGCTCCGGGATGTGCGTGTGGACCGCTCCGGACATCTTCGACCAGAGCGAGACGGACGGCACCGTCGTGCTGCTGCTGCCCGAACCCCCGGCCCGGCTGCGCGACCCGGCCAGGAAGGCGGCCGCTGACTGCCCGTGCCGCGCCATCACCATCACGGGCGATGAGGGCGCGGGCTAGAGCTGCCGGTGATGGTCGTCGACTCCGCTTGAAGACCTCGACACGCCGTGGTGGCCGGGACCCGGCCTTGCCGAGAATGCCACTGGGCCGTCCGTTCCCCCCATGGGCACGGACGGCCCGCTCGCAGTGGTCAAGTGGTCAGGGAGTCGGTGTTCGTTGGTCAGCTCAGTGGGGTCAGAAGGTGGCGAACAGCGAGTTGTTGTGCGGAAGCTGGTTGGGCACCTCGCCGATCACGTCCCAGTGCTCGACGATCTTGCCGTCGGCGATGCGGAACATGCTG
>OBLR010000299.1_pt1 | contig 11642 bp, 11 predicted proteins | sample 1519891 | NCBI WGS metagenome assembly OBLR01 (sample SAMEA3113583, study PRJEB22503) | soil metagenome | reverse complement strand
TGAATGGCGCTTATGTCATAAACGGCCTGAAACAAGTTCTGAGAATTCCAGGCGTTAAGCTGTATGTTTACGGCAAGATGACGTCTAAACCCGGACGCAAATTAGGTCATATTACGGCCACAGGCAGCACAGTAGAGGAAGCCCTTATGCGCGCCACAAAGGCTAGAACGGGGATTGAGCTAACCGCAAAAATAACTAGGGAAAGTTCAGAATGAATAACCCTATTGTCGGTATCATAATGGGAAGTGATTCTGATCTTCCAATAATGAATGAAGCCAAGGAAATCTTGGATTCATTTGGAGTTGTTAACGAAATTACAATCGTATCTGCACACCGGACTACAAGGAGGATGGTTCAATATGCCACGAATGCTAAGAAAAGAGGATTTGAGGTAATCATCGCAGGCGCAGGAGGAGCAGCCCATCTTCCAGGCATGGTAGCTTCGCTAACTGCCGTGCCCGTAATCGGTGTCCCCATCAAGACAAAGACCCTAGAGGGGCTTGACTCGCTTCTTTCAGTCGCTCAGATGCCCCCAGGGGTGCCTGTTGCCACTGTGGCAATCAATGGAGCAAAGAACGCAGGTCTTCTTGCCTGTCAAATATTAGGAACTAAATACTCTGATATTAGAACAAAAATAGAAAAATACAAGTATGAGTTGGAGCAGAATGTGCTAAAAAAGGCAAGAAAGCTTGAAAAATCAGGGGTCGAACGCTATCTGAGAGAATTATAGAAAAAATTTATTTGTAGCTGGTCAATTTTATGCGATTTGTGGAACACAAAAGTACTCATTCTGCTCATATTGGGTCAAATAAAAGAGAAGAACATGACCACAAAGACGTCGATCCCATCATAATCAAGAAACTATCTGCACATGAAAAGATGGCCGAAGAGATAAAGAAAAGCCAAATCGAATGTGACGCACTTGAGCTTGGCTCGCACCGTCTTGAACGCAAGCAATATTTTAGCCAGGCCTTCTCAATGTCTCCCAAGTTTGTCACGAACAAAGGCCTAGTGAAGATTAAAGGCCGAAATATTGACTATGTACAGTTGCTGCAGAGGAATTAGATCATGCATAATATAGACCCAGTTCCGTTGCCCTATGGTCCATTACAATATTACCAAATCCACTATATAGTAGACATTAAAAGCAGCGATAATGACAAATTTTTGGCACGATGTAGGCCTATATCAAAGGGTCATTTCCAGAGCAAGCGCATAATTGGTGTCAAGTGGACAGGAGATGACAATTTTGCTAAGATTCTGCAGTCGGACACTGGCCTTACAAATATGCTAAAGGAAGTGATGATTAATGTACGAGAGATAACCATAGATCCACAAGACGACCATATCAGGATTTATAGCAGGTGGGTTCACGAGGAAAATCTTGCATTTGATCCGATTATGCTCGAAATTGCAGATAGGATTGCGCTCCACATTAAGAAAATGGTCCATAACCGCAATTAGATTTTAATCGTACTATTTTCTTTGAAGGTGAATAACTTCCCACAAGGAATCAAGTTAACTTTAATAGTAATAGATCAGTGGCAATTTTGTGGAAAAGCAAGTATCTTCCAACTCTCGCTTAAGATTTAAAGATAGGACCGTAGTTATTACTGGCAGCGGAACTGGTATAGGACAGGCAATCGCCAGGAAGTTTGCCGAAAATGGCGCCAATATTATCATAATGGGGAGGAGGAAGGAACCTCTGGATCAAACTGCGGGCATTTTGGAGCAGATAATTTCTTCTTCGGGTTCTACTGGCAGGTTAGGCGTTTTCCCAGGAGTAGATGTTGCAGATGAGTCTGGGATTAATTCTATGTTCGAAAGTATCCGAAAGCAGTTTGGAGGGGTCGATATTATAGTGAACAATGCGGGTGTCTCGGGGCCGGTCAAGACGTTTACCAGTGCAAGCGTAAAGGAGTTCCGTGAGGCGGTGGCCATCCATCTTACAGGCACCTACTGGACCTCGGTAAGTGCTCTAAGTGCGATGAAAAGAGGCTCCAAGATAATCACAATTGCAACTTTTTTCACGGAGGAAAATCGATATGAGCAGAGGCCATATAGATTTAGGACACCTTATACCGCTGCACAGGGCGCCAAGAACCGTCTCGCAGAAGCACTAGCATGGGAGCTTGTGGAACGCGATATCCGATCGATTGCAACAAACCCTGGACCTGTCCACTCGGATAGAATTTACAAGACAGTATATCCAAAAGCTGCTGCTGAATTTCTGCGCATCGGAGGCTACCAGGGACTCAGCTCCCTTGAGATCGAGAAGATTACCACGGACGCGCTTCCTCTACTGGGTGAACCTGCAGATGTGGTAGCAAAAGGTGTCTCGCGTGTTGCCGCAGACATTTGTGAATCTCGTGGCCAGACCGTAACGGAGGAAAATATCAACAAGTTGTCAGAGACGGTAACAGGCGCTCTTGCGAAGATGCAGGAGATAGCCGAAAAAATACAGAGCAATACCAGCAAGATGATAGTAGACGGGGAATTCCTAAAACAAGAAGATGTAGCTGAAATGGTAATAAATTTATGCGATGACAATATTAGCAAGTTAATAAACGGCAGGGTTATTCCAAATGACCGCGTGTTCTATCCAGTCAAACCAATAGTTGGGACTGGAGTTGACGCTCTAACCCAACCCGCTTTCAAAGGAAAAGCTATAGTCATTACGACCAGCTCATCGGCTAAGAAGGACATAGATAGAGTGAAAGGCGTTGCCAAACTCGCACGTGAAGCTGGAGCAAAGGATGTAATTGTTCTAGCACACAACCAGCAAGACCTGACCGAATATGGTGAATTTCATAACCATTCGGTTGATATGCTAGATGAAAAGAGCGTTCATCGAATATTTAGTGCTGCAAAGAATAGGTCGGGCAGAATCGATTCAATCATCCACTTCACAGGAGAATATGATTATAATGTGCCTCTGAGCTCGCTTTCAAGAGGACAATGGGATGCATTGGTTGATAACTTCATTTACATTCCAGGATTGATAACAAAAGAAGGTGTGAATGCTATGTCCCCCGAGGGTGCAGCCCAAGATCCTGCAAAATTCAAGGATTCTAAAGGCGCAATTGTTATCGTCGGTCCTGACGCACCCATTGGCAAAAAGATATCTGGATTATTGAGAGCTAGGGCAGATGTATTCCGTGGAGCACTACGGCCTTACACCGCCACTGTAAATCAAGAACTAAGCGACGTACTTGGTTCAAATATAAGGCTGTATTTGTTGCTCGCAGGAAACAGCGAAGGCTTAGAACCAGATAATAGTAAATTATGCAGTGCCGCATTGAACCTGGTGTCAGGCGCAGCCCTCAAGAGAAACGAGGCCATATTCTATATTGACGAAGCAAGGAAATAATGTCAATTAAACAATTGAAAAATTGGGTATTTCTACTTGCAGCGTAGATAACTGCTAAAATAGCAATATGTCTCATATCTCGTTCAATATCTCAAATTAAGCCCATCTAAAATGAATACAATTGCTACCGCCATCAACACAACTGCCAATAATCGTTGCAATAGCACATCCTTAGTGATACGCGATAATCTCGCTCCTATCTGAGCACCAACGAAAGCACCTGCGGATAATACGACTGCATGAAGGTAATCAGGATGCCCCAAAGCCGAATGCGTGAAAACTCCAGCAATAGCTGTCATCATTAACGTTAACTGTGATGTTGGAGCCGCTTTGTGCATCGTCAATCCAAGCACAAGCAACATAGCAGGTACAAATATGATCCCACCTCCCACACCAAAGAGACTTGAGATTATCCCAGCGCCAAATGAAGCAGCAAACACTGCAATCTGTAAAATCAGCGAACGCCTTTTGACATGGCGATCTTTGAGTACAGAGTTCCTGTATAAAATGTAAAGGCCTGTAAGTATTAACAAAATTCCAAAATACAATTTGAATGTGTTCTCAGCTAGATATTCTGAGAGTACAGCGCCAAGAATCCCACCGGGTATTGCGCATGCGGCGATCTCTAGGCCAAGGCCGTAGTTAATCCTTTTCTGTCTAGAGTACTCTATAGTCGATGAGATGCTTGTTGACATCACAGCAATAAGACTTGTGCTTGCGGCTTGTGTGGGTGGCACATTCAACAATGTAAGGGCGGGAACCATAATAATACCACCTCCTATTCCAAGCAATGAGCCCAAGGTTCCGGCGCCAAGCCCGACAACGAGCAAAAATGTCAGCATTGCAATATTGTCTAGCAAGTCTCTCGTATCCCTTGTAATGTTCAAAAGCTGGCGGGGTAAAAACCGTTTGGAAGGATCTCCGGACAATGTCGATAGAAAATCGGCCCCCCACGATCATTGATTAGCTTGGAGTGTAAGCAACATATGGCTACTATCGGTGTTTTCTGTTTCTTTATTTTTGGCAGTAATAAGAATAATAATAATTTGGTCCTGTAGCGGGTAATTTTAGATATTAGATTTCTTTTACTCTTGCATAGATAATCTATCATTGTCTACAATTTGATATATGTAATTTAGATTTCCGATACTTGTATTTTTATTAAACCCTCTCCATCTTAAACAGCAGTATCCATATTGCGTGTAATAATTGTGGGGTTCGGGGTAGTTGGACAGAGTTTCGCCAAGCTATTGCTGTCGCGATCACCAGACCTGTACAGTCAGCACGGCATAAAGCCTCGCATAGTAGCCTGCGTTGACAACAGCGGTTCGGCTATTGCACCCGCAGGGCTCGATGTCAAGAAGCTTCTTGAGGCAAAGAAAACTAAAGGAACGGTAAGTGCTTACGAGAAGGCTATCACTAAATTTGATCCCCTTCAAGTTATTGAAAAAGTGGAGGCTGAGGTAATGCTTGAGTGCACCCCCACAAACCTGAATGATGGGGAGCCTGCAACCTCACACATTACAACTGCAATGAGAAGCGCTAAGCACGTGATCTGTGTCAATAAGGGACCGCTGGCACTTGCCTTTCCATCCCTTATCGAACTAGCTAGTTATAATGGTGTTATGTTACGATTCAGTGGTACGGTGGGAGGCGGAACCCCCATTTTGGAATTTGCTAAGCGCTGTCTAAAGGGAGACAGGATAATTTCTTTTCACGGGATTCTGAATGGTACGACAAATTATATTTTGAGCAAGATGGAGGAAGGACGGACATATGATGCAGCGATGAAGGATGCCAAAGAAAAAGGCTATGCAGAAGCCAACCCCACACTAGATGTGGACGGGTTTGACGCCGCCGCAAAATTGGTTATTATGGCTAACTGGGTTATGGGAATGAAAGTAACTATGAGAGATATCAATCGCACTGGAATAATGGATGTACAATTGTCAGATGTCAAAAAAGCGTCGGAGAGGGGTAATGCAGTCAAGTTATTAGCAGTCTGTGATCACAGACATCTTGACGTCGCTCCCACAGAAGTTGCAAAGACGGATCCCATATGCGTCAATGGCACCTTGAACGCCGTTACATTTTCTTCAGAGCATTCTGGACAACAGACGATTATAGGCAGAGGGGCAGGCGGCATGGAAACAGCAAGTGCCATTTTAAGAGATCTTATAGAAATAAGAGACGCCAGATTTAGTTGAAGATACTTATAAATAAATTAATTAAAATTACATCACTGACAAAAACATGAAGGTGAGGGATCAGCTATATATGAGCTTAATAACCCTCTACACATACGCGCTCTGCCACTAACTACATTGATCCTCCCTACCTCTTACTTGACTGTGAAGAAGAGCTCGGAGGACTTTTACCAAAAAAACATATAAATATTGCAAATGAGATAGCAATTTCTATACGTTCAATATGCAGGTTTTCAATAAAACCATCGAAAAAAGGATAGAAATTACAGAGAGAGAGTCCTACGAGTGCATACAATGTCAAGTTAAGCCAGCAGAAATATTCCAAATCAATGGCGAATACTGTTTAGAATGCTGGCAAGAAATAACACATACGAATCCTTAAGGCATCTTCGACCATAAAAGGAATTCTTCAACCGATGCTATATGGCAGTTTGATAGATGATAAGGTTTTTGGTCAATTTAAGTGGAAGATGAGAATTATTTATGAGCCTGACTCTATGACGCTGATCGAAAGGTTTGATCAGCTATGTAACAGATTAATTATCGACTGTGTATCACTATTATGATCTCCCTGAAGATATTCCTACTATCAAAGAGTGAAACGGCAAAATTTTGCGACAGATTAACTTCCGTATGGCCGCAAGACATCATTCCAAAGGTTAAGAATATCAAGGTATACGAGATTGACCGAGATAATTGGCTATTGAGTGCCGACAAAATCATAGCGGCGCAAGTAGGGGGCTTGATAGTTCCATTTCTCGGCGAACAGGAGTACTTGCGGCACTTTCCCTCTGTTACAATAGATAGAGGCGCGGTAAAATTTGTTTGCAACGGTGCCAAGGTGATGCGACCTGGTATAGTTGATTTTGGCTCGTTCAAAAAAGGAGAAATTGTAGCAGTAAGAGATCAGACCCATGGAAGAGCTCTTGCAGTAGGACTCGCTCTTGAAGACAGTGAAGCGGCAAAAGCAATGGACAAAGGCTATGTCATAGATACCGTTCACTACGTTAGCGACAAAATTTGGGAAGCCTACAGAAGAATATAAGAAATTAGGATGGTCGTATTGTTTCTTCCCTGTGCCCAGTTCTCGTTATATACAATATGTCAATCCCATCTCCACTTGCAGCATCTCGCTGGGTCGCAGACCTGATAGCTCTGGAAGCCAATTCTTTAACTGCTTCTTCTGACATATTTGGCTTAAATTCCGCATCCATGATGCCAAGTGCCCCTTCTGCTCCTGTACCTACGGCCGCATAATCATCAGGAAGTACCGAACCGAGTGGATCAAGAGTATATATTTCAGGTTTTTCGTTGATACCTCCCACAATTACCTGAGTCAACAGTGGAAAATATCTTCTCTCAAACATAATAACTGACATTAGTTTTGCGATCGAGTTTGGAGCAACCTCACGCCGCGTCTCTAATTTGCGGATCTTGGCCAATGCCTCCACCTGCCTTACAAGTACTTGCATGTCAGCGACCATGCCAGCACATGCTGCTCCAACGTGATCTGTTACCGAGAATGTCTTTTTAATATTCTTGTTCACTACAAAGTTCCCAAAGGAAATTCTTTTGTCTGCTGCTAATATAACGCCATCATTATAGGATATACCTACTACCGTTGCGCCCGGCATGAATTCTGCAAACGCCATATGCTATGTACATCGCTGTCCTGTTAGATTTAGTCGTTTCTATTGGTTGAGCGAAAAAGTGCCAAAGCAGCTAATAATGATTTTAGTCTCTAACGCTTTGTTACATTGGTGTCGTGTATCCTGATGGCCTCAGCAACAAGCCTGTTCTGTAATTCAAGCGCCTCCTTCCCCTCTGGATGTTTAGCCTGCGCAACTGCCTCAGCAACAATGCTTATGACATGCCTCATTAGGAACTCATCGCCTCTTGTCGCTTCTGCTCTGTAAGTCGGATTGGCCTTATTTACAAAAACAATATTCTCAGTGATAAAGCTGTAACGAGAATCACTTTCATCTTCGTAGGGAATCACTTTGTATCCTATTTTCTTGAGTGCAAATGTCTTCTTCACTATTGGCTTACGTACATTTCTTGTTTTAATCATTCCATCTATAGCGCCCTGTGTATCATTGATTACCTCTGTGACCAAGCCATCTGATCCGACATTAGACATGCTGCCGGATCCATTTGATTCTGTGACAGTACGCGGAGGTACAGTACCTGTCTTGGAGATTGATGCATTCCCAGCAGGTGATTGCTCAACCTCTTCATATTCTTCGATCTGTTGTTTGTTATTAGGGTGGGCCTTATGATCTTGTTTCTCGTCTTGTTCATCCGGACCACTGCCCCTCACTCTTTCTTTTATTTGGACGAGCTCATACCCTTGCACTTCCTCTTCGAGTTCAAGATTCTCAATCATGGCTTGTCCGAGTATCTTGTCAATTTCACGATAGATCCGAGATTCCTCCCGAGTTATTAGTACATCTTCGTATTCGGTCAACCCGGGAATTACTCTATCAATGACGAAGGTCTTCATCAGTTGATTAAACTTTGTATATTCACCGTCTTCAATAACTGCCGATTTGTCAGCAAATCTGGTCGTGAGGCTATCACATCTGACAAACCCAGTTACACGATTCAGCTTTGTGTCAAAGCCAAAGCTGCTGCGCGTCACAACATGGTTTCCTACCATGACAGCTATTCCTCGCTCATCATCTGATAGAGGTCTTCTTGCAATGATGATTTCTCCAATTATTTTGCCATTTTCAAGGTTGATAGGTATCCTTTGACCTTGTATGTCAGGTGCTTTTACGATCTGAGCCCCATCAAAATACCATTCTTTGAATTTATCTGCTGTTTTGATATAGACCTCAAATAATGGATGTCTTAGAATTGCGAGTTTTCGAATCTCTTTGATTACCTTGAATGTGTCCAGCTGAGTTTTTGCCCCAGTCATCAGAAGTTCTGTTCCGTCTCGCTTAAGTGGAGGCTCTTTTAGGTCATCAAGCTTAGCATTCCCTCTATACAACTGTTCAAGCACATCCGCATTTATCACAAGCGCTTTTGCAAAATTCTGGCGGCGTGTCCGTATTCTCATGTTCTCAAATGATGTCAAGAATGATAATCTTCCTGTCCCATATCTTCCTGTTCTAATTCTTTTTAATTTGGGTGAAAGCGATTCAGTTCTCTTGTGAGGCGAACCCAAGAGTAGGAATTTTTCCATTCCATTTTGGTCCATTCCGGCGTCGTCTTCAATAGCGATCGAACCGTTGCTTAACACTGTGATAAGAACTTTAGTTGCGTCCTCATCAAACGCATTCTCTACCAGTTCCTTTATAATCTCCGTCGGAGAGACCCAAGTTTTAGTGGCGAATTCTTTAAAAAATGATGGATGAACCTTCATTTGAGCAGGCATACTTCATCAGCTCATACTTCTAGACCTTTATTTAATACTTGTCAAGGTATCCAATTGTTATACTTATTTGTTCTAATATGCCCAAATTGCATGAACATATTTGCATCTCTATTTAAATAATAATAGGCCAAAGACAACAATATCACAGAATTAATGAATGCTATTAGGGAGGGACTTCGATGCCAAGTTAACATGTTGGTCCGACAAACCTTATTGGATACTTTTCTGTGTGTGCAAACTCAGACAATCAAGAAAGGATCACATGAGTAGAAGAGATGGCACTTTTGTCTCCTATGGAAATAGTCTTTTCCAACTATATTTTGAAATATCTCCTTCTTATCAAGGTAATAAAACCTGAAAATTTGAGCGTTTCAAACATCCTCCTTGGTCTTTGCAATACAAACATATGTTCTTCTCTAATCTAAATAATAGATGCAAAAATGCAGCTGCGGTAGAGATTCCAGATCATTTGAAGCATGCACACCCGTAGGTTGTAACACGTTTGTGGTCTGCAGCGGTTGCTTCAAGAACGTATCGGAATGCTCGTGTGAGGCTACATAGGCTTGTAGCGTAAAATGGCGCCTAATTTGCCAAGACTGGCAAGTTGCGCTCCTTCTTCTGTCCTGCCAGAAATGACTTCGAGTCTACATCCTGTCTTTATAGCAAGTTCATTGAGGTAGTCGACTATATCTTTGTCTACAAGTTCGAGGTCGGTACTAGAACATACTGAACACTGTTTTGAAAGCCAGTCTTGTTTTGTACTAACCAGTTGAGATCTGTCAATCATTATTGCTTGTATATTCTTACAAGCCTTGCATCGGATCTCCAGCTTCACATAAGTAATGTCATCAGTCACCAGGACCAGATCCGCAATGCCACTTTCCAAAGCCTTCACTACATCGTGGACACCATATATTCCGAGGCCGCGTCCAGAATGCACTTCACTCATAAATTTTTTGATAAGCAATTTTTCTTCCATCACACGAAACTCCTGCAAGATACCTTCTTTTTGCGCCTTTTCTATCAATTCGCGCACGCCTTCTTCGCCGGAATAAGAGGTATCAAGAGTCGATATAATGCTGTTTTGCAGTCGGTAGTCAAGGTACTCCTCTTTTAGAAAGTTCTCCTTCGTTGGCCCCGGGCCTCCGACAATTGTGCCCTTTACACTATATTGATCTATAAAAACCTGCTTTACATGATCTGCTACTCTATGATAATATTCATTCAACTCATTATCCCTCAACCTTTCGAACCTTCTTGCGGACTGGCCACCTTGACGATGTTTGCCAGCTACGCCGGAAGTAAGCGTGTCAATAACTTCCCACCGATCGCCAGTAAGTATGCCAATCCCAGTTTCTTGAGTGTCTATTGATAATATACCAATCACCTTATCATCTTTCATCATTTCCTTGAGGTGGTCCGTCCAAAAGTGATCGTCGCAACGGTAAAGGCTGATTTTGACAGGCTTTGGTGGGAATACCGGATATATCTCGATTTTTTCTTTGCCAATACCTTTATCGTTTGGGATTGCACCACAGAATATTACAAGCCCATTCTCAGGTGTTTCTTTGAACAATTTCAATTGCTCAACGGTTCTGCTCAGTGCATCTTGCACATGGGTTCTGGTAAGGTCTGACTTGATATTAGAAGCTGTGCCGGCTTCATTGCGAAGTTGAGAAATCACATCAAACACTGGTCGACGAGGAGGAATGTATACGGTGACAAGTTCTGTTCCATGGCCAGAAATACTTGACAGTTCGTTTATCATCTTTGTCAGTTTATACCGTTTTACTGAGTCCCACTTGCTGTTACCATCATTTGCCATTGAGTATTGTAACAAGAAAAATTTGTTCAAACATAATATAAGGTTTCAATTTCTCAGGTAGCTTATAAGAGCGAAATTGAAAATTAAGAGCAGAAAAGATGCTACCTAGGCTCGAATATATCAAGCAGGCTAGAATGCGACTTGGAATGACCCAGAGAAGATTAGCCGCATTGACAGGAATTAGCACATCAATGATAAACCAAATCGAATCGGGAAGATGCAAACCGAGTTACGAAACTGCTCGCAAGATCTTTGAAGTCTTAGACTCGCTTGAGGGGCAGAGCTCTATGAAGGCAGGAGATATTTGCAGCCATGGTCCAATTTCTGTACAAAAGGATGAAAAACTTCATAAAGCAATAGACGTCATGCGCGATAACTCGATAAGCCAGATCCCGGTATTTGACTCTTCTAGGGTTGTAGGCATACTGACAGAGGATGGGCTTGCCAAAGTGATGCTGGAAAAAGATGAAAAAGATGTTAGGAATATGCAGATTTTCCAAGCTATGGAGCCGCCGCCCCCGATAGTCGACGTGTCGACTCCAGCCAAAGCACTTATTCCACTTGTAAGATTTGCTAAATGTATTTTAGTAAGCCAGAAAGGAAATGTAATCGGAATTGTGACAACAACTGACACATTGAAAATGGTGGAGTAGCTTTCTATTCCCTCAACTTTTCAAGACCTACGCAGCAATCGGCACATTTGATACATTCGTTACAAATGCTGATCTCGCTCTCTAAGGGAAGAGTGATAGAGCATAGAGCGCATTGCTTAGTGGACTGCAACTAATCTTACTAACTTGCTATGGATCGAAACACTATTTGAATCGTTCTATTTATCTCATGCAACTATTGCAAGCA
>OBLR010000298.1_pt1 | contig 11649 bp, 11 predicted proteins | sample 1519891 | NCBI WGS metagenome assembly OBLR01 (sample SAMEA3113583, study PRJEB22503) | soil metagenome | reverse complement strand
CGTCATGGGCAAAGGGCAGCGCGACGGGGTGGGCGCGGTGCGGGCCCGCACCGTCGTGCTGGCCACCGGCGGGCTCGGACAGGTGTTCTCCGCCACCACCAACCCCGAGGTGTCCACGGGCGACGGCGTGGCGCTGGCGCTGCGGGCCGGCGCCGCGGTGACCGACCTGGAGTTCGTGCAGTTCCACCCGACCGTGCTGTGGCTGGGGCCGGGGGCGCGCGGACGGCAGCCGCTGATCACCGAGGCGGTGCGTGGGGAGGGCGCCCACCTCATCGACGCGACCGGCACCCGGTTCATGGCCGGCCGGCATCCGCTCGCCGATCTGGCACCCAGGGACATCGTGGCCAAGGCGGCCATGACCCGGATGCGCGAGACCGGCACCGACCACGTCTACCTGGACGGGCGGCAGCTGGGCGAGAGCACGTGGGAGAACCGCTTCCCGACGATCCTGGCCATCTGCCGGGAGCACGGAATCGACCCGGTGACCGAGCCGATTCCCGTGGTCCCGGCCGCGCACTACGCCAGCGGCGGGGTGCGGGTCGACCTGTCCGGGCGCACCTCGGTGCCCGGGCTGTACGCGTGCGGCGAGGTGGCCTGCACCGGCGTGCACGGGGCCAACAGGCTCGCCTCCAACTCGCTGCTCGAAGGGCTGGTCTTCGCCGAGCGCATCGTCGACACCTTGCACGCAGACATCGCGCACGCCGGCCGTGCCGCCTCGACCGCCGCCCGCCTGCCCTCGCGGCCTGGCCGCGCGGGCGTTCCCGAGCACGGCCTGCTCGACCCGGCGGTCCGGCCGGAGATCCAGCGCATCATGACCGCGTACGCCGGGGTGCTGCGCGACGAGGCAGGGCTGGCCGCGGCCGAAAGCGAGCTCGCCGCCCTGACCCGCCTGACGAACGCCGTGCCGTGCGTCGACGCCTGGGAGGCCACCAACCTGCACGCTGTGGCGACGGCGATCGTGGCCGCCGCCCGCGCCCGCCGCGAGACCAGGGGCAGCCACTGGCGCGCCGACTTCCCGGAGCGCGATGACGCCGCCTGGCTGGGCCATCTCGTCACCCGCCTCGACGACGATGGCATGGTGACCACCTACCAGCCGCTCTGATCAACCCCGGAGGCACACGAGCGTGAGGAGCACGTGATGGGACCCGAGTCGGCGCGGCGGCTGAGCGAGGCCGGGCTGGATCCACAGGCTGTGGAAAACCTCGTCCGGGTCGCGCTCAGCGAGGACGGCGACGTCGACGTGACGAGCGAGCCGATCTTCGCGCCCGGCGAGACGGCCACGGGCCGGTTCGTCGCGCGGCAGGACGGGGTGGTGGCCGGCCTGCCCGTCGCCGAGGTCGTCCTTGAGCTGCTCGGGCTGAGCGCGGACGCGCCCGCTCCCGTCCGTGATGGCGACCGGGTGCGTCCGGGCGAGGAGTTGCTCACCGTGGCCGGCCCCACCAGGGCGCTGCTGCGCGCGGAGCGTACGGCACTGAACTTCCTCACCCACCTGTCCGGCATCGCCACCGCCACCCGGCGCTGGGTCGACGCCGTCGCCGGCACCAAGGCGCGGGTCCGTGATACCCGCAAGACGCTGCCCGGGCTGCGCGCGCTGCAAAAGTACGCCGTCCGCTGCGGCGGCGGCGTGAACCACCGGCTTCCCTCGCCGACGCCGCGCTGGTCAAGGACAACCACGTGCTCGCCGCAGGGGAGAAGTGGTTGGGGGGTGCGCGGGGGGCGGAGCCCCCCGCGGGGTCGGTGACCAAGGCGTACGAGGCGATCCGGACGCGGTTCCCAGACCTGCACATCCAGGTCGAATGCGACACCCTGGACCAGGTGGACGAGGCGCTCGCGGCCGGGGCGCGCGCGATCCTGCTGGACAACATGAGCGTCGCCGACATGGCCGCCGCCGTCCGCCTCGTCGCCGGCCGGGCCGAGCTGGAGGCGAGCGGTGGGCTTACGGTGGACAGGGCCCGAGATGTGGCCGCGACCGGTGTCGACTACCTTGCCGTTGGCGTGCTGACACACTCGGCGCCCGCGCTGGACATCGGTCTCGACTTCACATCGGAGCGGCCGCGGCCATGAACACGATGGGGACTTGATGCTGCTCACCATCGACGTCGGCAATACTCACACGGTCCTCGGCCTGTTCGAGGGCGACGAGGTCATCGAGCATTGGCGGATCAACACCGATGCCCGGCGCACGGCCGACGAGATCGCGGTGGTGCTCCAAGGGCTGATTCAGCAAAGCCCGCTGCTCGAGGAGACCGACATCAGCGGCATCGCGCTGTGCTCGACCGTACCGTCCGTACTGCACGAGATGCGGGAGATGTGCCGCCGCTACTACGGCGACGTGGCGGCGGTGATCGTGGAGCCGGGGGTGAAGACGGGCGTCCCCGTGCGCATGGACAACCCTAAAGAGGTCGGTTCCGACCGCATCGTCAACGCGCTCGCCGCGATCCACCTGTACGGCGGGCCGGCCATCGTCGTCGACTTCGGCACCGCGACCACCTTCGACGCGGTCTCGGCCAAGGGCGAGTACGTGGGCGGGGCGATCGCGCCGGGCATCGAGATCTCCGTGGACGCGCTGTCCTTGCGTGGCGCCCAGCTGCACAAGATCGAGCTGGTGCGGCCGCGGCACGTGATCGCCAAGAATACGGTCGAGGCGTTGCAGTCCGGCATCATCTTCGGTTTCGCCGGGCAGGTCGACGGCGTCGTCGAGCGCATGTCCGACGAACTCGCCGCCAAGCCAGAGGACGTCACCGTGGTCGCCACCGGCGGCCTGGCGGGGTTTGTCATCGACGAGGCCCGCAGCATCGACGTCTACGAGCCGTGGCTCACCCTCATCGGACTGCGCCTCATCTACGAACGCAACGTCGGCACCTCCGCGCCCGCCGAGTCTTGACGCCGGATGCGACGGGACCGCGCGCCCCTAGATAGCCTGGCGTGCGTGAGCGAGGAGACCAACGACGCCCCGGCCGAGGCCGGTCGCGCCGACGTCCCAGAACAGCTGCGGGTGCGCGCGGACAAGCTCGCCCGGCTGCGGGCGAGCGGCGTCGACCCCTTCCCGGTGACCTTCCCCCGTACGGACACGATCGCCGCGATCCGAGCGCGGTTCCCGGATCTCGATCCGGGCGCCGAAACGGGCGAACGGGTCGGCGTCGCCGGTCGTGTCATCTTCAACAGGATCGGCGGCAAGCTGTGCTTCGCCACCATCCGCGACGGCGGCGGCGACATCCAGATCATGCTGTCGCTGGCCAAGGTCGGCGCGGACGCCCTGGCGGCCTGGAAGCACGACGTCGACCTGGGTGACCACGTCGGGGTCGAGGGCGAGGTCATCACGTCCAGGCGTGGTGAGCTGTCGATCATGGCCGACCGGTTCGAGATCACCGCCAAGTGCCTGCGGCCGCTGCCGGAAAAGCACGTCGGGCTCACCGATCCAGAGGCGCGGGTCCGCTATCGCTACGTCGACCTCATCGTCAACGACGAGGCCCGCAAGATGGCCAGACTGCGCAGCGCGACCGTGCGCGCGGTACGGGACTTCTGGCACGAGGAGGGCTACCTCGAGGTCGAGACGCCCATGCTGCAGCCGATCCACGGAGGCGCCGCGGCGCGGCCGTTCACCACGCACATCAACGCCCACGACATGGAGCTGTATCTGCGCATCGCGCTGGAGCTCTACCTCAAGCGGCTCGTGGTCGGCGGCATCGACAAGGTCTTCGAGGTGGGCCGCAACTTCCGCAACGAGGGCGCGGACTCCACCCACAACCCCGAGTTCACGATGCTCGAAGCGTACGGGACCTACCTCGACTACAACGGCATCGCCGACCTCACCCAGCGCATGTACCAGCGGGCGGTGGTGGCGGCGCTTGGCACCACGGTCGTCGTGCACGACGGCCAGGAGATCGATCTAGGGCCCGCCGAGTGGCCGAGGGTGACCCTGTACGGGTCCGTGTCCGCCGCGCTCGGCGAGGAGATCACCCCGCACACGCCGCTCGAGCAGGTACGCAAGCACGCCGACGCACGAGAGGTCGCCTGGGACCCGACATGGGGCCAGGGCAAGCTCGTCCAGGAGATCTTCGAAGAGCTCGTCGAACACACCGTCATCCAGCCCACGTTCGTCATGGACTACCCGCTGGAGACCTCGCCGCTGACCCGCCGGCACCGCGATGAGCCGCTGCTCACCGAGAAATGGGATCTGATCGGTTTCGGCACCGAGCTAGCCACCGGCTACTCCGAGCTGAACGACCCGGACGAGCAGCGCCGGCGGCTGGTCGAGCAGTCGCTGCTGGCCGCCGGCGGTGACCCGGAGGCGATGCAGCTGGACGAGGACTTCCTGCGCGCGCTGGAGTACGGCATGCCCCCAACGGGCGGCGTGGGCGCCGGCATCGACCGGATGATCATGGCGTTCACCGGCAAGAACATCCGTGAGACGATTTTGTTCCCCCTCGTCAAGCCGGAGTGACCCCACGCGGCGGCGCGTGGGTGCCTCGTCGCGGCGCGCCCACGCTGTATTGATCGCCGGCGCTCCGGAGGCCACATCGGTCACGGTGCCGACCGCCCGGCGCTCGGCGCGCTCGGCTGAGGCACCCGCGATTCGTGCGGTACTTGCTGACTCATGGGATTCGGCCCCGCAAAGTGGCGAAATACTGGTGAAATGCTTTTTCTGCCTTCGATGGTGATTGAAGCCGTATCCGAACGTTATTCGGTTGACTGACGGAGCGCCACCGCACGTTGTCGCACTACCCTTGGTGCGGTGCCCCGCTCCTGGCGTGGAACGAGGTGGAAGATGAAAGCGCGCTCCGTGGTGACGCTCTCCGACGTGGCCGAACGTGCCGGGGTCTCGTTGGCGACCGCGTCGCGCGTGATCAACGGCGGCACCCGGGCGGTCAGCCCGCACTACCGAGACCGCGTGCTCGCGGCGGCGGCCGATCTCGGTTACACCCCCAACGCCCACGCCCAGGCCATGGCCAGGGGCCGCAGCAAGATGATCGGGCTCGTCGTGCACGACATCGCCGATCCGTACTTCTCGGCGATCGCGGCGGGCGCGATCTCGCTCGCCGGGTCGCGCGGACTGCTGGTGCTCGGCAACACGCTGCACAACCCTGACTATGAGTTCGAGTACGTCGCCACCATGCGGGCGCAGCGCGCGCAGGCGCTGATCCTGGTCGGCAGCCGGACCACCGACGTCGAGCAGACGCGGCGGCTGACCGAGGAGGTCACGGAGTTCATCGAGGGCGGCGGCCGGGTGGCCGCGGTGAGCCAGGCCACGCTCGGCGCCGACACCGTGCTGCCGGAGAACCGGGCGGGCGCGCAGGCACTGGCCGAGGCGCTCATCGGCGAAGGGCATCGGCGTTTCGCCGTGCTGGGCGGGCCGCCGACCTTGCTCACCGCGCGCGACCGGGTGGCGGGATTCGCCGACGCGCTGGCCGGCAACGGGCTTGAGCCGCCCGTCGTCATCGAGGGTGCCTTCACCCGGGACGGCGGTTATGCGGCGATGACCGAACTGCTCGATCGCCCCGGCCACCCGCCGTGCGTCTTCGCCGTCAACGACGTCATGGCCATCGGCGCCATGGCCGCGGTACGCGAACGCGGATTGCGTGTTCCCGGCGACATCGCGGTGGCCGGTTTCGACGACATTCCGACCCTTCGCGACGTCGCGCCGTCGCTTACCACCGTACGATTGCCGCTCGCCGAGATGGGGCGTCTCGCGGCCTCTATGGTGCTCGACGATGAGCCGGGGCCGAGCCCGCGAGTGGCGCCTATCGCGGGCGAAGTCGTGCTCCGTGAGAGCACCATTCCCTGACCGAAACCGTCGGTCATCCGCGACGTAAGAGGCCTTTCGCGCGAGTTTCTTAGCGAATGGCGGCGGGCGTTGAACTACGTCGATTCGCGAATGACGAGATCAGGCGTCAGGATCATGTGCTGGTGGTCGTGCCGGTCGCCGTCGGTCGTCTCGGCGATGGCCATCTCGGCCGCCGCCCAGCCGAGCGCGTGGCGCGGCTGGCGCACCGTGGTCAGCGGGACCGCGGCCGTGGCGGCCAACTCGATGTCGTCGTAGCCGATGACCGCCATCTCGGCCGGCACCTTGACCCCCAGCCGCATGAGCTCGTTGACGACCCCGATCGCGAGCAGGTCGTTCGCGCAGAACACCGCCGAGGGCGCGGGCGTGCGGTCGAGCAGCCGATGCGCCGCGTGCTGGCCCGCGGTCGCCGTCAACGTCGGCTGATAGAGCGTGACCATCGAGGCGTCGCCGGTCTGCCGCACCACCCGCTGGGCGCCGGTCCGGCGCTCGCGGCAGGGTTCGGGCGCGGCCTCCGCGGTGACCAGGGCCAGCTCTGTGTGGCCGAGCCCGAGCAGGTGGTTGACCGCGATCTCGCCCCCGGCCGCGTGGTCGACCCGGGCGGAGCACGCGTCGGCGGTGGCGTCGCGGCGGTCCAGCAGGACGACCGCCATGCCGCTGGCGCGCAGCCGCGCGATGCGATCCGGGCGCAGATCGACGGGCGAGATGAGGACGCCGGAGACTCGTTGTTCTTCGAGGAACTCGAGGCAACGCTGCTCCTTGCCGGCCAGCCCGTCGCTCGTGCACAGCACCGCGTCGAATCCGTCGGCGTTCATCGCCGCCTCGGCGCCCTTGGCCACGTCGGTGAAATAGGGGTTGGCGACGTCCTCGACCAGCACGCCGAGGGTGCGGCTGTGACCCTGGCGCAGCCGCCGGGCCGACTCGTTGCGAACGAATCCCAGCTCTTCAATGGCCGTTCGCACCCGCGCACGGGTCGCTTCGGCCACGAGATCTGGCCGATTAAGGACATTCGAAACCGTCCCTACGGAGACTCCGGCACGTCTCGCGACCTCACGGATGCTCGTCCGCGTCAACTCACTCCCCCCGGGTCGTAGATGCGTTTCCCCAGGTTATCGGGCTGCCGCAGAAGGCCCGCCCGCGCATAGTAGCGGTACGGGACCCGATGCGCACACATTGTTACCCTTTTCCGCTTGACGGTCCGGATCTGGCCGCCTACCGTCTCGTGCCGAAGCACAGCTTGAAACGATTCACGATCATTGTCGGGGCTGACGGACGTGGAGGGACGGGGGGTGAGTCACTAAACATGACCCATTCCGGACACGCGCTCGCCTGCCCCGGTGGCGACGGCACGCTCCCTCGCGCACCCGGGGTGGCGGCTCAGTTCACCGACTCAACGACTGAATCGTTACTCGAAGTTCCAAGGCCGCGCCCCGTAAATACACCAACGGCCGACTTCGGCCAGCTGCGCACAGATCCATTTCTACCCGTGCCCGTGCAGCGTCCGGCTGCATCCCCGCGGTCATCACGGACGAGGGAGGACGGAGTGGAGCAGGCGACACTCGTACGCCGCGGCACCGATGAGCCAAGGCTGAGCGATGAAGAGGTCAGACTCCTCGCTCAGATCGCCAGCGGTGTCACCGCCGATGTGGCGGCCCGCAAGCTCGAGTTGAGCGCGCGGACGCTGCGGCGGAGGCTGCGAACCATCTGTGATCGTCTCGGGGTGAACACACCCATCGAGGCGGTGGTATGGGCGGCGCGCAGGCAACTGATTTGAACTAGGCATTCGGTTGGCGAGGCGCCGGGGGGAGCGCCGCCACCTACGTGACATTCCGCGATCTTCCGCAGGGAACGTATCGCGCGGTGGGGCGACTGGAGCCCAGTGGACTCTGGTGGGACCTACGGGGGCCTTCCGGGATCCACTGGGTCCAGCGTGACATTGACCTACGCCACTCGCACCGCGCCGGCGAACGGCCGGCCGTCCATCGGGGCGATCCGGACGACATCACCGGTGCGCGGTGCGTGGAGCATCTTGCCGCCCCCGACGTACATGCCCATGTGGTGCTTGTCGGGGTAGAAGAACACCAGGTCACCGGGCAGCAACTCGCTGCGCGAGACGTGGGTGCCGGCGTTCCACTGGCTTCCCGTGAAGTGCGGCAGGTTGATGCCGACCTGCTTGTAGGCCCACATCGTGAGCCCGGAGCAGTCGAAGGCGTTGGGCCCGGCCGCGCCCCATACATACGGGTCGCCCAGCTTGGTGAGCGCGGCGCGCAGGGCCTGCACGGCCTTTCCGCTGCCGCCGATGGAGGGAATGCGGACGATCTCTTCCGGAGCCCGCTTGATGATCTTGTCGCGCAGCTTGTTGTAGGTCTCCTCGACCTTGGTCTTCTGCGCGTCCGCCTGGGTCTTGAAGTGGCGCAGTTCGGCCGCGCGGTCCTGGGCGGCCTTGCGCGATCGCTGGGCGGCCTGCATAGCGGCCGCGAGCGACTGGAACTTCGTGCCGTCTTGGGTGGCGAAGTAGTTGAGCGTGGACGCCTGGTCGAGGAACTCCTGCGGGTCTTGCGCGGTCGCGAAGGCGACGGTCTGGTCAACGCCGCCGTTCATATAGCTCGTGGCGGCCAGGGCGCCGACGCGCTCTTGTACGGCCGCTAGCTCCTTTTCTTGGCGGGCGGCGTTGCCGGCGGCCACCCTAGAGGCCCGCTGGGCCTGCTCGAGCCGGACGCGCAGCCCGTTGTAGCGCTCGGTCAGCTGCTCCATCTGGTCGTCGAGCTTCGCGATCTGCGCCTTCATTTCCTTGACGCTGGGCGGCTTTGGCTCAGCCGTGGGCGCGGCGTGGCCGGCCGCGGCGGGCAGGGAGACCGACAGAGCGATGGCGATGCCGCCGATCGCGACGGCCCGCGTACGAGCGGCCCGCGTACGAGTCGCTGCGCCCCGCGTACGGGCGCGTGCGCGTCCGCTCGAGCGCGGACTGTACGGGCTGTTGACGACAAGACGACGAGAACTGGTCAGCGCCGCCTCGGGGCACGACGACTCCACCCAATAGCTCCTCTCCTCGGCCGCCTACCGGGTTAGCTGACGGGTTCGGGCCGGAGTAGCCCTACCGTTGGCGCTTGAGGTCGGCATATCGCGCTGCACGGATTCACCCCAGTGGGGAAGGGTTGGGTCCCCGGTTCCCACGGGACGCTGGCTGCGCCCCAAGGACTTGGCGTCTGGCAGCCGCCCAGATGGCAGCTGTTACCAGCGCTGGAGATTAACGGACTCTGTCGCCAATGCCAACCGGAACATGCAAATTCGCAGGTGCCCCGTGTGCGTCGCGGGAACGACACAATCCGTGGCATGTTCCGTGGGAACGTTCCGGAACGCGTTCCTGATGTGAAGTACCTCACGCTTTGCTGGGACAATTGGGCCCCCGGAATCGTTGTCGCCTAGTTGTATTTGGCTAGTCATAAGCAGCCGGCCTCGGTTTCCACCGCTTAACTACATGGGGTCATACTCCACGTGCGGAACGCGCTTGATTGGGCTTTATGCGACCTTCTGGGAAGCGATGTCCGGATCTGGCGGCTGTCGGAGGTCGGCCGGCGACCCGTTAATGTGTGCTGCTTGTGGAGCTGACCATCCGCCGGGCGCGCACCGGAGACGTGGCCGCGATCCGTCGGCTGGTTGACGCGTACTCGGGGTCGGGGCCGCGACTCCTCGAAAAGAGCACGGTGACGCTCTACGAGGACATCCAGGAGTTCTGGGTGGCGGAGCGGCCGGACCTCGGCGTCGTCGGCTGCGGCGCCCTCCACGTCATGTGGGAGGATCTCGCCGAGGTGCGTACGGTGGCCGTCGACGAGCGCCTCCGCGGCACCGGCGTCGGGCACCGCATCGTATGCAGGCTCCTCGAAACCGCCAGGAGCCTGGGTGTACGGCGCGTCTTTTGCCTAACCTTCGAAGTGGAGTTCTTCGCGCGTCACGGCTTCCGGCCGATCCATGGCACGCCGGTCTCGCCCGAGGTGTACGAAGAACTGCTCCGCTCCTACGACGAGGGCGTGGCCGAGTTCCTCGACCTCGACAGAGTAAAGCCCAACACGCTGGGCAACACACGAATGCTGCTCCGCTTGGAGGACGAGGACGATGAGCCATCCCCCTCAAGGCGGTTATCCACGCCGTCCCGGCCGTGGGCGAGGCGGCCCCTACGGTCCGTACCAGCCCTACGGACCACAGGGCCCGCCCCAGGGTCCGCCGCCCGGCCCGTCTCCCGAGGGGCGGCCACCGTACGGCGGGCGGCCCCATGGGCACCATGGAAGACGCGCGCCGCAGGACGCCTACGCGCCGTACCTGCGCGGACGGGAGCCTTATCCGCCGGCCGCCGACCTTCCGCTCGCGCGCACCCTGCGGCGGGCCCAGGCCCGGCTGATCGATTTCCTCCTGGTCGCCGTCTTCGGGTTCGGTCTCGTCTTTCCGATCATGGTCGCCGCGTTCGGACTCGATACCGCGGGCAGCGAGGCCGGCGAGGAGGGCGGCGGCTGGTCGACCGGGGCGCTCTTCGGATTGTTCTTCGTCGCGGCCGTGCTGCCGTTCCTTTATGAGGCGATCCAGCTCGCGATGTCCGGCCAGACGATCGGCAAGCGGATCGCCGGGCTCCGCGTGGTGCGGGCCGACCCGGCCGGCGATCTCCCGGCCATCGGGCAGGCGGCGTGGCGGGCCGCGATCAACAACATCGGCTATCAGATACCGGTCTTTTTGTTCCTGTTGCTCGCGGTGAAGGCATTCCAGCCGGCCGTGCTGCTCGTGTTCGCCGCCGCGGCCGCCCTCGTGATCTTCCACCTGCGGGCCGCCTGGGATCAGCCGTTGCATCAGGCTGTTCATGATCGCTACGCCGGTACGGTGGTCGTCGATGAGCGCGTCGACTGGGAAGAGGAGTAGCCGGCCGGCGGGTGCCGAGCCGGTTACCGGACTCGTGCTCGCCGAGCCTGGCCAGCGCCTCGTCGCGCGGCTCATCGACACTTTGATCGTGGGGCCGCCCGTCGCCCTGGTCGTCCGCGCGCTCCTGCCCGAGACCACTTACGGCGCCCGGCCCGCCGAGACGGTGACCGCGGTCGGGGTCGCCGTCCTCTACCTGTTGTACGACACGGTTCAGCACGCGCTGTGGGGCCGTACGATCGGCAAGCGCCTCACAGGCATCCGCGTAGTGCCCGCCGTCCCGCTCGGCGCTCAGAACGGCCAAGAGGGCCGTGCAGAAGGCCCGCAGGGCGTCGGGGCGCGCGTCGGACTGCCGCGGGCGCTGTTGCGGGCCGCGTTCTTCGCGCTGCCCATCGCCGCCCGCCCGGTGCCGGTCCTCAGCGTCGTCGCCGGTCTTTTCTGGGTCGCGAACGCGGCCTGGGTGCTCGACGGCGACAGACGGCTGGCGCTGCACGACCGCATCGCCGCCACCACCGTCGTCCGTACCGGTCCCGCGCCGGCCGCCAGGCCCACCTCGGCGACGTGAGCCGGCTCGGGGTGGCCGGTCACAAGCCCCAGTCGTGGGCGCCGAGAGCATAGCCGGCGTCGCTTTCACGAAGGTGACGTTCGCCGACCAGGCGGGTCAGCGCAGAACGGACCGTCTCCTCGGAGTATCCGGTGGCGTGCGTGAGGTCGCCGATCGTGGCCTTGTGCCCTTCCTTGTCGATGATCGCCACGGCCTCGTAGACGGTCAGCTCGACTTCCCGCAGTGCCTGGACGTCTCCCTGTCGTTCTGATCTTTCGCGGCTTCCAGACATAGTGCTTGCCTGCCCGGTGGAGGCCGATCTATAGATGGGGCCGTTCCAGCCGTTCCAGCCGTTCTAAAAGGTGCGAGGCCGTCTTAGAGCAGCTTGAGCTGGCGGTCGCGCGGGCGGGCGCGGGCCGGC
>OBLR010000297.1_pt1 | contig 11654 bp, 14 predicted proteins | sample 1519891 | NCBI WGS metagenome assembly OBLR01 (sample SAMEA3113583, study PRJEB22503) | soil metagenome | reverse complement strand
AGCCGGTCGTGCTGCTGATCGACGAGATCGACCGCGCCGACGACGAGTTCGAGGCCTTCCTGCTCGAGCTGCTGTCGGACTTCCAGGTGTCGATCCCCGAGCTGGGCACGATCAAGGCCGAGCGACCCCCACTCGTCGTGATCACCTCGAACCGGACCAGGGAGCTGCACGACGCGCTCAAGCGGCGCTGCCTCTACCACTGGATCGACTACCCGTCGCCGGAGCGCGAGGAGGAGATAGTGCACGTCCGCCTGCCGGGCGTGCCGGACCGCATCGCCGAGCGAGTGTGTGACGCCGTAGCCCGCCTGCGCGGCGAGGAGCTCTACAAGCTGCCGGGAGTGGGCGAGACGATCGCCTGGGCCCAGGCGCTGCTCGCGCTCGACGACGCGGACCTCGAGTCTACGCTGGGTGTCGTGCTCAAGGTGAAGGAGGACATCGACCACGTACGCGAGAACGGGGTGCTCGAGCGTGCGTGAGGGCGAGCCCGGCGCGGTAGGGCGCTCCGGCTCCGGGCGGCTCGGCGCCCGGCTCACGGGCCGGCTGACCCTCCTGGCGGCCTCCATGCGCGCCGGAGGCGTGCGCGTCGGGGTCGGCGAGCTCCTCTCCGCCCACCGCGCCCTCTCCGCGGTGGATCCCGCCGACCGCCAGGCCGCCTACTTCGCCCTGCGCGCGACGCTCTGCTCGCGCCACGAGGACCTGCCGGCCTTCGATGCGGCGTTCGCCGAGTGGTTCCTGCCCGCGCCGCCCGCTCCCCCCGAGCAGCCGCCCGTACTCGACGACGCGGCGAAGCTCGTGCTCCCGCGCATGGCGGTGCCGACGCTTCAGCGCATCGAGGAAGCGGACGCCGAGGTGGACGTCGTGCCCGCGGCCTGGTCGGACGTCGAGCTCCTGCGCGACAAGGACTTCGCCGACTACACGGAGGAGGAGCGCCGCCGCGCCCGGCGCGCCATCCGCGCGCTGGCCGCCATGGCGCCCACGCGGCCGAGCCGCCGCACCCGCCCGGCCCGTCGCCGCGGCGCGCCTCCGCACGCGGCGCGGCCCGACCTGCGCCGGACGGTCCGTGCCTCGCTGCGGAGCGGGGGCGACCCCGTCGAGCGGCACTGGCGCGAGCCCGGCGACCGGCCGCGGCCGCTCGTGCTGGTCTGCGACGTGTCGGGCTCGATGGAGCCCTACGCGCGCATGCTGCTGGCCTACATGCAGGCCTGTGTGGCGGCGCGCCGGCGGGTCGAGGCGTTCGTGTTCGGCACTCGCCTCACGCGCGTGACCGCCGAGCTGCGCGGCCGCGACCCCGACCGCGCGCTCGAGCGCGCGACGGGTGCCACCCGCGACTGGTCGGGCGGCACGCGCATCGGCGAGGCGCTCGCCACGCTCAACCGCGAGCACGGCCGCCGGCTTGGGCGCGGCGCGGTGGTGGTGCTGCTGTCGGACGGCTGGGACCGCGGCGATCCGGAGCAGCTCGAGGCCGAGATGGCCCGTCTGGCACGCTGTTCGCACAGGCTGATCTGGCTCAATCCGCTGAAGGCGCACCCGGACTACCGTCCGTTGACGCGCGGCATGAGGGCGGCGCTGCCCCACGTCGACGAGTTCATGGCCGGGAACTCGCTCGGGTCGCTCGAGCGCCTCGCGGAGGCTTTGGATCGGTTGTCTATGGGAAGGTTGCGCAGAAGGGAGCGGGACGAATGAAGGACGTCGTCGACGATGTGAGGGCCTGGACGGCCCGCGGGGACCGAGTTGCCGTCGCCACGGTGGTGGGCGTGAAGCGCTCCGCCCCGAGGCCTCCCGGGGCGAAGATGGCCGTGAACGAGCACGGCGAGGTGTCCGGCGCGGTGTCCGGCGGCTGCGTCGAGGGGGCCGTCGTCGAGGTGGCGGCGGAGGTGCTCGCCGCGGGCGGCGAGCCGCGCCTGCTGCACTTCGGCATCGCCGACTCCGAGGCCTGGGACGTGGGGCTGCCCTGCGGCGGGGAGATCGACGTGTTCGTCGAGGAGTACGTCGGGGAATGACCGCGTTCGGGGACTTCGCGGCGGAGGGCGTCGGCGAATGACCGCGTTCGGGGACTTCGCCGCGATCGCGGCCGACGACGCACGCGCGGCGCTCGTGACGGTCATCGAGGGCGGCGACGTGGGCGCCAAGCTGCTCGTGCGCGCCGACGGCGTCACGTCGGGCGGCCTCGGCGACGCCGAGCTGGACGCCGCCGCCGTCGAGGCGGCCGAGGAGCTGATGTGGGCCGAGCGCTCCGAGATCCGCGAGGTCGGCGACGTGTCGCTGTTCGTGGACGTCACGGCGCCCGCGCCGCGGCTCGTGATCTTCGGGGCGGTCGACTACGCGGCCGCCCTGTGCCGCCTCGCGCGAGCGGCGGGCTGGCGCCCCTTCGTGTGCGACCCTCGCTCCCAGTTCGCCACCCGGGAGCGGTTTCCCGAGGCGGAGGAGGTGCTGGCCGAGTGGCCGGAGCAAGCGTTCGCCCGGCTCGGAGGGATCGACCGCGCCACCTACATCGCGGTGCTGACGCACGACCCCAAGCTCGACGACGCCGCGCTCGAGATCGCGCTGCGCTCGGAGGCGCCCTACGTCGGGGCGATGGGAAGCCGGCGCGCCCAGGCGCAGCGGCGCGAGCGCCTACTGGCGGCGGGGCTCGAGGAGGAGCTGCTGGCGCGCATCGCCGCGCCGATCGGCCTCGACCTGGGCGCGGTGACGCCCGAGGAGACCGCCCTGTCGATCATGTCCGAGGTCGTGGCGGTGCGGAACGGGCGCGAAGGTGGCCGCCTGTCGAGCGCGGCAGGGCGCATTCACGAGGTGGGCGCGTGATCGGCGGCCTCGTTCTGGCGGCGGGGGCCGGCACTCGCTTCGGGAGCGCCAAGCAGCTCGCCGACGTCGACGGCCGCCCGATGCTCGAGCATTCGATCCTGGCGATGGTGGCGTCGCCCGTGGGCCGCGTGCTGGTGGTGCTCGGCTCCGGCGCCGAGGAGGTGCTGCAGAGCGTGGACCTGCACGGGGCCGACGCGGTCGTGTGCGAGCGCTGGGCCGAGGGGCAGTCGGCGTCGCTCGCCTGCGGGCTGGCGGAGCTGGCCGGCTCCGAGGCGGTGGTGGTCACGCTCGGCGACCAGCCGTTCGTGTCGCCCGACGCCATCCGCCGTGTGATCGCGGCGCGGGGCGGCGGCGCAGCCGCCGTGCGCGCCACGTACCACGGCGAGCCCGGGCACCCCGTGCTGCTCGAGCGCCGGCTGTTCGAGCGCATGCGTGACGTGACCGGCGACCACGGCGCGCGCAACCTGCTGATCAGCATGCCGACGCGCGAGGTGCCCTGCGAGGACCTCGGCGGCGGCCAGGACGTGGACACGCCCGCGCAGCTGGACGCGCTGCGGGCGGGAGGGCCGGTCGGATGAAGCTGGAGCACTCCTTCCAGGTCGCCGCGCCGCTCGACCGCGTCTGGGAGGCGCTGGTCGACGTGGAGCGCGTTGCGCCGTGCCTGCCGGGCGCGGAGATCACCGAGGCGGGCGAGGACGGCACCTACCGCGGCACGTTCTCGGTGCGGCTCGGCCCGACGACGGCCGCCTACCGCGGCGAGCTGTCGATGGAGGAGGTCGACGCGGACGCGCACCGCGCAGTGATGCGGGCGAGCGGGCAGGACAAGCGCGGCCAGGGGTCGGCGAAGGCGACGATCGTGAGCACGATGCGCGAGGAGGGCGGCGCCACCACGGTCGACGTGGAGACCGACTTCACGATCACAGGACGCCTGGCCCGCTTCGGACGCGGCGGGATGATCCAGGACGTGTCGAACCGGCTGCTGCGGGACTTCTCCGATTGCCTGCAGAAGACGATCGAGACCGCCGAGGCGACCCCGGAAGCGGCGGCACCGGGCGGGGGCGCGCCGGCCGCCGGCCCAGAGGGCACGCCCGTAGCCGCTTCGCCCACCGCCGCGGGTCCCTCGCCGACCGCTCCGCCCGCGCCGCGCGCCAAGCCCGTCGGCGGCATCTCACTCGTGTTCGGCGCGCTCTTCGACCGGATCAAGCGCGTGTTCGGCACGCTTGTCGAGCGGATCAGGCGCGCGCTCCGGCGGAAGCGCTGACCCAGTCCGGCAGCTCGCGCAGGAACCCCGGGTCGATCGCGTGCGGCATCGGCGACTCGCGGTAGGTCACGTCCGCGCCCGCCTCGCTCAGCCGGTCGCGCGCCTCGCGCCCGAACTCCACGCCGATGACCGGGTCGTACGTGCCGTGGCCGATCGCCACCGGCAGCCCGGTCGCGTCGCCGAGCTCGAAGCCGTCCACCGTGGGGATGAAGCTGCTCAGCGCCATGATCCCGGCCGGCCGCGGTCGGCCCGCGCCCAGGCCGAGCGCGTACGACATCACGCCGCCCTGCGAGAAGCCCCCCAGCACCGCCCGCTCGTGCGGGATGTCGTGCCGGGCGAGCAGGTCGTCGAGCCACACACCCGCCTGCGCGTAGGTCGCCTCGAAAGTCTTCCGGTCCGGGAAGCCGACGCGCCGCACGATGTACCAGTGCGCGCCGCCCGGCGGCAATGAGAGGGGGCCCCTGGCCGTGGCGCCGAGCAGCCGTCGGTCGGGGTCGAGGAGGTCGAGCAGCGGGTAGAGGTCGTTCTCGTCTGCGCCGCGGCCGTGGAAGAGGACGAGCGCGCCCTCGGGATCGCCGCTTGCCGGTCGGATGCGTTCGGCTAGACTCATTGCGTAGACAACTACCCTAGCGGAGCGGAAAGCAAGCGAGCTCGACCCGATGAAGCGTGCGACCCTCTTGACCCGTGACGAGCTCGGCGCCTGGCGCGGGCTGCTGCGGGTGCACGCCGGCATGACGAAGGCGCTCGACGCCGAGCTGATGCGCGAGCACCGCCTACCGCTCTCCTCGTACGAGGTGCTGCTCTACCTGGCCGACTCGCCCGAGGGCCGGCTCAGGATGTCCGAGCTTGCGGACCGCGTGCTGCTGAGCCGCAGCGGCCTCACCCGCCTGGTCGACCGCATGGAGCGCGACGGCCTGCTGCGTCGTCAGCGCTGCGAGCAGGACCAGCGCGGCTGGTTCGCCGAGATCACCGCTGAGGGGCGGGAGCTGTTCGAGCGCGCCCGCAAGACGCACCTCGACGGGGTGCGGGAGCGCTTCCTGAGCCACCTGTCGCGCGACGAGCAGCGCACGCTGGCGGAGCTCTGGGAGAAGGTCAGCCCGGGCGTGGCCGGCTCGTGATGTAAGCGCCGGCGATCACGAGCACGGTGCCGAGGACGGCTGCGGCGTGGACGGACTCGTCGTTCAGCGTCGCGCCCAGCACGATCGCCACCACCGGGACCAGGTAGATCGCCACCGAGCCGCGCGTGGAGCCGACCCGGCCGATCAGCGTGGTGAACCAGTAGAACGCGAGCCCCGTGCCGAGCGCGCCGAGCGCCACGACCGCGAGCAGGCTGCCCCAGCCGAAGGTCGACTCGGTGGCGCCGACGACCGCCGCCGGGAGCACCAGCACCACGGCCACGAGCTGCGCGCGCCAGATCACCGGCAGCGCGCCGTGCCGGCGCTGGAGCGGCGCGGCGATGTTGAACGCGAACCCGTAGAGGATCGCGGCGAGCAGCACCAGGCCCACGCCGAGCGCGTTCGAGCCACTGCCGACCGAGGGGAGGCTGATGGCCACGACGCCGGCGAAGCCGACCACCAGGCCGACGGCCTGGTAGCGCGACGGGAGCTGCCTGACCGCGCCCGCGGCGACGACCGCCACGAACAGCGGCGTGGCGGCGTTGATCATCGCGGCGAGCGACGAGTCGATCCACTGCTGCGCCACCGCGAAGCAGACGAACGGGATCGCCATCCAGGTGACGCCCATGGCGGCGATCAGCGGCCACTCGGATCGCGGCACGGGTTGGCGGGCGGCCGGGATGGCGGACAGCGCAAGGGCGCCGAAGGCGATCCGCCCGAACGCCACCAGCGTGGGGGCGAAGTGATCCAGCCCTATGTCGATGAAGAGGAAGGAGGCGCCCCAGGTGAGCGCGACCCCGGCCAGCATGAGCCACTCCGGCGTCGCGAAGTGCGTCGTCTCCTGGTCGAGCAGGGTCTCGCGGCGCGTGGAGACGCTCATGCCGGTGAGAACGGTCCGGGCACCGGTTCTATGACATCGCGGCCGGGATGCTCGAGCGGGAGCGCCGGCGCACCTCGCGGATCGCGCGGGCCAGGCGGCGCACGCCCTCGTCGAGCTCCGCGGGCTCGAGGAGCGAGAACGACAGGCGGAACGAGGTCTGCGAGCGCCGCTCGGCCGTGACGGCGCCGCCGGGGGTGAAGGTCACTCCGCGGCGGGCGGCCTCCGCGTACAGCGCGCGCTCGTCGAGCGGCCGGGTGAGCGTGACCCAGAGGTGATGGCCGCCGGCCGGCGGGTCCACGTGGTACTCGCCGGCGAGGTGGCGCTCGAGCGAGGCGAGCAGAGCGTCGCGGCGCTCGCGGTAGAACGGGATCGTCTTCTTCACGTGGCGCTCGTACGCGCCGGTGGCGAGCCAGCGCGCGGCGATGTGCTGGATCAGCGTGGGGCTGTGGAAGTCGGCGTCGAGCTTCAGCGTGGCGATCCGGTCCCGCACCGGGCCGCGAGCGGCGACCCAGCCGGTGCGCAGCCCGCCCCCGACCACCTTGGAGAGCGAGTTCACGTACAGCACGTGGCCCGGCGCGAGCTCGCGCAGCGAGCGGACGAAGCGGCCCTCGAAGTTCATGTCGGCGTACACGCGGTCCTCGAGGATGAAGAAGTTGCGCTCCACGGCGAGCTCGGCCAGCCGGGCGCGGCGCTCCTCGGACAGGTTGCGCCCGGTCGGGTTCTGGCATGCGGTCTGCAGCCCGACCAGCTTGACCTCGTGGCGCGCCAGCAGGCGCTCGAGGGCGTCGACGTCGAAGCCGTCCTCGTCGACCGGCACGCCGATCACGCGCGCGCGGGTGCCGCGCAGCGCGGTCATCATCCCGATGAAGGTGGGCGACTCGATCACGGCCACGTCGCCGGGCTCGAGCGTTGCCTGCGCTGACAGCGCGATGGCCTGCTGCGCGCCCGAGGTGATCACCACCTCGTCCGCGTCCTCGGCATAGCCGAAGGCGCGCCCCCTGGCCGCGATCTGCTCGCGCAGGTCAAACAATCCCTGAGCGGGCAGGTAGGACAATGCGTTTGCGCCCTCCTCCTCGAAGACCTCCGCGGTGATGCGGGCGAGCGCGTCCGTCGGGTAGTTGCCGGGGGCGGGCCAGCCGATGGCGAGCGAGATCACGTCGTCGCGGCCGGCGAGGCTGAAGGTGTCGGCTAGGACCTGCTCCGAGTAGGTGAGCTCGTCCGGCGGGAGGGCGTATACCTGCCAGTCGTCGCCGTGGGAGGCGCTGCTCGCGGGGGGCAACGTCCGCACGAATGTGCCGCGTCCGACGCTGGCGCTGACGTAGCCGAGCTCGGCGAGCTTGCGATACACGCGCGCGGCCGTGAGGTGGTTCACGCCGGCCAGCTCAGCCAGCTCGCGTGTGGGCGGCAGCTTTGCGCCGGGCTCCAGCTCACCGGCCTCGATCGCCGCCTTGATGCGGTCGACGAGCTGCTGGGTGATGGACTCCCCGCCTCCTCGTTGCAGACCAGACAAGTTCAACTTGTATGACATTGCATCACTCCTTGTAGGTCGTACACTAACAGCACAAGGTCATACAAGCAACGTCGCCGAGAAGGAGGGACCCAAATGACCGAGATCACCGTTCGCCGCTCCGTTCCAGGTGACAGGAGCGAGCTGGAACGCCTGGCGGCGTTGGACAGCGCCCGTCCGCCGACCGGACCGGCGCTCGTGGCCGAGGCCGGCTCCCGAATGCTCGCCGCGCTCCCGCTGGGCTCCGGCCGCCCGATCGCCGACCCGTTCGAGCCGACGGCGGGCATCGTGGCGCTGCTCCGGCTGCGCGCCGAGCAGATGGCCGGGACGCCGGACCGGCGCGGCTGGCTGGAGCGGGTGCGGTCGCTGCTCCGCCCGCGGCCCTCACACGCGCGCGCTTAAGAGGTCTGACCCCTTAAGTCGACCTCACTCAAGGGGTCTGACCGCTCCCACGGTGCTCCCCACCCCGGCGAGAGGACCGGCTTCGGCCGGTCCTCTTGTCGTACTGGGCAGAATGGCCAGCCTGGCGAACGAGAGGAATCAGCCGTGACTGAGATCGCGCCCGGTGTCTTCCGCCTGGGCAGCCACATCGTGAACTGGTACGTCGTTAAGGACGGGGACGCGCTCATCGCTGTCGACGCCGGCCTGCCCGCCTTCCGCGACACCCTCGAGGACGACTTCGCGGCACACGATCTCGAGCCCGGCGACGTCGAGGCCGTCGTGCTGACCCACTCGGACGGCGACCACACCGGGCTCGCCTTGGGGTTCAAGGCGGGCGGCGCCCGCGTCCTCATTCACGAGGCGGACGCCTCGACGCTGGCGAAGCCGGGCCCGAAATCCGGGGACGCGGCGCCCGTCAAGCTCCTCCCACACCTCTGGCGCCCGGCGCTGTGGCGCTTCTTCGGCTACATGGCGCGGCGCGGGGGCGGCAAGCCGCCGGGCGTGGAGGCGGACGTCACGTTTGCCGACGGCGACGTGCTCGACGTGCCGGGACGCCCGCGCGTCCTGTACACGCCCGGGCACACGAGCGGCCACTGCGCGCTCCTGTTCGAGGACCGCGGCGTCCTCTTCGCCGGCGACTCCCTCTGCACCTGGAACCCGCTGACCGGCGGCCGCTCGCCGCAGCTGATGCCGCACGTCTTCAACGAGGACAACAACGCGTGCGTCACGTCGCTGGACGCGATCGCCGGCGCGGACGCCGGCGTGATCCTCCCGGGCCACGGCGATCCGTGGCACGGCTCGCCGGAGAAGGCCGCGGAGCGGGCCCGCGAGGCCGCGCGCTAGTTCTCCAGCCAGCGCAGCATTCGCCTGTACACCCTCGGGTGGTTGAGCAGCGCCAGATGGTGCGTCCCGCCGATATGCGCGCCGTACTCCTCGTCGAACGGGATCCGGCGCGTCTTGCTTCGGCCAGACGCGCTCGGCTGAAGCACCAGGCAGTCGCCCAGCAGCCGGCCCACGGGGTCGCGGCCGCCGCGGGTGACGGTCGCCGCCACGAAGCAGTGCGTTGCGCCCTCGAGCAGCGGGATCTCCTGGCAGGCGGCGGCGCGCAGCGCATCGGGATCGCAGTCGCGCCAGTCCGCGTCCACGAGGGAGCCCTGGCGCAGGTCGCGGATCCCGGCGCTCCGCCGCCGCAGGAAGCGCGCGAACGGCCTCGTCTCGGGCACGGCCCCCAGCGCCGCGCTCATCCAGTGCACCCCCTGGGCCAGCGGCGCTCCCAGGTGCGGCGTGCCGAGCGAGATCACGTGCCGGACCAGCCCGACCCAGTCGTCGCCGCGCTCGGCGCCCTGGTGGCAGGCCGAGCGCGCCACGAGTCCGCCCATCGAATGCCCTACCAGCGCGATCGACTCCACCTCGGCCGGCCACCGCCCTACGAGCTCCGAGAGCAGGTCCGCCAGCGACAGGCCGTTCTCCGAGATGTGCCGGCCGCTGTTGTAGCGGACCTCGACGGGGGTGCAGCCGAGGTCGCGGCGCAGCCGAGTCGCGTACGTCTCGCCGTCGGGTCCCGCGCCCACGCGCCAGGAGAACTCGGTCTCCATCAGGCCGTGCAGGAACACCACCACCCGCCCGCCGGCGCCGGGATGCGCGCCGGCCAGCGCGGTCGGATCGAGCGGCACCGGCCGCCCGCCGGCGCGCACGCTCATCGGTTGGTGGAGGTCGCTGCCCTCGCGCTCGAGCGCGTCGCCGATCAGCCCGTTCAGCGCGCCCACGAGAAGCGCTCCCCGCGGCGACGCGGACAGCCGCCGGCCGTCGCGCACCGCCCGGCCCCCGAGGCCGGCGTCGGCCGCGATACCGGCCAGCCGGGCGGCGCCGCCCAGCCCGGCGTAGACGCCGTTCGAGATGGCGTCGTGGAGCGTCCGCGCCGGAAGGGCGCCGCCTCCGCTCGCGCCGAAGGCCCGCTCGGCGACGGCCCGGTGCACGTCCCCGATGCCGTCCGTCGCCCTCCGCAGCTCGTCGAAGCCGAGCCGGGCGAGGCTCCTCAGCTCGTCGACCTGCCGATCCGCGCTTATAGGCTCGCAAGATACGGCTCGTGCCCGATGCCAGGCGCGGTCGCGCGCTCGCCGACCGGTCAGTTCGCGATGTAGTCGGCGAGCCGGGCCGCCTCGGCCTCCAGCTCGTCCCGGTCCGACCGGCGCAGCCGGCCGAATGGGTGCAGCCGTACCCGGCCTCCACCCTGCTTCCAGACCCCCGCGACCGCTCCGTCCACCAGAAACGTGTTCTCCGACTGCGGCTTCTTGATGTGGAAGATCTTCGGCCGGTGCTCCTCCGGCAGGATCTGGGTCCGGCGGCAGTTCACGAGGAGGGTGGCGTCCCAGGTCGGGAGGAAGCGGACGGGCGCCACCGTTTCCGCCGCCGGCAGCGGCGCGCGCGGGAGGTCCAGCAGCAGCCTGCCCTTCTCGTCGCGGAACTGGCGCAGCTCGATCCGCTCCAGCGCCGCCTTCACCGGCGCGATCTGCATTCCCGCCCAGCTCGCCGCGTCCGCCACCGATGCAGGCCCGAAGGCGCGCAGGTAGCGGCGGATCAGCAGGTCGACGGCCTCATCCTCCGAGATGGTCGGCGCGGGCCCGAGCCAGTCCTCCGCGCGGCCGTACAGGTCGGCCCGGCGGCGCTCCCAGGTGCCCGACGGCGGTATGCGGACCAGGTTGAGCCGCGTGCTCGCGCCGCCGAAGAGCGCGCTGTCGATCCCGTCGACCAGCTCCGCGCGCGTGCGCGGCCCATCGGCGAGCATGCGGTCCACCCGCCGCGCCGCCGCGCGCACCGCGGCCGGCGCCGGGCCGCTACGCCTGTGGCCACGCTGCCACGACTCCCAGCGCGCCTCTCGCGTGGCGGCGGCGAAGGGCCAGTAGTCGCCCGCCGACACGAGGTGGATCGTGGAGCGCATGAGGGTCGCCTGGACCACGCCGCGCCGCTCGAGCGCCCGGGTCAGCGAGTCGCGCTCGAAGTCCGCCAGCCGCGACCAGAGCCCGATGTACATGGACGGCGCGTACTGCGCCTGGATCCCGGCGAGCCGCTCGAGGGCCCGTGGCAGTCGCTCGCGCCGCCGCGACAGCAGGAACTGCCGCTCGAGCAGCGCTCGGTTCAGCTCGCGCTGGGTGAGGACTCGCTCGGCCCCGACCGACACGTCCCGCGAAGCTAGCGGAGCGCCGTGGCGGCTCGGGCGCCTAGCCCTCGGCCGCCTCGTGATAGCTCTGATCGCGGCAGATGACGATGTCGTCGTCGAAGGCGCTCACGCCGCCGTGTCCCCGGCAGGCATTGACGGCGCGCTGGCCACGATCGCTCGTCGAGGTCTGGTCGATGCAGATCACCACGTCGTCGTCGAGGGCGCTCACGCCGCCGTGTCCCCTGCATTCGTCGACCGCCTGCGTGCTGCGCTCCTCCCGGTCCTGTGAGGCCCCCTCCGACCCGCAGCCCACCGCGCCTGCCACGGCGAGCGTGGCGGCCACCGGCAGCACCAGCTGACGCATCCGCATGGGTCGAATCTAACTCTTCCGGGCGGCTGGGTATTGACTACCCGCCACGACCCGCAAGCGCTACACCACCGTCCGTCCCCCCGCGCCGCTGAGGCCGTTCGTCGAGTGCCTCTGGGTCCAC
>OBLR010000296.1_pt1 | contig 11660 bp, 7 predicted proteins | sample 1519891 | NCBI WGS metagenome assembly OBLR01 (sample SAMEA3113583, study PRJEB22503) | soil metagenome | reverse complement strand
AGAGCACCGCGATGCTTGAACGAGCCATCCGCCGCGGCGCAGGCAGCGCGCCGCCGCCAGGCTGTGCAGCCAGGGCTCCGCGACGCAGTCGTCCACGACGTCGAGGAGGGGCCAGACCGCGCGCTCGGGAAGCCACGGATCTTCGCCCGGCTCGATCCCCGAGGCGGCCGCAACCGCATCGTTCACGAGCCTTCGGGGGGACGGGAAGTCGATGTTCGCGCAGACCCCGTCCGAACGTCCGGGAGTTGCGCCGAGGCACTCCGCCATCCGCTGCGTCAGCCATCGCTCCATACCGCGGGTGGGCACGGCAACGACTTCCCGTTCGAAGGGATCGTCGAGCGGATCCAGCAGCAGCGCCCGGAGCGCCTGGATGAGGCCGTCGGCCCGTTCAGCTCGATGGATGTGCAGCATGTTTCAACGCCCGTCCCACGCCCGCGACGTCCTCGCAGCGCAGACTCGGGAGCTTGCCTCATGATGAGGTCGCGGATGAGCCTGAAGCCCTGACAACCCTGGCGCAGAGTGCGGGGGCCGGCGATCGGCGCCGCGACCTCTGCGAGGAGCCCACGGGTTCCGTTGTTCAGGCCTGCTTGTCTTGTCGTCCGGCGTGCCTAGGATTATTTCGAAAATCGGACCGCAGCTAGAATAAGCCTCCGTCCGAGCGAAGGCTATTTCGCGCGGATTGAGCAAAGGAGGACAGTGGCGACGATCGCTGAGCGGGCAGGCAGATTCGTAAGGCAGAGCACGGGCTACGACGCCTTCGTCCCGGCGCCTCTCCCGCCGGATCCACCGGTGGAGATCGGCGGCGAGATGCTCGGGCTCCTCTCGACCGCGGATCAGGCCCTCGGCCGGCTCGATGGCGTGATCCAGACCGTACCGAACCCCGACCTCTTTGTAGCCATGTACGTCCGCCGGGAAGCGGTCCTGAGCTCCCAGATCGAGGGCACCCAGAGCACGCTTGAGGATCTGCTGGCGGTCGAACTCGAGCCGGCTGCGCGGGGACTTCCGGACGACGTCGACGAGGTTGTCAACTACGTGCACGCCATGAACTACGGTCTCGACAGGCTGGCCACGCTGCCGCTGTCGAAGCGCCTCATCCGAGAGATCCACGCCGAGCTACTGCGAGGCGGGCGGGGTGCGCACCGGCTGCCCGGCGAGTTCCGCACGACGCAGAACTGGATCGGGCCGGCGAATGCCCCCCTGTCGAGAGCCACCTTCGTCCCGCCGCCGGTCCCCGACATGCAAGCGGCCCTCGACGACTTCGAGCGCTTCCTGAATGAGGACGAAGTCCTGCCGGTCCTGATCCACGTGGGGTTGACGCATGCCCAGTTCGAGACGATCCATCCGTTCCTGGACGGGAACGGCCGAGTTGGGCGCCTGCTTATCACCTTCCAGCTGGTCCGGCGTGGCGTGCTTCACCGGCCGCTGCTCTACCTCAGCCACTACCTGAAGCTGAACAGGGCCGAGTACTACGATCGCCTCACCGCCGTGCGACGCAGGGGCGACTGGGAGGGCTGGCTTCGGTTCTTCCTGCGCGGCGTCGGCGAGACCGCAACCGAGGCGACGAGCACCGCCCAGGCCATCCTCGCACTCCGGGAGCAACACCGGGAGCTCGTGCAGGAGCGTTTCGGCCTGAACGGCCTTCGCCTCCTTGAGCTGCTCTTCCATCGTCCGCTGGTCAATGTGAACCTCGTGCGGGACAGCCTGGGCGTCAGCTTCCAGACGGCCAACAACCTCGTCGTTCAACTTGAAGAAGCTGACCTGCTCAGGGAGATCACCGGGCGGACGCGCTCGCGCGTGTTCCGTTACGAGTCGTACCTGGCGCTCCTACGTGACGAGGCGCCGGTTCCCGATCGCGAAACTCCCGTCGAGACGACGGAGGTCGAGGAGAGCCGGCCAGCGGGACCGGAGGAGTGAACGCGATGGGCCTGACCGGCTACGGACCTGGGCCGCAAGCCGGTGGACGATGCGCTCCACATCGTCGTTGGCCGCCGCTGCGTCATTCGCGGCGACGCGGGACCTGACGCGGCTCGCAAGAGCCTCCCGTTCGAGAAGAGCACCGTGCCAAGGCGCCGCGCGGCGCACCTACCAGACGCACGACGTGCCCGCCGAGGCGGTGCGCGAGCGCGCGCCCGTTCGAAGCGGCGTCTTCGACGGCGTGTTCGACTTCGCGGTACACAACGCGCGGACCATCCAGCTCGTGCAGTGCTGGTCGTTCCAACTGCCCAACCAGGCCGATCTCGCCGAGCAGGTCAAGGCGTGGTCCTGGCTCGTGCACGAGGTACGGCAGGATGGGGGAGAGCTGACGACGACCGAGCGCGGGTTGGACGTACCTGCGGAGTTGGACATCTTCGCGATCGCCATACCGCCTGTCCCCGGAGCTGAGTCACCGGCCTACGAGGAAGCCAAGGCGGCGTTCGTCGAGAACGGTGTGATCGAGCTCAGCCCCGAGGAAGCCGATCGCCTGGGCGAGCACGCGGCACACACCCTCGCGGCGACCGCCTGAGCGGCCCCGCCGGCCGCCTCGTTCACCCCCGAACCTTCCATCCGACCTCGGGATCAGCATGAGAAGTTCATGTTCACGAGCGACGACGAGCTGCTCGCCCGCCTCGGTCGGGGCGATGTCGAGGCTGCGCTCGAGTTCGAAGCGCGCTTCGCGCCGCCGCTCCTCGCCTTCTTCGGTTGCGTAGTCGGCCGCGATCCAGTCGTGGTCGCCGACCTCTGCCTCGAAACGCTTGCCACCGCGCGTCTGAGGGCGCGCTGGTTCGATCGCGGGCCGGGTGAGGTAGGCGCCTGGCTGGTCGAGCTGGCGGCGGGGGTGCTGCGAGCGAGCGCCAGGGCCGGGACGGTCGTCAGCGACGCGCGGCGCCGCGGTGCCGTCCCGCAGCCCGCGGACCTCGCTCCGGACGACATCGAGGCGATCGGGCGACACGCCGGCGATCGGCGTGGCATGCGCGCCCTCGGCGACGCGGCCGCGCCGGTGGTCGAGCGCGAGCTGGCGCGGGCGCCCGCGCCCGAGGCACTCGAGCGACTGCGGCCCTCCGTCCTCGTCCGTCAGGTAGGCGCGGAAACGGCGACTCCAGACCCTGACCAATGGGACGACGCAGCGTGACGCTTCCCCCCGGCTTCAGCCGCGCCGCGCTCTCCGTGCTCGCGCACGGCGAGGTCGCTGAGCCTCCCGCGCCCGGCGCGCCCGCTCTCGAGCGCCTCGGCAGCCATCAGGTGCTGCGCTACGCGGTCGAGCCGCTCGCGCCCGAGTACCGGCGCCTCATGCGGATCCTGTTCCTCGAGCACCAGGCGTTCGGTTTGCGCCTTCGTCCCGCCCAGGTGGGCGATCGCGCGCGCGAGCAGTTCGGCCTGCAGCTCGAGTCGGACCTGCTCCAGCAGCGGCTCGACAGGCTGCACGAGTGGGGGGCGCTCGACCGCGAGCACGACGCGGAGCACGCGACCAGTGCCGCCGAGTGGCGCCGAAACCGCTACACGTACGACGTCACACCGCAGGGCCGGCTCGCCGAGCACCTCCTGGCGCAGCTCGACGAGCTCGGTCACGAGCACGGGGCCCTCGACGCCGAACGCATCCCGGCGATCACGGGCGCGCTCGGCAAGATCGCCGACGGCCTCGGCGCGCCGGCGCCGGACGGCCGCGCGCTCCGCTCGCAGCTCGAGCAGGTGCTGGGCGAGGTCGAGGCGCTCCACGCGGGCGCGCTCACCTTCATGAAGCGCCTCGGCGCTCTCGTGCGCGGCGTCGAGGAGATCTCGGAGGACGAGTTCGAGCGCAGCAAGGGCGCGCTGATCGACCATCTGCAGGGCTTCCGGCGCGAGCGGCGGCTGCGCTCGGACGAGGTGCTGCGGGCGCTCGATCGCGTCGAGTCCGCCGGAGTCGAGCGCCTGATCGAGCTGATCCTCGGCGTGGAGGAGTACGTGTCGCTCCCCGGGGGCGCCACCGCGGAGGAGCAGCAGGCGCGGCGCCGCGACGAGCTGGAGCGCCAGTGGCGCGGGCTGCGCGCCTGGTTCCTCGGCGAGGGCGACGCGCGCTCCCCCTGGCGGGCGCTCAACGACAGCGTCCTCGCCGCGATCCGCGCGGTGCTCGACATCGCGGAGCGGCTGATCGAGCGGCGCAGCCAGCGGATCGACCGGGCGCACGTGCACGTGCGGCTGGCCGCCCGCGCCGCGCAGGCGCCGCCCGGCCAGGCGCCGCGCTGGGTGCTCGCCGCCCTTGGGATCGCGCAGCCACGCCACGTGGGCGCCCCCGAGGAGGACCCGCACCAGGTGGCCGACCGCGGCCGCACGTCCTGGGCGAACGCTCCGCCGGCACCGGTCGTTACGCACCTGCGCCGGCCCGGGGCGCGCGCGCCCGGCACCGGCCGCGGCGCCCGCCTGGCCGACACTTCCGAGGCGCGCGCCCGGCTCGCCGAGCGTCGGCGGCGCGAGCGCGACGAGCTCGCCGCCATGCTCGCCCGCTTCGGCGGGCGCCAGCGGCTGCGCCTCTCGGAGCTCGAGCACGTCGAGGAGCTGGAGCTGCGGTACCTGCTCGACTGGCTGGCGCGCGCCTACGAGCGGCCGCCGGGGCGCGACGGGGCGCGACGCGCCAGCTCGAGCGACGGCCGCGCCGAGATAGTCCTGCGCGGGCCGCGCCCGGGCGCGCCGGTGCGCCTGCGCGCGCCGCACGGCACGTTCACCTCGCCCGACTTCGAGTTCGAGGTGACGCTGCGGTGAGCGCGCTGCCGGAGAGCCTCGCCGCCGAGCTGGAGGAAGAGCGCCGCGCGGCGCTGCGCGCCTTGATCGCCGAGCCGTTCGTCGACGCCGGCGCGCCGACGTACGCGCTGGTGCGCCGCCACGAGCGCCAGCTCGCCACGCTGGCCGCCGAGCTGCTCGGCTACCGGCTCGAGCTCTGCTCGACCGCCGCGCGGCTCGTGAAGCTGCCCACGCCCGCCGCGCTCGAGCGACCGATCCGGATCCGCCCGGTGTCCGCCAGCGGTCGCGCGCGGCCGCGCGACGAGTGGCCGGTCCTCTCGGACCGCGCCGCCGCCCTGCTGTTCCTCACGCTGGCCGCGCTCGAGCGAGCCGGAGCTCAGACCGCGATCGCCGAGCTGGCTCGAAGCGTGCGCGAAGCCGGTGCAGAGGCGGAGCCGCCGATTGCGATCGACTTCCGCTCGCGCGGCGACCGGGTCGCGTTCGCGGACGGGCTCGAGCTGCTGCTGACCTGTGGCGTGGTCGTGCACGTGTCGGGCTCGCACGCGAGCTACCGGCGTGCCGAGGAGCAGGAGGAGGACGAGGCGCTGCTCACGATCGACCGCCGCCGGCTGGCCCTCCTCCTGCGCGACCCGGCGCTCGCGGCTCGCGCGCAGGGCCTTGAGGACCTACTCGACGAGAGCGGCCTGCACGCCCCGACCCCGGAAGGCGAACGGCGCGCCCGCAGCCAGCGGCTCGCCCGCCGGCTCGTCGAGGACCCGGTGCTCTACCTCGATGACTTGGACGAGGACGAGCGCGCCTACTTCCTCGGCCAGCGTGCCCGCATCGAGGGCGGCGTCGAGCAGGCCACCGGCATGCAGATCGAGCGCCGCGCCGAGGGGAGCGCCGCGATCGAGCCCGACCGCGCGCTCACCGACCTGCCCTTCCCGGCGGGCTCACTCGTGAAGCAGCTCGCCCTGCTCCTCTGCGACGGGCTCGAGGCGGGCGAGCCGGTCGCTTGGGACGAGCTGCGCGGGCGCGTGCGCGCCCTGCTCGCCCGCCACGCCGAGCACTGGCGGCGCGATCCCGACGATCCCGCCGAGGTCGACGTGCTGATGCACGCCGCGGCCCGGGTGCTGGACGGGCTCGGCCTCGCGCGGGCCGAGCCGGACGCGCTCGTTCCCTGCCCGATGTGCGCACGCTTTCGTGCCCCGACGGTACGCGCGCGAAGGGTCGACGAATGACCGCGGTCGACCGCTTCCGCCCGGTCCGCGCCGGAATCGTGAACCTCTACGAGTACGCCGACCAGGTGTTCGAGCTCGAGGGCGGGCGGCTGCTCCTGCGCGGCCACAACACCTCGGGCAAGACGAAGGCGCTCGAGCTACTGCTGCCCTTCGCGCTCGACGGCGACATCTCGCCACGCAAGCTCGACCCGTTTGCGCGCAACGCCAAGGACATGCGCTGGAACCTCGTGGGCTGCACGGACGACCGCCAGCGGCGCGGATACGTCTGGATCGAGTTCGAGCGCGTTGGCGGCGAGCCCGCCCGCGTCACGGCCGGGATCGGGCTGACGGCGCACCGTGAGGAGGCGGGCGTGCGGCGGTGGTACTTCGTCGCGCGCGACCGGCGCGTCGGGCACGACCTCGAGCTCGTGCGCGACGGCGAGCCCATCGCCCGCGGCCAGCTCGCCGAAGCGCTCGGCGCCGACGGCGAGCTGCTCGACTCGCAGGCCGCCTATCGCGAGCGCCTCAACGAGCTGGTCTTCCGCTTCTCGAGCATGGAGCTCTACGGGACGATGCTGCGCCTGATGCTGGAGCTGAGGCGCCCGCATCTGTCGAAGACCCTCAACCCCGACGGCGTGGCGCAGCTCCTCTCCTCGGCCCTGCCCGAGGTGGATCTCGGTCTGATGCGCAGGCTCGGCGACGGTCTCGAGCAGCTAGACGCGCTCGAGCGCCGCCTCGACCGCCTGCGCGGGGTGCGCGAGAGGGTGCGCGGCTTCCATGAGCGCACGTACCGCGCCTACCTTCGCGCGGTGCTGCGCGAGCGCGCCGCCTCACTGCGCCAGGCGCAGAGCGGCGTGGATCGTGCGGCGGTGGCGCTGCGCGAGGGACGCGAGCGGCTCGAGCGGCGCGCGGCCGAGCGCGAGCGCGTGGTGACAGCGCTCGCTGAGGCCCAGGAGCTGCGCGACCGGCTCGAAGGGGAGGAGCGGGCGATCGTAACTTCGGCGGCTTGGGCCTCCGTGGCCGAAGTCGAGCAGCTCGGCGAGCGAGCACGCGCGGTCGAGCGCGCCGCCGAGCAGGCCGAGGACCGCGCCGGCCACGAGCTGGAGCGCGTCGTAGGGCTCGAGGCGGAGCTGGTCACGGCGGGCGCCGTGGTCGTCGACCTCGAGCAGGCGCTTCGCGAGGAGCTGGCCGCAATGGCGGCCTGCGCGGCGGCGGCCGGGCTCGAGGCGCGCCACGCGGCGCTCGCCGAGCAGCTCCTGGGGAGCGGCGCGGACGCGCGCACGTGGACCGACCTGGTGGGTGACGTGGCGAGCGCGTGGCAGGCGATGCTCGAGCGCCACGGGGAGCTCCTCGCCGCGGCGGCGCGCTCCCGCAACGAGCTGGCGCGTAGCCGCGACGAGGAGGCCGCCACGTCGGAGCGCCGCCGCCAGGCGGGCGAGGCGCGCGCCGCCGCGGAGGAACAAGTCGAGAGCTCGCGCGACGACGCCGCGGCGGCGCTCGCGCGTTGGAGCGAGGGCCTGCGCGAGCTGGCGCCGACACCGGAGGCGTGCGCTGCCGCCGCGGCGCTCCTCGAGGAAGGTCAGCCCCCCGGGCTGGCGCTGCAGGCGGCCGCCGAGGCGCGTCGCAAGGCGCTCCACGAAGAGCGGGCCGCGCTCGCCGCGCGCGCTGCCGGGTTGGCGGACGAGGCCGCGGCGGTCGAGGAGCGCATCGAGCGCCTGCGCGCCGAGGTCGACGAGCCGCCACCCCCGCCCGCGTGGCGGCGCGCCGCGCGCGACGGCCGACCGGGAGCGCCGCTCTTGATGGCCGTGGATTTCCGGCCCGAGGTCGAACCTGGCGTGCGCGCGGGTGTCGAAGCGGCGCTCGAGGCGAGCGGCCTGCTGGACGCCTGGATCACTCCCGACGGGCGCGCGCTCGCGGCCGGCACGGAGGACGCGGCCCTCGTCGCAAGCGCCGAGCCGCTCGCCGGCCCGACGCTCGCCGACGTGCTGGCGCCGGCCGAGCCCGCCGACCGGCCCGTCCCGGCGGCGGCGCTCGCGGCCGTGCTCGGCAGCGTGGCGCTCGGGCTGCCCGCCGCGGACGCCGACGCCGCTGTGTCCGCCGACGGCCGGGAGCTCGGGTCCCCCGCCGCGAACGCCGACGCCGTGGTCTCGGCCAACGGCCGCTTCCGCCTCGGGCGTCTCGAGGGTGCGGCCTCGAAGCCGGTCGCCGAGCTGATCGGCGCGGCCGCGCGCGCGGAGCGGCGCCGGCGGCTCGTCGCGGAGCTCGGCCGCGAGCGCGAGGAGCTGCGGGTCAAGGAACGGCGTCTGCGGGACGGGATGGCCGAGCTGGACGGGCGGCTCGAGCGGCTCTCGGCGGAGCTGGCAGCCCTGCCGGATCCGGCGCCGGTCGCGGATGCTCTTCGGACGCTCGCCGCCGCGGAGGATGCCGAGCGTGCCGCGGCGGCGGAGCACGAGCAGGCCGTCGCGGCCGCGCGCGCCGCCGGCGAGCGCCTCGTGGCCGCGGAGTCCGAGGCGCGCGAGCACGCCGCCGCCCAACGGATACCCCCGCATGCGGACGTCGAGGCGCTCACCGCGCTGCGCATGGCATGCGCCGAGTGGGCGGGACGCGCCCCGGGCATGCGTCAGGCGAGGGTGACGGTCGATGGGGCCCGTGCGCACGGCGCGCGCGTGGAGGGCGCGCTGGAGCAGGCCCGCGCCGCGGCGGAGGCGGCGCAGCGGCGGGCGGGCGCCGAGCGGGCCGAGGCCACGCGGCTCGTCGCGGAGCATCGCGAGCGGCTCGGCGCGCTCGGCGCCAGCGGCGAGGAGCTCCGCGAGCGGCATGCGGCGCTGGTGGAGCACCTGCGCGCGGCGCGCGCCGAGCTGGACGCCCTCCGCGAGAAGGAGAGGCAACTTGCCCTGGAGGGCGAGGCGGCGCGGGCGGAGCTGGAGCGCCGCGAGCGCGAGCACGAGGCGGCGGGCCGCGAACGGGGCGATGCGCACCAAGCCCTGTGCGCGCTTGCGCGGGCGGACGCGTTCCAGCTCGCGCTCGGCGGCGAGGCACCGGCCGACGCCGACGGGGCGGTCGCGTGGAGCATGTCGCGCGCGCTCGAGGTCGCACGCGCGCTGCCCGACGAGCTGCTCACGGTGCGCTCGGCGCCGGGCCAGCTCGCCCAGCAGGTGACCCAGCGCGCCCAGCTCCTCGACCGTGAGCTCGCGGAGGCGGACATGGCGGTTCACACCATTCCCGAGCCGGACGGGCTGCTCGTCGTGCGCGTGCGCGAGGGTGCCGGCGAGAGTCGACTGGCCGAGCTGCTCGACTCACTCGACAGCGAGATCGCTGAGCGCGAACGCGTGCTGTCCGCGGAGCAGCGGCGTGTGTTTGGCGACGCGCTGCTCGAGGAGATCGCCGAGCACCTTCGCACGCGCATGCACGACGTGCGGGGCCGCGTAGCACGCATGAACGCCGTGCTGGCACGCTGCCCCACGCGCGGCGGTCGCACCGTTCAGCTCGAGTGGCGCCCCGTCGCCGACGACAGCGAGCGTCTGCGCCGCGCCGTTGCGCTGCTCCGGAAGCCGATGGCGGTGCTCGGGGAGGACGAGCGTGCGGCGCTCGTCGACTTCTTCCGGGAGCGGATCGAGCTCGCGCGGGAGGAATGGGCCGACGAACCTTCCCACGTGCGGCTCGCGGCGGCGTTCGACTACCGGGGCTGGCACGCCTTCGATCTCGTGGAGCGCGACGGCGACGGCGGCCGTCTGCGGCTCACCGCCAGGCGCCATGCGACCGGCTCGGGCGGCGAGCAGGCGGTGCTGATCCACCTGCCGCTGTTCGCCGCGGCGGCGGCGCTCTACGACGCCTCGGAGAGCGAGGGAGCGCCGCGGCTCGTGATGCTCGACGAGGCGCTCTCCGGCATCGACGACGAGACGCGCGAGCGCGTGCTCGCCGCGACCGTGGCGCTCGACCTCGACCTCGTGATGACGTCGCACGAGCTGTGGGCCACGTACGCGAGCGTTCCCGCGCTCTCGATCTACCAGCTCCATCGCGAGAACGGCGTGTTCGGCGTGGCTACGGTGCGCTTCGTCTGGGACGGCGTCGTGTTGCGCGAGCTGGAGCAGGCCGAGCTGGCGACATGAGGGCCGCGGCCCACCCGCTCGACTCACCCGCGCTCGAGCGCCTCTGGCAGGCTGCGCGCCGCGCGCGCGAGCGACGCGGCGCCGAGGGCGATGCGCGGCTGACGCTCGAGCAGGTGAGCGCCGCCGAGGCACGCGAGCTCGACTGGTTGCTCGAGCCGGTGCGCCGAGGCGGGGTACACGAGGGGCAGGACGTTCGAATCTCGCTGTCGCGCCTCGCCGAGGCGGTGGCGGCCGCGGGCAACGACCTCCGCACCGTTCTGGAGCGCCACGGCGGGCCGCTCGCAGACCGACCGGCGGCGCTGCGCCGGGCGCGCGCGACGGAGGAGCGCGCCTGGGCGGAGATTCGGAGCCACCCGGCGCTCGCGGCCCACGAGGATCTGGGCGAGTGGCTCGAGCGCATGCGCGCGACCGGCGGGCTCGGCGCCCCCGGCCGGGACCCGCGGGCGCGCCGCCGGCTCGAGTTGGCGCTGGACGTGGTGGCCGCCCTCCCGCGTGACGGCGTGGAGCGCTCGGCGCTCGCCGCCGAGTTGGCTGGTGACCCGCATGCCCTCGACAGCGGCAGCCCCGCGCGGAGAACTTCGGTCGAGCCGCTCGTGCGCGCCATGCTCGCGCAGCTCGCCGGCGTCGACGAGCGCGGGCTCGACGCCCTGCGCGCACGCGAGCTGTGGGCCGCGTTTGGAGTCGTATGCGATCCGACGACATCCACTGTGCTGACGCTCGGCATAAGCGCCCGCGGCCGCGCGCCGCTCGCGCGGGCTCTGCGCGCACAGGAGGGCGGGCACGTGGTGCTCACCTACGGCCAGCTCCGTTCCCAGCCCGTCCGCTTCGACCATCTGCTCGTCCATCTGTGCGAGAACCCGGCGGTGGTCAGCGCAGCCGAGCGGGCGCTCGGGCGAGCTTGCCCGCCACTCGTGTGCGCCGGTGGCTGGCCCAACGCCGCCGTGCGGCTGCTATGCGAGCGACTGCGCGCGGGCGGCGCCCGGCTCGTCTACCACGGCGACTTCGACTGGGAGGGCCTCGCGATCGCCGCCTACCTGGGCGAGCAGCTCGGGACGCAGCCCTGGCGCTTCGACGCGGCCGAGTACCGCCGCGCCGCGGCCGGGTGGCCCGACCTGCGCCCGCTCGGCGAGCGGCCGGCGCGCACGCCCGCCGGCGAGCTGGCAAAGGCCCTCGAAGAAGTCGGAGGCATCCTGCCGGAGGAGCTGGTGTGCGACGACCTCGTAGAAGACCTGCGCGCCAGAACCGGCACCGGATCGCGGTTTCGCCGATTGGGACGGCCGACGTAAAGACCGTCTGCGGCCTCCTGCCCTATTCAACGATCGCTAACGAGCGGTGTGCTTAGTAAAGGATTCCGCCGAAACGTTTACAAAGCTCGGAGGAGCTGCTGGGCTGACTCTTGCTGAACGAGCTCAGCACGTTAGGTGCAATGCGGCCGCGGTCCGCTGCTCGTCCAGCTCGCCGTAACGTCGCACCGCCTCGTCGGTGTGCAGCACCTCTACGTCGATCCCGCGTCGCGCGAGCTCCTCGAGCACGGCAGCCGGAGGCCGCAGGCGGCCGTGGGCACCCGTACCCAGGAGTAGCTTCTCCGGGAGCTCGTCCTCGACTTCGCGGAGGTCCTCCAGCGCCAGCGAGTGGCCGTCGCGCCGCCACCAGTTCGCGA
>OBLR010000295.1_pt1 | contig 11671 bp, 8 predicted proteins | sample 1519891 | NCBI WGS metagenome assembly OBLR01 (sample SAMEA3113583, study PRJEB22503) | soil metagenome | reverse complement strand
TTAAGTCAAAATTCTCTGAATATACTGACAAGTGGACAATAAACCAAAAAGTGCTGCGTGGAGGCTGTTTTGCAACACCTATGGCACAAATACACAACAGCTATAGAAATTATTTCAAACCCCACGAAAGAATACTGTTTGCTGGTTTCCGTTGCGCCAAAGACGGGGTTTAAGATGGCGAAAGGAGAGCCATATTGAACCATCTTTTCTCATCCGTAAATTCTTTCTTTATCCGAAAACCTGAATCTTTAGCAAGTGCAGCTATCTGGTCCAAACTGTACTTGTATGAATTTTCTGTGTGAATGCTATCTCCTTTTCCGAATGAAAAATTTTTGCCTAATGCGTCTATGTACACCTGTTGGTCAGTATTTGAAACGAGGTGCATTTCTATTCTATGTTGCTCACGGTTGTAGAATGCATAATGCTTGAATTTTTCAAGTTCAAAGTTTCCACCAAGTTCTCTATTTATCCTCGCAAGCAAGTTCAAGTTGAATTTAGCAGTGATGCCAGCCTTGTCATTATAGGCCGCGGTTAACACGGATTCGTCTTTTTGCAAGTCAAAGCCAACAAGCAGGAAATCACTTGTATGGAGCTTTTCTCTTATCGACCGAAGGAGACTTCTTGCGGCCATAGGTTCAAAGTTGCCAATACTTGATCCTAAAAAGAGTATCAACTTTGAATATTGATTGCCGTTATTGTTGCTCTTGTTGGTCTTCTTCTTCCCCCTCACACCATCAGTAGCCATACACTTAGCAGCAGCCCTATCTACACCAGTGCCATAATCCGATCTAATTGCAATGATGCTAGCATTTGGAAATTGTGATTTCAACCTCCTGGTGCTCTCCATCAATATACTAATAGATATATCGATTGGAAAGTAAATTATCCTCTTTTTCTGGGAGGATAAGTATCTGAGCAAAAGAGCTGTTTTGGAACTGCTTCCACTTCCAAGCTCTATTATCCTGATATCGCTTCCTACCAAATTTGTAATGAGTGGTGCATGCCTCTTCAGTAATGATGCCTCTATCCTAGTGAGATAGTATTCTGGCTGAACGCATATCTGCTCAAATAGTTGTGAGCCCAAATGGTCATACAAATACTTCGGATTCAGGCGCTTGGTTTCAGTTGCTAGGCATATAGCAACATCGTTAGCAAACTCTTCAACCTCTTTATTTTGTTGAAGCGTCATTTTTTGAGATCTATCCTTATCCATACGTTTTGTGAATGTAGCACCATCTCCATGCCTTGTTAGGCAGAGCTATCATTACAGGATGATCGGTGTCGACAAAATGTCGTGTAGCATGTCTTCCAGATGACGAATCACAGCAACCAACGTGACCGCATGACAAACACATACGTAGGGCAACCCAGTGGGTCCCCTCTTTTATGCATTCTTCACACTCCTTTGTTGTGGTAGAAATATTCTCAGTGACTTGCTTGAAATGGTTGCAAGCGTTCTGCTTCTGGTCTTGATTAGATTTACTCACTTCGATTAGCACGAGAGATTTCTTCCTACTTATCTCTTACTCAAGGGTTCTATATACCAAGCAATAGCTTTCAGAATTTCTTTGCGTAGCTGGCATTTTTCTTCAAAAACTCAAATAGATTTGCTCGCGCTAACGCACATTGCTTTATTTGCTATTTTCATCTTATTGCGCGCTGTATTAATAATATTCGCCAATTAAGATATGTGTGTGTGTCATCCTGTACTACATAACTTCTTCTCTTTATGATCTTCAAAATGTATCTGGCAAAAGTCGTTGTCGCAGTCATAGCAATGCCAACCTGAAATAGTGTAACAAACTATACACTTCCCTATTGGCTTGTTGTAATCATAATTTTTTCTTTGTTTTGTAGATGATGTTTTTTGTTGCTTTGGCTGTACCTTCATATACGTCATATGCCTCAGAGGGTTAGAGAAATTTTATATAAGAACATCACTACATTCCTCAAGGACTATAGCCATTGTTAACGCTGTAACCCAACGGTTTCAATTACCAATCCTATTATTTAAGCATTGACAGAACACTTAACGTTTTTATTTATGTTTTAGAAATGCTATGGATTCTCATGCCTGCCTACAAGGGCCAAACTCTCATTGAAGTCACAGTAGTTGGACCAGATCGGAAAGGCGTCGTAGCTGACATTACCAATTTTATCTTCAGAAGCGGGGGTAATATCGAAAAGATAAACCAAAACGTGCTCCGTGGTCTCTTCGGTATGCAGTTTGAAGCATCGTTTGCAGAAGAGATCAGCAGAAGAGAGCTCGACCTTGGTCTAAAGCAGCTTTCCAAAAAGCTATCAATGGAAATAAAGGTTCATTACCAAGAGCCTAATCGACTTCAAAATGTTGCAATCTTTGTAAGTAAAGAACCTCATTGTCTTATAGGGCTTCTGCAAGCTAAGAAAAGAGGTCAAATTAGAGCCAATATACCAGTTATCATTGGAAGTGATGCAACGCTCAAGCCAATTGCAGATGATGCAGGAATACCGTTTCATGAGGTAGTTCATCGAGAACAGCCAGAGGCCGAAAATAAGATCCTTCAACTAATCGAACAATACAATATTGATCTGATAGTCCTTGCAAGGTATATGCGAGTGCTGACTCCAAACTTTGTATGGCGTTACCCAAACCGGATAATTAACATTCATCCATCTCTTCTCCCTGCATTTCCTGGGGCATATGCATATGTTCAGGCATATGAGCGAGGGGCCAAGATAATAGGTTGCACAGCGCACTTTGTAACTGAAGACCTTGACAAAGGTCCAATAATCCACCAAGAATCATTTAAGGTATTGACCTCAGATACACTTGACACAATTAAGAAAAAAGGTCAAGAACTTGAAGCGGATACTCTACTTGAGGGAGTTAGACTGCACTTGGAAAACAAACTCGAAGTGTACTGGGGGAAGGTCTATGTCAAGGAAGATAAAGTATTTGATCATCCACAAAAAAACAAAAGTAGTTAATGGGCACAGGCCTGCTTATCGTATAATGTCAGCGCAGGTATTTGATATGACTGACTATGATTTCAGAATCATGCTAAAAAAAATCAAGCGAGCGATAATACCTGTTGGCTCTCTCGAACAGCATGGTGCGCATCTGCCAATATCGACTGATTCACTTATTGTACAATACATTGCGAGGATCCTAGCTGCAAAGGTTGGCGCGTTTGTGCTGCCTGTGATTTCATATGGAGTTTCGTTTGAGCATAAACCAATGTTCAATGTATCGCTTCACAATTCTACATTATCTTCGATGTTATGTGATGCGTGCATTTCACTTGCTGAGAACAAGATAAGGGAAATAATCATTCTAAATGGTCATCACGGTAATACAGGGGTGCTCCAGTATATTCCTCAAGAGATGCAGAACAAAGTACCTGCCAGTCACATTAAAATTCATACTATGAACTATTGGCAGATGATGACATCCGAGTTTGACCATGCTGGCGAAGTTGAAACGTCGCTCGTATTGGCAATTGCGCCTGAACTTGTGCGTATGGACAGAGCCATGGCAAATTCTAAAAATCTATCAAAATCACGAGCGGCATACAGAAGCCTCACTAATGCTCCAGGGTCTTTTCCCAAGATCACAGGAAATGGTGTTTGGGGAGACCCAACAAAAGCCAGCGCCTCAAAAGGGGACAATTTGATAAAGGAAATCACTGCAAACCTAACCAAGACAGTAGACGAGCTGTCTTGAGAGTACGTTTATTATAACTAGCTAACGATCCAGATATCTTGATTTGTCGTCTGTTTCTCCCTTATTTCGTTGAAGGGATAAACAAAGGGCCGATTTAACATTTAACTACCAACTCATTCTATATATTATTAAACCCAGATAATAGATAGATAGAGATAGAAAGAAAGTCGGTGCGTGACCGCTTCTCAGGAAGATTCCATTAGAATATCTTAAATTACGCCTAAAAGATCATCTTTGGGTACTACTTAAGGTGAGATATGATCTATGTCAATACAACAGCAACAACCTATGCCCATCGTTCTTTTGAGAGAGGGCACTACGGAAACAAAGGGCAATCAAGCACAGAGAAATAACATAACAGCAGCAAAGACAATTGCAGAAATTGTACGTTCAAGCCTTGGCCCGAGAGGGATGGACAAGATGCTTGTAAATAACATTGGCGATGTAACAATAACAAATGATGGTGCTACAATACTCAAAGAAATAGACGTTCAGCATCCAGCAGCCAAGATGATGGTAGAGATTAGCAAGGCTACAGATAACGAAGTAGGAGATGGTACAACCTCAACAGTTGTTCTTGCAGGTTCTCTCTTATCCAAGGCTGAAGAGCTGATAGCAAAGGACGTTCATCCTACTGTCATAGTAGATGGTTATAGAATGGCATCTGAAAAAGCCATCGAGATGCTAAGAAATGCATCAACAAAGGTTGATCCATCAGACAGGCAAATACTTGGCAAGATAGCGCGTACGAGCATGGCTTCCAAACTCGTCTCTGTTAACTCAGAGCCTCTGTCAAAGATAGTAGTAGACGCAGTCATTGCAATAGCAGAAAGGACCAGAGATAATAATAACAGCTTCAAAGTTGACGTTGATAACATAAAGGTCGAAAAGAAGGCAGGAGGATCTGTGGAGGACACTAAACTAATTGAGGGTATAGTACTTGACAAGGAAGTTGTACATGGAGCCATGCCCAAGCGTATTGAGGATGCAAAGATAGCGTTACTCAATTCTGCCCTAGAAATTGAAAAGACAGAGATGAGTGCAGAGATCCGCATCTCTGACCCACATCAAATGCAGAGTTTCTTGGAAGAAGAGAACCGCATGCTCAAGTCTATGGTAGATAAAATAACTGCTTCAGGCGCAAATGTACTTCTGTGTCAGAAGGGGATTGATGATTTGGCGCAGCACTATCTTGCAAAGCAAGGGATACTGGCTGTGAGAAGAGTAAAGGAAAGCGACATGAATAATCTTGCAAAGGCAACTGAAGGTAGAGTGCTATCTAATTTGGACGAGCTTTCAGCTTCGGACCTAGGCTATGCCAAGCTAGTAGAAGAACGCAAAGTGGAGACGGACAAATGGGTCTTTGTTGAAGGATGTAAGAATCCCAAAGCTGTGTCTATCCTAGTAAGAGGGGGATCCCAACGTGTTGTTGACGAGGCTGAGAGATCAGTGCATGATGCTATAATGGCCGTTAAAGACGTCGTAGAATACCCGTACATTACTGTAGGTGCTGGAGCTCCAGAAGTTTACATATCTCAAAAGATCAGAGAATGGTCAGCTTCTCTCTCAGGTAGGTCTCAGCTGGCGGTCGAAAGGTTCGCGGACAGTGTTGAAGATATTGCAATAGCTTTGGCAGAAAATGCAGGAATGGATCCTCTCGATACTCAAACGCAGCTAAGATCAAAAACATCAGGAGCGAAGCCAAAGTATGGAGTTGATGTAATAAATGGCAAGGTATCGGACATGGCTGCTAAAGACATCTATGAGCCACTCAAAGTAAAAGAACAGGTGATTAATGCAGCTACAGAAGTCGCATCGATGCTGCTGAGGATCGACGACGTCATTGCGTCAAGCAAGTCTGGCGGACCACCATCCGGACCACCAGGTGGCGGAATGGGCGGAATGGGCGGAATGGGCGGAATGGGCGGAATGGACATGTAAATTAAAGAAAAAAACACACCCATCTATCTTTTCTTTACTTTTTTCTTTTTCACTTTTACTTGAGTGCTATTGCCTTAAGGACCATTATAGTGAACAATAATCATGAATCTCGTAACCTGCTTTGAACGCAGCTTATCGGCAAAAAAACTTCACCAGCTAGTCTCGATGATTCTCAAGGTGATGTTTTTTTATCTCTTAGGCTAGAAGTCTAGAATTTTTACACATTCTCACATAATATATTACATCGTGATGTTGCGGTTGGTTGGTTCCTGCTCCTGCAGAATGTATGTTTTTGCCCTCCTTCTCTTACTAACTTGGAGTATAGTTATGATTTACCTTGTAAATGAATACTCCAAACATAATGCCTTCTTGGTTCTCAAAGCTTGGAGAAGCGTAGACAAGCTGTAACGGCTGATCATTTCCGCCGTCTGCTGGATACTTTACATTTTGTGCGTAAAGTCCGACAAGTCCTGGCTGCCATGTTTCCTGTATTTCGGTTGGGCCCTGAGGACCAAACCTCGCATAGTATAGAGGCTCAAGTGGGAACATCTTGCCAATGAGGGTATTATTCCAGAATTCAGGTTTTGGAGTAAACCCATCCTCCTCGACGTAGTTTGTTTCATCAAAACCTCCAATTCTCATGAACCACTGCTTTTTGCTTTCATCTCCGCCTTGGCCTAATGTATATACGGCAATTCTATCATCTTCATTCCCTCCATTATTAGATTCTGTAGCATTGATTTGGCCGTAGAATCGTACTTGTCCAACTGCATACACCATGATATAGTCAGCTTGCAGGTCTTGTGCTATCCTCATTCCTGTCTGTTCGTCGGACATAAACATCTTTGCTATCGATTGGATACGCGTGTGATTGAGGGTTGCATTGTCTGCAAGAGTGGGCCTATTTCCAAGAGTAGTTATCCAGTAGCCATAGTCCCACCACGATGCAATCACTGCACCTGGCTCAGTATTCTTTGAAATCCAATCCATGGCATGTGTCCAGTCCTCAGTTTGAAGCCTGAATCCAGTTCCGCCATTTGCGATTGCGGTTGGAATATCTGCAGAGCTTACCCAATTGGCATTAGTGGGATAGAACATTGGAATTGTAAGCATCATTATCATGATGATAATATAACTTATTTTTACTACTTGCCCAGACGTATAATGTCTCTTACTTGCAAATTCCATTTTTCTCCTTTGTTCTCTTGTGGCTGCAGTTAGTCTTGGCCCTGTGGCAGAGGGGGTTGCAGCCGCCTCTCTGTAAGCCATGATGCTACGTGTCACTTCGTATAATCCGAGTCCGGCAAGGACGATTATTCCAACGGATGCAAATACCAGCAGTCTTGCAAAAGTTGCGCTAACGTACACTCCTGTTATGCCGATCAATAGGGCAAATATCGCAGTATCGTTCCTACGTCGGAATGCAAGCCATCCACCAAGCCCTGCAAACATCAAGAGCACAGAAAAGTCGGTAAAGTAGTCAGCAACGGTAGGCGTAAAGTGCTCTGCAACTGATTCCACAAGTGGATCTACGGACCCTATGAAAGGGTTGATTGCGTTGAGGTATCTAAAGCTAGGAGACACATAGGGCCCAGCAGCAACAAATGCGATGCCCACTGCTACAAATGCAATAAGCAAAAAGGCCACATTTCTTGTTTGAACCATGGGTCTGCTGAACTTCTTGACGAAAGAGGCTATTACCAAAAAGGCAGTGCCCGCTATCATTGCTAAGCCAGGCAGGCCTAGTACAAATGATATTCCAGGTCGAGGAAATGCTGCAGCCGTTATCAGGGTGAGTGCGGTAAATGCAATTGCAACATACATCGGTATGGTTAAGTCCCGCCTAAAGAATGGAAGTGCAATAAAGAATAGCGATATAGGGATGCTAAAGTATTGGATTCCTCCCCAGGAGCCGTTGGCAAGACCGAGTATCAACCCTCCTGCTATTGCCTTTGCTATTGCATACTTGGCCTCCTTATGCTTAATTGCAGATATGAAGAGGTAGATAGCCGCTATTCCAAAGAACAGACCTAATGGCTCTGATTTGAACCATCCAAGGTTCCCTCTCTGGATAATGGCGGGGCTAAATGCCCAAAACAGCGCAGAGAACATCCCAGCAGTCGTTCCCCCAAGTACCCTGACAAGAGCAAATACCGCAATGGATGTCAGCGCGCCCATAATTGCAGGAAATGCGATCGTAAAATCCATGAGGGACATGCCTCTTCCAACTACTTGATACAAGTATGCCGCCGTTATGTGGAGCACTGCTTGTGAGGTTCCAGGAACGTCTCTTCCTTCGGGATACCATGACATCGTGTCATGCCATTGCCAGTACGCATTCAGGCCGTTATCGACGATGAACTTAGTCGCCCTATAGTCAAAATACGGATCAAATTCATTGAGATAGTAGCCGTACTTTATGGGGTAAAATCTCATAATAAGAGCAGAACTAAACGCTAGAGCCAAAACAGCGATCACCAACAGGTGTCTAGTCTGAAATTCAATAGAGCCAGCCCGGAACAGTGGCCTGGTGCCTTCCAACATTGGAACTCTGGGTATATCTTGCCCTTTTTTAAGGTACTGCCAATTATGGGTCGTTCATAGATTCATGGGTAGATAAGATGCGAATCTTATCTAGGTGTCACATTAGATTATTCAGTAGAGTGGGAAAACAGCACAATTTCTAGTATCTACTATTAATCAAAGATGCTATAACCTACCTAATAATAGCAAAATTTTCATCCTGTAAATAGTGTTCTTAACACCTTTTATCTACTAGGAATATGTTTAACAACAAACAGGCTAGGAGACTTACTGTTGAATTCTACCAAATATACTCGATGGCCAGCTTTGCTCAAAGCCTCAGCAAAGGCTTGAGAATTTTCGGAGAAATGATATATCCTCTCATCCTCTAGATATATTTCCATAAACCCTCGCCAGTGATTCTCTCCTACAATAAGAGCATCTTGCTCAGTGTTTTTGTTTATCCATGCTATAGTAGACAGCAAATTGTCGTTATCCTCAATATCAATCGAATTGAACTGCATTGTGACAGGAGGGAGATCCCTAGCATGTACCCCAACAATTCCATAAACTACAGATGCGCTATCATGCGGAATAACTGCATAGGCCAATCCTAGAACAGCAAAGGCACTAAGAATGAAACCTGCTATTGTAAACGCTTCTTTGAGCCTTCTGATCAGATGGAGGATACCATAGCCAGCAAAGAACGACAAGAAAATGCCTGCCAAAATTATCCATCTGTCTGCAAGAAGGTACGGATTTTCGGGGAAGGCAAGCCATGAAAATGACCCTATAAGACAGACGAGTAGAGGGATTTTTAACATACTATTTTTCATATTCAAAAAGCCGATCACAGCCGGCGCAATAAGCAAACCATTTACCACAATAAAAAAGAGAGTTAGATTAGAGGGGTTGTAAAATTCCTTTACCTCGTTATTATTACCATTCTGAGGAATTCCATCCATTGTAGTGATTGTTTGGATGTCAGGAATGCTTTGAGTAGATATTGCAAAAGCACAAAACATGCCTATAGCAAGAATACCCGTCAGAGCTACATCCTTGCGTCTCGTCACAAATGCATAGATTACTACAGATATACTGAAGAGCGCACCGACCATCCTATCTGTAGCCACAGTCAAGGTGGTCAATGCCAAAATTAATACAAGAGACTTCCATCCTGCGTCTTTTCTACTAAGCAATGAAAAGACAAACATCATTGTCGTAAGCGCAAAGATATCTCTATGTAAGTCCCATGTGCTTCTTAGGACCGCAAGCTGAAAAACTGCAAAAATAGCTATAAAGGCGCTCTGGCTTACTCCAAGTTTTAGTAGAGTCCTTCCAAGATAAAATAGCGAGATGCCAAAAATTCCAGTCATAACGATGATTACCGCTACAACTACAGAGTGGGCACCCAACCCGCTAATGAGGGTTAGAAGATAAAGAAAGGTCACATATAATGGATATTGCATAGAGATGGTATCCCACTTATCTTCAAAGTTTGTCACATTTGGGATGTAGTAGTTTACGACATCATACCCTATTGGATAGGGATAAGCTACCAGTTCTGGTGCTGCTCTTAGTGCGATGCACAGAGCAAAGATTATGAGAATAGCATACGTTTCACTTGCAAAAAGCTTAGACTTCGAACGTATTAATGGTGTATACACAATTGAGTCCTAAAGCACATTAACACTTTCCATGGGTATTTATCTGTGTCCATAGGAGAAAAGAATGTTTGAAAAGCAGATCAAGACAGTCGGGTAGGTAAAAAAAGACTCGATAGTATACGAAGGGTAGATAAAGCAGAGCCCTAACATGATTATGCTTATTCATATTCTTTGATCAATTCAAGTCCAAACTGACAAATGTGATGCAAAACCTGCAGCGAACTTACTAATCTAGCCGTCGAGAAAACCGTAACAGGGGATATTTCTAAATAGTAATTAATAGATCTCAATACCAAAAGTAGGATTCCCAATGGTGGAGCCAAATATTCAGTTGTGGCTGAGATCAGATTCAATCACAGTAAATGCTTCAATGTTTCAGGGTGTGCTTACAAGCAAGACGTTCGAGGGTCCTGATTGCTATTTAAAATTTGTAGATTTTCTAAAGGAATCTTCTTTTACCGATCAAGCCATCCATGCTGTAATTGTTGTCAGCTGATATACAATTAATATCATCGATAATCTTTATTACGGCTAGTTTGATTAGTAAATGCAGTTCTTAAGATATGAACGCCTTTGACAAACATCGGAAAAGTGTTACAGCTTGGTGCGAAGATTGCAATTGTGTTTTTGATACTCGATGGCATGCAAGTGAACATCAAGAAGAAAAAAAACACAGAGTGAAAATCACAGAGTTTTGGATAACTGGCAGGAAATAATAAGAAAAGAGAGATAGCTACTCGACTGTGATTTAATATATATCACTATCCTTTCCTAATCCCGCTGAAAGGAGCATCCAATACGATCTTTCTGACAACTCGTATAATTTCATAAATCACATTTCTCAGCTCGCTTGCATTATTTCCAAGTATCCTTATACCTACACCGCAATTGCTTGGTAGAATAGATGCTCCCGCATATACCTTTGGTACGGCCTTAAGGGCCGCATTTACGCCGATATTGATCTCCTGCAACTTCTTGTTTTTTGTAATAATGTACATGTTTGCTACGACGTCATGATTTGATAGCACTCCAAACACATTCATATCACGCTTCTTGGGTTCCAACATTGCCACATCTGTGAATTTGAGACTCTCATTGTGGTCCTTTGCAGTCGCCTTCATATAGCATATATCGTAATCAAAATGTTCTCCGCTTGCAACCCTACCAGGTGTTATAATCTCAGAGTATAGCAATGTTGCGCTATCATGTACACTCAGGTTGGCTTCTTGGTAGAATCGGGAGTCCCGGTATGGAATGACCTGGTCAGGAATATACTCAAAATAACAATCTTCGCCAACATCAATGTTGATTATCTGTGTGGCATAGTTCTTTTCCATTCTGTATATTCTAGTAGCCCCTTGCGTTGTTATGTGAGCAAATGCGTGGTTTCGGAGAGTTATATCCATCCTGTACCTATCACCTTGCAATACCCCGCCTGAGGGCGAAATGATATACATATAGGCCATGTTTGAGAGCCCCTCTTCAAGGTAAAGGGCACGCTGGGTGTAAAGTGGAACACGAGAGTACTGCTCTTTTACAGAAGTTTTGCCATTACTCTTGTCCTGCTCAAGCCTTAGAACAAGAGCCCCAAGTTTGCCTGCCTTGCCCACGCTAAGCTGAGCCAAGTCCGAGCCGTACGCAAGTACCTCTGGAGGAACGGACTTTGGAGTAAAGTGCCTGAGATCAGCGGCGGCTGCTGCTTCCATCCCTTTTTCAGGTTTTAGCAACGGTCTTTGGCGCAGCCTCAAACAATATATCCCTTATGATATGTTCTGTCACCTCCTCTATGCCTTGACCCGTCTTGCAGTTTACAAGAACGTATGGCTTATCTCCT
>OBLR010000294.1_pt1 | contig 11673 bp, 9 predicted proteins | sample 1519891 | NCBI WGS metagenome assembly OBLR01 (sample SAMEA3113583, study PRJEB22503) | soil metagenome | reverse complement strand
GATGTACTTCGTAACACTAATGCAACAAGCATAGCAGCAGAATACATCGTAAATGTAACAACTGGCGCTAATGATACAACTACACAATAATAATATATCACATTCTTTTTTCCTAAAACAAAATTTGATAGTAGTTAGAAATAATATTTCTTATACTTCTACTATCAATATATAATTAAGGTGATTTTCTATAATCCGTAGTCATTAGTAATCAATATTATCAATTATCGAAATGATAATGTTATCAGATTTAGTATAAAGCAGAAATATATCATGTTGTTTTGACAACTGCAACAACAATTGGCCTAGATGATAACAATCAGTTCTACCTGTGGCATCTAAAAGCATAACAGAGTTCGTGGATACTATATGTAAAAAACAGCTACAATACAGGTAACTTTAACATCTATTGCAATATATTTAACTTACAGTTACAGCTCCTGATTAACATATATTGTCTCTGCAATCAGTCTAAATCGAATAATCAATAAATTAGAGCCAGTGTTGGATTTTTAGAAAATTATCAATTGGCTCTTTTTTAAGCAATTTAATAAAAGCCAGCGTCTGAGGAACTGATAGCACAGGTTTCTTGAAATGGTTATCGATAGATATCCTCGGACAGGCAACTTGTACAAATGCATCGATACCCTTGAAAATTTGTATACGATCTTCGGTAATATCTGTCAATGCAATTAGCTGTACCTTCTTTCCTAAACGTTCAAACGATTTCTTTAATTCAAGTGCCTTTATATGTGCAAATTGCCCTTCTTTTAATCCAATTATAATTCCTATTACTTCTGCATCCAATGCTTTATAGATCGATAATATGGCTTTCTTTTGTAGTTGTTTAGCAATTCCAGTAACTTCAGAATATTCGTCGAAATATGGATCCAGCATATATGTTGGTTTTTCCGTGGATATTGCAATGCTCGCTGAATGAAACACGCTTTGACCTAAGAAAATATAAGCGTCAACTTGGTTTTGGACATTATATGCTGGATAGAATTCGCAGCCAAAAACTTGTGCATCATTGAGCTGTCCTTTTCCTCTACCGATAATTACCTGGTAACCAAATTCTTCAAAGATCTCTCTGACACGTGTGATTTGATTAAGGTGTTGGCTATCAGTTACTAAAGATATTGAATTGTAGTTTTTACTTTTAAGTTCTAATGCACATTTTCTTGCTATTCTATCAAAAATTATATCGTCAAATGCATCGATCATTACTACCTTCCCATCAAATGTCTCCATAGATATAGTATGGCCAATATTGAACAAAATTTCAGCTCCTAACATGTCTGCTGCATGCGTATTCAGATCGCATGAACCCCAACATGTATCGCCAATAACATAGGCGGGAATACCAAATTTTTCTGTGATGCTACTTGCGCTATTTTGAATTTTCGGTATAAGAGCTTCTGGCCCATTGAGTGCTACAGAATGAGGCTTTCGTTCATTAATTATTTTGAATATTCTTTTTTCATCTATCATCATCATGTCTAGTTAACCACCTTAAGAGAACATAATTTGCTGATTTTCAATATCACTATTTCATATACAATACAATAAATCCGATCTCTTTCCCTTGTAGACATTACCCTTTTATCTATTTGCACAGATGAATTTTCTCGACCAATCAGAAATATAAATCAAATATAAATTAAATTTAAATTATACGAAATACGAAAGTCAATTATATATTTTTATATACTATAATAATTATTAATTTCATAAGTTCTTGTTGAAAGTCTCTTTTTTCTAAAATATTATTTGTGTAAATACATTTTAGATAAAATATGAAAAGAAAGACCTAGTCATGAATCTCAGTATATATAACTATGCTAAATAGAAACAACATTTATTCTTTGCTCGTTATAAAGAATTAGTATCCAGATCATAGACCATATTTTGGATATGATTACAAATATAGATCAATTCTTAATATCAATAGAATAGGTATTACTGAGAATCTCTGGCGCCTTATTAGTACCTATGTTTTTGAATCGAACAGATATTTTTTCACTATTGGCATCAACTAAGACTTGGAATCTGCTCGACCCTTCGGCGGTTTGAAAAACGTGCTCAAAGTTAATAGGGACGGAATTATTTCTTAAGGATTCAGGAATCTGTGGTTCAAAATGGATCTTATTCTCAATCATATTCATTCTCATCCCTAACATCATCTCACGCAAGGCATAAGTATACATCCCGACCGACCAAGCCTGAAGTATACAAGAATTAAATGGTTCAGGTCTATCGCCTCTATATGTTTCCGCAAACATGCCATTTTCAGACAGGATCCGTTCCGCCATTGCTTCTATGTAATAAAGTGCCTGTTCTTTCCTTCTGAATTTAATTTCACTTATAGCGGCCCATCCTGTAACTAGAGGCCAAACAGCACCATCATGATAAAGGCTCGGATGATACTTAGGATCTAACGCGCTTAATGTTCTGACACCCCAAGCTGTTGTAATATCATCTTTTTCGATCCTTGTGAGAACATATTCAGCTTTGTCTCTATCTCGAACTGCATCCGTCATCAAAAGTACCAATGCATTGGGTCGTATACTCGGATCCTTTGAGCCATCCTTTCTTATTGTATCATAATAAAATTTGGTAGTGGCATTCCAATATTCTAAATCAATTTTATCCCGTAGTTGTTCCGCTGACTTTTGCCATTTTTCTTTATTATAATTATCTCCTACGATCCTCGCTAGATCACTTCCTATTTTCAAACTTTCGTAAAACAGAGCTTGAATATCATTAGCACTTTTCCTTCTATCGATATGATCCATCCATGTAGAATCTTGTATAGGTAATTTTTCAGCAACTCCTGTAAATCCATGCTCTACTAATCCATCACCATCAGAATCTTTCAAAAATCCCCAATTTACAAGATCGGTAATGGATTTCCATCGCTTTTCCAGGTAGCCAATATCACCAGTGGCTAACACATATTCGTGTATTGCCCATGGAAAAAGAAAAGTAGAATCAGCCGACCCATAAGTTGTATTATGTAAAAAAGCCTGCCCACTTATTATCATAGGTAACTCACCTTTCTTTGCTATTGATGATGTTTTTTTAGCTTGGTAGTGTAGAAAATTTTCAATTATTGAATAGACAAAATAATAATCCTCCATAGACAAATAACCTCTTAGCGCCCAACCAGTATCTCTCGCCCAATAATTAGGGAATCTTGGTAGTCCCGCACAAATTCCCGCTCCCAGTTCATCGTATTCTGCTTTTAAATATTCCATACTCACCTTTGCTTTGTCTAAAGCTTTGAGTAGTTTCGCAACAGTTGGATTTTGTTTTGAAGTTGATTCTGCATATAACGTAGAAGAGAAGACAGTTATGAAATGCTCGCGGGTATCTTCTAAAAGCTGTCTGTAATTGTCTCTTATGAACCTGTATTCTTTTATACAATCTTTAGAACTGCTAAAACTGCCAGCGCCGATAAGAGAAACCTCACAGCTCTTTCCTGCTTCAATTTCAAGGTCATAAGATAGCTCGAGGTCATTATCAAAAGAATCCGTTAGAATTTTAGAAGGCCTCAAATCTCTCGGTGCAACTCCAATTGTTCCAAAATAATGAGCAACACCTTTTTTAGCACTTGTTTGTATTTGCAGGCAATTATCCGTTGTAAGCAACTTTGAATAATTACTTTGAGAAATAGCAGCAAGACCATAACTGGTGATATTGCCATCAATAAGAAAATGAACTCGAATCTTTCGTTTGTTTTTTTGAATTTTCTTCTTTAAACCCATTTTTGAAAAATCACTATGTTTATCTAATAGATCAAGTTCTAAGCGCATAACAAATCCTCTGTTTTCTACAGGTACGAATAATGTCCTTTTTACTTGCAATCCTGCTACTTCATGCCTAGTAGAGAGAAACCCTTTCTCATGTCTGGAAGACACAACAAAATTTGGAAGCCGCTTACGTATACCATCATCCATAGAAATTTCAACTGAAATCCGACCAAAAGCTCGTGCAGGGGGCACATATAATCCCCCATTATCGTATTTAGCACCCATCCATGTCCAATTGGCAGAAAGTGCTCCGTTAGATGAACAAACTATATATGCCTTTTTTCCAGATAATATCAATGGGTTCGTAAAGTTCTTAAAAATGGTATCTTCGTTTGTTGTAGCAGATTCTTGATCATCAACTAGATCAGAAGACAGAAAGATCCTTTCTCTCCGTTCTCTTGCATAATCGCTGAAGGTAAAGGGAATAATTATCTGCTCGAATCCTTCAAGTTTACTCAAAATTACAATTTTGTGTTTCTTTTTTTCTTCCAATCCATCTTCTTTTATTATTAAGAATCTTGCACTCTGAAAAGGCTTAAATGGAATAGGTCTAGATTCAGAAAGCGCTGATGCATTTATGACATCCTCTGAGGTTGCAATAAAAATCGATTTCTTTGGGATTGGAATCTCATTTACATAGATATCAAGCGATACAATATTTCCGCCTAAAGGCACTGGCGGATTTAGCAAAGAGAAAATAAATCCCTGGTGTTTATTCTCACCCTCGACTATCATCACATTTTTTAAACTTCCCTCAATATAGGAGAGTACAGTATGTGTTTTGTCTAATGTCCTTACCATCCAACTACACCTAACTACCGTGTATCATCAGCAGATGAACGAACAACCCTCTTAAATTTTAAACTATATAATACTTTATAAGACTATCAATATGGAGTAGACCGTATTATCCAGTAAAACTAGATATTGATATTTGGCAATAGTGACAAAAATTATATATGTTAGCATCAGTAACAATTGTTAATTTAATATCGAAAACTGTGAAGAGTAAATAAAAAATTGACATCTATTGGTAAAGTCTTGGTCGGAGACAACTATCCAGCTAGGGTGATGGGAATAATTAATACTAGTCCAGAATCATTTTACAAAGAATCCATTAAAACTAGCACCGAAGAAATTGTTGAAACAGCTATAGACATGCAGAATAGTGGAGCCGATATAATAGATATAGGTTCAATGTCTACCGCGCCCTACCTTCAAACTATCATTTCTATTGAAGAAGAAATCAAAAGAATGAAACAAGCAATAAACATAATAAGGAAAAATTGCAACTTACCGATTTCAATTGATACACCACGATCAGCAGTGGCTAAAGAGGCTATCGCCTTTGGTGCTAATGCTATCAACGATATTACTGGGTTAAAGTATGACAAAGAGATGGCAGATATTGTATCAAAATCAAATCTTCCAGTCATCGTAGGTGCTCATAATAGGAATAAATCTTTACCAAAGGCCAACTTGGACAAAATCTCTGGTACCATAAAACTTCTAAAGGAGAGCATCATGATTGCAAAAAGAGCAGGTATTAGTGACGACAATATAATCATAGATCCATCTATTGGATTTTTCCGAGTTGATGGTAAAAATCCATTCTTTACAGAAATGAAAGATGTACCTTGGTATAGTCGTGATATTGAAGTAATTTCAAAGCTAAATAATATAAAGAAACTATCAAAACCAATTTGTATTTCAGTTTCGAGAAAATCATATATAGGTAAGTTATTAAAACTAGATGCAAAAGACCGCTTAATTCCAACACTGGTATGCGAAGTAATATCTACCTTGAATGGTGCAAACTTAATTAGAACACACAATGTAAGGGAGACAGTGCAGGCACTTACAATGTTAAAGTTACTTGTAAAGAAGCCTTCAATTATTTAGCCGATAGAGAACTCAAGGAAGATACTATCAATTAACATATGTCTACAATTGACTTGATGATGATACATAGTAAAAACTCGCTTTAAATCGCAATAGAGTGAATGTTGTATCATAAGGAAGTGATAAAAGAATGTGATCACAAATACAATGATGAATAATAAAAATTTGACAAGAATCAATCAAACAGTACAAAAAGATATTCTTAACTTCATAATAAATAGTCAGATATTATTGATTTAATAATTATATTAAGCATTGTAAAGAGTTTATAATACTCAACACATGAATATACAATAAAAAGCTATTTTTTAAATAAGTAAACGCTTATAATCCGACAAGGGGGCTAGAGAGTAAGGGAATATTGGATATTAAAGAAGGTCTCACGTTTGACGATGTATTACTTGTCCCTAAACGCTCGCCAATAATTTCTAGAACTCAGACGAATTTGAAAACAAAACTGTCTAGAAATATTACCATAAATATTCCGCTTGTCAGCGCAAATATGGATACAATTACAGAATCTGGAATGGCAATAGCTTTAGCAAGAGAGGGAGGTATCGGGATTATTCATAGGTTTATGACTATTGGGGACCAAGTAGACGAAGTTTTAAGAGTAAAACGTTCTGAATCGGTTATGATAGAGCAACCATATACTATTAAAGATGATATGAAAGTATATGATGCAAAGAAGATGATGCAGGAATACGGCGTATCAGGTTTGCTTGTAGAAACCGAGGATAGGATACTTGACGGCATTATTACCAATAGAGACATTATATTTGAAAAGAACATGGAACGCAAAGTTGCAGAACTGATGACTAAGAATGTTATTACTGCAAAATATGGAACTACAATGGAGCAAGCAAAAGAAATTCTTCACAAACACAGAATTGAAAAATTACCAGTAGTTGATGATAAAAAACGAATTGTAGGTCTTATTACAAGTAAAGACATTATGAAAATGGATCAGTATCCGTCTGCTTCTAAAGACAAAAAAGGCAGACTACTTGTTGGAGCTGCAGTCGGAGTAAAAGGTGACTTTTTGGAAAGAACTGAAGCACTCTTAGATGCAGGAGCCGATACAATAATAGTTGATATTGCTCACGGTCATAGCGATAATGCTATTAACACAGTAAATATGATCAAAAAAGCATTTCCAAATTGCGAACTCATCGCTGGAAACGTTGCTACCGGTGAAGGTGCTAGGGATTTAATTACAGCTGGAGTCGATGCAGTGAAAGTGGGTGTAGGTTCTGGCTCCATTTGTATTACAAGAGTAGTTACAGGGTCAGGTGTTCCGCAATTAACAGCAGTCACGGAAAGCGTTAAAGTGTCAAGAGAATACGATATTCCAGTAATTTCTGATGGTGGCATCAGAACGTCAGGAGACACAACAAAAGCATTAGCAGCTGGAGCATCTTCTGTAATGGTTGGTAGCATGTTTGGAGGAACTGATGAGAGTCCTGGAAAAACCCTTGTCAAGAACGGAAAAAAATTTAAAATGTATAGGGGCATGGCCTCATTCTATGCATCACTTGGTAGAAAGTATAGGGAAGAAGGTTTACAGGTTGTAGATTCTAATGATTTAAATGACTATGTCCCAGAAGGAGTCGAAGCAATGGTACCCTATAAAGGCAGTGTAGTTGAGATTATTCGGCAACTTGTAGGTGGCTTACGGTCTGGCTTAAGCTACTGCGGCGCAAAAACAATTTCAGAAATGCAGAATAATGCAGAATTTATCAAAATTACACCTGCTGGGTATATTGAAAGTCAGCCTCACGATGTGAACTTGATGTAGACTAGAATATTACGCTGTCTATTTACTGACATATTTTTTACACATAATAGTCTATGTTAGCTTGTGATTATGATAAAATCAACTGCTACTAATATATTATTATTAATTAAATCCTCATGTTCATCAAAAATTTCTGTTAGGTTATATCATTATTCTTTTCTTTATATGACCTGATCAGCTAGTCTTTGGATCGGATGATAGTTATGATAGTAAAGACGTTTAAGAATTACAGTAGATATAATTCTGTTCATAATTCTTTTAATAGCGTATTGTAAAACTTGTCATCTCTTCTAATATCATCGTCTTGGAGTCTTTAATAATAATCTGTCTACCATTGTTGAGCAGATTGAAGAGATATAATAGTTGTATTGGTAGCTATAAGTATTGTTGTTGTTGAGCATAGATTACAAACTAGAAAATCATATTTATCATGGGTTTGTTCTTACTGCTTCAATTATTAATGCAAGAGAGAATCGTAATAGTTCTTTACTATCTTCTATACCATTCAATTAGCTGCAAAATTTTAGTGCTCATATACTACATTTCTTCGTGATTGCTTTAACTGTGTTGCATTTCCTATTCTTACAAGAAAACAACTTCCTATGCTTCTTTATTTTTATTGAAATATAGTTAGCTTTATGTATTACAAGAATAACAGGTCCGTAATCCAATTAACAAATGACTAATGTCTACAAATTAAATGTTAGAAGCGTTTATGCATGGTCAATTGGACCGAATGGTTTCGAAGGAGTGTTTATTATATGTCCTAATGATGAAAGTATTATCGAACTAACCGATAATATGAAAAGACATCAAAAATATGACGAGTTTGTATTCATAAATGAAGAAAGAAAAATCTCCAAGGCAAGAGATTTGTATATTGTAGAACGCAGCAATTATCACAAACTCAATACCATTACTAATGATAATAAATATATATATAATACAAGATTTAGATTTAGATGTAAAAAGTTTTCATAATAAATTCAAATTCTTCTATATTATCTACTTTGCCTATATCTTTATCAGTGCTTGTAGTTATGGGTTTTGCAATTATTTGATTTTAATCACATTTGTTTGTCAATTCCTACTCATATAGATATATCCTAAATTAATTGAGCAATTTTAAACAGTTTGCTTGACATATTTACGGGTTTTTATTATATTTATTGTAATATATCATATATATACAAGTTATCTCTTTTTTAATACATTAATTTCTTATTCTCATAAACCACCAATTGAATATTTATAATCTTACACACTCAAACAATGTAGAATGTCACATAAATCATCAAAATCTATAATATTCTACTCTCTTTTGGTTGCAGGATTTATGTTCATTATTGTCGGATTCATAATTGTATATTCATATTCAAAACCTGCCGAAGTTCCATTACATGGAATTCTAAATGCAGGAATGACAGACATTTTGACTCCGAATATGAATATGGGTGGAATAGCGAATATTATCATTAGAGGTTCAATTTTCAATGTCACTATTACAGATCCAGCAGAACATATCATAAAATCTGAAACAAGAAGAACTTCCGATTTTAAATATAATTTTACAGCAGAAAGAGAAGGAGAACATAAAATTGAGATCAACAATATAGGTACCTCAGATTTATATATAGAAGGTCATGCTCAAAATAAGCTTAACGTAATAGCACTAAGTGGACCTCTGATGTTAATAATAACGGGTATAATTATAACAGGATTAGCCATTCGATTTAAAAAACGATAGTTTAATGAAATTCTGCTTTTTTATAAGATCCCAGAATTTTGAAAAATGCAGTTTTGTTTTTTATAGATTGCAATGCTTTTTTAATAGTTTCATCTTCACAATGACCTTCAAAATCAACATAAAAATTATATTCCCACGGGGTTTCCTTAGTAGGGCGCGATTCTATTCTAGTAAGGTTTATCTCCCGACTTGAAAACTCTTTCAGAATACCAAAGAGTGCGCCTGGTAAATGCTTGACAGAAAATATAATAGAGGTCCTATCATGACCAGTAGGCTCTGTTTTTGTTTTTGAGAGCACCAAAAATCTTGTGAAATTATTTTTTCTATCCTCTATTCCCTCTTCCAAAATAGCCATATCATATATTTCTGCCGCTCTTCTACTAGCTATTGCAGCTGCATTCATAATTATTTTTTCTTTGATCATCTTTACTGCACCAGCAGTATCATATGTAGGAACAGACTCAAGTCTTTTTAATTGAAGATAATTTCTGCACTGTGCAATGGCTTGAGGATGCGAATATACAACCACTACTCCACCTAAGGTTGTGCCCTTATTTACAATAAGACAATGTCTAACTCTCTGATAAATCTCACCGGCTACTGTTGTTTTTGTTTGTAATAATAAATCATAAGTTTCATTTATGCTTCCCTCGATAGAATTTTCAATAGGTACTACTGCATAATTTGCTTCACAAGTTTCTATGCTATCAAATACATCTTGAAATGATTTCTTAGGCAGAACTTTTGCATTTGGAAAATATTGTAAGGTGGCCATTTCACTATAGGCTCCGCGTTCTCCTTGGAAAGTGACAGACTCGCTCATCATAACAATATACTTATTGTATGTTTAGTTAAACATATGTACATTAAATCATTCGCTCTTTATACAAAAGAGATACTAACAAGCAAGACCAATTTGCCTATCCTTATTATTTTATTGCATCAGTTATTCTTAGATATGCTCTTCCAGTGAAACCTATTGAATGTATAGAATGCGTACAAATTCATCGAATCTAAAAATGAATATGAGCAATCATAGAAAGAAGAAGATATGAAACTTAAATAGTGGGCTAAGGTTGTTTGATAAAGAAATACTGTGTTAGCATCTATATAAAAGAATCAGTAATCTAAAAATTTTTATAATATGCTAATTTAGGAGATTAATCTGATATGAGTCTATAAATAAATCTAATCAAATAGCCGATTAACTATTACATACCAAACTCATAAAACATTCTCTATAATGATGCTTTTAAGTAGAGTTACCTATGATCTATCTAATATTATGAATCAATCGGAAAGTTTCTTTACCATAATCGTATGTCAATTTTCGATCTTCATACATTCCACACTCAATGCATTTTACGCTATTATGTACGCGAACAGTGTCGCCTCCACAATTAAAACATAGAGTATAGAGAACTCCGAATTCCTTTTCATCGATTGTTATATGAATTGTTGAATTTAATAGACTGATTACTCGTCCTCGTATAATATCGCCAACTCTAAAAATGGTTCTGCCGCGTCTATCTCCTCTTTCACGCCATCCTCCGCTTCCACCACTATTACTACTACCTCCTGTTCTAGTGGATGCAATTGCAGAAAATCCTGCATATGATTTCTTCTCATTTATATATAATACCCTTACTGAGATCATACTACCAAATAGCATCTCTATATAGCCAACTAGGACATCGCCAATTTTAGGCAGCATCGGTGAATTTTTCTGATTAATCTTTACTATCCTTCTTTTGAAGTCATATACTCGTGTACCTACTGCTGTCGATCGGATAGTTCCATCTGTAATGTAGGTATTCTTTCCACCTTCGAACTCTTCAATGATTGCCACTTGTTCTCCAGGTAAAATTGGTGTTGCTGTATGTTTTTCTTTGATCATATAGATGTATGTCAATGATTTTTAAGATATAACTGTTACATTAGAGTTTGATATCTATCTGTATCTATCTGTATCTATCTGCTAAAAACACGATCTCTACGTATATACGTTTATAAAAGTTACCTGTCCTCTTGGAAGAAGCCCCATTGTTATATCATCTCTTTAAATTTAATAAATTCCTAATAGATTATTATCCTATTCTTGTGTTATCTAAATTTTATCTTTTTATCTTATGTATGCAAAATTATAATAATTGGCTTTGATACAATGTTTCTCTTATCGATAATTATTGCTATTATACATTCTGATTAGAATTTGCAAATTGTTAAACTTACCTTGAAATTGTTGATGTGACAGGCAAATTGTTATAGGTATCATCTTCAGGCCTTGTTGAAGAGTAAATTATATTGAATCATTAAAAAATTATATATATCCTAGTTCTACAATAAAACAGGTGAAAACGATTTTCTCTGGCTCACAACTATTCTTCATCTGAAAAAACAGCTGCTGATGAGAT
>OBLR010000293.1_pt1 | contig 11690 bp, 9 predicted proteins | sample 1519891 | NCBI WGS metagenome assembly OBLR01 (sample SAMEA3113583, study PRJEB22503) | soil metagenome | reverse complement strand
ATGATCTGCAAGAGCATGTCCAGGCCGGGGTCGATGAGCTGGTGGCGACGGGCGCCGAGGTTGGGTTGCAGGTCGCAGTGGTGGTGGACGGCCGGGTGGGGGTGGACGCCGTGGGTGGTCTGGCCGACTCTCGGCGCGGGCTGGCCGTGGCCTCGGACACGTTGTTCTTCGCCGCGTCGACCGCAAAGGGGGTGGCCTCAGCGGTCGCCCATGTGCTCGTTGAGCGGGGGGAGCTTGCCTACGACATGCGGGCGGCCGAGGTGTGGCCCGAGTTCGGCGCTCACGGCAAGGATCGGGTGACGCTTCGCCATGTGCTGACGCACACCGCGGGCGTGCCCGCTCCGCCGTATTACATCACGGTTGCCGGCCTGCGTGACTGGGACCAGATGTGCGCCATGCTCGCCGCGGCCGAGCCTTGGTGGGAGCCGGGCACCCGCTTTGGATACCACGCTCAGACGTTCGGCTTCTTGCTCGGCGAGATCGTGCGGCGGGCCACCGGCCACGGTCTGTCGTGGTGGCTGCGTGAGGCGGTTACTCGTCCGCTCGGCATCGAGGACGAGGTGCACTTCGGGGTCCCCGAGACGTTGCTGGATCGGGTGGCGCGCCAGGAGCCGCCGGCCGGGACGGCGCTCCCGTCTCCCGAGCCGGGATCGCCGGCCGATCGGGCGAACCCGCCCGGCATCCGTCCCGACGCCGACTACGCCAACCGGCCGGACGTGCTGACGTTGGACCTGCCCTCTGCGGGCACCATGACCGCCCGCGGAGCGGCCCGCCTCTACGCCGCCCTGCTCGGCCACGTCGACGGCGTCGAACTCGTTTCGGCCCAGCGGTTGGCCGACATGGCTGCCGTGCATTTCGAAGGCATGGACGAGGTCATGGGCTTCCCGACCACGTGGGCGTTTGGCTTCAGCCCCTATCGTCCCGGTGACGTACGGGACCGGCCCGAATCGACCTTCGGCATGGTCGGGATGAACGGCTCGGCGGCCTTCGGTGACATCGGCTCCGGCGTTGCGGTGGCGGTGATGCGCAACCGCTTCGGCGCCGACCTGGAAGCGGCGTCGGCCATCGACCGTATCGTGATCGATTTCGTCCCTTCTCGTCTGCGATCGGAGTAAGTCAATGAACGATCCGGTGACCCAATTCGACGGCCGGTTCAGCGAGCCCGGTGCCCAGGCGACACCGTGGCCGACCACGCGTCAGGCACTGGAGACCGCGCAGTTGTCGTGGATCACGACCGTCCGCCCCGACGGACGACCCCACGTCACGCCTTTGGTGGCCGTATGGCTCGATGACGCCCTGCACTTTTGCACGGGCCCCACCGAGCAGAAGGCCAAGAATCTAGCCGGTAATCAGAACGTGGTCCTGACCACCGGCTGCAACCGATGGGAAGAGGGACTCGACGTCGTGGTGGAGGGGGAGGCGCGACGCGTCACCGCCCCGGCCACGCTCAACCGGCTCGCCGCCGCATGGGCGGCCAAATGGGAGGGCCAGTGGCAATACGAGGTGACCGACACCGGCTTCGCCAACGCCGGCGACCCGTGCTCGTCTTCGCGGTTAGGCCGACGAAAATCCTCGCCTTCTCGAAGGGCGGCTTCAGCCAAACCCGCTACCTCCCCGGGCCGTCCACTCGATAGATCAGGCAGATCACCGGATACGACTGGGCCGGACGGATGATTTTACTTCTGGGTCGTCGGGGGTCTCGGTCAGCACGAGGACGTAGCGCATGATCACGCCGGTCGCCAGGTGGCGAGCAGGTCGGCCGCGGTGATGGTTTGGATGGCGACGCCGTCGGCGCCGTGGCGAGTTACCGCGAGAAGCGGGGTGGATTCCTCGGCACCGGGCATCTTGGAACGGTGGACGATCAACCCGGCGAGGTCGTGGTCATCGAAAGGCCGTGTCTCTTTCCACCTGATCGAGCCGAGAAAAGTGATCTTCTTGGCGATGGGTGCGCCGTCCGCGCCGACGAGGTCGATCTCAGGGTCGTTGTGCCGGGTCCACTAGCCGCCGATGGCGCTCGTTCCCCGGGGGAGCCCGTCGGTCATCCGCCGTAGCGTCTCGCGAATCACAGGCTCGATTGCCCGGCCTCGCCACGAAGCCCAGGAGCCGCGGATGCGTTCCGCCGTCAGATCGCCGCGCCCGCGTTCGATCTCCGGCAGATGCGGGCCGAGAAAGGCCAGCCAGAACCTCAGGTGCGGATCCGCGACGACGTACCTGGTGTCCTTGGACGGGTGTACGGACAGGGGCGATGACGATCCACGATGGGCTTGCCGGTCAGCAGGCGCAGTGCGCGGGTCAGCGACGCCTGCGGCAGATCGCCCGCCGCTCGGGCGATCATCGAGAACGTACGCTCGCCGGAGCCGATGGCGCCGAGCACCAGGCGAGCCTGCGACTCGGCGGGGAATTCGGTCGCCAATGCCCGTTCGCCGCTGACCAGCAGGGCGGATGTGGGGTCGGTGACGGCGTCGGCCAGATAGTCCAAGACCGCCAGTCCCGTCGGCCATTCGTCCAGGATCAGGGGGAGACCGCCGGTGACGAGGTAGGCGTCGAACGCCTCGGCTGGAGGCACGTCGAGCATCTCGGCGGCGTCGGCCGGACTGAGCGGCGGCACGACCATTTCAGTGGTGCGTTGGTGGAAGGGACGGCCGTACTCGTTGAGCGCCTCCATCATCGCCAGATCCGAGCCGACGCACACCACATGCACCGGGCGCCTGGAAAGCTCGCGGTCGAAAAGCTTTTGCAGATCCCCTCAAAGCCCGGGTCGTTGGCGATGAGGTACGGCATCTCGTCGAGAACGACCACGCTCGGCCCCTCGTCGGGGAGGCAGCCCGCCAGGAGGCGCAGTGCGGCATCCCAGGTTCGCGGGGTCTGGTCTCGGAAAACAGCTGCGGCCGGCAGGCTCGAGGTCAGCACGGCCTCGCTGAACAGGCGTAGATCGGTTTCGGTCGTCGGCTGTGCGGATGCGGTGAAGAACACGTGCGGCACGCCGGCTCGTTCGATGAACTCCTCGACGAGCCGCGACTTGCCGACACGAGGGCGGCCGCGGATCAAGATGGCCCTGCCGGGGCGTCCTGCCCGGCCGCCTCGTCGTACCTGATCAAGCAGTCGCCGCAGGGCGGCGAGCTCCCGGTCTCGTCCGAATGAAGCCGCCCACGGAACCCCCATGGATGGAACATTCAAGTTTGGAACACTCAAAGATGAGTGTATTGGAGCCGGGCCTTCGCCGGTCTGCTGAGGGAACCGATCGGCGGTGTGGCGTGCTGGATGAACCTCGCGCGGCACGCTCGGCTACCGTCTTGGGGCTGCTGGACAGATCGGAGAAGCTGACCGCGTCCGCAGTGGTGCTTACGCCTTCAGTAGATTCGGATCACCGGCTGAAGCTGATGATCACGACAACTGGGCGGCGCAGGGGTCGGTGCCGGGGGTGCCGGGGCGGGCGATGTGGCGATCGTCGAGGATCCGTTCGAGCAGCGCCGGCCAGGCCGCCATCACCCCGTCGGCGCACGCGTCGATCAGGGCGTTGTAGGCCGCCTCGTTCTCCGGCGCGCTGCCGCTGAACCAGACGTGCACCGCGAAGCCGTCGGCGTGCGCGCGGGCGATGAACTCCTTGGTGGCCACCGGGACCCCGTTGAACGCCACCGGGATCTGCAGGGCGACGGTCCCGTCGATCGGCCGGGCGCCGGTGGAGAAGTAGGCGATCAGCTCGTTCATGCCCGGCGCCAGCGGGATGTGCGGCGCCTGCGCGTGGAACGTGGCCAGCGCCCGGTCGTTGAACGAGGTCACGATGATGTCGGTGCGCCGCGTCTGGTTGAGCAGCCGGGCGAGCAGGCGCGCGTTGTGCAGGAACGACTCGACGTCGGCGTCGCTGGTGCCCTTGATCTCGATGTTGATCGGCACGTGGCGGAACGTCCGCAGCACCTCGCGCAGCGACGGGATCGCGAAGTCACCGGCCCGATAGCCGTGCGGCGGACGCCGATCGCGGGTGCGCACGCCGCGCAGCGGATAGGACTCCGGCGGCAGCCCGGGCACCGCGCTGCGCCCCGGCACGAAGTTGTACGCCGCGTCCAGGGCGTGCACCTGGCGGAACGTCATGTCCTTGACCAGGCCGGTGCCGTTGGTGGTGGCGTCGACCGAGGAGTTGTGGATGACCACGAGCCGGTCGTCGGCCGTCGACTGGACATCGAGTTCGATCATGTCGGCGCCGAGCCGGACCGCGCGCTTGAACGCATACATCGTGTTGGCCGGCGCCTCGTTCTCGCCCCCGGCGTGCGCCATGTTCAGAAATCGTCGCTGCGGCCACGGGTCGCCGCCGCCCCCGCTCTCCGCCGCCGCCGTGCCTGTGCCCGTGGAACCCGGGACGACGACGGCCGTGACCAGCAGTCCGGTGAGCGCTGCCGCGCGGGCCCAAGAACGGATCACAAGCGAGCAGCTTAATCCCCGGTTTCGAGCCGCGGCAGGGAACCGTGGCATCAGCTGGAGGGATCGAAGAACCGGGAGGACGACACCTTCGAGCCGGGGCCGCCCGGCTGCGGCGCCGCCATATGCGCCTGCGCGGGGGCCGGGGCCTGCTGGCGGGCGCGGGCCAGCTCGCGTTGCAGGTGCTGCTTTTCCATCTCCAGGGTGGTGACGGACTCTTCGTGCTCGTCTCGGAGGTCGCGCAGTTCCCGCCGTACGCGTACGGCACGGCCGACGCCGAGCATGGTCACGATCATGCCGCCCATGAACACGACGGCCACGACCGCGCCGGCCAGGAAGACGTGCCACATGCTGGTGACGCCGGGGACCGCTTGGCCGAGGAACGTGAGTTGCGCGTCCGCCGCGTTGTCCAACAAGACGCCGACGCCGACGCCAATGGCGGCAGCTGCGACGAGTAGGCCGAGAAAGATCATCGGATGGGCTCCTCTCCCGTAGCAGGGGTCCGGAAGATTGGCTGCGTCCGGGAGACTAGCGGGAAAAACCCCAGGTCGCCACGATTCTCACGTTCTGGGCAACGGACGCAACAGTACGTCGAGAAGATCGAGTGCGCCCCGCTTCGAGAGCGGATCGTTGCCATTACCGCACTTCGGCGACTGGATGCAGGACGGACAGCCCGACTCGCACTCACACGCCGCGATCGCCGCCCGCGTGGCCCGCAGCCACTCGGCGGCCCGCGCGTAGCCGCGTTCGGCGAAGCCCGCCCCGCCCTCGTGCCCGTCATACACGAACACGGTCAACAGTCCGGTGTCCGGATGCAGCGCCGTCGACACCCCGCCGATGTCCCACCGGTCGCAGGTGGCGAACAGCGGGAGCAGGCCGATGGACGCGTGCTCGGCGGCGTGCGCCGCGCCCGCGAGCTCGCGGTCCTCGAGCGGCGACGCGGCGAGCTGTTCGGCCGAGACCGTCCACCACACCGCTCGCGTGCGCAGCGTCCTTGGCGGCAGCTCCAGCGGCTTTTCGCCGAGCACCTCGCCCGTCTGCAGCCGGCGCATCTGGTACGCCACGACCTGCCGGGTCACCTCGACGGTGCCGAAGCACAGCGTCGCCTCGCCCCACGACGACGACCGCAGAGCTTCCAGGATCCGGATGTCGGTGATGTCGCGGGCGGTCGTCGAATAGTCGGGCTCGGCGGCCCGCACCAGCGCCACGGAGTCGGCCAGGTCGAGCGTCTCCACCACGTACGACTCGCCCTGGTGCAGGTAGACCGCGCCCTCGTGCACCGTGGTGTGCGCCGACGGCTCGTCCACCGTGCCGAGCAGCCGGCCGGTCGTCGCCTCGACGACCTGGACCGGCGCGCCGCCGGACCCGCGGATGTCGGCGAGGTCGGCGGCCCGGTCGCGGGGGCGAGTCCAAAACCAGCCGGTCGCCCGGCGCCGCAGCAGCCCGCGCCTGACCATGTCCGGCACCAGCTCTTTCGCGGCCGGCCCGAACAGCTCCAGGTCGGCCTCCACCAGCGGCAGTTCGGCGGCGGCCGCGCACAGATGCGGTTCGAGGACGTACGGATTGTCCGGGTCGAGCACGGTCGCCTCGACCGGATTACCGAAGATCGCCGCAGGGTGATGAACGAGGTAGGTGTCCAACGGGTCGTCGCGGGCGACCAGCACGGCCAGGGCGTCCTGGCCCGCTCGGCCGGCGCGCCCGGCCTGCTGCCACAGCGATGCCCTCGTACCCGGCCACCCGCAAATGATCACCGCGTCGAGGCCGGAGACGTCCACGCCGAGTTCGAGCGCGTTCGTCGTCGCGAGGCCGACCAGCGACCGCGACCGCAGCGCCGCCTCGAGCGCCCGGCGCTCCTCCGGCAAGTAGCCGGCCCGGTACGCGGCGACCCGCCTGGGCAGCGGTGTCGCCTCGGGCGTGCGCTCGGGCGTGCGCTCGGGTGTGGGCTCGGGTGTGGCCTCGGCCGAAGCGTCCAGCGCGCGATCGGGCGTCCCATCGGACGCCCCATCGACGGTGCCGTCCGACGTGCCGTGGCTAGGTGGCTCACTCGTGGGCTCACCCGCGGGCGCGGTCTCCGGCAGGGCGCCGGCGGCGCCGTGCGACGCGGTCTCGGCCGTGAACGGGGGGGCGACCTCGGCCGCCACCTCGGCGAGGGCGCGCCGGGCGCTCAGCGCCACCGACTCGGCGCCACGCCTGGACCGGACGAACGCCAGCGTCTGGACGTTGTCGAGCACGAGATCGGCGAGCAGGTCGGCCGTCTCGGCCGTGGCCCGCCGCCGTACCGGGGCGCCGTGCTCGCCGCGCAACTCGGTCAGCGGCGGCTCCCACAGCGCGAACTCGGTCGCGCCGCGCGGCGAGGCGTCATCGCCGACCGCCACCACGGGCAGTCCGGTGAGCCGCCCGGCCGTCTCGGCCGGGTCCGACGTCGTGGCCGAAGCGAGCACGAAGACCGGCTGTGCGCCGTACTTCGCGCAGACCCGCCTGAACCGGCGCAGCACCGCCGCGACGTGTGAGCCGAACACGCCCCGGTAGCCGTGCGTCTCGTCCACGACCACGTACCGGAGCCGGCGCAGGAACATCTTCCAGCGGGCATGGGCGGGCAACATCGAACGGTGCAGCATGTCCGGGTTGGTGAGCACGTAGTTGGCGTGCTGCCTGATCCAGCCGCGTTCGTCCGTCGGCGTGTCGCCGTCGTAGGTGGCCGCCCGCAGCCGCGTCAGCCGCAGCCCGCGCAGCGCCCGTAGCTGGTCGGCGGCGAGGGCCTTGGTCGGCGCGAGGTACAGCACGGTCCCCTCGTCCATCACCGCGGTCAGCGCCGGCAGGAGATAGGCCAGGGACTTCCCCGACGCGGTGCCGGTGGCGACGATCACCGACGTGCCGTCGTGCGCGAGCGAGGCGGCCCTCGCCTGGTGCTCCCACGGCGCCTCGATGCCGGCCAGCGCGAGCCGGTCGATGACCAGCGGCGGCACCCACGGCGGCCAGTCGGCGGGCCGGCCCGTACGTGCCGGAACGACCTCGACGTGGGTGACGCGGGCACGCCGGGACGGGTCGGCCAGCAGACGGCTGAGAGCCGCCTTCGGCTGAGTGGACGGAGTTGACGGAGACACAGGTTTCCAGTCTGACATCGGGGGCAGATTAGGGAGATACTGCGACGGGCGTTGACGCCTGGCCTCACTCCGGTTTCCCCTACACGGCGGTCGCTTGAGGTGGCGATTTCGTGAAACGCGACGCCGGAGCGTGGTTGAATCGCGGCGGGGTCGCGTGCTCCCCGTGGGTCGCCGCCTGGCCCGCGTGGAACATGTGCCCCCTGACCACTCGAGGTATGAGGTACGGCGCTGGAGGATATGTGGACCTGAAGGTGAACGACTACACCACGGATGATGGCCTGACCGTCATCAACGTGGAGGGGGAAATCGACGTCTACACCGCGCCGAAACTCCGTGAGAAGCTCATCGACCTGGTCAACAAGGGCAAGTTCCACCTCCTCGTGGACATGGAAAAGGTCGAGTTCCTCGATTCGACCGGTCTTGGCGTGCTGGTCGGCGGGCTGAAGCGGGTACGGGCGCACGACGGCTCGCTCGAGCTGGTCTGCACTCAGGAGCGCATCCTGAAGATCTTCCGGATCACCGGCCTGACCAAGGTGTTCGGCATTCACGACTCGATCCAGGAAGCCCAGGAAAAGCGCAAGGGCCAAAAGTAGAAGGGCAGGGGGTCCGCCGCACGGGGACGGCGCAGTGACATGGCGACAGTGGAGCTGGCGTTCAGCGCGTTGCCGGTGCACGTCCGGACGGCGCGGCTGATCGTGACCGCGGTGGCCCGGCGCAGCGGCGTCGAGGAGGAACTGCTCGACGAGGTGCGCCTGGCCGTCGGCGAAGCCTGCTCGCGCGCGGTCGAGGCCCACCGGCTGCACTGTCCCGCCGAGCCCGTACGGCTGGAGTTGCACGATGACGACGGCCGGTTCGAAGTCGTGGTGAACGACGCCGCCTCCAACGGCAAGCCGGTCGACCCGTTGCCCGCCGCCCCACCGCGCGGCGGCGGGGCCGGGGGCGGCGACGACCCCGACTCGCTCGGCCTCGCCGTCATCTCCGGTCTCGTGGACGACGTCGAGATCGCCCCCACGCCCGACGGCACGCAGATCCGCATGGGCTGGCCGGTCGCCGCCCACAGCAGCGGAAGTAACTAACTAAAGGCGCAAAGCTGCCAAAAGCCAACAAACGGACGGAATTGGGCAGAGGCAAGGCATTAGCGAACGACGCGATAGCGGCAGCGATGGCGATGGCGATGGCGATGCGGGGCGAACCGAGCGGCTCGGCCGGATGAGTCGGATCGGTTGGATGGGTTGGATCGGATCAAGGGGTTGACAGCGCCCGCTGGCGGTGCGGGAGGCTACAAGGACTTATTGGACAGACCCTCCGATACCGAAACTCCGATGCACCTACACTCCCTCCCTGTCCGTCCGCTACAGGGCTAGAGGCGGGGCCGGAGGAGCTACTTCCGGGCGTCAGGGAAGCGAGATCGTCTTGACGGTGACCTCGATCCGCACGCGGAACCGACCGCGCCGTGCCCCGATCTGGAACCCGACCCGCGTCGTCCTCACCGTCGCCACCGCGCTGATCATCGCCCATCTCGGCGTGCGCTGGGCGATCCTGGCGAACTCCTACTTCAGGCAGGACGATTTCGAATTCGTCTCCCGCGCCGCGGAACAGCTGCCGGACTGGGGCTACCTCATGCGCAGCCACGCCGGCCAGCTCATGCCCGGCGGGTTCGCGATCGCCTGGGTGCTGACCCGGATCAGCGCGTACGACTGGGGGCTGACCGGCGCGGTCACCTTGCTCATGCAGGCCGCGGCGGCGCTGGCCGTCCTGCGGATGCTGCGCGTGGTGTTCGGCGACCGCCCGGCGATCCTCGCTCCGCTGACCGTCTATCTGTTCACCCCCATGACGCTGACGTCCACGGCCTGGTGGGCGGCGGCGCTGAACTCACTGCCGCTGCAGGCCGCGATCGCCATGGCGGTCGCCGCGCACGTCAGATACATCCGTACGAACGAGTTCCGGTACGCCCGGGCCGCGTTCCTGTGGACGGTGGTCGGCCTGGCCTTCTTCGTGAAGGCGGCGGTGCTGCCGTTCCTGCTGCTCGCGGTGACCAGCGCGTTCCTGATCGATGCCGGCGCCGGCGGTGCCAGCGCTCGCGGTGAGCGTAGCGGTGGCACTGACGGTGGGCGTGGCGCCGGCGGTGCGCCCGGCGGCTGGCCGCACAACCTGCTCACCACGCTACGTGTGCACAGACGGGCCTGGGCGCTGTACGGGGCTGCGCTACCGGTCTACGCGGCCCTGTTCACCCTGCAACTGGTGTACACGTCCCCCGCCAGCGTGGGCTCGCCCGGGGCCAAGGAGATCAACGACTTCGCCTCCGCCTGGCTGGGCAAGACGGTCCCCACGACGCTGGTGGGCGGCCCAGGGCGCTGGCTCGTCAGCACCACCGGCGACTACGCGGTGGCCGCCCCGGCGCAGGCGCTGATCGGGGCCGCGTGGTGCGTGGTCATCGGCGTGATCGTGTTGAGCATCTGGTTTCGGCGCCGCGCCTGGCGAGCCTGGCTGATCCTGCTCGGCTGGCTGGTGGCCGCCGACATGGTCCCCGTCATCTTGGGCCGGATGCCCGACTGGGCGGCCCCGATCTACGGCATCGAGACCCGCTATCTCGCCGACGCGGCGCCGGTATTCGTCCTGTGCCTGGCGCTGGCGTGCATCCCGCTCGCCGGCGAGCGCGAGCCGTACCGCAGGGCGCTGCCGGAAGGCTGGCTGCACCCCTCGACGATCGGCGTGCTGACCGTCGCCTACGTCGGCGTCGCGCTGTGGTCAACGGTCACCTACCTCGGCAAGACCGACTCGGATGAGACCCGCGATTACCTGACCAACGCCCGGGCCGCGCTCGCCGGCGCGCCCGGCAGCGGGGTGATCTACGACAGGAACGTGCCGGACTTCATGGCCTGGCAGTTGGTCGGGCCGTACACGCGAACCTCGAACGTGCTCGCCCCACTGGCGAGTCCGGACGTGCGGGCGGCGATGAAGCGGCGGCAGCCGGCCGAGAACGCTTTCATCTTCAACGACAAGGGGCACCTGGTGCCGCTCGCGGTGTCCGGGCCGCGCGTGGCCGCCGCGCCGGGCACGTGCTGGCCGCAGGTGGGCGGCCGCTACACGATGCCGGTCGCGCCGCCGGAAAAGGCGTCGTCGTGGACGCTCGAGCTCGGCTATTTGAGCGGCGCGCCGGGACTGGTCCAAGTCTCCTACGGCGGGCCCGAGGTCGACGTGCCGCTCGGGGTCGGCCTCAACAAGGTGTACATACCGATCGAAGGCCGCGGTCCCAACGTGGTGATCACTTCCGTGAACGCGCCGCCCGGGTTGTGCTTGGGCGGGGTGGCCGTCGGCACGCCCGTGCCGTCCCGTTGAGAAGCGTCCGTTGGGGCCGTCCCTGAGGCGGGCCGAAATGGTCCCTCATATCGGGTTTAGCATCGCATAGAACGCGTCGACCTGCGGAAATGCCTGTGTAGGTCACTTAAAGGTCAAAAGCAGGCATAGCTGAGATCACGTTTTCATGCCAGCTCCATCAAGGAATCAAGCAGAGTTCTACTTCGTCCGGGGGCTTGCGTAGACTCCCGGCACTATTGCCTGTCGAGGAGGACGGATGGCCAACGGCACTGAAGTAGTAGATCTTGGCGGCGGCGACCTCACATTGGTCGTCGTCGTTGGCGTGATCGCGCTTCTCGCGCTGGCCGTCGCTGCGGGACTCGTACGGGAGGTGCTCGCCGCGGGGCAGGGCACCGAGAAGATGCAGAACATCGCACGGGCCGTGCAAGAGGGTGCGGGGGCGTACCTGCGGCGGCAGTTTCGTACGGTGGCCATCTTCGTCGTCTTGATCCCGTTCCTGTTGGCGTTGCTCCCCGCGGACTCCACCGGAGTCCGGGTGGGCCGGTCGATCTTCTTCGTGATCGGTGCGCTGTTCTCCGCGGTCACCGGTTTCGCTGGGATGTGGCTGGCCGTGCGCGGCAACGTACGGGTGGCGGCGGCCGCACGCGAGGAGGGCGAGCGACGCGCGATGCGCATCGCGTTCCGCACCGGCGGCGTGGCCGGCATGTTCACCGTCGGCCTCGGGCTCTTCGGCGCCGCCGTGGTCGTGCTGACCTACAAGGGCGACGCGCCCGGCGTGCTCGAGGGCTTCGGGTTCGGCGCGGCGCTGCTGGCGATGTTCATGCGTGTCGGGGGCGGCATCTTCACCAAGGCCGC
>OBLR010000292.1_pt1 | contig 11696 bp, 7 predicted proteins | sample 1519891 | NCBI WGS metagenome assembly OBLR01 (sample SAMEA3113583, study PRJEB22503) | soil metagenome | reverse complement strand
GATCGGGGCGTTCAGCGCCATCCGCTCGGCCATCTCGCGACGCTGCCGGTTGTCGGAGGTCAGGTCGGGCAGATAGCGCCGCCGACCCATGATCGTCTCGGTGTAGCCGTCCTGTTTGGCCTGCTTGACCACGTTGTCGAGGTAGTCGCGAACCCCGCCGAACTGCTCGAAGTATTCGTCCATCAGCGCGCGCGCCTCGTCCGGCGGGATGCGCAGCTGCTGCGAAAGACCATAGGCGGAAAGACCATAGGCGAGCCCATAGTTCATCGCCTTGATGCGGCTGCGCAGCTCGGAGTCGACCTGCTCGGCGGGCAGGCCGAAGACGCGGGCGGCGGTCACGGTGTGGAAGTCCACCCCCGAGGTGAACGCGTCGATCAGCGCCTCGTCCCCGGACAGATGCGCCATGATCCGCAGCTCGATCTGGCTATAGTCCGCAGTGAGCAGGCACTCATAGCCGGCGCCCACCACGAACGCCTCCCTGATCTGGCGCCCCTCGGCGGTGCGGATCGGGATGTTTTGCAGATTCGGGTCGGTCGACGACAACCGCCCGGTCGCGGCGACCATCTGGTTGAACGTGGTGTGGATGCGCCCCGCGTCGTCGGCCATCGGGATGAGTGAGTCGACGATGCTCTTGAGCTTGGCCACCTCACGCCAGCGCAGCAAGTGCTCGAGCACCGGGTGGTCGTTGCCGACCAGCAGGTTCGTCAGCGCCTCTGAGTCGGTCGTGTAACCGGTCTTGGTGCGTTTGGTCTTGGGCAGCCCGAGCTCGTCGAAGAGCACCTGTTGCACCTGCTTGGGCGAACCCAGGTTGAACTCGTGCCCGGCGGCGGCGTGCGCCATCTCCTCCACGGCCTTGACCTGCCCGCCGAGCGTGGCCGACAGCGAGGCCAGGTGGTCGGTATCGACGGCCACCCCGACCCGCTCCATGTCGCGGAGCACGCCGACCAGCGGCAACTCGACCTCCCGCAGCAGCCGGGCGGCGCCGCGCCGCTCCAGGTCACGGTCGAGCGCGTCGGCAAGCTCGACGACGGCCAAGGCGCGCACCGCGAGATCGTAGGCCAGCGCCTCTTCGCCGGATCCGTCGAGGGTGAGCTGTCCGGAGTCGTCGGCCTCCTGGCGCAGCTCGCGATGCAGGTAGCGCAGCGCCAGGTCGGCCAGGTCGAAGGAACGTTGGCCGGGCAGCGCCAGATAGGCGGCGAGCGCGGTGTCGCTGGTCAGCCCGTCGAGCATCAGCCCGCGCGCCGCGAACGCCAGCATCGGCCCCTTGGCCTCATGCATCGCCTTGGGCCGCTTGGGGTCGGCCAGCCAGTCGGCCAACGCCCGCTCGTCCTGCTCGGTCAGCTCGGCCGGGTCGATGTAGACTCCGACGCCGCGCGTGGCCGCCGGATCGCCGTCCTGCCGGCCCGGGTCCATGGCGTGGCAGGCGAGCGCTATGCCGGTGAGCTCGCCGGTGCCGCGGCCCCAGGTGCCGCTCACGGCCAGGCCCACCCGATCCGGGCCGGCGGCGTGCTCGGCCAACCAGGCGGCCAGCTCGCCCGGGCCCGGTGTGGCGACCTCGATGTCGAAGCCCTCGTCGGCCTCCGGCTCCGCCGCGGACAGCGACGCGTACAGCCGCTCCCGCAGCACCCTGAACTGCAGCGTGTCGAACAGCGTGTGGATCTCGTCGCGGTCCCACTGGCCGAGGTTGAGGTCGGCCGGCCCGACGTCCAGTGGGACGTCGCAGGTCAACTTGTTGATCTGGTGGTTGCGCAGCACGTCGCCGAGGTGCTCGCGCAGGTTGTCGCCGGCCTTGCCCTTGATCTCGTCGACGTGCGCGACCAGCCCGTCGAGACCTTCGTAGGTCGTCAGCCACTTCGCCGCCGTCTTGGGGCCCACCCCCGGCACCCCGGACAGGTTGTCGCTGCTCTCCCCCACCAGCGCGGCCAGCTCGCGGTAGCGCTCCGGCGGTACCCCGTACTTGTCCACGATGACCTCGGAGGTCGTCCGGACCAGGTCGGAGACCCCACGGCGCGGGTAGAGCACCGTTACGTTCTCGTCGATCAGCTGGTAGCAGTCGCGGTCGCCGGTCACCACGAGCGTGCGCATGCCCTGCTCGCTCGCCTGGGTGGCGAGGGTCGCGATCAGGTCGTCGGCCTCGAACCCGGCCTTGGACAGCCGCGGGATGCGCAGCGCCTCGAGCACCTCGTCGATGAGGCTCAGCTGACCGCGGAAGTCGTCCGGCGCGGCGCTGCGGCCCGCCTTGTACTCCACGTACGTCTCATGTCTGAAGGTCGGCTCCGAACGGTCGAAGCACACCGCGACATGCGTTGGCGTCTCGTCGCGCAGCACGTTGATCAGCATGGAGGTGAAGCCGAAGACCGCATTGGTCGGCTGGCCCGTCGTCGTGACGAGGTCGGCGTCCTTCAGCGCGAAATACGCTCGATAGGCCAGCGAGTGCCCGTCGAGCAGCAGCAAGGTCTCGGCAGCGGTCTGTTCTGTGGTCGCCACATCGGCAGCCTAGTCGCCGCGTGGGACAGTTTTCCCGCAGGCCGGCGCAGGCCCACCAGCGCCGGTAACCGTCGCCGGCTCGTTGGGAGGGGCGCCGGGCCATGAACGGCCGCACCATGGGGCCGCCAAGTCCGGTCATCCGGATGACCGGATGCTTTGCACGCGCACCTGCGCGGTCGCTACCGTTGGAGGCGAGCCCGGGGCGCCGAGTAGACAACGTGCAGGGCCGGGGAAGGTCTGCACGGACCCAAAGGTCCCCCGGGCTCGTCGTACGACACGCTCGGTAACCACCGAATTGCGATTTGGTCCCTTTCCCGTCGACGCCTTTCCGCGCCATCTCCGGCTGCCTAGTGTCCCCACCATGCGAAGGATTCCGGCCGCGGCCGGTTCCGTGGCCCTGCTCGCCGCACTGGCGACCGCCTGCTCTTCGGGCGATGCCGCCCCCGCCGGGGGGAGCGGCCCGGCGACCTACGACCTGCCGGCCCGTACGGCCCGGCCCGGCGAGACAGTGCTACACCGGCCGACCGTGCGCAGCGGCGACATGGCGTTCACGGTGATCGGCCTGCGCGGCCGCATGAACACCGTCGCCGGCAGCCACGCCGACGTGCCCCCAGAGGGGCAGTTCATCCGGATTCGGCTGGTGGTGGAGAACACCGGACGGATCACCAGCACCTTCGACACGCGCAAGCAGCTTTTGGTGGCGTCCGACGGGCGCGTCTTCCGGCCCGACCTCGACGCGATGCTGATCCGGCGCCAGCCGACCAGCCTGGATGTGGGTTCCGGCGTCCGCGTCGAGATGGACCTGTGGTACGACGTCCCGCGCCAGGTCAAGGAGGCAGCGCTGCGGGTCGTCGGCAGCCCCACCATGGGCGCGGCGGCCGACCCGCCGCTGGCCGACGTGCGCCTGGGCTGACCGGCCGGCCAGCCACCCGGCCGCCCGGCCGGCGGCCGGGCGGCGGGCTCAGCGGCCGGCCTGGGTGCCACCGCCGAGATAGGCCGCCCGCACCTGCGGGTCGTCGAGCAACTCCCTGGCCGCGGCGGACTTCACGATCGTCCCGGTCTCCAGGACGTACGCCCGATCGGCCACCTGCAACGCCTGCTGGGCGTTCTGCTCGACGAGCAGGACCGTGGTGCCGCGCCGGTTGATCTCCTCGATGATGGAGAAGATCTGCGTGACCAGCATCGGGGCGAGCCCCATGGACGGCTCGTCCAGCAGCAGCACCTTGGGCTGGGTCATCAGCGCCCGGCCGATGGCCAGCATCTGCTGCTCGCCGCCCGACATGGTGCCGCCGGCCTGGTTCTTGCGCTCGGCCAGCCGCGGGAACAACTCGAAGACCTCGTCGAGATCCTTGGTCAGCTCTCCCTTACGGGCATAGGCGCCCATCAGCAGGTTCTCCGTGACGGTCATGCCCGGGAAGATGCCCCGGCCCTCGGGCGCCTGCCCGATGCCGGCGAGCACCCTGCGGTGACCGGGCATCCTGCTGATGTCCTTGCCGTCGAAGATGATGCGGCCCGACGACAGCGGCCGCAGACCGGAGATCGTCTTCAGCGTGGTCGACTTGCCCGCGCCGTTGGCGCCGATCAAGGTGACGATCTCGCCTTGGTCGACGTCGACCGAGATGCCCTTGAGCGCCGCGATCTTGCCGTAGTGGACGTGGATGTCCTTGATCTCAAGAAGCATCGGCCGGAGCCCCCAAGTACGCCTCGATGACCCTCGGGTTGTTCTGGATCTCCCCCGGCAGCCCTTCGGCGATCTTCTCGCCGAAGTCAAGCACCGCGATCCGGTCGCTGATCCCCATGACCAGGCTCATGTCGTGCTCGATGAGCAGTACCGTGCGGCCGGTGTCCCGGATCTTCTTGATCAGCGCCTGGAGGGACTCCTTTTCCACCGGGTTCATCCCGGCGGCCGGCTCGTCCAGCAGGAGCAGCCGGGGATCGGTGGCAAGGGCCCGGGCGATCTCGAGGCGCCGCTGGTCGCCGTACGGCAGGTTCTTGGCCGCCTCGTCCACGCGATGGGCGATGCCCACGAACTCGAGCAGCGCCCGGCCCTTGCTCCGGCCCTCGCGCTCTTCTCTGCGGTGCCAGGGCAGCCCGAGCGCGGCGCCGGCCAGCCCGGTCCGATGGTGCGCGTCCGCCCCGACCATGACGTTCTCGAGCGCCGTCATGTTGTGGAACAACCGAATGTTTTGGAACGTACGGGCGATGCCGAGCTTGGTCACCTTGAAGCGCTTCATGCCGGTGATCCGCTGGCCGCCAAACATCACGTGACCTTCGGTGGGCCGGTAGACGCCGGTCACCATGTTGAAGACCGTCGTCTTTCCGGCGCCGTTGGGGCCGATCAGCGCGAAGATCTCCCCCTCGCGGACGTGGAGCTCCACCTGGTTGACGGCGACCACACCGCCGAAGCGCATGGTCACGTCGGTGAGCTCAAGGATCTTGCTCGTCGTTGTTTCGCTCATTTGTTCACCTCGGCAGCGGCTTGGGTGCCAGGGCCGCCGACCTCGGCGCCGAGGCTGCCCATGCCCCCGGTGCCCTCGGCCAGTTCGGCCTTGCGCCGCCGCGACGGCAGCAGACCCTCGGGCCGGAAGGCCATCAACAACACGAGCACGCCCCCGAACATCAAGATCCGATAGTCCTGCAGGCCCCGGACGCGTTCGGGAATCCAGGCGACCAGGAAGGCCCCCAGCATGACACCGGGGATGTTGCCCGAGCCGCCGAGCACGACCGCGGCGAGGATCGTCGCGGAGACGATGAACGTGAACAGGGCAGGGACGATCGACACGGCTTGCCCGGCGTAGATCACACCGGCCAGGCCGCCTATCGCTGCGCCGATGGCGAAGGAGGCCAGCTTGTAGCGGAACGTCGGCACGCCCATGAGCTCGGCGGCGTCCTCATCCTCCCGGATCGCCGCCCAGGCGCGGCCGACGCGGCTGTTCTCCAGCCGCTTGACGAAGATGATCGTCAACACGATGGCCAGCAGCATGAGGTAGTAGTACGGCCGGCCGTCCAGCGCGCCGTACTGGAACGGGCTGACCCCGGCCAGGCCGAAACTGGTGAACGGCTCGGCGTCGGGGATCTCCCACTCGGTCAGGGTCGGCGGGTGCGGAATCCCGCCGATGCCGTTCGGGCCGCCGATGTAGTCGGTGTTGCGGGCGGTCTGCCGGATGATCTCACCGAACCCCAGCGTCACGATCGCGAGATAGTCGCCGCGCAGGCGCAGGGTGGGCGCGCCGAGAATCAGCCCGGACAGCGCCGTGATCACGATGCCGACCGGCAGGATCTCCCAAAAGCCCCAGCCGTACTTCGTGGCGAGCACCGCCATCGTGTAGGCGCCGATCGCGAAGAAGGCCACGTAGCCGAGGTCGAGCAGCCCCGCCATGCCCACGACGACGTTCAGGCCGAGGGCGAGCAGGATGTAGCCGCCGATGGGGAAGAAGAGCAGGGTCGGCCAGTCGGTGTAGGGCGACATGAAGCTCGCGATACGGGGCGATGGCAGCGCGATGGCGCCCAGGATGAGCAGCACGTAGGCGGTCCAGCGCCCGTACCCGGGCAGGCCGCCCCACCAGTCGCGGAACCGCTCGCCCACGCCGCCGAGCGTCTCGAACGGGAGCACGAGCAGGTAGGTCACGAGGCGCAACGCCTTGGGAGCCCGCTCCGCCCGGCGCCTGGCGCGCGCCGCGGCGGCGCCGAGCATGTCCTGGGCCGTGGTCGTCTTGCCGCCCACCGTCTTGGTGCCTGCCGTCTTGGTGTCGTTTGTGTTCATGCGCGCGCCTGCTGGAGGGACTCGCCGAGGATACCGGTGGGCCGGAACATCAGGACGAGGACGAGGATGCTGAACGCCACCACGTCCCGCCACTCCGACCCGAAGATGCTGGAGCCGTAGAACTCGAGCAACCCGAGCACGAAGCCGCCGAGCAGCGCGCCGCGCAGGTTGCCGATGCCGCCGAGCACGGCGGCGGTGAACGCCTTGATGCTGAGCTCCTCGAAGCGCATCATGTAAAGGGCGGCGGCCACGCCCGCCATGACGCCGCCGATGAGGAACGTCGCGGTGACGATCCTGTCGATGTTGACGCCCATGAGCACCGCGGTCTCGGGGTCTTGCGCCGTCGCCCGGATGCCGCGCCCCAGCCTCGTCCGGTTCACGATCAGGTCGAGGACCACCATCATCGCGATGCCGCCGACGATGATGACGAACTTGTCGTTGCTGACCACGAAGTCGCCGATGGCGACGACGTTGAACCGCTCGACGAACTGGTGCTGGATGGGCAGCGCGCCCTTTTCCTCCGGCAGATTGAAGTACTCCGGAATGATCACCCGCGCGAACAACTGTTGGAGGAAGATCGACGCGCCGATGGCCGAGATGAGCGCCGCCAGCCGGGACGCGCCATGCCGGCGCAACGGCCGGTAGGCGACGTACTCCAGGGCCACCGCGCTGCCGCCGGAGAACACCCCGGCGACCACCGCCAGCAACAGCAGCATGCCGATCAGAGTGAATCCGCCGAGCAGCTGCGTGTCGATGCCGATCAGCACCGCCAGCGCCGCCACGGTGCCGATCATGAAGATTTCGGAGTGCGCGAAGTTGATCAAACGCAGCACGCCGTACACCATCGTGTAGCCGAGTGCTATCAGCGCGTAGATCGCGCCGAGCGACAGGCCGTCGATCGTAGACGGCCAGAATTGATCAATGAAGCTGCTCAAGACCTCGTCGCCTTCGTCAAAGGAGCGGGCGAAGAAGCGGGAGCGCCGCGACGCTCCCGCTCCCCCTCGTCATGATCCCGCCGATCGTAGATCAATCAGGTCGTTCAGATCGATCGGAACGATCGTCCGGGCGGCTCACTAGCCCTCGACCTGGGCCTCTTTCGCGTTGCCAAGCAGCGGCAGAGTGTCGCCCTTGATCTGGTAGACGTAGACGTCGGTCGCCGCCGGCTCGCCGGTTGGACTGAACTTGATCTGCTTCGACACACCCGGCACGTCGATGGTCGACAAGAATGTATTGATCTTTTCGGTGGTCGTGTTGCCGGCCTTGATCGCGTTGATGAAGGCGGTGGCCGCATCGTAGCCCTCGGCGGCGTAGATGGCCGGGGCGGAGTTGAACTTGGCCTTGTACTTGTCGGCGAAGGTCTTGCTCGCCTGGCTGGCCTTGCCCGTCGGGTCGATCAGGCACGGGCAGCCGATGATCGAGCCGTCGGCTGTGGTGCCGCCGGCGCCCTTGGCCAGGCCCGGGTCGAGCGAACCGTCACCGGACAGGAAGCGGGCCTGCACGCCGCCCTCACGCAGCTGCTTGACCAGCTTGCCCGCCTGGGCGTAGTAGCCGCCGAAGAAGATCGCGTCGGGCGCGAACGCCTTGGCCTTGTTGACGGTCGAGCCGTAGTCGGACGCCTGGACGTCGATGGCGTCCCTGGAGGTCTGCGCGCCTCCCGCCTGGACCGTCTTTTGCAGCGTGTCGGCGAACGGCTTCCCGTACTCGGACGCGTCGTCGACGATGAAGACCTTCTTGGCCTTCAGCGAGTTCGTGATGAAGCCGCCGATGCCGGTGCCCTGCGCGTTGTCGTTGGCGACCATCCGGTGCCAATACTTCCAGCCATTGGCGCCGAGGGCGGCGTTGGTGGCCGACGGCGAGACGCTCGGCGTCTTGCCTTCCTCGAGAACGGGGCCCACCTGGGCGGACTCGCCGGAGAAGGCGGGGCCGATCATCCCGACGACCTTGTCCTGCGTCACGGCCTGCTTGGCCAGCGGCGTGGCCTGCTCAGGCTTGCCCTGGCTGTCGTAGGTCTTGAGGTTGATCTTCACCTGCGGGTTGGTCGCGTTGTATTCGTCGATGGCGAGTTGCGCGCCCTGCCTGGGCGGGATGACGATGCCGGAGTTCTCACCCGTCAAGTCGCCCATGAACCCGAGCGTGACAGAGCTGGTACCCCCGCCTCCGCCGGACCCAGCGTTGCCGCCGTCGTCACCACCACACGCACTCATGCCCAGCGCGAGCGCCGCCCCGAGTGCGAGCGTTGCGCTGAATCGGGTTTTGTTGAGCCGCAAGGTCGTCGCCTTCCTTCCGTTCCTTCTGTCCGGATCCGCGAAGACGTGGACCGGGTACGAGTCAAGCCCCGGGGTCACGCTCTCTGCGGGGAGAAAACGGTCACCAGGGGACCTGTCCGTAGTACACCGATCAGGCACGCGAGATCAGTAGTCCAGCGCAGGGTCGTTGTGGCTTCGTTACCGCTCCGTGCCATAACTGCCCAGGCAGGAGGGCAGATCTTTACCTTCGGCCGGATGTCCGCACCTGGCCGCCTCGGCGGCTCGTACCCTGTTCGCCGCCTGTTAGTCCCCTGGTCGCGCCGTCAACGGGACGACCCGGCGGCAGGACCTCCGAGGCCATTTGGACCGCCGGACTTGCCAGATTGGTCAGGTTGGTCCGACTGACCCGGCTGACCAAACTGATCAGTTCGGTCAGTTCGGTCAGTTCGGTCAGGCTGGTCCGCCCCGCCGGCGTCGCCGGCCAGCACCGCCTCCGCGACGTTGCGCATGGTGACCCGGCGGTCCATGGACGTCTTTTGGATCCAGCGGAACGCCTCAGGCTCGGTCCAGCCGTGGGCGGCCTGCAGTATGCCCTTGGCCCGATCCACGATCTTTCTCGTCTCGAGGCGTTCCTGGAGCGTCTGCACCTCCGCCTCGAGGGCCGCGATCTCCTCGTACCTGCTGACCGCCATCTCGATCGCCGGCACCAGGTCGGCCTTGGTGAACGGCTTGACCAAATAGGCCATGGCCCCCGCCGCACGGGCTCGTTCGACCAGTTCGCGCTGCGAGAACGCGGTGAGAATCACCACGGGTGCGATGTGGTCGGCGGCGATCCGCTCGGCGGCCGAGATGCCGTCGAGGATCGGCATCTTGACGTCGAGCATCACCAAGTCCGGCCGCAGCTCGGCGGCCAGCCGGACCGCGGTCTCGCCATCGCCGGCCTCGCCGACGACCTGGTAGCCGTCCTCTTCCAGCATCTCTTTGAGGTCGAGCCGAATCAGCGCCTCGTCCTCAGCGATCACAACACGTCGAGGGGTCTCCGTCACGCGCACGAGCGTACCCGGACCCGGTACGCTAGTCCTCGGCACGGTGCGGGCACAGACTGCATCTCTCGCCGAATCCGGACATCCTAGGTGAGGTCCGGAAATATGCCGGGATGGTGGAACGGAAGACACGAATCCCTCAAAAGGATTTGCCCGCAAGGGCGTGCGGGTTCGAATCCCGCTCCCGGTACCGAAACGATCGGCGTCGCTCCGTGATCGGCGGTCTTGTCGTATGCGGATGCGACGCTCTGCCCATGTACGACCCGAAACGCGGAACCGAGTTCGACACGTGCGCGTACGCCTATCTCTTGGCGGGTACAGAAGGCGGGTTGCACCATGGTGAACGCCTATTCCAAGCACTGGCCGTGCCTGTTCCCGCAGCACGGTCCCGGGAAGAAACACCAGCGACAAAACAAGCCGGCTCCTGGCAACAAGAGATCGTCAATCGGCACACCGGAGGCGTTCGTCCGTGGTCTGATTCATTCCGATGGACGTCGCTCTATTAATCGGGTGCGGCGGCAATTAAAACTGCGGCGATCGGTGGTACGAATACCCGAGGTAACTCTTTACCAACGAGTCAGGCGACATCAAAGGCCTCCTTACCGACGCGCTCGACCGGCCCAGAATTCCGTGGCAGCGAATGAACCGCAAGACGATCTCGATCGCCCGGCGGGAGGCGGTGGCACGGCTGGACGAATTCGTAGGTCCCAAGTACTGAGCCGGCCCAGGCTAGGCGGCGCTTCGGGAGTCGGGGCGGTCAGGTGTGCCCGCCCTGGGCGATGGCGTCGCCGATGCGGTGCACGCGCAGGGCGTTGGTGGAGCCGGGAGTGCCGGGCGGCGAGCCGGCCACGATGACGACGCGATCGCCCTTTTGGCAGCGGCCGAGTTCGAGCAGCGCCTGCTCGACCTGGCGCACCATCTCGTCGGTGTGGTCGACGTGCGGCACGATGAACGTCTCCACGCCCCAGACAAGGGAGAGCTGAGAGCGAGTGGCCTGCACGGAGGTGAAGGCCAGCAGCGGGATCGGCGAGCGGTAGCGGGCCAGCCGGCGCACGGTCTCGCCGGACATGGTGAAGCCGATGAGCGCGTGCGCGCCGACGACGGCACCCACCTCGGCGGCCGCGCGGGCGATGGCGCCGCCGACGGTCTCGGGCACGCGGGTCAGCGTGGAATCGGCGTGCAGGCACATCTTCTCGGCCGCGACGATGATGCGGGCCATCGTCTCGACGGCGGCGATGGGGTATTCCCCCATGCTCGTCTCACCGGAGAGCATGACCGCGTCGGCGCCGTCGAACACGGCATTGGCCACGTCGGAGGTCTCCGCGCGGGTGGGCCGCGGCGCGGAGATCATCGATTCCAGCATCTGGGTGGCCACGATGACGGGCCGGGCCTTTTCGCGGCACAACTCGATGGCGCGCTTTTGCACGATCGGCACCTGCTCGAGCGGCAGCTCGACGCCGAGGTCGCCGCGGGCGACCATGATGCCGTCGAAGGCGGCGACGATCTCCTGCAGCCGCTCGACGGCCTGCGGCTTCTCGATCTTGGCGATGAGGGGAACGCGGACGTTCTCCTCGTTCATGATCTTGTAGGCGACGTCGGCGTCCTCCGGTGCGCGGACGAAGGAAAGCGCGACCATGTCGACGCCGAGCCGGAGCGCCCAGCGCAGGTCGGCCTCGTCCTTGTCGGTCAGCGCGGGCACGCTGACCGCGACGCCGGGCAGGTTGAGGCCCTTGTTGTCGGAGATCATGCCGCCGATGACGACGCGGGTGCGCACCTGTATCCTCTCGACCGCGATGACCTCGAGCACGACCCGCCCGTCGTCGACGAGGACGGTGTCACCGGCACTGACGTCACCGGGCAGGCCCTGGTAGGTGGTCGAGACCTCGTGCCGGGTCCCGGGCACGTCTTCGGTGGTGATGATGAACTCGTCGCCGAGCGTGAGCCGTACCGGCCCGTCCGGAAACCGGCCGACCCGGATCTTGGGGCCTTGCAGGTCGGCGAGGATGCCCACGCCACGCCCCGTGACGTCGGACGCGTCGCGCAGGTGGCGATAGATCTCCTCGTGCTGTTCATGTGATCCGTGGCTCAGGTTGAGCCTGGCCACGTCGATCCCGGCGTCCACGAGCGCGCGAATGCGCTCGCGGCTGGAAGAGGCGG
>OBLR010000291.1_pt1 | contig 11702 bp, 9 predicted proteins | sample 1519891 | NCBI WGS metagenome assembly OBLR01 (sample SAMEA3113583, study PRJEB22503) | soil metagenome | reverse complement strand
GACGACTATCAGCGCCGCCCCGGCAGTTCGCGCGCATCGCTCGAGCACCGCGCCGGGAGCGCCCGCTTCGAGCCGGGTCCTCACCGGCGCGCGGCCCGCCGCAACCTCGGCTGCCACGCCCTGCAAAAGGGCCTCTCCCCTCTGCAGTTGCTCGGCCTGCAGCGCATCATGGTCGATCGGTGGCGCAACCCCTCCGGCGGGGATGGTGGCCGCGGATCGAGCGGCCGGGTAGGCGTGCACGAGAGCCAGCTCCGCGTCGAGCGCCGCGGCGAGTGCCGCTGCGACGGTCGCGGCGCCGCGTGCGTGCGGCGAATCGTCGACACCGCAGACGATGCTCGAGCGCTCGGCGCTCGCCTCGAGCACCGGTAGGTGAGCATCAAGACGGACGACCACGACCGGGCGGTCGGCCGCTCGGCTGAGCGCGGACGACACGCTGCCGAACAGCGCCGCCTTCAGCGCCCTGCGGCCGCGGGACCCCACGACCAGCAGCGCCGCGTCCTCCTCCTCCGCGAGGTCGGCGAGCTCGTCGGCGGGCGCACCGAACAGCACGCGCGGCTGGAGCGCGACAGCCCCAAGTCGCCGCTCGACCCGCTCGAACATCAGCATCGCCTCGTTGTGTGCGTGGTGCCGACTTCGGTTCAGCGCCGTCTCGCTCCCGTATGGAAACGTGGGGCGCTCCTCGACGACGTGCGCGAGGACCAGCTGGGCTCTGAGCCGCCTGCTGAGCTCGACGGCGACGTTCAGCGCGGCGGACGAGTCTTCCGACCAGTCGACTCCACAGACCACGGACGAGGACATGAGTCACCTCCAGTTCGCTATCCACGAGTCTTCCGCCCTCGCGAACACGCCCCAATGGGGGCTACCACGCATTCGCGTGTCCGGGCCGGGCCCATCGTGAGCCGGCTGCGGCGTCCCCACCCCGGCGGATGCATGGGAGCGTCCTTCGCCGCAGGAGCGACACTCTTGCCGCGGATCACAGAGTGCCCGGTTCGCGCTGGGTTGGAGCACTCTCGCCCCGCCCGTCCTTGTGTTGGGTTTCGGATGGGTGTGGACACCCATATTGCGGTTGCGGCTCGTGTTGTACGTTCGCAGGCTGCACGTATTGGTGCACCTCGGGGTGCCCGGCGCCGACGGGGACATCGCGGTGATGGGCTCGGCTCAGGATCCGTGCGCCGCGACGGGAGATTACGTGAACGGTTAGCCGCAACGGCGAGCGCGGCGCGCCGGTCGCCGTGGGCCCGGCCTGCCGCCGGTCGCAGCGGAGATCCGAGCGAGGGGAGGCAGCATGAAGAGGATCGTGGTCATCGTGGCGGCGTTGCTCGTCGCGAGCTCGGTAGGGGCAGCGGAGGCGTCAGCGCAGAATCGGCCGACGCGCTTTGAGCCGTGCGTGCGGGGGATGGCGGGCGAGTTTCCATGCCAGAAGGTCGACCTGCTGCATTACTTCACGATGGAGGAGATCGGCGGCGGTCGTGGCAGCGACGTGTGGGGCTGGGAGGACCCGGCGACCGGCCGCGACTACGTGCTGGCGGGGCGCGAGACCGGCACCTCGTTCATCGATGTGACCGACGCCAAGCGCCCGGTCTACCTCGGCGACCTGCCGACCGCCAGCCCGCAGATCCGGATCTGGCGCGACATCAAAGTGTACGCCGACCACGCGTTCATTGTCACCGAGTCGACCGGGCACGGGATGCAGGTGTTCGATCTGAGGCAGCTGCGGGAGGTCGACCGCGACGAGGCGCCGGTGACCTTCACCGAGACCGCCAGGTACACCGAGTTGCTGACGGCGCACAACATCGCGATCAACGAGGACACCGGGTTCCTGTACGCGATGAGCGTGCGCGAGGGGATCACCTGCGGCGGTGGCCTGCACATGATCGACGTGCGCGATCCCGCGAGCCCGACGTTCGCCGGGTGCTTTGCGGACAGCGGCGCGATCCACGACACCCAGTGCGTGCTCTACGAGGGGCCGGACGCGCGCTTCCGGGGCCGCGAGCTGTGCTTCAACTCGAGCCCGGGGCCGCCCGACTCGGTGTCGATCGTCGACGTCACCGACAAGTCGGACCCGGTGATGCTGGCGCGGATGCCGTACGCGGCGAGCTCGTTCTCGCACCAGGGATGGCTGACCGAGGACCAGGCCCACTTCCTGCACGGCGACGAGGGGGACGAGCTCGACTTCGGCCACCCGACGAGGACGCTGGTGTGGGACGTGAGCGATCTCACGGCTCCCGCGGTGATCGGCAACTACTTCTCGTCGAGCCCGGCGACCGACCACAACATGTACGTCAAGAACCGCTACCTGTACCAGTCCAACTACCGGGCCGGGCTGCGCGTCCTCGATCTAGGCGGCGTCGCGCGCGGCGCGCTCGAGGAGGTGGCGTTCTTCGACGTGTACCCGCCGAACGACGACCCGGGGTTCAGCTTCGGCACGTGGAGCAACTACCCGTACCTGGACCGCGGCACGGTCGCCGTCCACGGCTACCAGGGGCTGTGGCTGCTCAGGCCGCGCGTAGGGCAGCGGCGCCCGTGAGCGGCGGCCTCCGGTGCGTTGCGTTGCTTTCAACCAGAAGGAGGGGAGGACCATGCTTGATCCTGCTCGCGTACTGAGGAAATCGCTTCCGGGGAAGGTGCGGGCACGTCTGCTCAAGGCAGGCGTGTTGGCCGCAGTGCTGCTGGGCGCCGGGCTGTTCCCGGCTGCCGCGTCCGCTCAGGACAGCGTCGACGACCTGCCGCGCATGGGCCACCGGCCGTGTGTGCATGGGTTCGCCGGCCCGTTCCCCTGCGACCGGGTGGATCTCATGTCGTTCCTGCCGATGGACGAGATCGGCGGCGGCCCGGGCAGCATCTACGGCGGCCCCGGGAACGACGTGTGGGGCTGGACCGACCCGCAGACCGGCAAGGAATGGGTGATCGCGGGCAGGTCCAACGGGAGCTCGTTCATCGACGCGAGCGACCCGAAGAACCCGGTGTTCGTCGCCAACCTGCCGGCCCACGGGGTAACCGAGCTGCACAGCGACATGAAGGTCTACCGGAACCACGCGTACATCGTCAAAGACGGCCCCGGCAACGGCATCCAGGTCTTCGACCTCACGCGACTGCGCGACATCGACCCTGACGACGCACCGGTCACCGTCGACGCCGACGCCGTCTATGAAGAGATCAGCAACGCGCACGACATCGCGATCAACGAGGACACCGGCTTCGCCTACGCGGTGGGCGCGACCGGGGGCGCGATCGGCGAGTTGCCAAACCGCGTCACGATCGACGCGCCATCGTCCGCGGCAGGCACCTACCAGGCCGCCGGGGCGAACTTCGGCCCGGCGCCCGACGCTACCGGCGTCACAGGAGGCGTGGTCCTGGTGAACGACGGCGTGGGGACGACCACCGACGGATGCCAGCCACTGGTCGGCTTCACCGCCGGCTCTATCGCGCTGGTGGACCGCGGCGGGTGCAACTTCACGGTGAAGGCCAACAACGCCCAGGACGCGGGCGCGGTCGCGATGATCGTGGCGAACAATGCCGGCGGGGCGCCGTTCACGATGGGAGGCACCGATCCCGGGATCGCGATCCCGTCGGTGATGATCTCGCGCGACGACGGCAACACGATCAAGGCGGGCCTGCCCGCCTTCGGCCGACATAGCGATCAACGAGGACACTGGCTTCGCCTACGCGGTGGGCGCGACGAGAGACGTCGCGGGCGTGCCCGCGTGCCACGCCGGCGGGCTGCACATGGTCGACATCCGCGACCCGAAGAACCCGACCTTCGCCGGCTGCTTCGACGACGACGGCTACACGCACGACGTGCAGTGCGTCATCTACCACGGCCCCGACGTGCGCTATCAGGGGCGGGAGCTGTGCTTCGCGTCCAACCCGAGCTCCCCCGGGGTCGTCGACGCGCTGACGATCGTCGACGTCACCGACAAGTCGAACCCGGTGCTGGTGGGCAAGGTGTTCGAAGGCGAGCCGAACACGTACAGCCATCAGGCATGGCTCACGCCGGACCACCGCTACGTCCTGCACGACGACGAGAGCGACAACGGCTCCAGCTCGCAGGCGATCCAGGGCCGGTCCCGGACGCGGGTGTTCGACGTGACCGACGTGACCCAGCCGTTCCTGCAGGCGGTCTACCACCACCCGACCCGCGCGCCGGTGCACAACCTGTACACGCGCGGCCGCTTCATGTACAACGCCAACTACATCGACGGACTGCGCGTGGTGAACATCGTCGGGATCGACTACCCGGGCGACGAGTTCCTCCCGCAGACGCCGAGCGCGCCGGACCACCGGGGGTTGTTCGAGGTCGCCTGCTTTGACACCGACCCGTTCCGCAACGACATGGGCGTGTTCCCCGACGGGCGCACGGCCTGGGGTGGCTCGTGGAGCAGCTACCCGTTCTTCAGCAGCGGCGTCGTGGCCGTCAGCGGCTTCGACGGCCTGTTCCTCGTGAGGGCGCGGGTCCCGTTCGACTCCGATGTCCCGCCGGGCGCGACCAAGCGCCCGCCCAGGATCAACCCCAACGAGCGATCGGACGGATGCCTCCGCTAGCGCACCGCGCGGCGACATAGGCATCACCGCGAGAGGGCGGCCTTCGGGCCGCCCTCTCGGTTCGTCCGCGCTGGGTGCGGGACCCGGGTGCGATCAGGCCGCTCTCGCAAGCGAACATGACCTCCTGCACGCAGTCGCGGACGCCCAACTTGAGCAGGACGCGCTCGACGTGGGTCTTGATCGTCGATTCCACGATCACCAGGGCGGGGCGATCTCGCCGTTCGAGAGGCCGCGGGCGACGAGCTCGACCACCTCGCGCTCGTGTGGCGTGAGCTCCTCGAGGCGCGCGTCGGGCGCCTGCTGGCTCGCCGCGCGCTCGATCACGCGGCTGGTGACTCACGGCACGTCGCTATTAAGGTGTGCGACATGCCGGGATCGCAGGAGTCCCGCGGAGCCCTGACGACGCGATCGTGGACCGGGCCGATCGGCGCCCCGCACGATCGCCACGCCCTCCTTGTCGCCGACGCGGAGTGATCGCGTCATCGGGTTCGTAGCGGTGGGTCCGACGCGCGACGCCGACCACGACGGGCGCACGACCGGCGAGCTGCGGGCCGTCACGGTCGACGGCAGCGATCGCGGCAGGCTCCTCAGTGCGTCGCCCTCAGGCGGCACCGCCAGCTGGTCCAGATGCTCTCCCTGCCCGGAGAGCAGACAGACATCTACCTTCCTCCGGCCGAGATCCAACCCAACGTGCAACATTGAAGACGGGCCCCCTCTGAGCTCGCTCCCCGGTGACAGCCGGAGCGTGTCACCAGAAGAGGCCCTCCTTCATGGCAGTCCAACGCAGCCTGCCCGGCTGCGTTCTCCCAGAAAGCCCCCGTCCCGGATCAGGCGACCGTAAGGTCAGAACCGGACAGCAACCTTCCGAGCATCATTTTCATGCCCCGAGCGGGAGGAGTGCCGGCAGCGCGTCAGCGCACACCTGCTTACGGCAGCGGTTGCAGTAGTCGATGCCGGCGTGGCTGGCGCTCTCGAGGATCGTCCGTTGCAAGCGTGCCCGTAGCTCGCGGTGTTCAGATAGACACCGTGAGGCTCCCAGAGCGCTCGCGCCTCGGGACGGTCATATCGTCAACCCTGAACGCCCCGATCGCATGGCCATGCCGCTCGCCGCTCGGCGCGGTGGTGCCCGGGGGCGCAGCCCGAAGCGTTCTCCGGCCGGACCCCGTCGATCGTTGTGTCTGAGAGTCCCACGCAGCGCGGGTGCCCGCGCGCAGAGGGCGCCCCGGAGGGCGCCCTCTGCGAAGTCGCGAGCCGGTAGGCCTCAGACGCCCGCCGAACCGCGCGGGCGCAGGATGAACAGTCCGCGATCTATGCTGCTGACCGCGACGATCTTCTTCTGGCGGAAGTACGGGAAGTTGCTCCACGTCCCCTCGAAGATAGGGTCGTCGCTCTCGGGATACACGTCGAAGTAGCCGATCTCGGAGAGTGTCCCTTCGCTGACTCTCCTCAGGTCGTAGATGCGCAGGCCGGACGTGTAGTTCGAGGCGAACGCGACGCGCCCTTCCGTGTACAGGTTGTGGTCGATCGACGTGGTGTCGTTCTCGAACACGCCGATCAGCATCGGGTTGTCGAGGTCGCGCACGTCCCAGACGCGGGTGGTGGTGCCGATCCCGTGATCCAGTTCGTCGAGCTCGTCCCCGTGCAGGAAGAACGCCTGATCCGGGGTGAGCCAGCCCTGGTGGCTGAAGCCATTCTGGGGGTAGTCGACCCTGGCGAGCACCACGGGGTTCGACTTGTCGGTCACGTCGACGATCGAGAGGAAGTCTGGCCCTGTGCCGCTGTTCGGCGGGTTCGAGTTGAAGCAGATCTCCTGGCCGCGATGCTCCCGGTCAGGGCCCCGATAGACGACGCACTGGGTGTCGTGGATGTAAACGTGCTCCTCGAAGCATCCGGCGAACGTTGGGCTGGTCGGCTCGCTGATGTCGACCATGTGCAGTCCGCCGCCGCAGTTGAGCGAGCGGTCGAGGTTGCGGGTGCCCACCGCGTAGAGGAAGCCGGTGTCCTCGTTGATGTTGAGGTTGTGCGAGGTGCTGAACTCGTCGTAGTGGGCGGTCTCGGTGAAGCTCACCGGCGGCCCGGTGACGCCGCGGACCTCGGTGAGGTCGAAGACCTGCAGGCCGTGGGCCAGCTGCTCGGAGACGACGAACATGTGGTCGTCGAACACCTTGATGTCGCGCCAGAAGGGTCGCGCCGGGTCGAGCGTGTGGGCCGGCAGCGTGCCTACGACGTCGGGACGCTTGGGGCGCGTGATGTCGACGATCACGGTCCCCTCGGTCCCGCCGATGAGCGCGTAGTCCCTCCGCGTCTGCGGGTCGGTCCAGCCCCAGATGTCGTTGACGAACGACAGCCCGAGGTCGGCGAGCGACAGGTGGCTCATCATGTCGATGCCGTCGCACGGATATGTACCGGCGGCCATTCCCCGCACGCAGGGCGCGAAGGTGTCGGGCTTACCGCGCTCTGGCGCGTCGTTCGGCGCCGCCCGCTCGAAGCCGCGCGCCTCCCGCTCCATGGTCACCGTGGGCGAACGACCTGTGTCCTGGGCGAGCGACGGCGCTACGACGAGCACCGTCGCGATCAGGCCCATTGCCATTGCGTTCAGTCGGATGTGCATTTTCCCTCCCGTTGAGGACTACGAGATCGCCGTGTGGCGGTACCGAGGCCGGTGGCCTCACCGCCGAGCCTCCGTTACCGAACCACGCCGCATGCGAGGCGCGCGCCGGCGTCGCCGGTGGCCAGCGTCGCCGAGTCCGGACCGAAGACGTCCTCGACGTGTGAGTGGTAGCGGTCCGGGATGTTGGCGAAGTTGTCCCGATCCGCATGCACGATGATCGCGCTCCCGTCCGCGTCGAACAGCTCCCTCACCGTGAATCGGTCGGTCTCGAACCGCATCTCGGCGGACCCGTCGTCGTTCACGAGCAACGAGGGCATGTCCCCGGCATGGTCGCCGTGACCGACGCCGGTCGGGTTGTAGTGGCCGCCGGCCGACGTGAACGGCGGGACGCACCGCCCCACGGCGTGGACGTGGAACCCGTGGAAGCCGGCCGGCACGCCATCGGCGTCGACGCGAACCACTACCTCGCTCCGCTTCTGTGAGAGCTTGACCACGCCAACGGACTGACCTGCCTGGTCGCGAAGCAGGACGCGAGCCTGGCGCGACTCGTCGTCGTCGTCATCGTCGTCTCGGCCGTCGGCATAGCCGACGCCGAGCGAGGCGGCGCCAAGCGCTCCGCCCAGGACTACTGCGCCGAGAATCGTCGATCTCCACGAACGGCTGCTCATGAGAGCTCTCCCTTGCTCGCCGTCACCGATCCGCTAGTCGTCGTCATCGTCATCGTCATCGTCGTCGTCGTCATCGTCGTCGCCGCGACTCCCCTTCTCCTTGAACACGTACAGGCCGCCGTTGCGGTCGGACCCGTAGATCCAGGGCTTGCCGACCTCCTTGCCTACGCCCCAGAAGTCGTGCGGCTGTCCGCCGTTCGACTCCAGGAACTCGGGCGAGTTGTCGAAGTAGCGCGCGGTCTCCCTGGGGTCGTACGGATCGGTGACGTCGAGCACCAGCATCCCGTCCCAGTACCAGGACAGGTAGGCCTTCACCTTCTTGCCGGTCGTCTCGACTATCACGTTGTGCACGGAGTAGGTGCCGAGCGGGTCGCACTCGGGAATCGGGGTCGGCGAGGCGCTGCAGACCGTGTCGAATGTGGACGCCAGCACCGGGTTCTCCGGGTCGGAGTAGTCCCAGACGCGGATCCCGCTCCACGGCGTGTCGTCCCGCAGGTTGTTGGAGATAACCACCGCGTCGGCGCCCGCGGCCGCCGCGTTGAAGTTCTTCTCGCGGAAGGTGCACGCTCCACGACGGACGACGGCGATGCCGCCGTCGGCGATCGCACCGGCGTTCAGGATGGGATCGGCGGGCATGTCTGGGGTGGCGCTGCAGGCGCGCCCGATCCAGACGATGTCGCCGCTGACCGGTCCGACGTCGCCAAACTTGGGCTGGTCGCCGGCGAGCTCGACGGCGGGGTAGGTGCTCCCGGTGAGCGGCCCGGAGGTCACCTCCAGGCTGTCCGGCTTGACTTGAGCGTCACGATCATCCCCCCTCGGCCGCGAAGACCCAATCCAGGCCAACCCCGGCCGCTGAATGCCGAAATGTCAGCCTGCGAACGTACAGCCCCGGCCGCAGCCGGAATATGGGGGTCCGCACCCATCTGTCCGCTTCGTCGATCGCTCTGGCTGACGAGCTATTCCGGGCCACCGCCTCGGAAGCGGTCCCGGAACTCGCCGAGCGCCCGGACGGCGCGCGCGTCGATGCGCGGGCAGGCGAGCACACGCCGCCAGGCGGTCGCCGCCACGACGGCGTCCATTTTCGTCTCGTCCGGGGTCAGGATCACCGCCGCGCGGTCAACGTGATAGAGCCGTTCGAGGAGAGCCCGCTCGTGACCCGGCACCGGTTCTCGGTACTGGATCACTACGCGGCCGCGTTCAAGCGCGGCGACCAGTGAGCCGACCGGAGGCGGCTGAACATACGCCGCGTCCAAGGCGGGACGAACCCGTGCGTCGCCCACCACGGGCGGGCTGCTGGGCGCACGCTCCGCGGGTCCCTCGATGCGGGCGTAGGAGCAACCGGCGGCACGCGCGGCGGCGACGACGCCGGCGGGCACCGCGTGCTCCAGGTCCCTCGGGCGCCCCGCATCGTCGAGCGCACGGAGGACGCCGAGCATGACGAGCACGACGACCGCCGCCGCCGCGGTCCAGATCAGCGCATAGCGGGCGAGCGGGCCGGACCGCCCGATATCGGGGAGCGACCGCTGGGAGCCTCCTCGTGCGTTGCTCTGGAACCTCGATTGCATTTCGCGGCCCAGTCGGAAGGTGCCGCATGCGAAGCTCCTTCTCCATCGGTGCGCACCCCCATCAGCGCGCGCCTCAAGAGGCCCGGTACGACTGCGATCGAGTGCCTCATGCGGTCAGCCCTCATCGAGCGCCGCCGAGCTCGATCGGGACCTTCTGCGACCTCAGCTCGCTGTCCGACGATCCATCGGACTTCGGGCCGCGGACTACGAGCCGAGGCTCGGGGGGATCATCCAGATAGCGTCAAGCCTTCGCGTATGAGGGGCGCCTCCGACATCGCCACGAATCTCCATTCGCGAGCCCCCACCGCGCGCGGCCACCGTCGGCGGCGCGCCGCATCCGAACCTCGCCATCGGCGCGCTGCCGTTCCAGCCCCGAGCGCTCACATCGGGCTCTTCTGGCGGCTATTGATCCCAAACGCCGCCGTGCTGAGCGCCGCGTCAGTCGTCCTCATCGTCGCCCCGCCAAACGGGCGTGTGCTGGTGGTCCTCGCAGGACTCGCCAGCATGCTGGCGATCAACTTCGTCCTGATGCGGCACGCGTTCGCGCCGCTCGAGCGGCTGTCGTCTCTCATGCAGCGGGTCGATCCGCTGCAGCCGGGCGAGCGCGTCGCGATCGAGGGCGCGAGGTCCGAGGTCTCGATGCTCGCCGAAACGTTCAACGAGATGCTCGAGCGCCTGGAGTCCGAGCGCCGTGAGAGCGGCCGCCGGGCCATGCTCGCCCAGGAGGCCGAGCGCCGCCGGGTGGCGAGCGACCTGCACGACGAGATCGGTCAGTCCCTGACCGCGCTCGTGTTGCAGCTCAAGCAGGCAGCCGATCCGGAGCGTCCTGACACGGCCGCGCTACGTGGGCTGGTCGCGTCGGCTGAGGAGATCCTCGCGGAGGTGCGAAGCGTCGCGCGCCGGCTGCGGCCCGAGGCGCTAGACGATCTCGGCCTAAGAAGCGCGCTGCTCGCTCTCGCGGCGCGCCTCCAGGAGGCTGGTGGTCTCAGCGTCCACGTCCGGATCGCCCCCGACCTGCCGTCGCTTCCGGCGGAGCTCGAGCTCGTGATCTATCGCGTCGCGCAGGAGAGCCTCACGAATGTACTGCGTCACGCCGGCGCGCGGCACGCAGGCGTCGAGCTGCGGTTCGACTCAGACACGCTGATCCTGGAGGTCGTCGACGACGGCTGTGGGTTCGACATCGCCGCCGAGCATCCTGACGGGGGGGTTCTGGGCATGCGCGAGCGAGGGCTATTGGTCGGTGGAGCGATCACACTCGAATCGCAGCCATCCGACGGAACGCGGGTTCGACTCACCGTGCCGCATCCATGACTGTGCCGCTGAAGACCCGCGTGCTGCTCGCCGACGACCACGCCGTCGTACGGGTAGGGCTTGGCCAGATCCTGCGCGGCCAGCCCGACTTCGAAGTGGTGGCCGAGGTCGCCGATGGTCGCGAGGCGGTGGATGTCACCCTGTCCCGCGACGACATCCACCTGGCGGTGCTCGACATCGCGATGCCCCGGCTCACCGGACTGCAAGCGGCGCGCGAGATCGCCGGCGTGCGCCCCGAGATGCGGATGATCATGCTCTCGGTACACGACAGCGAACAGTACTTCTTCGAGGCGCTGAGCCTAGGCGCGTCCGGCTACGTGCTCAAGACGGCGGCCGATCGCGATCTCGTCGAGGCGTGCCGCGCCGCGATGCGCGGCGAGCCGTTCCTCTTCCCAGGCGCCGAGCGCGCGCTTGTGCGCGACTACCTCGAGCGAGCGCGCCAGGGCGAGACCATCCGCGCGGACCCGCTCACCTGCCGCGAGTCGGAGATCCTCAAGCTCATCGCCGAGGGCTACAGCGGCAAGCAGATCGCCGAGGAGCTGATCATCAGCCAGAAGACGGTCGATCGCCACCGGAGCAACATGCTCGAGAAGCTCGGGCTGCGTGACCGCGTGGGCCTCACCAGATACGCGATCCGCCGAGGGCTGATCGAGCCGTAGCCGCGCTGGGCTGGACGCGCGTTCAACGCATTTCTACCGCGACCGGCTACTGCTCGATGCCGACGGGTCCTCACGGTAGTCCTTGCCGCGCTTAGCAGTCCTCCTGAGCGCCCCAGCAGGATTCCGACCTTCGGCCTACTCCGTAGGAGGGGGAGGGCGAGGGCTCAGATGCCGGCGCTTGGTAGGCCTTTCGTCCCGGGCGGAGCGCGCCAGCTGTCGGCACGCAAATCCGGCGCTTTGAGGCGGTCTTGGGCCGAAGTAGGCCGAAGGACGATCGTACGCGAGCACACGCGGCTTCAGCCGGTCATCGCGCTACCGCCCTGGACGAGGAAGGCGTCCCTCCCAG
>OBLR010000290.1_pt1 | contig 11734 bp, 10 predicted proteins | sample 1519891 | NCBI WGS metagenome assembly OBLR01 (sample SAMEA3113583, study PRJEB22503) | soil metagenome | reverse complement strand
TAAACTGATTATTACAACAATCCACCGTACTCTATCAACAGTTATCTAACTCCTCAATAGCTGTCAATAGTATATGACTATCTACAGCCGTTTCAGTTATTTATACATCTCATCGACGTACTGACAGGGTCTTATTGACGTTAACCGAATGCCAGTTCTCTTTTTGTAAAATATATTTTTCCTTCAATTTGAAATTCCGCAAATTTTCTGCCCCTATAATCAAGCACATCTAGATCTAACTCTCTCAGAGTGTTAAGATGGAATGTATCAGCATAAAATTCCTATGCCTTTTCCACGGTGCTACCTATCCGAAAATTAGATTTCAATAGCCTCAATGCTAATGCATGGAATTTACTGTTGAAAGACCTTCTTTATCGTAGCGTAGATGCCGTTATCTCCCCAGTGTTCGATTGACTTGCCATAGTATTCGATCACTCCTTTTAAAGGAATACATCTCAGATGCTGCTATCGACAAAAAGATTCTACTGGCTTCACGCTACAGAAATAGCTTAAAGAGAGGATAAGACTTTTCAGGGATGACCTAGTGATTAGCATATCTATTGAGGAGATACCGTGTTGTATGCCCTGAATGCCACTCTGAATTTCTGAGCTACGAAAAATACATCAGCCACATTTTTAGGAGTCATGAAGACCAGCCATCTCTCAGAATGAAAGCGATTGTAAAAAAAGAGGAAGAAGGGCAAGATATAGACAAACAGCAGCAAGGGTTGTCCTCCACAACAAAGGGTAATGTGAGAAATTCAGGAAATTAGGTTTTAAATTAAACGAAAGAGCGTTCTTCCATAGTGTTTCCTTACTATATTCAGCATTCTCTCTGTTAATGTAAAAATTTTAAATAAGACCATGGTTATAATAGTATATGTCTAGCATTCCAAGTGCCATTGAAGAAGAAGAGCAAATCAATTCTCTTAGACTTGCCATTTGCCCAAAATGCGGGAGAATAGTGAAGCCAAACAACCAGTGCGAATGTGACATCCTTCTTCATTTGCTCAAGAAAAAGTAATTGAATTTGATAAATAGGTGTGGCATGGAGCCATCTGAGGGCCTACTATGATCTACTGTTAATGTTCTGTTACTAGTTTTAGGATTGATATTGTTATTTCTCTTCGGGAGCGTGCTCTCAATGAGCTATCATTACTTGCCGGTTAGACTTTACCTGAGCCTCTTTGATTTTGATATGATATAGAATGCATGGGCCGAAATAAGAAACGCAGCCATGGTCATTTTTGTCGCAAATACAAGATTCCAGGGAGTCTCGGGATTGGGATACGGAACACTAATACCATCAGACCCGAGGTCACCGCTTATTACTTCGTCGGTGAGAAAGGAATTCCATAGGATAAAGTTGTAAACGAATTCATACAATGCAATCACCGCTATTGCTAAAACAAGCAGCTGAAATAATGACTTTATTGACTCGGGAATAACCATTACCTTGTCACCTGCGAGTTTGGTCACGCAGAACCATGACACAATTGAAGTTATCATTAGATATGTAACCAGCTTTGGAGATCCTTGGATTGGAAATTCTGTATTGACCAAAACTTCACCGATAACTAATCTATTGTTTCTTAAGTATTCCCCCGCACTGACGTGCAGCGCATAAAAACAAATCGACAGCATTGTAATAGCAGAAATGTAAAAAGCGATAATGAAGACCTTTTTAGTCCTTTGCTCTTCGGTCTGAGGATTAAAGCGCTTCACTACAATGTTAATTCGCAAAAGACGGTGATATAAAATATGATGGCCTTCCCTAGAAGGATGCATCTCTTGGCCAAAGAATAGGTAAAAATGAAAGGAGACAACAGCATAATTTTTACCCCCCATGAAGCTTTTCCAAAATGTTTAGTTCTGGCCAGCACTTACTATATATTAAGTTGTTGACCAAGGGGTTTAGGAACTAACCGGTGTTTATATACGACTGATATTTTAAGAGCTGAGCTTCATTGTCATAACAATTTTTCTAATTATCATAGCTCCTCGTCCCGTATTCCGTTTGATTGTGGTGTTAGTATACAAGAGCAATTTGAGGCAGCATCAAGAAACGCCGTCGACATACTTTTCGTTACTAACCATAACACTCTTGATGGTTATAACCAGATGGTCGAATACCAACAAAATCATCGCAAGTTTGAGAGCATCAAGGTCTATCCTGCCGAAGAGGTTACAATAAATAACCAGGGCCATGTTATCGCATTTGGTATTAGCAGAGAAATCAGACCCGGAATGACTCTTGAAGAAACATTAGATGAAATAAAGCGGCAAAATGCCATTTCTTGTGCCGCTCATCCATTTGCTGTTTCGAATGGTATACGCGAAAAAGCAATTTTGTGTGATATGATTGAATCGTTTAACAGCAACAATCTTGACCATTTTTCTAACATTGTGGCAGATAGGTTTGCTAGTGAAAATAAGTTAGCGACGATGGCGGGGAGCGACTCGCATATTAAATCCACTATAGGGAGATGCATAAACACTATTGAAACGGAAAATAGTCTTGATTCGATCATGCAAGGTATGAAGCGCGGCAAATTCAAAATCGACAGGGCCGATTATGCGACCAAAGGAGAGGTATTTGAACACGCGCATTATATTCTATCGTGCTCTAAGAGCCTCCTTTTGGATTATTTTTTGGAACACCATCCCCGTTTATTTCGGGCGGCTAAATGGGGCTTGAATTCTTACATTTCGAACCCAGACAAAAAGTTATGGTCAGCACTAGGCGGATTGGGACTTTATCTTACTAAGAGAGCATCTAAGAAGGTAAACGTAAATGGATACGATCCTCACGTGTTTGAGCAGAGATCGTGGAGAACACTAATTTCTATGAGCCTTGTTCCATAATAAAAAATGGTTCTAACTCTATCGACTTAGTCTTGGCTCATTCTTTCCTTAGAATAGATTGTGTCGATTAATTTGTTGTTTTTCCGTCCATCGCGCAATATCCACTTACTCACCAAAGCTATTCCAAAAAGTGGAAAGCTTGCTATGAACAGATATGGAAATATTGCGATATAGATCGAGGGCTGAAATAAATCCAAAGTATAATTACTATCCTCCTTAACTGCTGATAAGTAAACTGACAGCCTATTAATTTAAAGGTTTCCAAGGTAATTTATCATATGTTCTCGAAACAATTTACTTTTATGTCCTGTATGTTTCTCTGGTATTCTATTGTGCATAGTTCAAGATCACTTTGAAGTATGAGGATCCGAAGTGTCCTCCTTCCAAGGGACACCTTGGATCCTCTTGCCATAAAAAACGGCCTCATGCTTCTGGCTACTATTAAATTTCCTACGTTTACACAATCTGCTTCGTTCTTCTCGGAAAATTGTATGATTCAGATAGCCAAAGTCGCCTCTACAGAAACTCTTATCAGCTACGTTGGTGTATGTGATAGCTGAAAATGTCCAGAAACGCAATGGAAAATTGGGAATTTATCGTTCACAAATCTGTTCAAGGCAATGACAGTTCATTGGCGGACATTGCAGATGTTTTAGACGATCACTCGGTTTTTGTGTCTTCAGAGGCCGCACGAGTACTCTACAGAACACCGAAACACATTGTTGAGGGGTTTGGAAGTAATGAAGGTTTACTTAAAGCAGCGAAATTGGAACTGGAGAGATCCAAAGATGCCCAAGGCGAGGGCTGCAGGGATGTTAAATAGTAATACATAGGATAAATCGTTTCACCGCAGGAATTGTGATCTTTTTGTCCGCCCATAACAGAGATGATGAGTTCAATAATGATGGCGAGCCCGGCCACAAAATTATTGGAGAAGCAAGAGGCTTGCGTGGGCCTAGAAAGACCTGGATGATAGAATGGAAAAAAAAATTTGGTAAAACCATATCTGAGGAAAACCATGATTACACAGAGGCTCTCAAGGTCTTTAACGAAAAAACTAATAGCGGAATAGACGCGATTTTATATGAAGTTCTGAGATCTCCTGTTGACTCGTCCATCATCAAGAAGACGCCTGTACTTAATACTGTTAAAGCACGGCAAAGGAGAAAGGAAGAATCTGATAGCACTAAAGAAGACCAACTGGCAGGGAAACAACCAAAGGCAAATAATAAAGCTGGCAATATTAAACTTAGAATCATGCTACTAATAGCAGTTATCGGAGCACTTGTTTTGGTCATATCGTTGATAAATGCGTTGACCAACAGAGGAGGAATTATTGTTAACCCTCATGCAGTTATTTCAATGACTGACACTGACACTAATACCGCAGCGGCTGTACATATTGAGCAATATTACGATAAATACACAGAAGTCAGTACACCGATATACCATTAAAAGTCCTGTCTGGACAAATTGCGAAAATGGTAGGCATATTACTCTATTCAGGCAAGCAAAGATAAGCTAACCTCATTAGCATTGAAGATATGAGATTTTCTAAGCCGTCCTCTAGATTGATGCGGCAGCGATTGTACTGCATGCCATATTTATTCAGGAACCTTCATTGACATATAAGAAGAGATACTCAGTCAGGCCAGTTCCGAAGTAGTTAGCTTGCGCCTCTCCTTATGGTCTAGTAAACGGGAAGCAACAACCACCCCAAAAATACCCATTATTATTGCTGGAGCTATAATGAAAACGCTGACCTCGTCAATCATTTTGAAATATATCGCGATTGTAAGACTCGGCCAAACGGGTCCGGGATTCGGTAAAGCCTCGTTATACGTGTGTGTTATTAACGGAAAATACAAGGTGAAAAATGCTAACCCAAGTATCGCCCCTGCTAGATAGTTTGCCATCTGGTTTTCTCTTTGTTTACTAAAATTATGATTTCTGTTATGTAATGATCCTTTGCTTAATAATATATCAGCTGCCAGGATTGGGAGGATATTTAGAATATAGAATGGGAGAGTCGGAATCAGATATTCGTTCGGGAGTATTGAGGTCAATATATTAACAACAATAAATGCTAGTCCAGTAACGGACAGCATTCCAAACGATATACCCTTATTTTTTTTCCAAGATGTCACCGAAATATGACCAGTAATTAAGTTTGCACTCTCATTAACACAGAGCCTAGAAGACGAAAACAAAATTAGGGCTATTAGAAAAGGAAAGCAAATGGTTGCAATTACAACAGCCACAATGGGATCAGGATTGAAGTTAAAAAAGGGAGTATCAGAAAAAGGTAATGTTGCCATATGTATTAATCCAGATATTGTAAGCCATACCGGCAAAATGCCCACGATTAGAAAAGCAGGGCGAAGGGATTTGTTGTGTAGTCGAGTGGTGTAAATTTCTCTTGTCCTTGAATTATCAGACAAGGTGAGTTTGTTCGTTACATATCCGTTGATTTTCTTGGCATTAATATCTCTTCCATTGCTTTTAGTGCCATAAACCAAATCCTTGCTCGTCGATAGAATTCCCAGAAAAGAACCGATGCTGCAGAGGGTCATTCCAATTGTAAGCACGGCATGTGGGGGGCTTAGAAGTCCATCCAACCCAAAGGTCGAATGCCATACAAAGTCAAACGGTCCTGCTGATACTAACAATATTACACCTAGATATACCAATTTCACCGACAAAGGAGGGCTAGACGAATAACTTGCACTTACAACTTGGATCACTGTTTTCAGCCTTTGTGTATGGTGAGTTGTGTTTTGACTTTTGCGACCTCTAATAATAGATCTGCCGATATAAATTAGAATTGCTCCTATGATTACAAGTCCGACCCCCGAGTAAAGCGCAGCGTGTGGAGGAGAAAAGAAGCTCTCAGGTTTATTCAAAAGATGATTGGTGATATCCCATCCTCCTGCACTGGCTGCCAGGAGGATACCAGCGCTGACCAATAAAAAACCGACAATACTGTTTTGTCTAATCTTTTCTTGCAGGTTTACAAATTGCTCTTTTCCGACCCAGGTATTTTTCATTTCAGCGCCGTATAATTTCATATGATAAGCCTTGTTTATTACCTTGACTGTGCCTACGCAGGATCAGTAACGACGCTCCTTGGTGTCCTTTGATCAATATCGCGGAAAAGGTCTCCTATTACAAGACTCTAACCCAGTCAGTTCAAGTGTGCGCCGTGGTTATTTTATATAAATCGGATTGACTTCTACAAATTCCCGTTGGTAATCCTTTAAGCCTTTTTGAGGATAGTGAGAGGATTTATCAAAATGAGGTAAGGATATTGCTTTTACAAACACAACGAATTTGCCAACAGACCCAGCAGCAATTTCAAGAGAAGCACTGTAACCCGTCTCGGCTTTCCAAGGACGGCTAAAGAACTCAATTGACGGATACCTCGCTGTAACAGTCTCCGCTCCTCCGGAATAGCCTGAACCCACGGTGTCCCCTGGTATCACAAATAGGGGGCTCTGGGTAAAATTATGCTCTTTTACTTTGACATAGCCACCATATGGGTCGCTCTTACCTCTGCTGATATCACCAGTTAGGTTCGGAAATGATACCGAAACTATTTGTATATCAGTTGTTTGACCTTTGTTGAAACCTGTAACAACAAAATTAAACGAGCTACCAGCTAAAACCAGCGAATGGGAGAGATTAGCTTGTGTTATGATGGGTAGTCCCTCGGCTCTTTCAGGTTGTGAACTAAAAAAGGCGGGAAAAAAGTACCAGGCCATAGAGAAGTACACCAATAATGGAACAGCAATTATTGAAAATAGGATCATGGGGTTCATTTTTCGAAGTTGATTTTACAATTATTATTTTATTATTGTTTTCGCATCTTAATAGTTCGTTACCAACTGATACGGTTTATGGGATACATTGCGAAGGTTTCTTCAAAATGAAGAAGCCTTGACTCGAGTTCCTTATTGCTATCCCGGTTCGGGAAGAATGGCTACAAAGACCTGGAGCTTCAACTCGGGCCCGTAGAAAAAATTTTAGTACTTGGTAGAAACAAAACTTGCAATATGGTTAGCAGACCACGTTATCACAATCATGATTGGAACAATTGTCATTTATTTGAACCATTTATTAGTCCAGGATTGTTTTTAGGATTCTTTCTCTTGCTCATTGGATTGTGTTCAATGCATCAGTCATTTCTTCCAATTGCAAACGCACAGGTAGGTTCATTTGGTGCCAAGTATGTTTCCCTTAACGAGCTCACTAACAGCTCCTCCTCGCCAGGTCAAGATGGTCAAATATTGACAAACAATGATACCGTAATTGTAAAACAGGAAACATCAACGTCAGAACCAGCGCCCGTTCGACATCCCGGCCAGCCCCTCCATGAGGTCGTATTTGCTCTCCCTTTACGCGATGACGGAAAGGTCTGGTCTGGAAGAGCGACGTTTGCTGCTAGTAAACCCATTGAAGTAGAGGTACTTCATATGTACCAACCTAGTGAAAACGTTGATGGAGTCCACGGCGAACCTTACCTTGCAGTTCTGCCCGGTAATAGAACCATTGCCATTTCACATTTCCGAAATCTAGTCGACATACCCATTGAAATAAATGGAACAGGGATGAGTTCGGGGACCCTCGAGTTCACAGGAAGTGCGTTGGTCTTCCACAAAACAACAGGTGAACCGTTTACTGTAACATACACGATTGACGCGCAAGCAAAATCACTGAACCAGTAGGCCCTATTTGAGATGAGTCGATTCGATTCACCCAAACTAATCTCTGCTAGCAAATAGCAAGGTTTCAGTCTGCTTAGTCTGTGTTGCAAATTTAGTCAAAAAACAGTCGCGATAGAATTAATAGCAGCAATAGTAGAGTGGATAAAAAGGCTTGATAGCACCAGGGATAGGAACCTTTATCCTTGACTTTCAATCGACAAACTTTGTTGATGATTCCAAAATTGTAATAGATATGCTGAGCGAATATCACGTATCAGTTGAGGATGAAAAACATGGATCGCAAAATCAAGAATTCTACGTTTTAGATCCTCCCATATCAAGTGCTGGATGGTCTTTTGCCAAGTTATTTATTGCTGGACAGTTCGTTGAAAAATTATATCAGAGATATTGTGATCAGATCGAAAGATCGAGAGGTAAAAAGTTTGAGGATAAATTTGTTTCCTGGTTCTCGAGACAACTCGGATTCAGAAACTGTCAAGCAAAGATAAAGATTGCCCAAGAGATGAGAATATAAGAAGTCATATTCTGTCGTTTTTTAGGACTAATCTAGCAGCGAAGCCTGTTCATCCTTCATTTTATCCAAGTCACACGTCGAGGAGTCTTTTTTGGGAAGAGCATTCTGTAATAGGTATAGAACAGGACTTCAGCGGTTAGAGTGTTTTGTCACTTTTTAGTTTGCTCTATTTGAACGACCTAGACTGCTGCTTGTACATCGTAACCAGCTCTTCAACCGCCGTAGCATCTTCTGGTTTCTTGTCATCTCGTATCTTGCCCGTGAATTTTGGGAATCTTAATGCTAAACCAAAACCTTCCTTTAGAGAATTTATCCCAGCTGTGTGAGCAGGGCTCAAAGTGATCTCAGAGGCAATGATTTCGATAACCATTTTAGGTTCAAACCAAACATCCATTTTCATTCCGGTATTTACACGAGAATGACGATGCGATATTACATACCTTTCCAAGTCCTTAAAGAATTGTGCTAGACTCTCGTCCGTAAAACCCGTCCCTACCTTGGTTGTGCTTCTAAATTGATCCGCTTTTGTGTCATAAGCTGCTAATAAAAGTGCGCCATATTTTCCGACTCTTCTACCCCTCCCGTACAACGCTCCGACAACTACTAGGTCCAAGGTGTCAGCAAGCTCTGACCTATACTCCCTCTTAAGCTTCACCCAGGCAAACTCCCTAGCTCCAGCTCGATACGTGCTTCTTGGATGTTTGATCATTAGTCCTTCACAGCCGTTTTCAATAGCAGATGCCATAAACGTTTCAACTTGTGAGGGTTCGCACACAGTGGTCTGAGGAACTAATTTGATTCTTTTATCGTCACCATGATCATTTTGCCGTGTATGTGTAGTACTGGCGCTATCCTTGTCGATATTAATAGTGGCGTCTTCCGTCTTACTTGTTTTTATTTTTGAAGAAACTTCCATTCCGCTCCCATTGTTGTGAATTATTTTTTCCAATAAGGCACGTCTATCGGATAATGGCATTGATGTTGTTTCCATTCCATCTAGGTATAGAATATCAAAGAAGTTTATTATAACTGGATAATTTTCCATTGCTTCATTTATCCCATGTTTTCTACGTCTGCGCATGAGGAGTTGGAAGGGGAGATAAGCCCCTGTATTAAGGTCCACAGCTACTACCTCTCCTTCTATGATTGCTTCATTCACGTCAAGCGACTTGACTGACTGTACTATGTCTGGGAAGTGATGAGTGATTTTATCTAATCTTCTTGTGAAAAGCTCCACATTTTTAGAATCCTTGTGAACCTGTATTCTTTCTCCATCTAGCTTGTATTCTGCGAATCCTCGTCTGTCCATCCTATCGAGGGCATCTTCCGTAGTTGTGACTCGCTCAGCTAGCATAGGGCGCACTGGTTTGAATAATGTGATTCGTAGTGCCTCTATTGACTCAAGTCCTTGCTTTGCCAAGGTTCTAGCAATAGTGCCAAGGTCGCTAGTTACGTTATATGCCTTTTCAAGTAATGATCTGTTTGATTTAGATCCCGTAAAGGCCAAGGCCAGTGCATCCATCACTGTAAAATCTGCTATTCCTAGGCGCAAAGTACCCATAACAAATTTCATAATATACCTGCTTTCACGAGGCTCGGTATCATTAAGTATGCTACTCAGAAGTCTTAGTTTTGATTCTTGAGATCCCGGGCCTGTCGTTTTCGAAATTTTTTCTAAGGTTGAAAAGACCCTTTCCACGGTCATTGTGTCGGATATCAAGGTGGTTTGATTCCTTAATTTCATTATTTGTCCTGCCGCATCGCCGATATCACCGGTGGACTGATAAGCCTTCTCAACCAAAGAAACAGACGAGCCAGAAGAATAAGCAATAGCGCGAATAGCCATTTTTTCAGCCAGTCCTAATTCCAAGGATTCGTAATCAGGCGCTAATTTTCCTTGGATGAGGTACACAACCTTATCAATGATTTCCCCCGGTGTCTTCTTAAATAAATCAACGAGGTTGCCGGTAAGACTTATTCGACTCGTTGTTTTCTCCATTTGCTCAAATGTATCGATAAGTAGTGAAAGATCCAATTATTCAAATTCAACATAGATTGCTTTCACTCATTAAAGTTTCCCATCTATTTACAACTGGAGCAAAGACCTGGAATAATTGGATGTACTCCTAAACCCAAATCACTGGGTAGCCTTCATTACCTAGTCGCTTTTAATATTTTCTTTTCTTTGACGAAAACCTCTGGCTTCATTGTCTCTACTTATATTGGGGGATAACTATAAGACCGAAATTGGCACATGCTATATTGTATCTTTGGCCTATCAGTCAACCCCATACTTGTGCTATTGTTATCCAAAATAGCAGTCGTAGATATCTGAGAATTATATATGAATTCGAAGAGAAAAAACTATAGAAACGCCCAGGTAGTCTCGTTGCTGCTAGCCAGGGTATTTTATTCTGCTAATTGGTTCAATATTGCGGCTATTTTTTTCCTTATAGCATTGGACCTAGAACAGGATATTTCTAGGCTTGGTCTAGTAACAGCGAGTTTTATCATTGGCGTAGGTATTTTCCAAGTGCCTGCTGGCATTTTGGCAGCAAAATATGGTGCAAATAAAATAGCTGTGTTTGGAATTTTGCTTGCGTCATTCTGCGCTCTTCTTACCGGTGTTTCAAATACCATTCTTCAAATAGCTATTCTAAGATTCGTTGTTGGCATGGGAATGGCATGCTTTTTTGGACCGAGCGTAATACTGATCTCACAGTACTTGGGCAGGCAGTCCGAAGGTCTAGGTATAGGCTTGATCAACTCGGCACACGCCATAGGCGGAATTATAGGTATCTTTGGATGGGTAATATTGGCCCAACTTTCTGGTTGGAGGTCGAGCCTAGTTATTGGAGGAGCACTTGGTTTGGTTACAGGTCTGGTATTAATTATATCGGTTCTAGTGTCAAAACCGAAGATCAAATCGCAAGACGATAGTTTAACTCTTCAAAATGAAGTGGCTGACCCAAATATAGCAACTGAATTTCCTGAAAATGGAGCCGGAATAAGCCTATCAGGATTACGACGCACAATATTTAATAGATCTCTAGTCATACTAGGTCTAACTTTACTTTCCTTTCAGGCAGGATCCAGTATCATCCTGACTTTTGTTGTCTACTACCTAGGAGGTAGCCTGAAAATAGATTTCACCGTTGCAGGTTTTATTGGAAGCCTGAATTTAATAATAGCGCTCCTGTTTTCTCCGATATTTGGCCGTGTATACGACAGGACAAAAAAAGCTAAGAGGATTTTGATTATCTCTGGTCTTGCTGCCGCGTTTAGCATTTGGGGGATGTCAGTTCCCTCAATCTTTGTCATAATCCCTTCGATGATTGTTTCAGCAATATTTCTTGCCGTAAGTTTTGTAAATGGTATTTCGCTATTTGGTGCTTTTTGGATCCCGGTTCTTTTTTCACTTACAGTGGACCATTTTGGATTTTCCTTTGCATGGCTTCTAGGCGGCCTGATTGTGCTCATATTCGTTTTGCCGGCATTCAAATTAAAGTAAAGTAATGATCCCATCACAGAAGATATCTTTTTCTAAGATGGTAGCATACCTGCTGGTAATTATTTGTAATTCTCCAATATGTGTTTGTCAAGTGCTGCCCAAAGTCGTGAGCCGAAATGT
>OBLR010000289.1_pt1 | contig 11735 bp, 13 predicted proteins | sample 1519891 | NCBI WGS metagenome assembly OBLR01 (sample SAMEA3113583, study PRJEB22503) | soil metagenome | reverse complement strand
TGCTCGGCCCGGAGCGCATCGAGGTTAATACCGACTGCGGCCTTCGTACCCGCACTTGGGAGGTTTCCCTGGGGAAACTAAAGAACATGGTCGAAGGCACCCGGCTTGCCGAGGAAGCGCTCAACGGCTCCTGAGCAGTCGCACTATGGGCTACTGCCATATCTGTGGGCAACTCTCCGTACAATCTTGCCTCACGCTGTTGCAGGACCCCGCCCGCGCTCGCTCCTTGGGCGAAACGGGCCCCCGGCAAACTGACTCCGAGTTCAGCCACGCGACGATGTAACGGAGGATCGAGGACGTCTACCGCTCTGCCCTGGATCGGACGTCGGCACCGGATGTCGCCGCCGAAGAGCCAGAGCTTCGGACCACCCCGTAATTACGGAGGCGTGAACATGACGTTGACATCTTACACTAAAGCTAAGGAGCTTCAACGACCTCCTCCGACGACCGCGCCGCCGGGCCTCTCTTGTTTGTTTCCTTGTCGGAGGCGCCTTTCGACGTCTAGACTCGCCGTGCCCTTACTAGGAAGAGTCGAGGAATGCCCGGTATATTTCGATGTACCACCGGGTAGGGCCACCGCCTGTAGTTCGCCTCTCGCTCGCCGGGTTGGGTAACGCGCGCCTCCCAGCCATGATCGGCCAACAGCGTCTCTGGGTCGTTGGTGCCGAAGCACCCCGCGACGCCGCGCCGAGCGAAGGTTCCCAGCAACGGCCACATCACCGGGGAGGTCAGCAGTTCCCGGTTCACGAGGTCCATCCCGAGGCGGCTGCCTTCAGACGCCAGCGAGCTTACGACCTCAAGAAGAGTGCGAACGGTAGTTGGAGACAGGTAGAAGAGTAGCCCCTCTATCAGCCAAACGGACGGCTCCTGTACCTCATAGCCGGCATCGAGCAGAACCTGCGCCCAGGGTTGCTCCAAGTCCACCCCGACCGTGTGCCGCTCGCAGGAGGGTTGGATTCCCAGGTGATCCTCGACGGCGTCCTTAGCGGAGAGCACCTCAGGGCGATCCAGCTCGTAGAGCCGGGTCCCGGGCGACCAGTCCAAACGAAAGGCCCGCGCGTCCATGCCGGCCGCCACGAGGACGACCTGCCGGATTCCGATGCTCCGGGAGGCACCTACGAGAAAGTCATCGAAGAAGCGGGTGCGGACCGTGACGTACAGCCCTGGACCCAGTCCTGGCCCGGGAGTCCCTGGCAAGGTGACAGGTTCTAGGCGGTCCAGCCAGGCGAAGCCCTCCGGGCCAGCGAAGGCAGCGGCGAGCGGGTCATCGAAGAGGCGGTCGGCACGTTCGCTCTCGCGTGCTCGCGCCGCGGCCACCAACCGTGAGGTCAGGCCCACTGAGTCCATCGTTGGGGTTTCCTGTTAGTCCGTGTCGTGGGCTTTGGCATCTATGCGGTTGCGGACCTGCTCGCCTTCGATCCCCTTCTCGAGGTGCTCGCGGCCCATGTGTTCCCGCGCCCGCTCGAACAAGGGTTCGTCGCCTTCGGACTCCAGGCACTCACCGCAAGCGTACTCCAGCGTGCAAGCGGATAACTCTATGACACCCCTAGTTTTCGTCGCCTACCCGGTAGACGACTTCGATCCCCGTCCGGCCTTTACCGATCACCAATACCGCTTCTGTGCTATCCCTTCGCTCGTAGATCTCGTTGGCGCGCACTATCGCGTCGTCCTGGTTAGGGGTCCATCCTGCATAATGCCTTTCGCGTATTGCGGGATCGTCCGAAGAGTGAGTTTCCTTGTAGATGCTGTAAACGCTCACGTCACCCCTATGATTGTGGCTTAACGAGTTCCTTCGGGACCGCTGCGGTGAGGCAAGACCAGAAAGAAGCATTTGCTACAATTATGATAATAGCCGTAGGGGTGGAGGTCAAGTGACCTAGGCGGTGTGAGAGGACCGGCGAGATGACTTACCATCCAGTCTCTCGAGGCTGCGCGGCGTGACGATACTCGGCATCCTGGTGGTGATCGTGGAGCTGTTCCGCGGGCCGGATTACCTGCTCAACCTCCCATACGCTACGGCGGGCCTTGCACCTCCGTATGGTGCGCGCAGGACGGACCGGACGCTAGGATGTCTGCCGTTTGCCTATAAGGCTAGCCGTTGTTGAGAGTTAGCTTGGAATTCTCCTTCTGCAGACCTTGCGCAGACCGGGCCAAGTTTAAGGGCGAATCAAGGCTGAAAGAATCGATGCCGTTTGACACCACTTTGACACCACCGGGAACGCAATACGGTGCAACACGCAGCAAGGCAGGGAAAGGAAACCCCTCTAAATATGCGGCATTTGCAATCCCCTGCAACGCCTGAGTGATCACTCGTAATTAGCTAGTCGGAGGTTCGAGTCCGCTCCCCGGCTCTCTCTTTTTTGATAGTTTGCAGGTAAAACACTGAACCACTGAAGGTCCCACCATGGGGTCGGGGCTGATTTACTGCAACCCGTTTCCCTCAGAACACTCACCATAGCAATCCCGGACGGGAATAGTGCAACGCGGGGCCGCAGCCGGGGCTGGCGGAAACGCGATGCGGGATTCCGGACGTTCCCGGCTGGCCGGATCCCTTTGACCGTGGCTTCGTCCACGATCGCGGTCTCCCTTCGAGCATGAACAGAGGCCCCGGTATTCAGGGCCTCATGCTCTCCTTGCTAGTTGTCCTCTGTAGGGACTACCTGACGCCTACTACTTCCTTGATCTTCTCGGTCAGTGGCTTCTTCTCTTGCTCTCTCCTCCGGTCGTGCTCCTCTTGCCGGTGGCGGGCTTCCTCTTCCATCAGCCGTTCCTCGGTGATCCAGCGTGCCTCTCTTTCGAGGTCACGGTCTTTGCGCGAGTAGCACATCAGCGGATACCTCCTTCCCATAGCGACACTTGCGTTGCTCATTTTAATAGATTTGTATCTCAAGTGTCGAGTAAGATAATTCAATTCTGCAACATACAGCAACGCCCAGAGATAGGAGTCGGCGGATTGTGGCTCCGAAGGACGCGGGTTCGAGTCCCGTCGGTCACCCCGAGTTGCTTCAAGGTCGCCCGGGCGCCGGGGTCGTCCAGGTGCTTGCGGTGCGCGGGATGCCCGCTCAGCGGGTCCAGCGCGAGCGGCCAGGAGTGGGCGAGGACCTCCTCCGGGTTCCCCACCAGGAACGAAACGCCGACTCTCCTTCGTGGCCGGATGCGTCGACGTCCGGCCGCCAGCTGGTAAGGGAAACCGGCGACGCGCCCGCCGCGGTGACGGCGCCGACGGGTACGGGGGACCCGAAGCCCGCGATCGTGGCGGCTACGGTCTTGGCCCCGCCACCGCTCTTCCCTCCTAGGATTATGGCTTCTCCGCCACGGGGCCGGGGGACGCTCCGTCCGGCGCCGTATCGGCCGAAGCCTCGGCATCGCCGCTCGGGCTTACGTGCCGGAGCAGGAGCAAGGTGAGGATGGCCATGCCCAGCACGATGGCGGCGCTGGTCAGGGCGGCCACCTGCAGTCCCTGAACGAACGCCTCGCGGGCGGCGTCGAGCAGACCATCGCTGAACGCGTCGGGGAGCTCTTTGCTCACGGCAACAGCGGCCCCCAGGGTGTCGCGCGCAGCCTCTGCGGCGTCGGGTGGGACTCCTGCTGGGGCTGAGACGTGGTTGCGGTAGACGGCGGTGCCGATGCTGCCCAGGACCGCTATCCCAAGGGCTCCGCCCAGCTCGGCGCTGGTCTCGGAGATCCCCGACGCCGCCCCCGCCCGCTCCGGCGGGGCGCTGCCGATGATCAGGTCGGTCGCCAGGGTGCCTACAGGTGCGGCGCCCAGGGCGAAGACCACGGAGCCGGCCACGAGGACCGCCAGCCCGGAGTCCGTCTCGACCTGCGCGATCATCCCGAAGCCGACGGCGGAGAGCGCCAGGCCGCCAGCCATCACGAACGCCGGGCGGATCCGGCGCGCGACCAGCGGGGCAAGCATGGAACCGGCCACGAGCCCGCCTGCCGACGGCAACGTCCACAGGCCCGCCGCCATGGGCGAGAGCCCCAGCACCAGCTGCAGGTACTGGGCGACGAAGAAGAAGACGCCGGCTATGACAAAGATGCTGAACAAGAACGCGGCCAGCGACGCGCCGAACGCCGGCGCCCGGAAGAGGCGGAGGTCGAACAGCGGGTCGGCCAGCCTGCTCTGCCGGCGCACGAACGCGAGGCCGAAGGCGAGCCCCGCCGCGACGAAGATCACCGGCGGCCATCCCGCGCCTTCCTGGGCGACCTGCTTAAGGCCGTAGATCACCGCCAGCACGGCGACCAGCGACAGCGCAGCGCTGAAGAGGTCCAGCCGGCCCGCGTCGGGGTCCCGGAACTCCGGCAACAGCACCGGTCCCAGGACGAGCAGGAGCGTCATCACTGGCACGGCCAGCAGGAACACGGAACCCCACCAGAAGAACTCGAGCAGCAACCCGCCGGCCAGCGGCCCGATCGCGGCGCCAGCGGCGAAACTCGTGGCCCATACCCCGATGGCGAAGGCACGCTGGTCAGGGTCTTCGAACATGTTGCGGATCAAGGAGAGGGTCGAGGGCGCCAGGGTAGCGCCGGCGACGCCCAGGAGCGCACGGGTCGCGATGAGCGTCTCGGCGCTCCTCGAGAACGCGGCGAGCACCGAGGCCGCCCCGAAGGCGGCCGCGCCGATTAAGAGCAGCCGGCGGCGACCGATCCGGTCGCCCAGAGTGCCCATGGGGATCAGGAACCCCGCCAACAGGAAGCCGTAGATATCCATGATCCAGAGCAGCTGGGAACTCGTGGGTTCGAGGGCTGCGCTGAGCTTCGGCACCGCCAGCTCCAGCACGGTCAGGTCCATGGAGTAGAGCAGGCAAGGGAGGGCGATCACGGCGAGCCCGACCCACTCTCTACGTCCGGCCCGGGGCGCAATATCCGTGCTCATGAAGAATCCTTTCTGTAGGTTGCGCGAGTGCCGCCAGTTACGTCTTCGATGGTTTCGTGATGAAGCTCGCCAATGCCCGTCCAACGTGCGGGCGGAGCAAAGATCCGTAAGAAACGGATACGTCGCCGGCGGACCACCCGTGTGGTAGGTCCGTGACCTTAGATGTGAAACCTGGCCTCAAGGGCCTGCGAGGTGCCGTTCGTAAACGCCGATTCTGCAATACTCCTCGAAACCCAAACGACGGTAGACGGGGTCTCGGTTCTCCTCCTATCTATGGATGGCTCGATCAGGCGCTCTCTCTGTTTCTTCGCTCACTCCACACCCGGCCGCCTCCGGCACCAAACTCCGTCACATGGCCGTCGATCCACTCAACCCCGTGGTAGCTGGCCACGCTGACGCGGTGGTGGCCATCCAAGACGAAGTAGAATCCTCCTACCTTGTAGAGGCTTACGGGAGGTAGCTCCTCGCCCCGGTGGAAGGCCCGGTCTACGCGTTTCCACCTCTCCTCTACGCTCGCCTTGGCGGGCATAAAGTCTCTATCGAACTCAGAACAGCGGCCGACGCTGCCCCCTATCTGTGATACCAGCACTGTCCTCGTGCCTCGATCGATCCTCCCTATCGCCCCGGGGATCTTTCTCACGTCATCGAAGCAGAGCAGCCCACACGGAGCGGCACCTCCTCGCAGACGCGCACGGATGCGCCCAAATAACGCCCTGCGGCGGGCGAGGCTGAAGTCTTTATTTACCTGCTCTTCTATGCTCATGTAACCAACCATCGACTATCAATCCTTTCTATCAGTCTTTCAGAGACCACTCCAGAGCCGGTCGATCGCTCACCCGGACACCTATGCTGCGTGCCATCAACCATCTTTATGGCGGCCTCGATCGAGTGGGCGTTCGGGTCTGGCATCTTGATCTAGGCAATCGTCCGCAACTGTTTCCGCGTGACGGTGCCGACCGGCTTGCCGTTGGGAGAGGCCGCGCCCTTGTCTATGCCGGCCGCCTCGCGCAACAGCACCGAGGTCAGCGGCGTCTTGAGCCGGATGTCGAAGGAGCTGTCTTCGTAGATCGTCACCTCGGCGGGCACGATCCGGCCCTCCTGGCCCCTACTCCCGTCGTTGTAGCGGTGGCAGAACTCTGCGAGGTTGACGCCGTGGGGGCCGAGGTCTCTTCCGATCGGCGGCGCGGGCGTAGCCTTCCCGGCCTCGAACTCCAGCTTCACCTTCGCGATCACTTTCCAACTCTGTCTCGCCATCTGCTACCTCCTTCGTTGCGAATCCGTAACCGTGTACGAGCGGCCGGTACGTCTTGCTCGGCCAGCACGGAGGCGTACTCTTCCACGGAGACCGGCACGTAACGGACTTCCTGGCTAGCTGCCCGGGTGATCTCGCCGACGGTCGGGATTCGGCTCGGGTGGCTGCTGGTGGGTCTGAGCGTTGTTCGTGTCGTCATTCGCCATAATGGCTTCTCCTTCTGTCGGGTTGCGATAGACGGCTAGCTCCCGTGGCCGGATCACGGTTCGTACGTGCGGTCGGCTAGTTCGTGCGTGCGGCCGACGATGACGAGGTCCGAGCTGTGCAAGGTAGATCTGTCCACATCGGGGGGTGGCTTGGTGAAGCCGGGGACCTCCTCCAGCCCCACGGTGTAGTCGCTGAGCCCGATCCGCAGAGATCCCCCTCCTACGAGCCGCAGCGTCACCCGAACTCCCTCGGCCGGTGGATCGTAGAACCGCAACTCGTAAGGCCACTCCCCGGGCCCGGCGTCACCGGGATGCGACGGTGTCGAGGTGACCGGTGCGTCGTCGTCGGCGATGATGGTCACCTCCTCGACGGGACGGTCGGCGTGGAGAGTGATCACGTCGGCATCGCGCGGCGAACTCAGCCGGAGATCGAGAATCGTCGTATGGCCGTCTGCTCGGGATTCGAGCACGGTAAGTTCGGGAGCTTCGAGCGGCATCGCTTCCGCCTCTCCACTCCACTTTGGCTCCGTATCGTACGGCAGTGGCATCTCCATCGCGCCGCCGCCGTTCGTGACGTAGCGGGCTGTCCACTCGTTCGGTTCGGAGTCTTCGCTCGCCCAAAACGCGGTGCCGGTGTCCGCGTCGAGCACGTACATGAGATGCGCCGGCGCCGGTCGGTTCTCGTCGAAGCGATCCACCGCCAGGCCCGCACCGGTCAGCCCAACCACGAGCAAGGCCACAAGCGGCGCTACGACGGCCCATCGTCGGACGGCGCGACGAGCGGACTCCGCCGGGTACAGCGGCATCGCGAGTTCCACGAGCGGCAGCATGAGCAGTCCCGCCAGCGCGAGGAAGAACACGCCCGCTACGCCCATCGGGATGCCCATGACGGCAAGGATCGCGGTCGCGCCGACGGTGATGAGGACCACGCCCGGTGCGATGCCGGCCGTGAGGGCGACAACCCTCCACGCCGCTGGCTTCTCGCCGATCATGAGCGCGACCAGCCCACCGCAAGCGGCGGCCGCTGCCGGCAGGGAGTCGGAGTAGGAGAGCTCGGGCGCAAGCCAGGCCTCCGCGACGCCGAGCATCGCCGGCCATATGAGAGCGCCGATCGCCATCGCCGCCGCGCCGACTCGCCGCCTGAGCAGGGCGTACCAGCCGAAAATGATCGCCGCGGTGAGCGCCGCCAGCGCCCAACGATACAGTTCGGGCTGGTACATGTCGCGCATCCCGGCGTAGGCCGGTCGAAGCAGAACAAGAACCTCCCACAGCCCGATCGCTGCTGCCGGCGCCACGACTAGCGGGACCAGGGCCGCCGCCATTCCGGCGATCAACCGCGGAACCGTGACGAGCGTTCGGTTTCGCGCCACAAGCGCGAGGGCAAGGACCGCGAGCACGGCGAGACTGGCGAGCGGAAGGATCAGCCACGTGGGGTAGCTGATCACCACACCGAACAGCGTGAAGTACGTCGCATCGTTCTCAGAGTCCAGCGCAGCGAGGTCTCGCTCGCCGAAGGCGCGGGCCAGGGCGAGCATGTTCGCGCCGTGGTGCTGCATGCTTGCCGGGTCGAAGTTATCGACCGTGTCGCGCGGGTTGTGGTAGTAGGCGCCCCCGTCGATGAAAGCGAAGTTGAGTCCGACGAAGCCTGCCTCCTTGAACACCGTGAAATCCGTGTTCTGGGACGATTCCTCGTAGAGCTCCGCCATCGCCGCTTCGCCGACCGGGTGCGTCGCGGACGCCGCGAACTCTTCGATCAGGGCCGCGTTACCCTCCGAGGTCTCAAACAGGACCGAAGGGCCGGCGTTGCCGGTGGCCTCCCAGTTGAGGACCACGCCGCCCCCAGCTCCGTACGGATGCTGCTCGACGAACGACTCGGCGCCGAGCAGCCCCGGCTCCTCCCCGTCGGTCAGAAGCAGCACGACATCGTTACGCGGCTGCTCACCGCTTCTCAGGGCGCGCGCCGTCTCCAGGATGGCCGCGACCGCGGCCATGTCGTCCGACGCGCCCGGAGCGCCGAAGGTCGTGTCGTAGTGCGCGGCGAGGAACACCCGGCCGGTCGATTCGCGGCCGGGAATCGTGGCGACGACGTTCTCCACCCGTCCGGCGACGGTGTCGGCGTCGAAGGTGCGGGCACCGACGCCCTCCTGCACCTCGACGTCGAGCCCCAATGCGGTTAACTCAGCAATCAGATAGTCGTGGACCTCGTCGCCGCCAGCGCTCCCGATTGGGGTCGGCTCCTCACCGGTGATCCGCTCCAGGTGTCCCCACGCACGCTCGGCGCTGAACTGGATCTTTGGCGCGGACGCCAGCGCAGGCGAAGGAGGTCTTTCCGCCGCCTTCGCCCACGCGACCAGCGCGGCCAAGACGACGAGCGCGCTAATCGCGACCACGATTCGCCGACGGCCGCGAAGGTCTACCAGACCGCCCACGCGGACGTCTGCCTTCGTTCCCTTTCGCGGATCGCCGGTTGCTCGTCGCACCGCTTCGTCATGCTCTACCATCGTCTGGTCCTTCTTTCTCGCATCTTTATAATTGCCGGATCATGGAGGCAGAATCGATTCGGGTTTTTGCGAAAGGTGCCAGACCCCTTCGAGGACTTCGTGCGTTGTCCGCTGTGGTGTTTCATGTCGTCAAGGTTAGCGACGCGCGGCTTTGTCCGAATCTGCCGCGAGGTACATTCGGAGGCACGTCTTCGGGCAATCCCAGGTAACTCTCCGCCGACGAGTGTTGCTACTTTCCGTATGCGGTGACGTTACTTTCGGCACATGACCGGATTTGTGTGAAACATGACGCTTGGGAGATGCCCGGCGGCGAGAAGGGCGCTAAAGTTTGGAGTATGGACCTTTACGCCCTGGACGGCACTTTAGGCAAGCTGCTTCGGCGGGTGTGGAGGTCCCTCGCTGTCGCGTTCGCCGGGGATCCATACCGTCCGGCGATCCTGAACTTCCTCTTCTGGGGCTCGTTGCTCGTCACTTACGTCTTCCACGTGTCCGGCTTCTTCGTCGAGGACGTGAAGCTGCGGTTTGGGCCGATGCCGTTTACGCTGGCAGTGGCTGTTTTGGGAGCATTGTGGCTTGCGCTGCCCTGGGACCCGCGCGCGAGCCGTCGCAGGAAGTTGATGGCGCCGGCATTCATGCTGGTCTTGTTCGCCCTGATCTTCCTGCTCACGGACAGTGGCTGGTTTGCCCTAGTCTGGCCGTTCGTGTTCGCCAACGCGACGTTCCTGTTCGGCATCCGGGGAAGTATCGCGTACGCCGCGGCACCCATCGCGATCTCACTGGTCAGCATCTGGACCTTCCCGTTCCCCGGGAGTGACTTGGGAGATGCTCTCAGGAATACCGCCGGGTATACGGTACTGGCAGCGTTCTCGATCGGCATCTGCGCTGCCATGGTGGAGGCGAGGCGGCGCCGGGAAGAGACCGAGAAGCTGCTCGCGGAGTTGGAGGCGGCCCACTCAGAACTGGAGCGCTACGCCGAAAGGGTAAGAGAGTTGACGGTCGCCGAGGAGCGCGCCCGGATGTCCCGGGAGATGCACGACTCCCTGGGCCACTACCTGACCGTGATCAACGTGAGCTTACAGAACGCCCAGAGGTTCAAGGAGAAGAGACCCGAGGCGGCCTGGGAAGAGGTTGAGGAAGCCAGGGGCCTGACCCGGGAGGCGCTCTCGGAGGTCAGGCGCTGGGTACGGGCGCTGAAGCCGCTGGCCCTCGAGGAAAGGGCCGGCCCGGAGGCGCTGGCCGCGCTGGCAAGCTCCTTCGAGGGTACGGGTTTCGACGTGCGCTTCACGGTCGAAGGCCCCGAAAGGGAGCTGCCGGGCGAAGCGGAGTTGGTCCTCTACCGCGCCCTCCAAGAAGGCCTGACCAACGCCCTCAAGCACTCCAAAGCCCGCCGGGTGACGGCGTCGCTGGCCTTCGGGGAAGAGAGCGTAAGCCTCACTGTCGCCGACGACGGGGAGGGCGCACCGAAGGGAGCTTCGGAGAAGGGCTTCGGGCTCGCCACGCTCGGAGAGAGGGCCGGAGCCCTGGGGGGCGTCTTGAGCGCGGGCAACTCTACCGAAGGAGGCTTCGCGCTGCGGGTGGAGCTGCCGATGGAGGGTCGATGAGGGAAAAGCCTATTCGGGTCCTACTCGTGGATGATCAGGTCCTCATGCGCCGGGGATTGAGGAAGCTGCTAGAGGTCGAGGATGGGATCGAGGTCGTGGGCGAGGCCGCCGACGGCGTGGAGGCGCTGCGGCTCATCCCGGACGCGAGGCCCGAGGTGGCCCTGGTGGACGCCCGGATGCCGAACATGGACGGCGTAGAGCTCATAAGGCGCCTCTCGCAAGAGCATCCGCGGGTGGCGGCTATAGTCCTCACTACCTTCGACGACGACGAATACGTCTTCGGGGGCTTGAGAGCCGGCGCCAAGGGCTACCTCCTGAAGGACACCCCGCCGGAGGAGCTGGTCTCAGCAATAGAGAAGGCGAGCAGGGACGAGACCGTCCTGGGCGGTCAGATCGCCTCGCGCGTCGTCTCCGAGCTGCGTCGGCGAACCGACCCTGCCGAGCGCCCCTCGCGCCGCGGAGATGAGGTCCTCTCCGGGCGGGAGGTGGAGGTCGCCAAGCTCGTGGGCGCAGGCGCTTCCAACCGGGAGATAGCTCGTCGTCTCTACATCACCGAGGGTACGGCGAAAAACCACATCTCCAAGATCCTCAGGAAGCTGGGTTTCAGGGATCGCACCCAGCTCGCGCTCTACGCCGTGGAACGGGGCTGGACGACAGCTGCCCGATCACCGGATTCCCCGCCCGCCGATCCGGCCTGATGTCCGAGCGGCTCCCGTGCCGACCGGCGCGGTTTCTTGGCGTCGGAGACCGATCCGGACTCGGGCCGAGTGTCTCAGAAGGGAGGCCTTCCCCACATGGGTCACCACTTGGGTCCTGCCCGGCTCCCCGACGGTCAAGGGTTCTACGTGCTCAGGCTGGTGGTGAGTGAAAGGGTGGACTACGTGGGGCGTGTGCCGGGAACCCTCTCCGGGTCTCTGCGCCAGGACTTTACCGGGACTCCGACAGGATTGATCTTCAACTCTACTGTCAGGCGCCAGGCTTTTGGCACCCGACAGTCGGAACTCTTATGGAGTTGGAAGCCGCACGTCGTTCAGGATAAGGTCAGCGACCGTGAGTACTTCGCCAAGGGTCAGGAGACTCGACATCGACAACAACTGGACTTAGAAGTGGCAGCAGTGTGGCAGCAATAGAGGCTAGAACACACTCGGACGCATAAGGAAACCACGCCTCCATTAACCCAGGTTTTCCCTTTATCTAAGCCACATACTGCTACGCAGTAGGACACACCCGGACATGCTTTGACGGATTGTGGCTCCGAAGGTCGCGGGTTCGAGCCCCGTCGGTCACCCTCTCACA
>OBLR010000288.1_pt1 | contig 11749 bp, 11 predicted proteins | sample 1519891 | NCBI WGS metagenome assembly OBLR01 (sample SAMEA3113583, study PRJEB22503) | soil metagenome | reverse complement strand
GACCATCGAGTTGGTACGGCACTCGGTGGCGGAGGAGATGTACCTGTACCCCGCCACCCGCAAGTATCTCCCTGACGGCGACGAGATCGCCGACAAGGAGATCTCCGAACACGCGGCGGTGGAAAAGACCCTGAAGGCCCTGGAGAAGACCGAGGCCGACAGCCCGGAGTTCTCCAACCTGCTGGCCGAGCTGATGACCGACGTACGGTTGCACATCCGCGAGGAAGAACAAGATCTGTTCCCCGCGCTCGCCGAGCAGGCCGACCTCGCGGATCTGTTCCAGCTGGGCGACAAGGTGCAGGCCGCCAAGCAGAAGGCGCCGACCAGGCCGCATCCTTCCGCGCCCGACCGGCCGCCGCTGAACAAGCTGCTCGCGCCCGGCACCGGCTTCGTCGACAGGATCCGCGACCACCTGTCCGGCCGCGGCTCCGCTAACTGACCGACTGGCCATTTCCCGCGGGAGGTCAGGATGCCTGATCGGATAGCGGACATCTGGGGAAGGCGGACGCCGTACGGCGCGGAGGCACGATGGCCGGTCCGGGTCGATCAGTACCTGGAGGACGGCGTCGCCGAGGCCGACGTCGAGTGGGTCAGGTCGGCCTGCGTGCTGTGCTCGAACGGCTGCGGCATGGACATCGCCGTGCACGACGGCCGCATCGCCGGCGTGCGCGGCCGGGCCACCGACCGCGTCAACCACGGCCGGCTGGGGCCCAAGGGCCTGTACGGCTGGCAGGCCAACAATTCGCCCGACCGGCTGACCGAGCCGTTGATCAGGGAGACAGGCGGGCGGCTGCGGCCGGCGAGCTGGGACGAGGCGATGAGCCTGGTCGCCGAGCGGTCACGCGAGGTGCTTGCCGAGCGCGGCCCACTGGGGATGGGCTTCTACAACACCGGGCAGCTGTTCCTCGAGGACTACTACACGCTGTCGCTGCTGGTCCGCGCCGGGATCGGCACGCCGCACCTGGACGCGAACACCCGGCTGTGCACCGCCACCGCCGACTTCGCGCTGAAGGAGACGTTCGGCAGTGACGGCGATCCCGGGTCGGTGACCGACATCGACTGCTGCGACACGATCTTCACGATCGGCCACAACATCGCCGAGACGCAGACCGTGCTCTGGTCACGGATCCTCGACCGGTTGCACGGACCCGATCGGCCGCGGCTTGTCGTTGTCGATCCGCGCCGTACGGCGGTGGCGCGGGAGGCGGACGTACACCTGCCCATCCGCGGCGGCACCAACCTGGCGCTGCTGAACGGCATCCAGCACGAGCTGATCGAAAACGGCTGGGTCGACCGTGCGTTCGTGGATCGCAACACCGTCGGTTTCGACCGGCTCACGCAGACGGTGGCGGAATATCCGCCGGAGCGGGCCGCCGACATCTGTGGCGTGCCGGCCGACGACATCAGGGCGGCGGCTCGCGTCATCGGCGGCGCGCGGCGACTGGTCTCGACCTGCCTGCAGGGCGTCTACCAGTCGCATCAGGCCACCGCCTCGGCCTGCCAGGTCAACAACATCAACCTGCTGCGGGCGATGATCGGGCGGCCGGGCCGCGCGGTGTTCCAGATGAACGGTCAGCCGACCGCGCAGAACACCCGCGAGACCGGAGCCAACGGCGACTTGGCCGGCATGCGCAACTGGCAAAACCCCGAACACGTCGCCGAGCTCGCCCGGATCTGGAACGTCGATCCGCTGCGCGTCCCGGCCTGGGCGCCGCCCACGCACGTGATGCGGATGATGCGGTACGCCGAGGAGGGCTCGATCCGGTTCCTGTGGATCATCGGGACGAACCCCGCGGTTTCCCTCCCCGAGCTGGCCAGGATCCGTTCGATCCTGCGCCAGAAACGGTTGTTCGTCGTGGTCAGCGACGCGTTCCGCACCGAGACGACGGAGTTCGCCGACGTGGTGTTGCCGGCCGCCATGTGGGGCGAGAAGACCGGCACCTATACCAACCACGACCGGACGGTGCACCTGTCGGAGCGGGCGGTCGATCCGCCGGGGGCGGCGCGGCCGGACATGGAGATCTTTCTCGACTACGCTCGGCGCCTCGAGCTCACCGACAAGGACGGGGCACCGCTCATCAAGTGGCGTACGCCCGAGGAGTGCTTCGAGGCGTTCAAGCAGATGACGCGGGGCCGTCCGTGCGACTATTCCGGGTTGTCCTACGACCGGCTGCGCGGCGACAACAGCGGCATCCAGTGGCCCTGCACCGATCAGACGCCGGCCGGCACCGAACGGCTTTATGCCGACCACGAGTTCAACACCGCGACCGACTATTGCGAGGACTACGGGCACGACCTGCTCACCGGGGCCGCGCACGAGCGCAAGGACCACAGCGCGATGGCCCCGGCCGGCCGCGCGATCCTCAAGGCGGCGCATTACCTGCCGGCGCACGAGCCGCCCACCGATGATTACCCGTTTTGGTACACGACCGGCCGTACGGTCTATCACTGGCACACGCGGACCAAGACCGGCCGGGTCCGCCGGCTCGACGCGGCCGCGCCGGAGATGTGGGTCGAGATGTCGCCGGCCGACGCCGAACGGCTGGATCTCGCCGAGGGCGACCTCGTCCGCGTCGAGTCGCCCCGCGGCCGGCTCAAGGCACGTGTCCGCATCGGTGGTGGCCGGGACGGCGTCGTCTTCGCGCCGTTCCACTACGGCTATTGGGACATGCCGAACGGCGACGGCGACGGCGGCAGCGGAAACGGGGACGGGAACGGTGGCCGCGACCGCGCGCGGGCCGCGAACGAGCTGACCATCACCGACTGGGACCCCGTCTCCAAGCAGCCGTTGGTCAAGACCGCCGCCGTCTCGGTCACGAAGGTCACCGAGGGTGGGGCACAGGCGCGATGAAACTCGACAACGCCATCAAGGGCGTGCTCGACGCGGAGGCGGCGCTGGCGAAACGGCTGCTGGCGGTCGGCGAACGGCACGCGGCCGACCACGATGTCTACCATCTCGGCCACACCCTGGCGCGGCAGGCTGCCGACCACGTGACGCGGCTGACCCCGTTCGCCGAGCGCTACCACATGGCACCCCCAGCGCCACCGCACGCCGGCGACTCCCACGGGATCTTGGAGACGCTTCGCCTCAAACGCTCGCAGCTCATGGGGCGCGCCGAGTCGGCGGGCATGCTGCTGCTGCGCGAGCTGCGCGAAACGTATCTTCTCGCGCAGGCGACCGAGATCGCCTGGACCATCCTCCAGCAGGCCGCGCTGGCCGTACGCGACGGCGAGCTACTCGACGTCATCAGCACCTGCCACGAGCAGACTGAGACCTGCGCGAAGTGGCTCCGCACCAGGATCAAGGAAACCGCCCCGCAAGCGCTCGCCGCCGGCTGACTACGGCGACGCCGCCCGGGACGGCTCGGCGAGCCGGCGGCAGGCGCTCAGCGGGCGGCGGCGGTCCTGGCGAGGGTCCCGGCGATGAGGGTCGCGAGCGTCTCTTCCAGCGCGACCGGGAATTCCATGCGCATGGCAGCGAGTGCGGGGTCGGCGTCGTAGGCGGCGCGCATGCTGGCGGACGGCCGGGCGTGGGTCCATAGCGCGCCGACGAACACGGCGGCCATGCCGCACACCTTCCACCCATCGTCGCCGAGCTCGGGCACATGGCGGCGGACTTGCTCTGCGAGGCCGGTGAAGTTGTCAATTGATGCACGCTTGTGGCGGGCGGCGACCTCGGCGGAGACGTTGTGTTCCAGCACTCCGGCCTGGGCGCTGAGCAAGTCGCACAGCACGCGGTGCGGCGTGAGGGAATGGGCAAGGGCCGCGGCGAGCTGGTCGCCGCGCTGCCTTGCCGTGCCGTGCGGGTCGATCTTGGCAGGTAGCTGTTCGGCCACCTCAGTCAGCCACCGCTGGGTGGCACGGTCGAGGAGCTCCAGAAGGATGGCCTCGCGAGATTCGAAGTAGCGCAGCACGTTGGACTTGGCCAGGCCGACGCGGCGGCTGAGTTGGTTAAGGCTGAGCTCGTTGACCGGCATCGCCTCCAACATCGCGGCCGTGGTATCCAGAATTGCCTGGCGCCGGATCTGCCGCTGCTCCTCGCTGCGGGCGCGCCGGAACGTCCCCATGTCGCCCATGTTACGGACCCCGGTCTCTTGACATAAGACCAGTGGTCTCTTACGTTCCCGCACACAAGAGACCGCCAGTCTGTAACCCGGGAGAGACCATGAAGGACAGGTGGACCGCCGATGCCATCCCAGACCAGCGCGGCCGACTGGCCGTGGTCACCGGCGCGAACACCGGACTCGGGTTCGAGACCGCCCGCCTCCTCGCCACCCGCGATGCGTCGGTGGTGCTGGCGGTGCGAGACATGGACAAGGGCAAGCGCGCCGCCGACCGCATCGCCGAGACCGTGCCGGGCGCGAACGTCACCATCCAGCAGCTAGACCTGACCTCGTTGGAGTCCATTCGCGCGGCCGCCGCCGAGCTGCTGGCCACGCATCCCAAGATCGACCTGCTGATCAACAACGCCGGCGTGATGTACACGCCTAAGCAGACCACCCGGGACGGGTTCGAGCTGCAGTTCGGCACCAATCACCTGGGACACTTCGCGCTCACCGGGCTGCTGCTCGAGCGTCTGCTGCCGGTGCCGGGCTCCCGCGTGGTGACGGTCAGCAGCATCGCGCACCGCGTCCGGGCCGCGATCAACTTCGCCGATCTGCAGTGGGAGCGGTCGTACAGCCGGGCCGGCGCCTATAGCCAAGCCAAGCTGGCGAACCTGATGTTCACCTACGAGTTGCAGCGCCGACTGTCCGGCACGGGCACGGGCACCATCGCGGTCGCCGTCCACCCAGGCGCCGCAAACACGGATCTTCTGCGCCACCTGCCGGTGGCGCTGCGAACGATCAGCACACTGGTCACGCCGGTGGTCACCCAAAGCGCGGCCAAGGGGGCACTGCCCACGCTGCGCGCCGCGACCGACCCCGGCGTCAGCGGCGGCCAATACTACGGCCCTGACGGATTCATGCAGACCAGGGGCTACCCGACGCTGGTCGAATCCAGCGAACGCTCCCACGACGACGCCACCCAGCGCCGCCTTTGGTCGATCTCCGAAGAGCTGACCGGGGTCACCTTCCCCGTCTGAGCGCGGCGCACGCAGCTGAGCCCACTCCCCGCCGGCCGGCCGGGGACCACATGGCCGAGCACCGCATGCCTGCCGCGTTCGTGGGTAGCGCCCTGAGAAATCGCGCTATTCGCACGGATGGAAACCGGCCGAACGGGGGATGATCATGAAGGCGCTGACGTGGCACGGCAGGCGGGACGTGCGGGTGGAGAGCGTGCCCGACCCCACGATCCAGGAGCCGACCGACGCGATCGTCGAGATCACCAGCACGAACATCTGCGGTTCTGACCTGCACTTGTACGAAGTGCTCAGCGCGTTTCTCGAGCCGGGCGACATCCTCGGCCACGAGCCGATGGGCGTAGTCCGCGAGGTCGGCCCGGTCGCGGCCGAGCATGTCCGGCCCGGCGACCGTGTGGTCGTGCCGTTCAACATCGCCTGCGGCCGCTGCTGGATGTGCGATCGGCAGCTGTACGCGCAGTGCGAGACGACGCAAAACCGGCAGGCCGGCAAGGGCGCGTCCCTGTTCGGCTACACCAAGCTGTACGGGCACGTGCCGGGCGCACAGGCCGAGTATCTGCGGGTGCCGCAGGCGCATTTCGGGCCGATCAAGGTCCCGGTGGGCCCGCCGGACGACCGTTTCGTCTACCTGTCCGACGTCCTGCCCACGGCTTGGCAGGGAGTGGTACACGCCGACGTGCCCAAGGGCGGGTCCGTCACGGTCTTCGGGCTCGGCCCGATCGGCCAGATGTGCGCCAGGGTCGCCCGGCTGCGGGGAGCCGAGCAGGTCTACGGCGTCGACCTGGTGCCGGAACGGCTGGAGATGGCGCGCCGGCACGGCGTCGAGGTGATCAACGCCGACGTCATCGACGATGTGCCGGGGGCGATCAAGGACCTCACCGACGGGCGCGGGACCGACGCGGTGATCGACGCGGTGGGCATGGAGGCCCACGGCAACCCGATCCAGGCCTTCGGGCACCGCGTGGTGGCGGCCCTGCCGGACGCCGTGGGCGCGCGGCTCGCCGAGCGGATGGGCATGGACCGGCTGGCCGGCCTGACCGACTCGATCGCGACCGTGCGCAGGGGCGGCACGCTGTCGATCGTCGGCGTCTACACCGGCGCCGCCGACCCGCTGCCGATGCTGGACCTGTTCGACAAGGGCGTACAGATCCGGATGGGCCAGTGCCACGTCAAGCGGTGGATCGACGAGATCATGCCGCATCTGCTCGACGACGCCGACCCGCTCGGCACCGAGGATTTCGCTACGCACCACCTGCCGCTCGACGAGGCGCCGCACGGGTACGAGATCTTCCAGAACAAGCAGGACGGCTGCGTCAAGGTCGTCCTCCGACCGGGAACGACGTCGGAGTAAGCCGCCGGAGTCGCCCCGGCGATTTCGTTTAGGGCGGCGCCAGCGGGAATTAAGCAATGAATGGCGATCTCGGGGAGTAGAAAGCCAATGAGTGCTGTGCAGCCATCGATAGATGAGGAGGCCGTCGGAGCCCCGCGGCCGGTCGCCGCCGAGCTCGGCACCGGCGAGCTGGTCAAGCAGGCCTCGCAGCAGATGTCCGACCTCGTACGGGCAGAGATGCGGCTGGGCATGGCCGAGATGAAGCACAAGGCCAAGCAGACCGGCGTGGGCGCCGGAATGCTCAGCGCGGCCGGCCTCACCGCTCTTTACGGAGTGGGCGCGGGCGTGGCCGCCGCGATCGCGGCGATCGCCAACGTGCTGCCGGTCTGGGCCGCCGCGCTGATTATCATGGGTGCCTTGTTCGTGATCGCCGCCGTACTCGGGCTCATCGGCCGTTCGCGGGTCAACCGGGGCGTTCCGCCGGTCCCGGAGCAGGCACTCGAGTCCACCAAGCAGGACGTCATAGAGATCAAGGAAAGGGCGCGTCGATGAGTGCCGAACAGCCATCGAGCGAGACCACGCGGGCCGCCGCGTCGCCATCTCTCGATTCCGACCGGCTGCGACAAGACGTCGAGCGAGCCCGCGCCCGCCTGGGCGAGACGGTGGCGGCGCTGGCGAACAAGACCGACCTCAAAGGCCGCGCCAAGGACATGACGCGGCAGGCGAAGGAAAACCTCAACTCGCCGGCGGTGAAGCGCGGCGCCGGGGTCGCCGCCGGAGCGGCCGGCGCGGCCGGTTCGGCCGCGGTGGGGATCTGGGCCTGGCGGCGTCGTCAGGCCGCCCGCCGGATGTCGCCTTGGCAGCGGACGATGAAGACGGCCCAGCACGCGGCGCAACAGACCGGCGAGCAGGTCGGCCGGCGGGTCCGCGACACGGCCGTCGACGTCGCGGCCGCCGTCCGAGAAGCCCGGGACAGCGATCTCGCCGAGCGGATGGCGGAGCGCGGCCAGGCCACGGCCGTCAAGGTCGGCTCGCAGGCGCGCCAAGCCGCCGGCCAAGCCGCCAAGTCGCCCGCCGCCAGGCCCGCCGCCCAGGGCGCCGTTCCGATGGCCGCGATCTTGATCGTGGTCTGGTGGATGCGGCGCCGCCGCGTCAGGCGGCGGGCCGCGGCGTCGTGACCTGACGGCGGCGTCACCCGGATCTCGCCCAACTCAGCGCGGCGTCCGCCGCCATACGCCGGCCAGGACAAGGGCATGGACCTTACTGGTCGTCGCCCGGGTCCGGCGTAGTGCGCGCCGGCCGTCGCGCATCGCGTCGTGTCGCCAGGTCGATGTCTCCTTCAGGTCCTCGACATCGGCCGGAGTCCCCCGTACGTGGAAATGACGCCGCACCGACGTCAGCTCGGCGATGGCCTTTCTGGCTCGTTGGGCCGAGCGCCTCGCCTTGCGCACACGGCGCTTCGAGATGCCGCCGGCCTCCGCCGCCGCCGCCGCGGTGAGTGCCTCATCCGCCGCCCGTTCCAGTTGGCTGACGAGAGCGTCGAGGTTGTCCGCCTGTGGATCGCGCCGCCTCTCCAGTTCCCTCCGGACCGGGCCATGCAGCGCAAGCGCCAGCAGGGCGAGCACGGCGAGGCTTTGCAACGCGCCCGATGTGGGCCCGTCAAAGTGGACCACCGACGCGAGGGTGGCCAAAGAGGAGGCGAAAGGTATGAGGATGGACGCGCCTAGGACGCACAGAACGACCATGCTCACGAGCTTGGTGCCACGATTCACCGCGTAACTCCCGGAGTGCCAAGCCGCGAAGCGAGGCATGCTCCGCTTTGCGGTGACTTACCCGTTCAGTCAGTCTGCCACAGGCGAAAGTCTTCTCCCCTCCCGGCTCCTTCGACATGGCGGGGCGGAGATCATGACGGCGTTCGCGGTGTGGTGCGGGCCCGCAGGTGGGCGCGTTCGCCTTGGCGGCCGAAAAGGCTGAGGACCTCCACCGGCGTGGGATCGGCGCTGCCGAACCAGTGCGGCACGCGGGTGTCGAACTCGGCGGCCTCGCCCTCGGTCAGCACGAGGTCTTGGTCGCCGAGGAGCAGGCAGAGCCGGCCGTTCAGGACGTACATCCATTCATAGCCTTCGTGGGTCTTTTGCTCGCGACTGCCCCGCCGCGCGGGGATGATCAGCTTGTAGGCCTGTACGCCGCCGGCGCGGCGGGTCAGCGGGATGAGCGTCAGGCCGTTGCGCTGCACCGGGCGCAGATGGATGCGCGGGTCACCGGTCGGCGGCGCGCCTACGAGTTCGTCGATCTGCACGCCGTACGCCTGGGCGAGCGGCAACAGCAACTCGAGTGTGGGGCGGCGCCGGCCGGCCTCGAGCCGCGACAGCGTGGAGACCGAGATGCCGGTCGCGGCGGCCGCGTCGGCCAGCGTCGTCTCGCGTTGCCGGCGGATCGCGCGCAGCCTGGGCCCGACGGCGGCCAGCACCTCGTCCATGTTCGCCTCGTTTGCCATTTCGGCAAGTTTAGTTGCCGACTCGCGCTCCGGGAACCGACAGTGGCTCCATGAAACAGAACTTTGATGTCGCGGTGCTCGGCGGCGGGGCCGCCGGGCTGAGCGGTGCGGTGATCTTGGGCAGGGCGCGCCGTTCGGTGGTCGTGATCGACGCCGGGTCGCCCCGTAACGCGCCCGCCGAGGGCGTCCATGGGTTCTTGTCCCGCGACGGGGTCAGCCCGCGTGAGCTCGTCGAGATCGGGCGTACGGAGGTCAAGCGCTACGGCGGTCTCGTGCTGCCGGCGACGGCCGTCGCCGCCCGGCGCGATGACGACGGATTCGAGGTGAGCCTCGACGACGGCGGCGTCATCGCGGCGCGGCGGCTGCTGGTGACCACCGGACTCGCCGACGAACTGCCGGACGTCGCCGGTCTCGCCGAGCGCTGGGGCCGCGACGTGGTGCACTGCCCGTACTGCCATGGCTGGGAGCTGAGCGATCAGCCGGTCGGCGTGCTGGCCACCAACACCGAGTGGGCCGTGCACCAGGCGCTGCTGTTTCGTCGGTTGACGGCGGACGTGGTCTTCTTCCAGCACACCGCCCCGGCGCTGACCCGAGACCAGTCGGACCAGCTGAACGCCTGGGGCATCGGCGTGGTCACCGGGCCCGTGGACGCACTCGAGGTGGCCGACGACCGCATCACCGGGATCCGGCTGGCCGACGGGACGGTCGTGCCCCGCTCGGCGGTGGTGGTCGCGCCCCGGCTCGTGGCCAACACCAAGCTGCTCGCCGACCTCGGTCTCAAGCCCACCCCGGACCCCAGGGGCATCGGCGAGTCGATCGCGGCCGACCCCACCGGGCTGACGAACGTACCAGGGGTGTGGGTCGCCGGTAACGTCACCGATCTCATGGCTCAGGTGGTGAGCGCGGCGGCCGGCGGGGTCGCGGCCGCCGCCGCGATCAACGCCGACCTCATCGCCGAGGACACCCGCCGCACTATGCACATGCTGTCGCGGGACTTTTGGGAGGAACGGTACGGATCAACGGAGCGGGTCTGGAGCGGCAACCCCAACCCGCAGCTGGTCGCGGCCGCCGCTGACCTGCCGCCGGGCACGGCCCTGGACGTCGGCAGCGGCGAGGGCGCCGACGCGATCTGGCTCGCCGTCCGCGGCTGGCAGGTCACCGGCGTCGACGTGTCACAGATCGCCCTCGACCGCGCCGCCAGCCACGCCGCCGAGGCCCACGTAGATGTCGCCTGGCAGCGAGCCGACGTTACCTCGTGGGATCCCGCCCCCGCACAGTACGACCTGGTGTCGGCGCAATACGTCCATCTTCCCGCGCCCGACCGCGACGCCCTGATCCGCCGCCTCGCCGCCGCCGTCCGTCCGTCCGGAACGCTCCTCATCGTCGGCCACCACCCTGACGACCTGAAGACGGCGATCAAGCGTCCGCGGCTGCCCCATCTGATGTTCGCCGCCGAGCAGATCGCCACCGTGCTGGACCCATCGGAGTGGAACATCCACCCTTCGGCCCCGACCCGCCCGCACACCGACCACGACGGGCAAGAAATCACCATCACCGACGCCGTCCTGCGCGCCGTCCGCCGCCCCCCGGCCTAAAGATGGGCTTCCGATCTCGTACGGATATCGCGTTTTAAATGCAACATCATGGGTCATTTGACCCACGCAAAAATTTTCCACGCTGGAATACTTAATGTCGGGCAGTGTGCGTTCTATGGCTTGGGATGTGGCACTGACCTGGAGAGTTGCCCTCGGTGACTGGAAGCCCGGGGGCAACTCGCAGTTCTCCCCTGGGCACCGCAAAGGATCACCTCTTCCCCCGACTATGCCAGGGGCAATACGGTCCCATCATCTCCGACTGCCGGTCAGCGCATGGTCTGCCCTTCCAGGCGTTTCATCGGACTCCGCGTTGTGGTCGACAGTCGATCCCAAGTCCACATCCCAAGCCAACCCATGGACGCATGATGCCTTCTAATCTCTCCCTCCTGGTCGGCGGGCTGGTCACGCTCGCATTCGTCGCGCTGGCCGGCTATATCGTCCGGACCACCCCGGCCGGCACCCGGGCGCGGGTATTGACCGCGGCGGCCGCCCTCATGGCCTGTCTGCCCGCCGTCTTGCTGGCCCTGTACGGACGGTAAGACCGTTGATCGCTTCGCGTCCGCCCACTTGGTCCACACGCGTACAGAGTTTCTGGGGCATGCTCACCTACGAGGAGCAAAGCACGCTGCACGCGCGTTCAAACGCGATCTGGCATGACGATGGGGCGGTCGTTATCACCGAAGGAGTCCACTCCGACCGGGTGGTGATCGTCCGGTCGGGATGGTGCAAGGTTACCGCGATCAAGGCCGACCGTCCCGTGCTGCTCCGGCTCTACAGGCCGGGTGACCTTCTTGGGATCGCGGCCGCCCTGACAGGCACGCTCCCGGCCGAGACGGTGACGGTCACCGGCCGATGGGGGCTGCACGCGCTGAGTTTGCACGCCCGCAGCTTCACCGATTTCCTCCGGCACGCTCCCAACGCGTCCGCCGCTCTCCATCGCCTGCAGCTGTGGCGGTTGGAAGAGGCCGACCGCCTTCGGACCATCCGCGCCTATCCCACCGCCGCTCAGCGCCTGGCCGGGCTACTCGCTGAGCTCTGCCGCCCGGAAAACGACCCTCACCACCACAGGGATGGCACCGTCCTCGTCCCCGCGTTCGACACCGCCTTGTCCCAGGAAGACTTAGGGAATTGGATCGGTGACTCCCGCAAGACCGTGGGGCGGGCCCTGGCCCAGCTACGTGACCTGGGTCTGGCCAGATCGGGGTTGCCCCACCGGATCAGGATCATCGCGCCCGACCGGCTACAAG